>JAABUQ010000948.1_pt1 | contig 65338 bp, 59 predicted proteins | sample 5560001 | NCBI WGS metagenome assembly JAABUQ01 (sample SAMN10711888, study PRJNA513371) | rock metagenome | isolation source: Antarctica rocks | place: Antarctica: Victoria Land, Finger Mt nord | collected 2015-12-18
ATCAGGTACAGATGCACCTGGCTATGTCACTGAGCTACAGTTTCCTGTACAAAAGCAATAGGATTTCGTAGGGACCACGCTTACGGCGTCCGAGCGCGATTTATCGCATATGATTCGTTTTCTCAATAAACTCCTCTTGAGAATAGACATAGATTATGCGCTCCTAAGTGTTTGAAGCGGTGGCAAACGTATCTGCTAGCACCGCTTTGTACAGCAATAGCCTGTGGATAGCGATAATCTAGTAACATTTCTGCACCTCTCTTTCTTAACTTAGGGAAACGCTTTTTTAACGACATTCTTGAAGGGATTATAGCATATAAAGCAGAGCGGGGGCATGACAGGGGCAAGCCCCATAGGCGTTAACTTTAGGGTTGAAGGGACCAGGGCGCCCTTGCTCGACACATCGCCGCTTTTCTATGTTAAGTTAACGCGTATGGGGCAAGCCCTGTCACTACTATACACTGTTTACGCCGTTTTTGCTTCTATAGTAGTGACAGGGCTTGCCCCTGTCATGCCAAAGATGCCCCTTTGCTCCATTTCAAGTTGTACAATACGTGTGAAACGAAAAACCTGCTTACACGATGCAATGAAAGGACTGACGAATTGGCTTCGACAATACATGTGACGGTGTGGAATGAATATCGTCACGAACGAACTGATAAAGAGGTGGCTGCGATTTACCCCGATGGTATGCAAACCGTGATCGCGGCGGCTCTCAATGATGCTGGTTTCGAGGTACGTACCGCAACCCTCGATGAACCTGAACACGGCCTTGCCAAACCTATTTTGGATGCGACGGATGTACTTGTGTGGTGGGGACATATGGCGCATGCTGAGGTACGTGACGAGGTTGTGGCACGCGTACATCAGCGTGTGCTGGATGGTATGGGTCTGGTTGTGCTTCATTCGGGGCATTTCTCGAAGATATTCAAACAATTGATGGGGACGACGTGCGACCTGAAATGGCGCGAAGGGAACGACCATGAACGCCTGTGGGTGGTCGCCCCCGGTCATCCAATCACTGAGGGGTTAGGTGAGTACATCGACATCGAGCATGAAGAGATGTATGGCGAACACTTCGACGTACCACCACCAGAAACATTGGTTTTTGTAAGCTGGTTCAGCGGTGGCGAGGTTTTTCGTAGTGGAGGCTGTTACACACGTGGACGCGGTAAAATCTTCTACTTCCGCCCTGGTCACGAAAGACACCCAACCTATTACCATAAAGATGTGCAGCGCGTCATTGCGAACGCCGCTCGTTGGGCAGCACCAAAGCCGGGAGCACAGAGAGTGTTTGGCAATACGCCAGCATTGGAAAAATAGACATAGGATTGGAGGAAGATATGTTCTTCCTTCAACTAAAGAAAGCTCAAATTCATGGCAGGCGAAGAAACATTGCTTGGTGGTGGAAATATGACAGAAGTTGTGCGTGTAGGTGATACCGTTCGGCGTACAGCAGGACCATGGAGTTCGACGATACACGACCTACTAAGATACCTTGAAAGACATGGATTTGAAGCTACGCCACGTGTGTTGGGTATTGACAACAAAGGGCGCGAAATTCTTACATTCATTAAGGGAGAGGTTGGTAAATATCCTCTTCCTTACTATATGTGGTCTGATTCTGTACTTGATGAGGTTGCACGTCTTCTTCGTCGTTTCCATGATCTCACAGCACATTATATCCCTCCTGATAATGCTAACTGGCAGTTCAGCTATCCAGATATACAGAAGCATGAAATCATCTGTCATAATGACTTTGCACCATACAATATGGTTTTTGTAAAACATCAACCAAAGGCAATCATTGATTTTGATACTGCTGGACCAGGACCACGTGTTTGGGACCTCGCCTATGCAGCGTATTGCTTTGTGCCGCTCGTCCATTTTGGGAATACAGCACTACAACAACTTGGACTAACAGACCACAGAATGCAGGCGAGGCGTCTTCTCCTCTTTTGTGAGAGCTATGGTAGTATCGTACAACCACAGGAAGTGCTAGATATGGTTAGGCCACGATTACAAGCGTTATGCTCGCTTATACAAGAGTCTGCGGAAGTGGGCCATAGTGCATTTCAAAAACAGATTGAAGAGGGACATTTAGCAATGTATCAACGTGAACTACAGGCCCTCAGATGGTATTATCCAAGACTGCAACAAAACATTGGTCGTTTGTAATTACTTGTAGTAGCGTGATATTGTTTAGATAAAGTGGATACGTGCAACGAAGCCATTATTTTCCATGGAGGTACATTATGTCAGTCAGTACACGCGAAGGTTCACCACAATTTCCTACAGTAGCAGGAAGTATTCAAGCATCACCTAACGAGGCAATGGATACAGCAATACAAGAATTGCAAGATCACAAAAAAGCATGGGTTGTCTTCACCATTCGTGAACGTATCGCTCTCATCGACGAACTCATTCAAGATTTTTACGCTATAAGCCAGCGTTGGGTAGATGCAGGCCAGAAAGCCAAAGGAACAGCCAGTATTGCGCCAGGGGAAGAGTGGTTGGCAGGTGTGTTCCCTGTCGTCAAAAACTTGTGCCAGTTGCGACAGTCACTGCTGGATACCGAAACCGACGGACACCCGAAAATTCCGGGCGAGGTCAAGACGCTCTCCAACGGGCAGGTGGTCGCGCCAGTGTTTCCCATGACAGTGTATGACCGCATTTTCTTTAGTGGCGTCACCGCAGAGGTCTGGATGGAGCCAGGAGTAACGGCTGAGGAACTGCCACAGACGCAGGCGATGATGTATAAGGATACCCAACACGAAGGTAAGGTTGCACTGGTACTTGGTGCTGGTAATGTCGCAAGCATCGGACCAATGGATATCTTCTATAAGCTCTTTGTTGAAGATCAGGTCGTGATAATCAAGATGAACCCTGTCAATGCCTATGTCGGTCCGCTTATGGAAGAGGGTTTTCATAGCTTGATTGAGAAAGGATTTCTGCGTGTAGTGTATGGTGGCGTGGCTGAAGGCGCCTATCTCTGTAATCATGCTGGGATTGATGAAATTCACATTACAGGTTCCGATAAGACGTTCGATGCGATTGTCTTCGGCACAGGTGCTGAGGGTGCAACGCGTAAGGCACAAAAACAGCCATTGTTGACGAAGCGCATTACGGGTGAGCTTGGAAATGTGAGTCCCGTAATCGTTGTGCCGGGGGAGTGGAGCGAAAGCGATCTCGCTTATCAGGCCGAGCATATTGTGTCGATGCTGACAAATAACGCGGGCTTCAACTGTAATGCAACGCGTGTTGTTATTATGCATGAGGGATGGGGACAACGCAAGCAGCTTGTACAGAAAATACGCGATATCCTGAAGAAGGTTCCAACGCGCCTTTCATATTATCCAGGGGCACAGGATCGCCAGAAGATGTTCGTAGCACAACATCCCGATGCGGAACAGATCGGCACGGCAAACGCACAAGAACTGCCGTGGACGCTGATTGCTAACGTGGATGCACAACATACGGACGATGTGTGCTTCACAACTGAGGCGTTCTGCGGTCTCTTCGCCGAGACGACACTAGAGGCAACGAGCGTTGTTGAGTACATCGATAAAGCGGTCGCATTTGCGAATGAGGATTTGTGGGGGACGTTGAACGCGACGCTTCTGGTACATCCAACGTCACTCAAAGACACAGCAATTGCGGCGGCGGTGGAACGCGCAATCGCGAATTTGCGCTATGGCTCAATCGGCTTCAACTACTGGGCAGGCACAAGTTTTGTACTCTGCTCAACCACATGGGGAGCCTTCCCTGGTCATCCTATTAACGACATTCAGTCGGGCAACGGCGTTGTGCATAATACGCTTATGTTCTCGCGCCCACAGAAAAGCGTGTTGCGGGCACCGTTCCGTAGTACGCCGACGCCTCCGTGGTTCGCGACACATGACAAAACGGCGGCGAAGGTGTTTCCAAAGCTTGTGGGCCTTGAGGCGAATCCGTCGCCGTGGAAAGTGCCAGCTATTTTGTTGGCTGCGCTCATGTAATGAATTGTAGGGGCTATTATTTATAACGCCCTCGTCTTCATTAGCTATGTGGCAAGGATTGAAGGACACAATCAACGGATGGAAAACGTGGTCGATGGGGACAAGGGCGTTATGAATAAAGGCCCCTACGGAAGATGTCTCCATGTTCATTAGTCATAGTTTATCAGGGAGTTGGTATATGAAGCCGGGGGCGTTGAGAAACATGGCACCATCTACGTTCACACAACGGCCATCGGCATAGGACCACGCTTCCGTTACGGATTTTGGTTGGATATTACGCATAAAGTAGATGGGAGTATGCCCATGCACAACGCGCTTACCACCATACATGTCGAGGAAACGACTCAGAAATTCATCACCCCCGAAGGTATGACTGAAGGCACCACGACGTGCGAAGGCTTCGAGCAGTTCTTCCCAGCTCAAGGTATCACTTCTGCTCATAATCTTTTTGAAGTCCGCATTGACATCAGCAATGGAGCGTCCATGTTGAATGTAGATTGGAGCATCGGCATGGACAAGCACGGTGTTTTCGACAAGAGCCATCGGCTGCAATGCACTCAGCCATTCTAAATGTTGGTGCGTCAGCCTTTTCAGGTCTTTAAGGTTGCCGCCGTTTTGTTTCCAGCGTGAAATGAAGTTGCTGCCAAGTCCCGTCGAGCGTCGCCCAAAACGATATGCAGCTAACAAGAAGAGTTCATGATTGCCCAGAAGCGCACCAACATGGCCGCCTGCCGCCTCTGCTTCGTGTTGTAGCCGCATGATGAGGTCAATCACGCCAACACCATCTGGTCCACGATCAACATAGTCACCGAGAAACCATAGCGTTGCTGCACCACCGCTCCACGAAAGATCGTGTTGTACTAATTTCGCGCGTTGTAGTAACATGGTCAGTTTCTTCAACTGACCATGAATGTCGCCAATAATGTAGATAGGGCGTTGGTGCCCATTATTCGTTGTCGGAGTACTGTCCAATTAGCTTGTCTTAACTTCCTCTTCGTGTGGGCTACGAGCGTTGGCCCAGAACTCTAGTAGATCGCTCTTCGTCACAATGCCTTCGAGTGCTGTATTGCTGATAATTGCCACCGCCGACTGACCGCTACCAAACAAGGTATACGCGTCTCGTGCGGGAACATCCGCATCCAAGCATGGGAATGGTGGTCCTTGCACCTCGCCAACAGTGCTTGATGTGAGAGGTTCACCACTGGCAAGACGACGCAACAGCAGGTCCTCAGTAAGACTACCAACCATGTGACCATGTTCCATAACGGGCGTCTGGCTAATACCATAACGTCGCAAAAGTTCGACTGCATCGGCAACGGTATCGCTCGTTGTGACACTCACGATGAGTGGCATACTACGTGTGTTGCTACGTCGATACGTCAGCACGTCGCGCATAGTTGGTTCGCTCAACTCCGTCTGCATCAGCATATTATTTTCGCGCATCCAAGTATCGTTAAACACCTTAGTAAGATAGCCGCGTCCGGTGTCAGGCAGAAGCACAACCACAACATCGTTCGGCGTTAACTTGCGTGCATACGTCAGCGCGGCGGCTAATGCAGTACCACCGGAGCCACCTGTGAGAATACCTTCCTCGCGAGCCAGACGACGCGCCCAGTAGAACGAGGTGCGGTCATCCACGCGCACAAACTCATCGATAAGGGAAGGGTCGTAATTGCCGGGATATACGTCCATGCCAATACCTTCGACCTTGTAGGGTTTGGGCGTATCGCCGGAGTAGACCGAGCCAGGAGGGTCGGCACCGATGATTTTAATGGCAGGATTTTTCTCTTTCAAGAAACGCGCCGTCCCAGAGATCGTGCCACCTGTACCAATACCTGCCACAAATGTTGTGATGCGACCAGCAGTATCACGCCAGATTTCGGGGCCTGTGGTTGCATAGTGCGCCGCAGGATTAGCAGGATTGGCATATTGGTCGGGACAAATCGCACCAGGAATTTCATCAGCGAGACGATAAGCGACATTTTTGTAATACTCAGGTGAGTTGTGATCGACGCTACTTGGGCAAATAACGACTTCGGCTCCATAGGCACGCAGCAAACTGCGCTTCTCTTCGCTCGCCTTGTCGGTCATGACGAAAATACAATGATAGCCTTTGATGGCGGCGGCTATGGCGAGTCCATGACCAGTATTGCCACTCGTCGGCTCAACAATTGTGCCACCTGGACGTAAGATGCCCTGTTTTTCACAATAGTCGATCATCGCAGGACCGATACGGTCTTTGACGCTTCCACCTGGGTTAAACATCTCCATTTTCGCTAACACAAGTGGCGCAACATCGCTCGCGACACGGTAGAGACGTACAAGCGGCGTGTTACCGATTATCTCTAAGATGTTGTCATAATAACGTATATCATTCATCATAGGTATTGTCTTCTCTTGCACGTATTTCTTCCTTATAGACACACTGCATTTACAGTGTTTTCTTGCTTCCTGCTCAAACCTCACACATTATTGGTAAGAAGGGATAATCCTTCAATAGTATAGCACAGCACAATTATGAAGTGCTGTTTGCACCAACGATTTTGATTTCGATGCCATCATTGGTTGTCGGAAAACGGTCCGCTTGAAAAGGCAAGTGTATCTGCACAGTAGAAACGCCCTCTTGCGTAATAAGATAGGCTAATGCTACCTTAGTTGTTGCCCCTTTAATCATTTGCCGCCACTGGCCTGTCTGTTGTGACGTGAAAATGTATAACCATGTTCCATGTATGGCGACGTTGAGATAGATGAGGCCATCCTTTGCATGTACATCGGCATGTTGAGATGTAATGGTTGGCGTTCCCTGCACTTGATAATGAGAGCCAAGTGTCTGCACTGCCTGTTTGTCCAATAACTGAGCCGCCACATGATCCATAACTAAACGGCTATAAGAAGGAACACTAGCCGAGACACTCACCTGCACCTGGACCATATCAACCTGGGAACCAACGACATTATTAGATGTCACGGTTGTAGTGTATACAGGTTCGCCCGCCATCGTTTCATCGGCAGGGAGTTGATGGTTCAGCTTCTGGACGAGTTGTGCTTGCAGTTGTGATTTCAGAGTATTCTGTACACCATCAATATCGCTCTGCGCGACGATGTGTAGGACCTGTGCATCCACGCCTCCTGAAAACGCCTCAACGTTTTTCACAGCGATGCCAGGAGCGCAGCAGGTGCCATCAATGGTATGTGCTGCAATATTTCCGCTAACACCTTCGTTGACGGCAACGGCATTGCCAGGTGCTTTGCCATCTCGCTTATTCTGTCGCGGCGGCACAGGTACATTCTGCGTAAGCTGTACTTTTATACCTGAAGAAGAGGTAACAATACCAGAGGGTACAATAACTTGCGTGTTTGTGCTATTGGAAAATACTACAACGCCCTGCGCCTGCACACCTGCGATTGTCTTCGTCCCCGCCGTTGGTACAGTGCTACTGGCAACTGCGGTACTTTGCAGAATGCGATCTGGAATGGTGTGCGCGATCAGGTCCGGCGTCGTTGTTTTTGGCGAGGCTGTCAGGACATACGTTGCTTGCACCGTCTTTGTCTGCGGCGTCACATCGACGGTTGCGACGGGCGGCGTACCTAAGATTGGAAATCCCGACGGGAAAAAGCTTATACCTAGCACACGCGGCATGAGCAGCATGAGCAATAGTACGGTAGGAACAAGCATCGTTGCGAAGAGCGGAATCCCAAGCCGCTTACGCTTGCGATGTAATGGTGCTGGCTCCTCGGTGATGCGCTGTTTTTCCTGCGGGTTTCTCACTGTTTCTTCAGTGATACGTGGCCTATCATGGCGTTCTTGTCGTTCGCGTACCTGTGCAGGAGACCCATTACGTATGCGACGTGGGGGTGCCAGTGGTACAGGTAGAGGCATCGGAACAGGTGAGGGCACATCCTGGCGTTGCAGGTGAATGGAGCGTCTTTGTGACTGTGGTGCGACATACTCGATCTCCATCGGCACATCTTCCACAACTTCGATAGGGCCTTTAACCGCTGCCAGAAACGCTTGCCGAAATTCAGCGATGGTACGAAAGCGATCCTCACTCCGCTTCGCCATTGCGATTCGCACCACGGCGTCTAGCTCGAATGGAATGGAGCTATCGAAATCTGAAGGTGCAGGTATAGGTGCGTTCAAGTGCATTTGAATGACACGTATGTCGTCATCGTCGTTATAGGGAAGCTCACCCGTGAGCATCTGATAGAGCAAGACACCGAGGGCGTAAATGTCGGTCGAGGTGGTGATAATACCGCGCGTCTGTTCTGGTGCCATGTAATGTGGCGTGCCAGGGACTTGATCGAGCGGTATCTGCTTGCCTGTCTGTTCTAACTCGGCCTTGCGGGAGTTGCGTACCAGCCCAAAGTCGGCAAGGTAGACGTAGGGTGTACCACTGCGGCGCAATTCGAGCAAGACGTTGGATGATTTTATATCACGATGAATCAGACCAGCGTCATGGGCATGTTCAACAGCATCGAGCAACTGCTGGAACATGGCGGCAACCTCTGCCAGAGGAGGCAGACTACGCCGCAAATAGCTTGTGAGTGTGCCACCATCAATAAAGGGCATCACAAGGAAGAGCATTCCTTGCTCTTCGCCGAACTCGATGAGCGGAAGAATATGAGGATGATGCAGACGTGCGACGGTACGGGCTTCACGTGCAAAGCGTCGCCGCATATCGGCATCCGCCGCGTAGTCACCAAGAATAACCTTGATAGCTACACGACGGTCGAACGCAGTGCGCTGTTTACCTTCGTATACGGCTCCCATGCCGCCGACACGGATGCGGCGGATAACCTCATAGTTTCCAAGTTGCTTGCCTTCCAGAGACAGCATCACGTCTGTCTACCTTTCCTTAACTACCACCGCCAACACCAAGCCCAGGTTGTGTTGTTGGATTCGTCCCTGGTCCAGTCACAGTCGGAGTCAAACTGCCCCCACCAGAAGTTCCGCCACCGCCAGACAAGCCTGTCGCGGTCTGTATCACAAACTTGATATCATCGGTATTGGTTGGTAATGTGCCGCTGTTCGGGTCAAACGATGCATTGGCAACACCTGCCTGACTTTTGAGGATAGTTGCCGCATCCGCCACACTTTTGCCCGCGATCAGTTTCTTCAATGCGAGTTGTCGTGCATCGGTGAACTGATAGGCCCAAATGCCCTTTGCGCTGACAAGCAGGTTCACCACGCCATTGTTCACGCCCTGTACCTGTGCCTGTGTGACGATATTGCCCACAAGGGCATAGTTGGGGCCATAATCGTTGGTAGCCCTCGTTTTAAGAAGGTTCGTCACCAGAGCTAGCGTGCCTTTCTGGTCATACACCTCCGCCTTACATGTCACCGTCACTGTCACCGTCACGGAGGAGGCTTTATCGCCAGCATTTTGATTTTGTGCCACCGAAGGCGAACACGTCGTCGAGCCTGCAACCTGCTCATTGGAGTTAATTTTTGTCTTCAATGAGTTCTGCGCCTGTGTGACCAATGGAGGCTCTAGTACACTCACGGCACCCTGAATATCGCTTGCTTGCACAAACGTATAGTTCTGCGGGTCTTGCCCACCTGAGAAAGGTCCAACGTAAGCGGTTATCCCATTTGCACAGCATGAGCCATAAAAAGTTTTGCTACCCAAATTGCCTTTAGAACCAAGAGTAACCGCATGGGCACTTACTGTTATAGTTCCTTCTACTGGTGGATTTGAGCCACCAACAAGAACACTTGCATTATTTGCAAAGCTTGCTCCATTTACAGAGAAAGTAGTAACTGCAATTCTCTGCGAAGTGGGAAAAGAATTTAAGAGTGTTATTGTTCCCGTTGCTGCTGTTGCAGGTGTTTGCTTCACGCCTGTTGCATTGACAGTTTTCGATTGTGCTGGTGAGGTGCCGACGACGACACGCGCACTGACTTCGCGCTTGCTGGCATCGGGATTGTTAGTGACACCGCTAATCAGGTAGTTGTTGTTCTCGGTCTTGCTGTCTGGTACGATGTTGACGGTACTTTGCGCTGTGAACTTAGGGACGACATTCTTGAGTGGTGCCAACAGGCTTGGTGCTGAGATAGCGATACCGCCGACAACGGCTGTCGTGAGTACAAGCAGGATTGCAAGGGCGGCAAGTAATGCACCACGCCTCGGTCTGCCACTGCCTCCTCCACCCCCACCGGGGGCATTGGCTCTTGGTGGGGGCGCACTGCCAACACCAGCGGTACGTGCCAGCGATGCCGCAGCGAGACCACCAGCGGCACCTGTCGCTACCGTTGCCGCAGCTACTTTACCACTGTTACGCTGTTTTGTTGCTCGTGGCGGAGGAGCTTGCTGCGCTGGTTTGGCAACAGGCACAATGAGCGGTGCAGCAGGTGTATCGTCTTTGGCTACGGGCAGCTTTACTGTTGCTTTAGTACGTGTAGGAGCCAGCAGAATAATGCCAGGACTCCCATCGCCCTCTTCTTCATTCTCAACACGATGCCCATTGCTGCCATTTGTGCCGTTCTTTGCCGAAGCAGGCTCAGAAGTGGGGGCTACGCTTGCGGCGGCGACAGGAGCTAATATGTGCCAGTCATCCTCTTCTGCTGGCCGTGTCGCTGTTGTAGGTGAAGCATCCTTATCATTTGACGGGTTCGTGTGACCATTGCCATTGGCTGCGGAAGATGCCGCCATAGCCTCTGCTCCTCCTAATACAAGAGGAACAACATGATCGTTATGTGAGACAGGCTCTTCCTCGCCGGATAGGGGAGCGATAAACGTCCCAGCTTGCACCACCTCCGGTTTTGCTGGCTCGACTGGGGGAGTAACAGGCTTTTGTCGCCCTACCCCAAACAACCAGCCGCCTTTTTTGCTTTCAGGCGGGTTCTGCTCTTCGTCTTTCAAAGCTTTTGCGAAAATTTCTAATGTAGAGTAGACAGGAAAGTTTCGCTGACGTGCAAAAGCTGCCGGGCCGGGTCCACCGGCTGCAATAAAGATAATTTGTGTCTGTAATTTACCTCGTAAACTTTTTAGATCATCGAAATCGCCTGGACGTTGAAATGCTTTATTTTGTTCGGGCAGAACAACGGCAACCTGTTTGCGCCCAAGCTTCTCTTGCGTTAATATAGCTGCCAGGACACTTTTCTTTTCGTCAGTGGGAGATACATAAATAACACCTATACTCGCGTTGCGCGGATCATTGAGTCCAAGTACATCTGTGCCATTACCTTGTTTCATAGTGGCATTCCTTTATCCCGATAGTAAGTAGCAATATATGAGTGCTGATAGCCTCTATTTTACACTATGTTTCGCTAATCTTAAAGCTTTTTTATATCAATTCTCTGTAATGAACGGAAAAACCAGTATTTTACGCGTGGATGAATTTCAGTAGTTGTCTGTCATAGTACTTCTAGCATGTCTTGGACAGAGCAGGGGCCATGAAACTGCTAGCAGTTTCATGGCCCCTGCTCTGTCCAATGCGAAATTTAGCGTGGTCCTGCGTTGACTACGGCGTCGCCAACTTCGGTGAACTGGGCGAAGTTCTTTTTGAAGCGTGCAGCGAGGTCGGTGGCCTGTCGATCATATGCCTCTTTGTCCTGCCAGGTATTGCGCTGAATAAGTATATCAGCAGGAACATCGGGACAAGTTGTTGGTGAGTGAAGGCCAAAGATGGGGTCTACAACCATCTCCACATCATCAAGGACACCACTGATGGCAGCCTGTACCATTGCTCGCGTGTAGTTGATGTTGATACGCGAACCTGTCCCATAGGGGCCACCCGTCCAACCAGTATTGATGAGATAGCAGCGCACATTGTGCTTCTCAATACGTTCGCGGAGCAGGTTGGCATATTCGCCGGGACGAAGGGGCAGGAATGCTGCACCAAAACACGAGCTAAATGTTGCCTGTGGCGTTGTGACACCTGCCTCCGTACCAGCTAGCTTACTGGTGTAGCCCGATAAGAAGTAGTACATGGTTTGCTCAGTCGTCAGCTTTGAGATAGGAGGTAGCACACCAAATGAATCGGCGGAGAGGAAAATTACTGCTTTTGGATGATCGCCCATGCCCGACTCAATCACGTTATCAATATAGTCGATGGGATAGGCAGCGCGGGTGTTTTCTGTCAACGAGTCGTTGTCATACTCTGGCATGCGCGTTTTTGGGTCCAAAACGACGTTTTCGTACACAGAGCCGAAGCGTATTGCATTCCATATCTGTGGTTCGTATTTTTGTGAGAGGTGAATACACTTGGCATAACAGCCGCCCTCAAAGTTGAAGACGCCATTTTCGCCCCAGCCGTGTTCATCGTCACCGATCAAGCGACGAGCCGGATCAGCCGAGAGACTGGTCTTGCCTGTACCAGAGAGGCCAAAGAAAAGCGCGGTATCGGCCTCTTGTCCAACGTTGGCGGAACAGTGCATCGACAATACACCTTCGGCAGGCAAAATGAAGTTGAGGATGGTAAAGATAGACTTCTTCATCTCGCCGGCGTATTGAGTGCCTGCGATAAGCACCAGCCGCTCTTTGAAGTCGATAATGATAGCGATATCCGAACGAGTGCCATGCGATTGCGGATTTGTATGGAAATTCGGTACACATAGAATCGTGAAACCTTCGCGGTCACTAGTAAGATCGCTCTCATTTTTGCGTAGAAACAACTGACGTGCGAAGAGGTTGTGCCATGCTAACTCTGTAATAACCTGAATCGGCATACGATAGTGTGGATCGGCACTCGCCGCTGCATCGAGTACATAGACATCGCGACCCTGCAAATAGTCCGCAAGGCTACGGCGCACAACCTCGAAGTTTTCAGGGGTCATAGGATGATTGTTTTCGCCCCACCAAACTTTGGCATCAGACTCTTCATTTGTGACAACAAACTTGTCTTTCGGCGAACGACCTGTATGCGAACCTGTTGTCGCTGCAAACGCTCCATTGGCTGCAAGCTCGCCTTCTTTGCGTGCTAGTGCATGCTCAACAAGCACTGCTGGCGAAAGATTCCAATTTATAGTGCCAAGATTGACTAATCCGTATTCTTCCAGAGCTTTCCTACTCATCATCATTGTCATAGAATGTGTTCTCCTTTGGGCACTTTACAGTGGTCACATGCCAAACAACAGCAATGGTGCAGTCACTCTACCTTAGAGTGTATCGCAATGTGCTATGCCCTAACAATGGTTAGTCTATCAGAATTTAACCTGTTGTCGCAACCCCAACAATATAGGAAACAATGAGAGGGGTAAGCAGGGAAATCCCTGCGACATTGAGGAAGGTGTAGGGGCCTTATTCTATAACGCCCCCTCGCGCCCATCGATTCCGTTTTCTTTCATTGAACACCTTCCTCAATGCTTGTCCACATGGTCAATTGGGGCGAGGGCGTTATAGAATAAGGCCCCTACAAAGGACGTTCACGAATTTGTTGGACTCAATGCCTCGCGCTCTCCCTGCCTCCTCACCTCAAATTGCGAACATACGCCACAAACTGATCGCCGCGATCAAACTCATTGAGGAACATCCCGAAGCTGGTGAATCCAGGCGAAAAAAGGAGAACATCACCCTGATGAGTCAAAGCTACTGCAGTGTCAAGGGCTATTTTGAATGTATCGAAGACGCCACGCACAGGAGTTGCACGTCCTTGCTTTTGTACCTCAGCTTGAATGGCAGGAAGAAGTTCGTCTGTACCATTGCCTGCCAGTAGCACAACATCGCGACAACGCTGTACAATTGTCGCAGGCCATTGTTCTAAGGGAAGATGCTTTGTATTGCCACCAGCTACAAGCACAATTGGCGCATCGAATGCCTCGATACCAACACGTCCTGCAACGGGTGTTGTGCTGGAACTGTCGTTGATATAACGAACTCCATGCACGATACGTACCTCATCGAGGCGATGCGAAATACTCTTGAAGGTTCGCACCGTATCCCGAATGATCGTATCGGGGATACCGAGCAGGCGTGCGGTTGTGGTTGCCAACAAAATATTCTCAAGGTTATGTTTGCCTGCTAATGGCGTTTCAGGAAAGACAAATGGGTCAATATGAGTCGAGCCACGCGCAAAGCTACCACCACGTTGCATACTGATAAACCATGTGGTACTCGGCGACTCTTCACCGAAACGCCGTGTCCAGGGATTATCATAATTGAACACGGCAAGATCGTTGGGCAACTGATGGCGAAAAATATTCGCTTTTGCCTCAGCATAGTCTTCCATACTGTTGTACGTATTCAGGTGATCGGGTGAGATATTGGTCATCACGGCAACTGATGGACTTATCTTGTGGAGTGCAAGTCCCTCTAATTGCCAGCTTGAAAGTTCAAGCACAACCTGTGTTGTGGGCGTAATTTGTGGCAATAGTGAAAGTGTCTCAACGCCCGCAACATTGCCACCCAATATCGTTGGTGCGCCGCTGTTACGGAGAATTTCATACAAAAGTGTCGTTGTTGTTGTCTTGCCACGCGTACCAGTGACACCAATAATGCGTCCTGAACAGGCAAGAAAGAAGAGTGCAATCTCCATCTCTATCTGCGCTCCATGCTCTTGAGCAAGACGTAGATAGGGGGAAGTGTGAGAAACACCAGGGTTACGAATGACGATATCCGCCCATAAAAAATCTTCTTCGCGATGTCTGCCCAGCACAAACTCTATTGGTAAACCGGACAATGCCTGTACGCTTGGTGCTAGTACTTCTGGCGACTTCATATCTGTCACGCGTACTATTGCTTCCTGTTGAGCAGCGTAGCGAGCTGCAGCCATACCAGAGCCTTGTAACCCTAGCCCCATCACTAAAACGCGCTTCCCTCGCAAATCCATGAATGTTCCTCTTCTCGCAATACAATACCTTAATCCCGATGTTGTGTAGCCATCATAGCAGAATTGTGTAGATGATACAATTTCAAATTTTGCTGGTAATGAGACAACCACGCCAAAAAAACGTATAATGGAAACGTTACAACTTTTCTTGCATTGTGCAGAAGTATATCTGCTTGTATTGGACACTAGAAAACATATATGAAACAAGAGCAACTGACACAACTCGAGGCTCTTTTTGGCTACTTACCCGTTGGAATTGCTGTTCTTGACGGCCCTGATCTACGCATCTGTTATCTCAACTCGTATATACGCGCTCTTCTCGATGAGCAACAGTCTTTTTACACAGGAATCGAGCAAAGGATCGAGGAACTCCTACCAGAAAAACTACACAAGAATGTTCTTGCATGTTTACAACGTGTCGTTGAGACAGGAATAAGCTGCACGTATAATGAGCTTCCTTATGAAGGATTTTTGCAAACGCGAGGGCGAACGTACTGGTGTATAACCATTAAAAAAAACTCCGAACTCCCTAATCTTCCCAATGCATTATTCGTCACTATCGAAGATGTGACGGAGAAGGTACGCGTGCGTCTGCATCTCCAGGCAATTCAGCATATCTCCTCGGCTATAGTGGGAGCCTACACCCTTTCAACTGTATTTGACCGTATTCTGCGCTATGCAACTGAATTGATTGATACATCCTACGGTGCAGTTTTCCTCATCGATCACACCATTTCAGGTTATGATAAGATACGAAACGCATTATCTCCAGTTAGACGTAGAGTTACTATTGCAGCCCAAAAAGGCATTCACGCTATATCACAGAATTGGCATCCGATACTCAATAACCGTATACTACTTGCAAAAGTGGGGCAACAACCGTATCCAGTAACCATCGTTGATAGCAGGCAAGCGACAGAGATTGACCTTCCTTTGCTTGATGACAGTGGAACACCACGTCATCCCGGCTCTGTTCTCTGTGTCCCCATTTTCGAGCCATATAGCGCAAGGGATAATGGGATAGCATTCCAGGAGGTTCCGAAAGAAATAACACGGCACGGGATATTGTTCGGCAGTATCGAAATATATCACCCGCAGAGCAGAAGTTTTTCACAAGAAGATGTTGAACTACTGGAACAGTTTGCTCAACAAGCAGGTTTAGCCATACAAAATGCACGTCTTTTTCGCAAGCTAGATGCAATGGCACGGGCAGAGCGGCGCAGTGCCCATCAACAAAAATATGTGATGCAGGCTATACCAGATGGCGTCATTATTTTTGATCCACGTTGGCGTGTTGCAGAAACGAATCAGGCAATACGCACATTACTTGGTTGGAATGATACAATTATCGGGCTTCCCATCACACAGGCATTCAAACAAAGCAAAGCTATTTTCCCTGATGATGTTACGCGATTAGTTGATTCTATACCAGAGCTTGAGCGACGAGCGCAAGCAGGAGTTACAGACGAGTTCAAAATGATCGGGGCAGACGGACAAAAATATACCATTCGTTGCACGTATACCCCTATTCGCGATGATATAGGTGATACGTTTGCCTTTGTCGTCATTTATCGAGATGGCACTGCGCAAGCAGCAGACCGCGAACGCATCGAAGCCGAGGTTGTCGCACGCACAAGAGAACTGGCACAGCGCAACGAAGCCCTACAACTAGCAAAGCTCGCACAAGAAACTGAGCACGCACGACTAGAACTTCTCCTTGAACGCTTACCGTCGGGTGTTATGCTTGTATCTGCTCAGGATAATTCAATCATCATTATTAACCGTCGTGCAGTGCAACTGCTACAACGCATAGGCGTTCTCTTAGAAGCACCGAATGAGCATGGTGAAGCCGTCGTCGATGCAACTGGAGCGAATATTGAACGTCTTCTGCGCCCAATCGCTATCTATGCAGCCTCCGGCTCGTCTCTTTCGTATGAGGAGCAACCGCTTCATCTAGCACTCAAGCATGGAAAAGCGAGTGAGGCAGAACTTCACATGCAAGATGTGGATGATGAAACAATGTATATCTTCGTAAGTGCGGCACCCTTACGTAACGTTGATGGTATCATCAGCAGTGCAGTTCTTGTTTGTCACGAAATTACCACTATTAAGGCTTTGGAACGAGCGCGAGAAGATTTTTTCACCACGATGGCTCATGAACTGAAAACTCCGCTCGCAAATATTCGCGCTCAGCTGAGCGCTTTACTCGCAAAGGATTTGCAATGGTCACCTGCAGAGCAATATGCCTCATTAGAAGTTGCCGATGAGCAGGTACAGCGGCTCGTGAGTACAGTGAATCGTCTCCTGGAAGCGTCGCGCATCGAAGCGGGAGCGTTACGTCTCAGATTGGAGGCGGTACTTTTACCCGAACTGTTTGAAGACTTAGCAGAACGACTCGAAGCACTGATTGCTTCTTCACGGCGACACTTACGGATTGAATATACGCAAGCATTACCCGCAGTACGCGCTGATTATGATCTCATCATGAGTGTGCTTATCAACTTGCTCAGTAACGCATTTCGTTACGCTCCAGAAGATGACATTGTTTTACTTGAAGCACACGCAGATTTTGCGCCGCAAGATGTTTCTCAAGAGCACCCAATCGGTGTTACACTGTGCGTCAGTGATAGAGGGCCGGGCATACCACAAGAACAACAGAAGTTGCTGTTTAGACGTTTTAGTACCTTAGCAGCAATGAATAGAATAGATAGTGCTCATGCTGAACGACCGAGGCAGGGGGAATGGGGCCATTGGAGTTCAACTGGCCTTGGTCTCTACATTAGTCGTGGCATCGTTGAGGCGCATAATAGTACATTTACACTTACAAGTAGCCCTGGCAAAGGTGCAAGTTTTGCCTTTACCTTGCCAATATTCAAGGAAACTACTCATTGCTAAGTACAAAGCACTATATCATTAGATAGGGAAAACAATACAATGTCCACAAATGATAAAAAGGTCCGTATTCTTTGCGTTGAAGATGATCTCCAGATGCGTACCTTCTTGTTAACACAACTAAAAGCGAGAGGTTTCCAGGTACAAGCTGTCAGCGATGGTACACAGGCTATCGATATTGCAGCTATATCTCAACCGCAGCTTGTACTCCTCGATCTTGCACTTCCCTCTCTTGATGGTTTGACATTTTTACGCCGCCTTCGTGAATGGAGTAATACACCTGTCATTGTTCTCTCCGCACATGACGATGAAGTTGTAAAGATTAAGGCTCTTGACCTGGGAGCAGATGATTACTTAATCAAGCCATTTAGCTTGAACGAACTGCTTGCACGGATCCGTGTCATTCTTCGTCGTTCGGATGAGGCTATGCGCTTACGTGTAAATACGACAGAGAAAGAAAAATCACTGTATAGAAGTGGTGGTGAGAATGGGCTTATAGTAGACTACGCGCATCGTGTTGTACAATCTGGTGGAAAAAAGATTCATCTCACGCCCACTGAATATGAGTTGCTTTGTGAACTTACGCGCAACGCTGGTAAGGTAATCACCCATCGCGAGTTATTACAGAGGGTATGGGGACCGGATTATAGTAGAGAAAATACCTATCTTCGCACGTTTATGCGTCACTTGCGTCAGAAGCTAGAGCCTGACCCGGCCCAACCACGCTTCTTACGCAACGAGTTAGGAGTGGGCTATTTTGTGCCGGCGGCAGATAGAGAGGATGATAGAGAGCCATCTCTATAACTCATTATTTTAGCAAAATCTCTGTTTCAACAAAATATTCACGCGATTTTCACACAAAAGCAAAAATATTTACGTGATTTTCACACATTATTGGGTACTCTCTGAGTAGAGATAGGAATACTATCTCTAGTCGCATCGGCGACGCTGCCGCAGCGGAATAGTCATTTAGCGGAAGCGGGGTGTTCAAATGCACGTTATGGATGCTGCACACACCATGCCTACAGGCGACGGGCTGTGCTTATCGAACAACATTCCCCTTGTTCGTCACGTACAAATAGGTCTCATTCACTCCAAAGTAAACACTTTTCCACTCACATGCCAGTGCATTCTGGCTACAAAGGACAACGTTTCATCTACTCCACTAAGCAAGACATTGTCATATCGCTCACGCTTCGTAAACACATGTTGATGGTAACGGCGCCATAACTGTTATCAAACAAGAAGGAGACTTACATGGATCGTAAAGAAGATCGAGACATTTTGCGTAAAGGTGGGTTCGCTGAGGGAGAGGTCAAGCAGTTAAGCAAGTTACGTAGAGACCACGCCGAGCGACAACGCCACAGTGCTGTCGCAGAACATCGGCGCATGGAATTTGTACGCTGGCTCGTGAACACGGGTAAGCTTTCAGATCAAATAGCATAACAAGGTCGGAATGTGTAAGTTTTCGTATACTAGCAAGGGGACTTACACATCTCTATTGCCTGTAATAAAAAAGCTATTGCGTGAATTGAGGTACAAAATCTTCTCTATTTTATGCAATAGTTTTTTGTAGCATTACGAAGGTTCTTTGTCCTCATGATAGACCACAAATCCAAAATCTTCCCAGGTTCTTGGCATTGACCGTTGCTTTGGCAATGGCAATCGTGCAACCGAGGCAAGGATATCCCCCACGAGAGTTGATGGAGGTGCAATTTGCTGAAGTTGACTGAACAGAGCATCAATTTCATCGTCTTCAGTGAAAAGCAGTTGGTGTGAATAGTTCATAAGTATACTCCCTCTTATGTGATTCTTAACTGATGTTAATACGAAACACAGAAGAGGGAAGTTTCACTTTTACCTAGTTTTCTTAGGAAAGACTTAGGAAGCTGATGCAGTTTGTGTCTGAGCATTCAACGCAGCACGCAGAAGTGGACGGGCACGCTGGAAATACGTCTTTGCGGTAGCTTCTGGCATACTGAGCGTTTTGCCGATCTCCGAAAAACTCAACTGGCCTGCATAGCGTAAAAGAACAACCGAACGGAATTTCGGGGGCAGACTATCAATCGCGCAACGAAGAGAACGTTGGAGATCATTGCGCTCAGCAATTTCTTCCGGCAAAGGGCGAGTATCAGGCATAATTGCAAGCGGTGAAAGATCATCCTCGTCATTGGCCGACTCTAATTCAGAAAAGTGAATAGCACGTTTGCGACGTAGTTCATCGAGGCAGCGATTGCGTGCGACCTGGAAAAGCCACGCCTTGAGAGGCTCACCAGTACGTAGGGTGGGCATAGAAATATAGAGTTGCAAGAAAACTTGTTGTGAGACATCGCATGCTTGGTCGTAATCACCCAGACAGTGACATATGAAATTGAAAAGTGAAACGTGATAGCGTTGTACGAGAGCCTCAAACGCACGCTGGTCTCCTGCTAACGTTTGCGTCACTAACATACCATCGGTGATTCCAGGAATGGGTGTTTTCGTTTGTACCCTTGATGAGCGTTCTTTAGTCTGCATAAGATCGGTCCTCGCTTTCTTTCGTCTCCCATAGAGTAGCCTTTTCCAGCAGAAAATACAAGTGTTTTTCGAGCTTAAAAGCTCCGCTATAAGGCTCTCTAAGCGTAAACTAAACTATATTAAAGTAGAGGGGTTACATTTCTTAGGAATGTAAGAATTCGATAACTTATTCTGTTCTTATCTATTTCTTATCGAATTCCAAGTGAGGGAAGCCAGCGAGGAGAGTGCAGGGCAAGCGACTTATTGTTTTCTCTATCATAGACACGTAACAGGCCAGCATTTCGATACACAGAGTACCGAGATGCTGGCTCGTTCCGAGGAAGACAAAAACTACAAATTCAGCCAATGTTACTTGTAAGGGGTAACAAATGGTTTCTTCTGTGTTACATCCGTATTGATTGTCAAGCTGGTTGGCGCATAAGAATAATATGTCTATAACTTTCTTACTCATGCATTCTGTACTTAACTATACAAGAAGGTTGTGTTATTCAGGTTAAGGTTTAGTTGAGATGGTGTAAAGGTATCAGTCAGAGTAGCAATATTCGTATTTTTTATAAAAAAAGAGAGAGATGATCTTTCCTCTTTATTTATAGGAAAGACCATCTCTCTCAGAAAAAGCTCCGCTACATGGCTAGTACATTTTAAAGTGGCAAGCTATGTATGGTTACATTCCTATGAGCATGATGCGACAGCAAAAGGACTGCGGTACACTACGCCGCCGCCACCAACGGGAACCTGTTCGTAAGTGTAGTGGTTGCCATTTACAGGACTGAGGTAGCCGGCCTTGGCGACGAGTGCAGGAGCATCGCCGACCTTGCCGATCAAGACAGGTGTGAAGGCCCAGTTGTCGGCAGGGATAAGGCCACCGATAGCACGCCCAAGCGCACGGTGTTCGGACTCAATACACGCAACCTGTGCAGCGATTTGCGACAGGTCTGGTCTCCCCTGTAAACCAAATTCCTTGACAGCGGCAAGGAAAGCAGAGTCGAAGACCCCTTCGAGCTGTTGCTGTGTAGCAATGAAGGTCGCCAGGTCCTCAAAGGTCTTTGGACCTTCTGGGAAACTGAAGGTGCTTGCCAGATAGCCGCCGCCGGCACTGGCGAAGAAGAGTTCGTGAATCTGCTCTTCGATGAGGGCTGCGCGGATGTACGCTCTGTCAGCACCCGTGATGCCGAGCTTGTCCGCATTGTTCAAGCCATGTGTGTAGAATGTCACGGCTAGACGCTCGGCGGTACGAGCAATGGTAAAGATTTCAGCGATAGGCGTTACACAATTTGATTTGTGTGCTGAAGCGGGTTTTGCGCTGTTAGACAGGAACGCTGTGCCAGCAACGGCTAGTCCTGTGGCCCCTGCTGCTCCAGCAATAGCACCCTTCAAAACATTACGGCGTGAGGTTGCTTTGACTGTCTCGTTTGAATTTTCCATTGTTGTCATGATCCTTCCATACAATGAATTTTCGCACATTAACGTTGATCATCATCATGTTGACCATTCAACATGATTAGTGACTCTATTCCAAAATACATCTCAGAACAGAGGTGGTTAGGAGAGAAGTGAAACGATACATTTCGTGGATTGACACGGTGGGCGCCCTAACAATCATTTGTTCCTACTTCTCACACTATACTACGACCGGAATATGCAATTGGATTGCATACGTTTTGAGGCATACGTACTGAGTATGCGAGAAGCATATACGGCCTACTTCGCGGTTAGCCATAGTGGACGCATGGGTAAACCGACCGTCTTGCTTCTCACACTATACTACGCTCTCTATCATGAATCGGATTTTGGGAATATAACCGGTTTTGTAGCCATCTTATAGGGCAGAGAGGTTGGGCGAGGTGAGTAAACGACTGAGGAATTGGCTTGCTACGCGCTTATCCACGCGCTTACCAATGCGTGCAAGGAACACATTTGCTGGCTCCATACTTACATTTGGTTCCGTCGTTGGATACTCTGTAAAGCCCTGAGAGCCAAAGAGTCGCGTAATAAGTTCGCGGTAGCGATAGACAGAGATGTGAAGGCCCTCTGCATCCCAGTGCCAGTAGAGGCCCATTGCAAAGAAGATCATATCCTCCAAGGCATCAAGTTCCAACGCGAAGTCCAGGAGATTGTGGGCAATGCCAAGACCGCGCCATCCTGAACTCACCTCAATGGCAACTTCATACACATTCTCAATGCCTTCCCACCAATCGTCGGCAGGGGCAATCGTTACCTCACCGACAATATCACCAGCAGGAGTATGAGCTAGAGCAAGAGCACAATCTGGACTTCTCGCGATGTCGAGGAGCAGTTGATGCTCACGCTCTGGAAAACGTGCAAAAGCTCGCAATCCGTCATCCGCTCTTAATCGCTCTACTAACGAGGGTGGACAAAAGTCACGTAAGAGAACGGTTCCCCGCACTGTATTCAAAACTTTGCTTCGTGAGGGTGTACTTGCTCTATTGATATGTAGCAGATCGAAGAGACCTGATAACGGAGAGCGTTGCCGTTGCGAGGGAAACGCGTGACGAACAGGATAGGGAACGAGCAGGTGGCGTACCAGTGCAATGGTATGGCTATTCGTATTGCTAATGGACCAACGTCGGGGTTGTGCAGGAAAATCTGTTGCACTATCCTTAAAAAAAGCAGGGAAAAGAGTTGCTTCGTCTGGCTTGCCCATCACTTCTTGCGCGGCCTCTTCTTGTTCTTGTGCAGCGAGCCATTTGGGTTGCCAACGTGCAATCCACGCCTCTGGCAAGCGTTCAGGCAGTGTCTGTTCAGACATTTCCGCCCACAATGCGCTCCATGCGCGAGGAACAACACGATAGAGATCATAGCCACCACCACCGAGAGCAACCCAACGTCCATCGCAATAGGTATGTGCCAATTGATGGACCGTTTTCATCTGGCGCGTGATGCCGCGCATGGTGAGATGAAGGTGTGTGAGGGGGTCCCATGCATGTGTATCACAGCCATGCTGACTAATAATCACGGCGGGGGCAAACGAGATAATGAGCGGTGAGAGGAGTGCATCCACTGCCTCTATATACGAGTCGTCTTCTGTGAATGGCTCCAGCGGAATGTTTACCGAGTACCCACGCCCTACTCCGTTACCCATCTCAAGTACGTCGCCTGTTCCAGGAAAAAGATAGCGACCGGTCTCATGAAAAGAGAGAGTCATGACGCGTGGATCATCGTAAAACGCACGCTGCACTCCATCACCATGATGCGCGTCGAAGTCGATGTAGAGTACCTTCGCTTCACTAGCACGCAAAACATGGGCAATTGCGACTGCCGCATCGTTGTATACACAGAAGCCGGAGGCACGTTCAGCCCATGCATGATGCAGACCACCGGAGGGATGAAATACGTGGAGTGGTCTCTCTTCTTCTGTCGTAAAGGTGCCACCTTCGGGCAGTCCCATGACAGCACTCAGTGCCACCAATGTTCCACCAGCAATAGTTGCTGTTACCTCATGCATACCGGAGAGGACAGGCGTGTCACCATCGCCAAAGCCATATTTGAGGGCAAGTCGCGCTCGCTCGACGCGCTCTTCCTGTGTCATAGTCAGCTCATCGGGCAGGCTCAAACGCTGCACTGCCTGTACGTAGTCCTGCGTATGAATAAGGTTCAGTTCTGCAATAGTTGCGGAGCGAAGAGGAAGGCGTGTCTGTGTATGCTCATAGTGCCACAAATTTGTCTCTTTGAGGAGATCGATCAATGCCTCTATACGACTTGGTTGTAGAGGATGCTCGGGGCCGAAATTGTACTGCAATTCAGTCGGCTCAAACATGAGACGTGCTCTACCAGGAGTCCTATCAGGTGTATTAGCCATGAGTTTCTCCATCTACAAGAGAATACTGAATACTTGCCTCTTGCAATCGAACAAGGAATACAGTTGGATTAATGGTTCCTATACGAAGTGTAGCAATCAGGGGAACTGGGCTTGCAAGAGGGGCAGCAATAATACTTCGCACCTGCACATGTAGCTCTGCCGCGATTCGCAACGCTTCGGCAAGAGGTTCAGTTGAACCCAGTGGAAGCATAATATCTAGCTGCATTCCTGGTTCAAATGCACCCATTGCACGGGCGAGCGCAAGCAAGAAGTCGCTCCGCGTGAGTAGCCCGACCAGCAAGGGTTGCGTCTCCTGCTGCACCTGCTGATACTCGACAACAGGCAAATAATTTAAGCCGCGCTCCACAAGAATTTGTGCGGCAGCCGCAACTGATGTTATAGGAGTTACACGAATGATGGCACGATGCATAACCTCGACGACATGCCGCTCCTGCCATGAACGATGCAATGCGTCGCTGGATGCCTCTTGACGCGCCAATGCTACGACGAGATCAACATCCTGCGAAGTCAGCATTCCTTCTAAAATTTGTATCGTTTCGTGTGACTGATACTCCGTATGTGCAGGTGTTGCAACCGGAAGAGTTCGCGTGACTGGTAACTGATGTACCTGGTGCTGACGCAGCAAATTTGTTGCATGACTCAATGTATCATCTGGTGCGACCGTTGTTAGCGTTGTTGTCATGATATCGCGTACAATCATAGCTCACCGCGCTTTCCACTAGAGGACAACAACATATCTTATGCCGTTCTTTCCTCTTTGAGTAACCGTGTCATCAAACAAAAATATACTACACTTTCCATCATAGCACAGATGCAACAAATATAATGAGCTAGCGACCTATGGCAAATATTTGCACGATATAATAGAGGGCGGCGACCGCAAGAAAAATGCTATAGACTCCTGCGATGATGCGGGAACTGCGGAATGTGTCGGTTATGATACGTGGTTGAAGACTGCGACGAGCCAGACGAGCGGCGACAAATAGGATGCCAATTAGGAAAAGTACGCCAAGAATACGCACCGCTAAAGCTCCATTGAACAGTGCAAGTGGGATAACAATGGCACCAAAAGCAAGCAAGGAACCAAGGATATCCATTGCCGCTATTCCCATAAATAGACCTTCGTCATACTGTCGGTGCAGAAGCATTGGCGTAACACGCAGGAGTATATAAACTCCTGCGCCATACGCGATAAAACTAAAAAGAACCCAGAGGACATATTGCATTATTACCTCTCAACCCCATGAAAAATCGTGAGCGTCAGCAAGAAGCTTCTGCCCGTGTGCATCTCCTGGTGCAAATACATAGACATCAGGAGAGGTCGTCGTATCTGTCGTTTCAGTATTCTGTAGTGCAAACGCGGCACTATCAGCACGCCATGTCACCTGACCAACTACATTTGGTGCATACTGCTGGGTAGCTGTCGGATTAGCTAGCGTTGCCGTGTATGGACCACTCTGGGTAGCCATGTGATAAGCGGCCGCAGCAACTGTTTGACTATCAGGTCCCCACGTTAACGCAATATCTTGACTCAATGTATCAGATGCTACTTGAGCAAAGAGCCCTGTCGTCGAGCCATCATTTAAGTTCAGTGTTTGTACGGTTCCAGCAGACTGCGTAGGACCTATTGCCTGTATCATTTGCGCCACAAGCTGTTGACCATCAGGTGCAACATCCCACCCCGGCTTCACAAAGGCACCGCTTTGTGGTGTCGCGCACCAAGGTTCGCTGCCCATTTGTAACAACTGCTTGCTCTGTATTTCAGGATGCGCTAATGAATGGCTATAAAGAATGATCTGACTTTGTTGCCCAAAAGGATGTACGACGACCTGATAGAAAAGTTGCCCGCTACTGTAACGGAGCGAGAGCAACAATGGCTTATCCTTTTGTGGATCAAAGAGTGTCGCGACCCCCAATGCGTGCAGTGATAGCACTTGTGTTAGCGTTTTTGCGTTTACATCGTAGCGGTACAGTCCGGTACCTGTCTTTCCTGGACCACTATTGTACCATGCTAACAGGTGTGTTGTATCCTCCCAAAATGCGTACTGCCATGAATCCATACGCGGCACACCACTCATTTGCACATTATCTGCTGGTGCAGGCAACGCAACTTGAGTAAACTGCCGCGTGTTAGTATTCATAATATAGAGCGCACCATTGGCTCCATAATCAGGAGCAGGACAACCACCGCCACCTATTCCCGTTGGAACAGCAGTTGTGATGAGAGCAATATACGCATCACCTGCAGACCATAGAGGTTGATGCCAAAATACTGTTGGTACTTGACTATAATTAAAGTGGGTTTCCTGCGTAGGTTTCGTGCCATGCAAGGCAACCCAGAGTTGATCATTTCGCACGAAGGCATAGGAAGCACCAAGAGTGCTAGCAGATGCGGAGGATACGTTTTGTGTGGAGGTTGTGGCAGTGGAGACAACGGCAGGAGTGCCACTACCATGATCTGGTGTGCCGCTTGGTATTGTGCCCACCTTCGACGTGCTACAGGCCGACACAAGTATTAAGAACAATAATAGCAGTGGAAACAAGGCTATTTTAGCAATTTTCTCAGGCATAGGTTTTTCCTCTCAACTCTTTCTATTCCAGCACATTGCTTGCATGCCACAGACAACGAAATAAACATATGGACAAAAAGCATGAGTGCTTAGGTTGCTACATACACATATCAATAAGTATCAACGCGTCTCATCTGCCAGACAGCATACAGTAGGTAATTCAGGTTTTGCAAACCTGTAATTGACAGTAGCCAGAATCTCCCGTATCATGAACAAGGTTGGGTATTTGCAAGACGTGTTTTTACACAAAAGGGGTGTTTTATGGCTGAACTAACGTGGAAGGGGAAAGACGCATTCCTGAACAAGTCTTATAATGTACAGCTTACCTCACATCTCCATCTGCAAACAGTAGCGTGGCACCCTGCTACACAGCATAAAGAGCAAGAAGCGGCTCAACATTCATCTGAAATACAATGGTATAATCGCCTCATATGCGGTGACAAGAACGACGTTCTTTCTACCCTCCTTGATGAGTTTGCTGCGAGTGTTGACCTTATCTACATTGATCCGCCATTTATGACTGGGCGCGTCTTCTCTTCCGGTTCTTCTGTAGCATATAGAGATACGTGGGACAACGACGTAGATATTTATCTTCAGTGGCTATATGAAGCATTTTCACTGTTGTACCTCTTGTTGTCTGAGCGTGGCAGCATCTATGTACATCTTGATTGGCGAACTGCCCACTATGCTAAATTGCTGCTCGATGAAATATTTCATCCCACTCTAAGCAGTGGTGGGGGGTTTCGCAATGAGATTATCTGGCATTATCAGTCCGGTGGTCGTCCGCATAAAGGCTATGCACGTAAGCATGATACGCTCTTGCTCTATACGAAATCAGCAGATGCACGCTTTCATGGCGAGAGGATAAGCGAGCGGCGTGGGACCCAGAAAAGGAACAATATGCGAAAAGAGGTCGGAGTAGATGGCCGTGTCTCATGGACAATTCGCTCAGCAGGGCGTCTCTACACCTACGACGAAGATTCGCTGATGACACCGAGCGATGTATGGACCGATATTCACCATCTGCATCAACGTGACCCCGAACGCACAGGTTACGCCACGCAAAAGCCAGAGGCGTTGCTCGAACGTATTATCGCTGCCTCCTCTGAGGAATATGATCTCGTTCTCGATTGTTTTTGTGGAAGTGGTGTCACACCAATTGTCGCCGAAAAGTTGCATCGTCGTTGGATTGCCTGTGATAAAAGTGCTATGTCAATTACCACCACACTAGACCGTTTACTTATCAGCGAGCGCAACACACCATTTGTACTGCAACATATTGTGAGCTAATTTACAGCAAAGCTTGCTTTGCTGTGACATATGTCACACTCATTGCGAATTCTTTCCCTTTTGCATGTCGTTATATACTATATTATGTATGTTCTTTGAGACCCATGTAGAAAGTCAACTATTAAAAGCTATGAATATGCGGCATATATCAGACCAACGAGAACAGGTAAAAAAAATGAAGTACCATTTCTCCACTACTGTTTCAATAAGCCTTTTCGTCTTGTGCCTTTTGTTACTGAGTGCATGTAATTTTTCTGGAAATGCTGGTACGACGGTAAGCGCAACAAATACACCTACGATGGCTCCTACGCCTACCATCAACACAACATTGAGCAATAAGGGTAACGCGCAACTCCAGGCATTCCAAAAGTGGATCACGCTGATGAAGCAAAGCGGAGGCGATACCACACTATATCAGCAACAATACAACACAGATCGGCAGGCTCTTCAGTCAGCAAAAACGGACACGGCATACCAAACGGCATTGACTACCCTAAATGGGCATGTCACAGCCATTCAGTTACCAGCAACAAAAACTGAAAGTTCACACCTGCAACAACAGTTAAATCAAGAGGTGACAGCATGGGGACAGCAACACAAATATCACAATGCGTACAACAATACTGACTATGCTCTCGGTTATGAATATGGTCCTGCTGGTATGGGCGGCTGGGCACAGGATGAGTTGAGTTCAGCGAAAACGCTTGCCGACTACCAGCAAGCGGTCGATGATCTCAATATGTACTTGACCAACTTTCACGCCATGACCACGAACAGTAGCGATAAAACACCGTATAGTCAGGTTCACCAGAGCGATATCCAGCTCATGCAGCATTATGGCAACATCAACAAACGTGTAGTGATTGTTTCGTTAGAAGAGCAGGCTATGCGCGTCTATGACAATGGGAAATTGGTGAAATCTTTCCTGGTGACAACGGGCCGTCCAAACAAGCCGACACTCGCGGGTACATGGTGGGTTGAAGGCAAACAATCGCCAACCACATTCAAATCAGGTGTACCAAAAAGTTCGCCTGACTATTATCCGCCTACACCTATCAATTTCGCGATGCAGTACCACAGTGAGGGATACTTTATCCATGATAGCTGGTGGCGTGTCAATTATGGTCCCGGTACCAACTATCCACATGCAGATGATAGCGGTGATCCATTCTCGGCGCAAGGTTCGCATGGTTGTGTGAACATGGCAAAGGCAGATGCAGGCTGGCTCTATAACTACGTCAAGTTGTACACGCCGATTATGATTTACTAATGACAGCAACGAAAAAATCGGGCGGTGTGTGAACGTTGCCCAATTTTTTCATTGTTTTATTGATGAGGAGTCAGGACTGCACTGAAGCCTTGCCACATACCGAGAAACATACTATAGGACATATGTTGGAAATTGGCACGCGAGGAGTCAGAGATATACACGTTCTGGCTATCGCCGCCACGCACAACGAAAATGTGACCGCCGGGATAGTAGTAATTGTCGCGCACACCGACGATAATGGGCTTGCCTGAATTGCCAAGCGTAACGAGGTCTTGTAATGTTCGCGTATGGTTAGCACTTGTGTCAAAGCCATAATACGCGGCAGTCATCGCAATACCATCCTCGCGCAACAGGCCGAGGTTTACATCATACACGCCAAGATTCAATTCCTCTTGCAGCACATCGGCAGCGATAAGATGTTGCCCGTAAGCATTCATGACCATTGCCATTGCAATACCCGAACATGATGAATACGACCATACCTGATACTGATAGTCTGTGTAGTATTGGGAGCGAGAAGCGGAGTCAATGCGTACCAGTCGTGCGCTTGCAGCTAATAAGTTCACAGATATTGATGTAGAATGTGCCGTTGTTCGTACATCGCTAGCCTGCGAGACGCTCAGGAAGGTAAAGCCAATACCTCTACTCAGTGTACGCAATCCGCCCTCAGTGAGGCCGTCTTGAATAAAAAGCGCGAGCAGGGCCATTGTGATAAAGCCAAGTGAGACCAATGTTCGACGACGTGTATACCACGAGGCTGGTAAAATAAATGGAGCAGTGCTGGTCGCTGCTTTTCCAAAAGGTGTCAATGGATGCGTCTCAGCGGATGCATGTTGCTGTAATAACACTCTCTGGTGACGACGATATTCACGCCATCCACCAAGAACAAAGCTTGTGATAATAGCCCCCATCAACACAAGCAGCAAAGCCGTGACTGCGGCAGACAACATACGTTACCCTCACATACAAAAATTTCTATTTGTCTATCTCTTTGAAAGTATAACGTATAGTCGTGCTAGATGGCGTTATTCGTGTTAGAAATAACCCGATAGGGCTATAATGTAACACAAAAACTACGTAGCTCGCATATCATAGACCTCTATGTGTTCGTCTATGTAGTGCTTATAAATGTATATCTGATTGACGAAGTAGTTCAGGGGTAGCACAAGGTACTCCACAATATCAATGGTGTTGATGGGACGTACATTGAGTGTGCCATGTTTACAAAGGTGAAAGACGAGCAGTTCGCCGGGGTCTATGATCCCAAGCTGATGATAATCTTTATAGAGAGTCCAGGAGATGGTTGTTTCGTTCTCTATCAGTAGCATCTCATCGTCGCTTCCTAAATCGAGGCCAATACGAGGTTGTGGACGGATTGACCAGCCACCAGCACGGCGTTCTGGAAGGGTCTCGGTCGAAGGAGTATTGAGTTCCTCTATTTCGGGAGCGTATGTAATCGTCATGTGTAACGCCTTTCAAAACTGTACAACATTTGAAGGGGTACGACTGGAAAACGAACATCTACAACGATCACATAAGAAACGTGCTTTTAGAGAGGTAAGCGACACATGCATAACGCTGTTTTGTATAATTTGCCTAAAATATAATGCCATACATTTGCTTAGTTGTCAAGCGTATTGCTGAATAGAGAAAATTTTGACTATAATACAACAAAAAGGAGTGAGTAGATGTTCTATATAGGCTGTCCTGCATGGGGTTACAAAGAATGGGTTGGACATAACAACTTCTTTCCACCGAAAACGCCCGCCAGTGATTTTTTGCGTCTCTATAGTAGAAAATTGACGACAGTCGAAGGAAACACAACTTTTTATGCTCTACCTTCCGTCGAGACAGTTGCTCGCTGGCGACAGGAGACACCAGAAACGTTTCGCTTTTGTCCCAAGGTCGCGCGTAGCATTAGCCATGAACCTCATTTAGACCAACGTAAGGACGAGACATTGGCATTTGTAGAACGCATGCAGAGTTTAGGTACCCAGCTCGGACCAATATTTCTGCAACTTCCTCCTGCTTTCTCACCGAGTTGTCTGCCAGAGTTAGAAGCGTTTCTTACCTTCTGGCCGAGTGACATGCGGCTAGCAGTTGAGGTACGTCATCCCAGCTTTTACACAGCACAGAGTGCCGAAACGTTGAATGACTTGCTGAGTCGGTTCAACGTGGCGCGTGTACTGATGGACACACGTCCCATTCGCATCGGAACGGAGCAAGAACAGCACATGCTGCAAGCACGCGAACGTAAGCCAAACTTGCCACTCCAGATTGTCACAACTACCGACCTCGCCTTTGTACGCTACATTGGGCATCCAGATAAAGCAGTCAATGCACCATTTCTCGATGCATGGGCACAGCAATTAGGGCAGTGGCTCACACAAGGCATAACGCTCTATGTGTTTTGTCACTGCCCTTTTGAAGTACACTCGCCAGACATTTGTGTCGAACTCTATCGGCGCCTTGCTAGTGTAGTTTCTCTTCCGACCTTGCCCTGGCTGACGGAGACTGTTGATACGACACCTGAACAGGGTCGCCTACTTTGAGTACAGGAGTCGGAGGGACCATGAAAGCAGATTCAAGAATCGGAACATCTTTCTTGACCTGCATTGTTTGTCTCGCCTTTGTTCTTGCAGAGGTAATTACTTTTTTATATATCTTTACGTACTGCTCTGCCATTGACCGCGCAGAAAAGTTTTCTAGCACATAGTCGCGTATGCTAGTACGATTGAGTTCAGCAAGGTGAGGAATGCACTCTACCATCTCCTCAACAGTGTTGACAAGAAAGCCGCTTTTTCCTTCAGCAACAATTTCAGGTGCTGCGCCACGCGCAAACGAGACCACGGGACAACCTAGAGCCATTGCCTCAATCATTACCATGCCGAACGGCTCCTCCCACAGAATGGGGCTGAGGAAGCCGTGGGCCTTGCTCAATAAGCTGATCTTCTGCCTTGTATTGACGGGACCAACATACGTAATGTGTTTCCCATCAATATGTGGTTTTATCTGCTCCTCAAAGTATGCCACCGACGCTGCAACATACCTGTCTACAATACCAGCAAGGATTAAAGGAACGCCACTCTGCTGCGCCACTTGAATTGCCAGGTGAGCACCTTTTTCGGGGACAAAACGACCCAGCCACACAAAACAATCGCCAATTTCTTTCACACGATGCTTAAAAAAGTCCATTGGCAAGCCATGATGTACAACACCAACAAAGTTCAGCGGATAGGGTGAATGATTGCGCTCATATTTGCTGATAGCAACCATAGGTTCGGACAAAAACCACTCTTTGTAAAACTCATCGGCATCGCCCGTCCATGATTGTGCGCGATCAAAAGGGAAGTGACTATGTAAAGTCGTCACATGAGGAGTGGCAAGAGAAGTCATGAGTGGAAACAGGTACATATCCGCACTAGACGAAAGATGCGTATGAACGACATCGAAATCATGCTCTTTGATATATTCGATAGATTTATAAAGATGATAATACGCCTTGAGATGCGCGTGCCAGGGTACACCAGTTTCAATTAACGATTGAGGAAAAAACGAGACCAAATGAGCTGATGTTTGTGCATCGCCGGGTGCAAGTAGCGTTACATCGTGTCCTTGTGCAACCTGCTCATTGACCAAATTGGCAATAACGGCCTCTGTACCGCCATAATGCTTAGGTGGAATACGTAACCATGGGGGAGCAATGTGTACGATTCTCATATAATTCCTTTACTAGAGGGCTGGCAATATAAACATTCATACCTTACTTTCATCCATCTATTAGCGCGATAAGCTCACTTTCATCACGGTTACATATCGCAAAAAGTTTCTAATGATGAGCTAAAAAAAGCAATTTCGCCCAAAAAAGAAAGGTCTCCAGCGCATCCACACGAAATGGACGCTGGAGACCTTTCCCAGGACCAGAGAAGGAAGGAGAAGGGTATCTGCACTTCTGGTTGCCTGGGACTATGTATCGTTAGAAAGGTAAATAGAAAAGTTGTGATACCCACTCCAAGGTTTTAGAGTCGTAGCAACTGCGACGGTCTGAAGTGTGATCGCATGCTTGCTGCCGCTACGCCATCCCCCCCTTTAACCCGGTATCACAATAGGATACGTCACTCGATATAAAACGGATTACTTTTTTTCGCAGAAAATTTTCTGCTTCGATTTTACGTGCTTTGAAGGACACACGTTAAGCAGAGTTAGTCGATTCGTTCCGAGGCTTCCATAGAGGATATGGGATACCTGCTAGACGGTTGATAACAATGGCTTGTAGGGTGAGAAGTATCACCGCTCCTATGAGCAGGAGAAGTTGCCAGGGTTGTCGTAGAATACCTAGCGAGATAATCAGAGTCGTCGCACCGGCAGGTGGGTGTGGTGCCTTGAGTAACACCATCACCCCCGCTGTCAGTCCCAGTGAAAGCCCTGCGGCAATGACTCGCGGCCATGTGACTCCAACCACCAGTGCTGGTCCAGCCATTGTTAACCCTGTCACTACAAGGCTGAGGTAGCCAGCAATGACACCAACGGCGTGTCCAATGATTGTGTTGCGGGGAGAAGCGGATGGTGCTGTAGGAGTGTGGAAAAAGAGAAAGGCGGTCGGACCCAGCGAAGGGAATATGAACGGGGAGTGGGTGAGGATTACATTTTTTCATCAGCCGAGCCTGCACATCGAATTTTGGGACACCAAAAGGGCGGGCGTAGACGCAGTTGCGGCAACCAATGCAACGAGAAGGATCAGCTTGCTGCACGACGCCCTCTGGCGTAATCAGATTGTTATCTCAGATACACAAATACATTTTTCTCTTGTGGAACTGACATCAGTTGGTTGTTTTGTTTACCACTACAATTGGAAATGCTGTTATCGCATACGTAATCACGTACTCGTGTCTTAATAGGTTACATTTTTTGTCTGCTCATTGCAAGTGAGCACGCAGGGTATACGATGTTTTTCAACGCTCTGCAAAGTTGACGTATTGGTTTATGATGTAGTTGATCATAGCCAACGGTTAGTAGAAGAAAGGAATAAGGGAAGTCGATGGACGAAATTTTCCCCTCTTGGTATTCAGTACAACTTCGATTCCGCGATCTTGACCCTCTGGCACACGTCAATAACACTGTCTATTTCACCTATTTTGAAGAGGCCCGAAGTTACTACTTCGACCAACTCGACACATGGCTCAAGGAGTGGCCTTCACATGAGGAACACCAGGAGGTAGAAAGCATCGTCTCGCATCCTCCGCACAACCCACGCATTCGGACAAACCCTAATGGCAGTCACTATGGCTTGCTTGTCAAAGAGGCCACATGTACCTATATGCTCCCCCTTGTAAGATCAGATACTGTAGAGATAGGAGTCCGTGTTGTTCATGTTGGGCGCACAAGCTTCATTATGGAGCAACAGATACGCGATATTCATGACCACGAACGCATCTTTGCCACTGGTCGGTCAGTTATGGTGTGGTGCAATTATCTCAATGGGCGACCTCACCCTGTGCCATCATCCCTACGCTTCGCTTTTGAACAGATGGAGGGAAAAGCGTTTCCCCGTATAGAAAATAAGTGAATCGTCATTTTTTTAAGAAGACATCACTGAAAAGGCGCTTTTCAGTGATGTCTCTTGGTTCAGTACATGTTAGTGTTTATTTACAAGAACTAATCGTTCCAGATTAGAGAACCCAGTTTAAGAGAACTCAGTTTAGAGGAATAGCAACCAGGAAAATCTTCACGTCTCAATTTTATTGCTCTTTCCTTTCCTCTATGTTAAGATAAATTACCTGTAGGGAGCTAAGCAGGAATGACACATTGGCAGTTGGTCGAAAGCGTTCTATTACGCTTATGATATCACCATACCCCGTGTATGTGCCTGGAAGCGAGGTAGTACATGCTCCTAATAACTTGTGTACATCTCTATGATATATGATAATACATCTGCCTACATTTTATCAGAAGCAGAAGACAAGATACAACTATATTTTCACAAGCATATACATACATTGTTCAGCGGAATGCTGCATGCTACATATTTGTACTATGAGGTGCCGGGGCAGAAGCAGTAGCAATTCACCTAATGGTACAAGCTGTAATCAAGATACCAGAGAAGAAGGGTATGATGCAGAGTTTTAATAAGGGTGGTACTGACAAGGCGCAGATACCGCACAATGGTTCTCAACCCAGTGAGGAGATTAGCGATGAAATGCTCATCCATGCCATCGCAGGTGGAGCGGTATGGGCAATGGAGCCGCTCTATGATCGCTACAATCGTATCCTTTACTCAATTGCATACCGGATGGTATCCGACCGCCAGATAGCAGAAGATATGTTACAAGACGCGTTCCTATCCGTGTGGAGACGCGCGTCCTCTTATGCAGCACAATCAGGAACAGTTCGTAACTGGCTTATTTCAATTGTTCACAATCGCACCATCGACTATTTACGCACGGTACAGCGTCGTTCTGTGTTGAAAGAAGCGACATGGGAAGAGGTTGACCGCGACGAGAACACAGCGCAACCCGACGCATGGGAGGGCGCATGGCAATCCATTCAAAGGGAACAGATACGAGAGGCACTGACAAAACTCCCCGCGGAGCAAAGCCTTGTCATCAGACTAGCATATTTTCAAGGGTGGACACATTCAGAAATAGCCGAGAAAGTTCGGATACCCCTCGGCACGGTCAAAGCCCGTATGCGCCTCGGTATCACGCACTTGCGACGCGTGCTCTTGCAGATGGGTGTGACCGAGATATAAACAGTACTTCGCACGTTTTTTTGCAAAGATAGGTAGATTTACCAATAGACTTCTACGCAACACTAGTTTATGCTATAGATACATATCTAGCCTTTTAGCAATCTGCTTGCCTACTCCTGGAGTCAGTGTCATGCGTATACGTCCGTTTTTCTGGTGCTTGCTGGCTTTTGTATGTGTTGGCACGTTGCTCTTTGCTGCATCTTATAAGACACACACGCCTAACGTTTTGCGCGTCCGCATCCTGCAACAGCAACTTGTAACGAATAAGCCAACCATGATAAAATTATATTTAACCGATGCTGAGGGCATTCCAATTGAAAGTGCTTCTATATTCTCGCATGCTCACATGACAAATATGAACATGCCAACACGTGAGATTAGCACAAGGGAGTTAGGGCAGGGACAATATATGGTACAACTGTATCTTTTTATGGCAGGTCCCTGGGCCATTGATATGCAAGCACTGGCAGAGGGATTTGTACCATCACAGCAAAGCCTCTGTGTACAAGGGGAGGTGCTTATCTTTATCCTGGCCTCGCCAAAGCTCTTATTCGCGCCTATCTTACGCCTTCTGAGCAATCCTCTTCGTCTACAACATTTGGGCGAGTGACGGTCAATAATACAGACCTTGCACAAGCATTACGTATCCTTACGCCTCGTGAGATGGAGGTACTCAAGCTGGTTGCCGAGGGCTACACGAACCAGGAGATTGCAGATAAACTTGTGTTGAGCATCAAAACAGTACAGGCACATCGTGCGAATGTTATGGGTAAACTCGAATTGCACGATATTACGCAGCTAGTGCGTTTCGCACTACGACATGGCCTGGTCTCGCCTGAACTCTAATCTTTTAGACAAAAACACGTGGGCAAAACCTTTGCAAAGGTTTTGCCCACGTGTGTCCGTCCTTCTGTCAAAGTGGGACAAGTGTTGCTGTAGAAGCATCTCCCCCGAGATGCTTCTACAGCAACCTCCGTCCATAGGAAGAATACATAACTGCACTTTTCCTACACCTGTGGTGAAAGGACAATCCAGACGTGTCAAGGATTGTACGTTTTCTCACTCCAGGTTTCACTTTCCGCCAATTAGCGGTAAACGTCCCTTACCGTAAATACTACGCGGTTGAACGTCCCCCCCAGAATGTCTTCCCCATGTAATATTTATCCCCCACACGTATAATACTTGGCGGCAAGTGAGGCAAGGTTGATTATGTGTTAAGATACTATGTATATTCGTTAGTTATCGTTGAGAAAACTCCATCCATATATTTTCAGCAGAAAGTGGGTATGTATTCGTGTTTACAACAGTTTCACAGCTCCGTTATATACGAGCATGGGGTCACGAACATGTTTGGGACACAGGTGAAAACGGTCATACAGGACTGTTTGCAGGCTCCTTACTGGGAGGGAACACGATACGAGTTCGTTTTCAGCGTAGTACACAACTCGATGAGAGACGCTATGCACTATCCGACGGTGAGAGCGGCACACTGCCCTATCATTCCTGGATCGTTACAAGAGGTGACGAAGCATGGCCCGCAACGGGCGGAGAGGTTTCTGCCACAAGAACTGAAATCGAGCCATATCTGCAAGGCTTTGCATACTCAGATACCGCCCTACGTCTTACACTGCCACTGGCAAGCACTGAACGCATCTTTGGTATGGGCGAGCGTACTGGTAGCATGGACAAACGTGGGCAAGCGTTCCCCATCTGGAATATCGATCCACCAGAACGCCATAACGACGCCACACCAACGATGTATACCTCAATTCCATTTTTTCTTAATTTCAATCAAGATGATGGCAGGGCATATGGAGTTCTGGTCGATGCGACAGAGCAGATCGACATGGACATGGGCAATGCCTCTGCACAAGAGGCAACCATCACCGTTGCAAGCGATACCCTAACCGTTTATTTCTTCACAGGCCCCACGCCCGCAGACATAATGCGCCAGTATACAGCACTCACGGGTCATATGCCATTACCTGCGCGTTGGACATTAGGGCATCATCAATGTCGCTGGGGCTATAGGACACAGCAGACTGTGCTGGATATAGCGGCAAAATTGCGCGAGCGTCGGCATCCCAACGATGGCATGTGGCTAGATATTGACTATATGAATGGCTATCGCGATTTTACCTGGGATGCAGAACGATTTCCACAGCCGGAGCAGATGTTCGCACAACTACATGAACAACATATGCAAGCCGTGACTATGATTGATCCTGGTATCAAGATTGACGAGCAGTACAGTACCTATCGGCAGGGCATGCAAGAGGACGCCTTCTGCCATTATGACAATGGAGAGATTTTCAAGGGCAACGTGTGGCCCGGCGAATGTGTGTTCCCTGATTATTCGCAAAGCAAGGTACGCGAATGGTGGGGCAATGCTTATCAGACATTGCTCGATCAAGGCGTCGATGGCATCTGGAATGATATGAACGAGCCAGCCTTAACAAACTTTTTCGTTCAACAAACCGATGGGCAAGACGAGCTTCACGGTAAGACGATGGATAACACGGTGCTTCACCGTGCTGGTGGCGAGGATGTCACGGGACCTGATGGTCCTCCGGTCCTACACGCCTTCTTTCACAATGCCTACGGTATGGAGATGGCACGCTCTACTTATGAAGGGTTGCAGCGTTTACGTCCCGACTCGCGTCCCTTTGTACTAACGAGATCGGGCACGGCTGGCATACAACGTTATGCGGCTGTGTGGACAGGTGACAACGTGAGCCAGTGGGCAGACATTTCGCTCGCCATACGTATGTGCCTTAATCTAGGTATGAGCGGTGTACCTTTTGTTGGCGCAGATGTTGGTGGCTTCTGGGATGCTGCCAACGGCGAGTTGCTTGTTCGCTTTGCACAACTTGGGGCATTCCTCCCATTCTGCCGCAACCATAATGCGATCAACAATCCCGATCAGACACCCTGGGCCTTTGGCGAACCATACGAGAACGCCTATCGCAAAGCCATAGAGACGCGCTACCAATTGTTACCCTACCTGTATACGTTATTCCAGGAGGCGTCAACCACAGGTGCGCCAATCATTCGACCGCTCTACTATCACTATCCACAGGACGAGCAGGCTTGTGATACCGAAAGTGCTTTTCTTATCGGCGAGTCGCTGCTCTCTTCACCCATCACACGGCCTAACGAAACAACTGCAAGCGTATACTTGCCTGCTGGTTCCTGGTTCGACTACTGGGACGGCACGGAGTATCCGGGTGGTACAACAAGTGATATTGCTGCCCCTATTGATCGTTGGCCTTTACTGATTAAGGGAAACAGCATTCTACCTACGGGTGCAATCCTACAGTATGTTGATGAGCCAAATGATGCACCATTGACCTTTACGTGCTACATGGCAACCGATGGACTGGCAAGCTATACACTGTACGAGGACGATGGTTCGACACAGGCATACCGTAATGGTGCCTTTGCAGGCACGTCGATAAGTTGTCGTGTCGATAGAGATGCCGTAACGGTTAGAATTGACGAGCAACATAAGAGCTATAAGCCACATTGGAAAGAATACGAGGTTGTGGTTCGTATCGGTGGACGCGTGCTACAGCAACGGGTCGCGTTGGGACAGGGGAGCGTGACGATACATTTGTAGGAGGAAATCAAAAGCGCCATTCCGTTTTGAAAAACGGAATGGCGCTTTTGATTTCCTCTTTGGAAAAGGATTTAGCGGAACAAGCGGCGGCGGCGCCGCTCTGGTCGGCGTGCATAGGTGCCGCGTCGATAGTAACGCTCACGATATGGACGATACACGCGATGATAGGCAAAGGCGCTCCACAGAAACACAAGAATGGCGGCAGCAATGATGGAGGTTATGATATGTACTCCCGCAACAGTTGGTTCACCATTAATAAAGAGATGAAGAACGCTATTGACAAGAAAGATAGCGATAAAGCCGAGAATAATAGCTCCAAAAATGCCTTCTGGCGCACGCCGACGTGCAATCAATTCACCCAGGAAACCAACAATGGCGGCAATAACAAGCCACACGAGGATGGTACTGATATCCACGAGTCATTCTCCTTAAAAACAAGAATTGGATAAGCTTACTAGTAGTACGTATAAACGCGGCCTTACGCTTCAGTCTCCTGCTTTCTGGCCTATAGTACTACTCATGACTAGGTTTGATCTCTATATCTCATAGCCCATGCTTATCCAATAGAAGTTTTTTGCTCCCCACGGAACTCAATCCCGTTCTCTTGTATTTTATCCTGATATCTGCTGCGAATTTGGACGAGCACCTCCTCAAGCGAATAAGGCGAGATCGCCTGTTCATAATACTCCATTTCATGCCTTATCGAGAATTTTCACCAGGAGATAACCGAGGCCACCAATGACAACAAAACCAACACATGCAAGCGGGAGAAGAAATGGCGAACGGAATGTCGGTTGTGGAGGTGCAGGAATGCGTGCGCGTTCTTCGTCGGTTGCCGCTTTACGTCTTGCTAGTTCTAGTTTGAGGCTCTCTTCACCTTGTGCCATTGCCCAGTAATGGTTCGCGGCAAATAGTGGCTTCATAATAAATGAGAAATAGCGCAACAGGGATTTTTCTGCGCTAATCTTCCAGTCGTAGGTGATAGCCACGCACTCGCCGACCTGCTTGAAGGTCCAGATGCCGCGTCCCTCGAAATCGCCGGAGGCAACAAGCAAGAAGCCATCTTTGTATATCTCGGCTATACGAAGTTGCCAGAGCAAGGTGTACGGCAACCAGCCTTTTGTGTACAAACGCATCACGGTTCCAACACCATCAGCATCACCTGGCTCTAGCTCCTCCACCTTGAGATACACGGAAGGCCACCAACGCGTCAATGCCTCTCTATCGCTGATAATATCGGTTACATCTTTCACTACACCACGCACACGCCAATTTGTAATAAAATGATAGTCTTTACTTGTCATATACTGCTTTTCCCTGATCAAACTCTCTTCGTGTATAAACGTTATTCTTCCTATAGATTACAATTCCAAAGGCACAAAGCTATGCCCCTGTTGCTTCAACGCAACAATAGCACGTTCCACATCTTGTTCTTTCACAAGAATATAATCAGTGTCGAATGTTGAGACTGCGAAGATTGGAATACTTGCAGCCGCCAATGGAGTAGCAAGTGAGGAGAGAATACCCGTTAGCGAAAAATCTAAAGGACCTTGCACTTTGATAGCTCTCCAATCTTTCTCGGAACGAATGCCTGCTGGCACTACCTGCGCGAGACATACGATAGAGAGTTCATCGTCAGTATATGTTATAGAGAGTAGCGAACGTTGTTGTAGCGCCCAGGTTGGAATTTCTGTATCTGGGGCGAGACGACAGACAGCCAATGATGGAGATAATAGCATAAGTATCATGGTTCCCTCTGTTATGCTCTACCAGCTTTCGATAAAGCGAAGTTGTATAGTATAGTTACCTGTGAATCGTACTAAAAGAAAGTGTACAATAACAAGGAGATGTGTTTTCTATGCCAACACCACTGCCAACACAAGAGTCCCTACTGGAGTCGCTGAAACACGATCATGACCGTTTCGACATCCTGGTGAGTCGGCTAAGCGAAGAGCAACAGCTAGCAGCAATTTCGCCCGAAGGCTGGTCGGTCAAAGATTTTCTAGCACACATGGCGCATTGGAAGGCTGCAACGCATGCAATACTTGTTGCCTACACGCACGATCAACCATTGCCGGATATTACACCAATCGGCGATGAGGCCAATGCAGAGATGCGTCAACAGGATGCTAAGCGTTCTCTGAAAGATGTTCATACTTACTGGGAAGAAACACAAATCCATCTTGTGCATCTTATGACAGACGAACTCGACGACAAGCGTTTGGCTGAAACAGTTCGCCCACCCTGGGGTGGTGATGAAGAAGCTATTTGTGTTATTGTCGCGGAAATCATCGAACATGATCGGGAGCATTTCTTGTTGATCGAACGGCTTGTTGGATAATGATGGTGGGGGCATTCCATTGCCTATAGCTATTTGCAACCGAAATACCTACACAGCATCATTGTATCCGAAACCGTGCCATAATCCGTATCAAGAATAGATTATACATTTTGTATAGTATTATTATAAACGTAGGAGAACAAAAATGATTCAACGAACCGACACCGCATGGTCCGCTAATCGCATTCTTGCACTTACACTTGGAATCGTCTTCACTCTCGTCGCTATTATCGGCTTCTTTACACCTTATGAGGGTAGTACGAATGTCAAAGCGATCTTTGGCATCTTCGATGTGGATACCGTCCACAACATCGTCCACCTCCTCTTCGGGCTGTTAGGCATTGCCGCCGCCTTTACAGGGTATTCGCGCACATTCAACCAGGCATTTGGTGTCATCTACATCATCCTGGGACTGCTCGGCCTCATTCCCGCGCTCTACTTTCCAGCAGGGTCATTCGGGCATGACAACGGATTGTTCCTGGGCATTATGCACATCAATGCAGGAGACCACGCTCTTCACCTTGTGACAGGCTTAGCCGCCGCAGCCGTGGGTTTCGGCGTTAGAGATACAGACAGAGTAGCTGGCAGAGCAACACTATAAGCAGACGCTCTTCAATAAAAGAGCATCAGCCCTGTTTCTCCTTGTGAGGAGAAACAGGGCTGATGCTCTTTTATTGAAGAGTTATACCGGTCCATTTTGGGTATAGACACAACATTTCTCATTGTGTTACCATAGACTCGACCTTTGGCTTAGCCACTTGCTACTAGTGGCTCATAGATATGCTACGAAAGAAGGAAGTAACTACTATGTCTAACACGCCAAACCAGGGAGCCGATCCCAATCAAGACCCATACGCGAACCAGCCTCCATCGGAGAATTATGGGAACACAACACCTCAGCCTCCACCTAATTATGGGTCGTCGCAGGAACAAAGTGGATATGGGACGCCACCTAATTATCCACCACAGGGACAAGGCGGCTATACGACACCATCTAACTACCCACCGCAAGGACAGGGCGGTTATGGGACGCCACCTAATTATCCACCACAGGGACAAGGCGGTTATGGGACGCCGCCTAACTACCAGTCTAATGTACCGACGGGATATGGGACACCCTATCCACAAAATATGCCTCCGGGTTATGGTTACAATCCGCCACCGGCCAGTGCGCCATTGCCACTTGGCATGGCTATTCGTCAACTGCCGAGCCAGTATATTCGAGTGTTGACTAAGCCTTCGGCGGCGACATTCGCACAAGAGAAAGGCAAAGCTGCATGGAATATTGTTTGGGTACAAATAGCTATAATCACCATCGTCTCTGTTCTCTTTGGCTTTGCTTTTGTGGGACTGTCGCTCGCAACGACGCTGAACGCGCAAAATCTGCCTACAAGTAGCGTCAATGCGATCAGATCTGCGTTTGGTTTCCTCCCGCTCAGCTACATCATCCTGGTACCACTGTTTCTTTTCATCGGCATCGGTATTTATCACCTGATCGCTAAAGCCTTCGGCGGTGAAGGCTCATTCCTAGCATACATGTATAGTTACCTTCTGTACTATATACCAATAGCCATTGTGAGCCTTATCCTGGCACTTATTCCTTTTATTGGTAGTCTCGCTGCTGGTGCGCTGGGTATCTACGGCATTGTGCTGCAAGTTTTCATGACGATGGGTGTGCATCGCTTGAGTGGTGGTAGAGCAACGCTAGCCGTCCTGATTCTGCCTATCATAGCGTTCGTGCTTGGTATCATACTGGTTATTGTTCTTGTTGGCATTATTGCTTCAAGCATACATCGCTAAAGCAAGACATCCCCTTCACAGTTGTACAGGGGCAGCCATTACCGTGACAGTTATATGGGACATGACAGGGCCTGCCTATTGAGTCCAAACTCACTCACGAAGCGACTCTTGGTTTGGTATGACAGGGGCAACGCTTTGTTACTACTATATACGAAGTCGTGTGGTAAGCCACACAGTGGCGCGCAGTATAGTAGTAACAAAGCGTTGCCCCTGTCATACTCCAATTGCATCTTTGAGTACAATCATGCCTTTGAAGACTTTTATTCATTCCACTGCCGTCGCACCTCTTGCGAGACGAAACCATCGAAAAGAAACAACTATAGACCCTGCACAAGTATGCCGAGGCCCATACCACGGCGGTCGGCATGTTCTTTGAAACGTTGCATGAGCCAGGTGCCACTTGCGACATAGAGGACATCGAGTCCTGTATTGATGAGCAGGATACGATAGAAGACGCGTGCATCTTTTGCCTCATCATGGAAACTAGGTTTCCCAAGAGTATACCGATTCTCCTTCTGACTCGCGCTCCTCAGACCGAACACAGCAAGTGCGGCATCTATCGCGCCCCAGAGAAGAGCCTGTAAGCCAAATTGCTTCCAGAATGGTTTTGAGTTGAACTGAACCACTAGCCCTGCAATCATGCTGAGGAAACCCCAATTGAGCAGTAGCGATAGACGGCGTTGCTGGTAGCCGTAGAAGTTTTCTTGCACAGTTTTGTATGTTACCTTTCTTTCAGAATAAATTCGTTGATTTTGGAGTTACATATATTAGAGCAATATGATATACTGAATGAGTATCCACCTCGAAGAGATTATACGGAATCCTCTCGCATGGAAAACCAATTATTATTGTTTGTATGCCTGTCTTCTGGCACCTCTAATCTGGCTACAGAACAGCTTTTTAGCGAATGAAACACGACTCCACAGCCCGCTACTACGCTACACCCTCGTACCGTAGTATAGCACTGTATGCGACAAGAAAGAGAATAACAATGGATCGACACAACACGGAAGTAGAAATCGTGCATAATGCGTACCACCAACTCTGGCAGCAAATGCATCTGACCCACCTCTTACAACAATTTTTCCATTTCGTAGAGCAATTTGCCCCCATCCGAGCAGAGAAACCGCACAATAGGTTTATTATACATACTATATAAGAGAAATGTATTGTAGGGGCCTTATTCTATAACGCCCACGTCCCTATATATAACGTTGGCAAGGATTGAGGAACGTCCCCAATGGCTGGGAAACATGGTCAATGGGGACGTGGGTGTTATAGAATAAGGCCCCTACATTTGCTATCTCTCCTAACCAACGTTATACTCTAAACATGATGAACACGCTTAGTTTACAAGAACTTATTTCTGATGCGGTGGAGTTGATGCAACAGGCGAGACGCATTGTGGCATTGACGGGTGCGGGCATTAGCACGGAGTCGGGCATTCCCGATTTTCGCAGCCCTGGCTCTCCGTGGGAAAAGAATCCGCCGACCAGTTATCGCGACTTTCTTGAGAAACCGGAGGCACGACAACGCTACTGGCAAACGCGCAGTAACCTTTCCGCGCAGGTGAGGATAGCACAACCGAACGCCGCGCATAGGGCATTAGCAGAGTTAGAGCAACGAGGTATCCTCAGCGGCATTCTCACACAAAACTTCGACGGTCTGCATCAAGATGCAGGTAACAATCCAGAGCATATCATAGAGTTGCATGGGACCTCACGTTTCGCGGCCTGTACGCTCTGCGGGAGGCGTTCTTCGATGGGTGACCTGCAACAACGCATAGATGCGGGCGAGGTTGATCCACGTTGTGATGCGTGTGGCGGCTTACTCAAGGCGGCGACAATTCTGTTTGGACAGCGCGTACCCGATGCAGAATTGGCGCGTGCAAAAGAAATGACTGCAGCATGTGATCTTTTTCTTGTCGTAGGCTCTTCACTCAAGGTGATACCAGCCGCGACGCTGCCACGCCTCGCGCTTCATAGCCATGTACCACTTATTATTCTCAATCTGCAACCAACAACGCTCGACTCAGCCGCTGATGTGGTCATTCATGAAAAAGTTGGCGAGGTGCTGCCGATGATTGTTGAGCAATTGTAGGGACCGATTTATCACGTCCTCGTCCCCATCGACCATCTCCCATTACAATTGAACACATCCCTCAATTCCTAGCGACATGGTGCGTTGGCAAACAGGGCGTTATGAATAAAGGCCCCTACAAATCGCCAATGGCTGAAACGTTTATGGTGTTGAACCCTGTAGGGGCTTTTATTCATAACGCCCACATCCCCATCGACTACGTTGGCAAGAATTGAGGATTGTATTTATTTGAATTTCTTCTCCCCGGCAGGTATCGCCACGTTCAATCTATTCTCGATGGGGGCAAGGGGACAGGTCCAGGCGTCGTTGTAGGCGCACGATGGATTGTAGGCGTAGTTGAAGTCTAACACGATTTGCATGCGTCCGTGTTCATCAGTTGACGATAAGAAGTTGCTGCCTTTGATGGTGTCAAAGAGATAACGCCCAGCACCGTAGCTTTCTTTTGGGCTGGTCGCGTCACGAAATGGCAGGAAGAGACCACCGCCGTAAATGTCGAGCCAGTAGAGTGACAGCGTTGCCTCTTGCTGCTCGGCGGTGAAACGGAGATGCCCTACCGTCGTCATTTTCATTGATTCGCTGACGTTCATGACGATTTCTTGCTGCCTGTGTTCAATATTTGTATCTATAGGAACGGAAAAGCGCATATCAGGATTAAAAGGGAAATAGGGTATGCCCTCAAATATACGCTTCTGCTCCTCGTCCAGGGCCGATTGTGGATGAGTTGCGAATATACCATCACGCTCTTGCCGAAAGCGTTTTAACACCGTAGCATCGTCTTCTCCATTCGCGAGCAATGCGGTATTGCGTCTCTGGTAGAGTTCAGCTACACGTACACGAAAATCGTAGAGATCAAGATAAGATTGCATATACCCTCATACATAAAGAAATATGTAGGGGCTTTTATTCATAACGCCCTCGTCCCCATTGATAACATTTCCCATCCATTGATTCCGTTCCTCAACGTCTGCCTACATGGTCGATGGGGACGAGGGCGTTATGAATAAAAGCCCCTACAGTTTTTACATTTATTGCTCTAACTGAGCGTGTATGGAAATTGCGAGATTGTTACGCAACGCGTTGGAGACAGGACAACTCTGCTCCGCTGTTTGCGTCGCCTTCTCAAAGGCGGCGGCATCAATGCCTGCAACTTTGCCATTGACGGTGAGGTCCATGCTCGTGATTTTGGCACCGGCCGCGCTTAGCTCTACCGTACAGACAGCACTTACGTCCAGTTTTTCGGCAGGGGTGCCACTGCTAGCAAGAGTATTCGTGAGACTCATCGCGTAGCATTCCGCGTGGGCTGCCGCGATCAATTCTTCCGGGCTTGTTTTGCCGTTGGGACTCTCAGTGCGCGAAGCCCATGTTACAGATAGATTGTTGAGGGCACCGCTACTGGTGTTTACAATTGTTCCATGTCCTTGCACAAGGTTGCCTTCCCATGTTACCTGGGCGCGGCGTTCTGCTTTCGGCATTATATTTCCCCTTTGAATGAAAGTAAGTGTCTACGATGAGACGTGTACATTGTATGCACGGTTGCACACTGTGTCATCTTATCACTTTCGCTGACTCGCTCACAAGCTACCAACAGGCGAACCATCAGCTACTAACGGGCGACCACAAGGGTCGCACCCTACTATACCTAACACGTTTGACGCGCAAAAGGTATAGTAGGGTGCGACCCTTGTGGTCGCCCGTCTGCCTTCTTATCTACCTCCGAATTCCAAATCCCCTATTGCCCTCAAATACCCGTTCAAGAGTTACCATAGATGTGTTATAGTGCATATAATGAATACTTATTGTTGAGCGAGGATTTTTTATGTCATTGAAACACGCCGAGTCCCCAGATTTTGTTATTCGTCCACTAGAGACACCTGCCGAACGAGATGCCTACTATTTGCTGGCACTACAAACGTTTCACCCTCTTATAGATGCGGTCGAGGCAGTCTCTCGCCTCCGTAGATTTGTCGAAAGCAATCCGGCATTTCAAGCACACAGTCTACGCGGTGCCTTTATCGGTAATACGTTACTCGGCGGCTGCCATGTCGATGAGCGCATGTTGCGTATTGGGTCCGCACGCTTGCTTACAGGATGTATAGGGAGCGTTGTCACAGCGACGGAGCATCGCAATCAGGGGGTCGCAGCGGCATTGCTTCGCGATGTTGTCACGTATGCACAAGAACATTCCCATGCATTGTTGCTCCTGGACGGGATCAGTCAGTTCTATCATCGCTTCGGGTTCATTGATGTGTTTGATTATGCAATACACACGATTGAAAACAAGGTTATTCAAACGCAAGCACTCAGTCCCTATAGTGTTAGGCAAGCAACCTTTGAGGATATACCAGCGTTACTTGGGCTATACCAAAGGCACTACGCATCGTATCCCGCTGCATTCGAGCGCGACAGAGTATTCCAGGAGCGACTCTTTCACGACCGAGGTTGGATGAAACCGTACTTGGCGATAGATGACAAAGGCATAGTGCGTGGGCATCTCATGCTCAACAGGTGGCCTGAGAGACTCGTAGCTTATGAGGTTGCGGCGGACGATGAGTATGCGGCACTTGCATTGCTGCAACAGCATGTGAGACTGGTTCAGGACCGACCAGGTGAAGAAAATAGCAGCATCTCCTGGCCGTTACCAACGAACTCACAAACATATTATTTGCTCTCTGACCATTTTCAAGTACGAAGTCAGGTGACACACACTCCTGATGCCGACTGGATGGCACGCACGGGTCATCTACCGACGCTGATTGATGCACTACTGCCACTGTGGAACGAGCGTTGGCAACAGCACAGCCCCACACGCTCAGGTGTGGTTGCGGTAACTATCGAGAACGAGTCGTTTCTGCTGGGAGCAGACGCAATGGGCATTCATCTACTTGACCCTATGACGAGCAGTGCTCATGCAGCGCGTCATATCAAGGTCAGTCAACAGGTATTCACACAACTCCTTTTTGGATATCGGCCCGCAGCGTGGGCAATACAGCAACCAGGGCAGAGCATACCAAAAGAGCTATATCCACTACTCGATATCTTGTTTCCCTCTACACAGGCATGGATAGCCGGTAGTGATGCGTTTTAAGCGCGTCGAGCACTGCAGGAGGCAGCATGGGTTTTTTTGAACGTTTTGGACAGAGGCTACGCCGTATCATTGGACGCGACAACGGGATACGCATCCAGTACGGTCCCAAAGCATTCCAATTTGGTGAACTCTATAGAGCGGAAAAACAGGATACAACAACGACAACGCCTGTCGTTGTACTGATTCATGGTGGCTTCTGGCGAGCGGCATATTCACTTTCATTGATGCGCCGTTTGGCACGCGATCTGGCACACAACGGTATCACCGCGTGGAATATCGAGTATCGGCGTATTGGCAATCATGAAGGTGGTTGGCCGAACACTCTGCTCGATGTTGCGCTTGCCACAGATTACCTGCGTACTCTTGCACCACAGTATGCACTGGATATACAAAAAGTCGTACCCGTTGGACACTCAGCGGGGGGACACCTCGCGGTATGGTTGGCGGCGCGACATCGTATTTCAGCGGGCGAACTGTTGATGCAAGACCCATTGCCTTTAGCTGGTGTCGTGAGTCTCGCAGGATGCATAGACCTTGATTACGTGGCGCAACTCAATCTTGGTGACAATGCTGCCGTTGCCCTGCTCGGCGGAGAGCCACAGGATGTACCAGAGCGTTATGCAACCGCTTCGCCAGCGGCATTGTTACCGCTCGATGTACCACAGGTCCTCATTCATGGTACACGCGATGATCGCGTCCCATTTAATGTGAGCCAATCCTATGCACGCATAGCCAACGATGCTGGCGACGACATTACGCTCATCGAATTGCCGGGGGCAGACCATTTTGTGGTGATTGATCCGACCTCGGAGTCGTGGGCCATCACGCTGAAAGAAATACAGCACTTGTTTGGCGAGGCAGAAGAGGATGGAGAATAGTATAGGTCAGAGCGATCTCAAGACATATATTTAATAGCAGCAGGAATTTTATCAAATGGAGGCCAGAACGTGAGAAACGTGCGCTCAACCCCAAGCTGCTCCCAATTTGCTAACTTCGTGGTGATGTCTTCTTCCGACCAGTCCCAGACATACACGGATAGGCTCACAGAACGCTGTGATGCCTTGATTTCTTGTTGTGCAAAGCGAATCACGTCATCATCGGCATAGACGTTAATCTCGTCGGCATACTCGACGGCACTTTGAATCAAACGTCGCGAAGAGCCTGCTCCAACCACGACGCGAATAGGCTGAGGTGGAATAGGTGTCGAGGCGGCATTCTTCAAGTGGAGATGCTCCCCCTCGAAAGTTACCTGTTTCCCTTGCCAGATACGACGCAGGGCCGTGACGGTCTCCTTGAGTCCTGCAATACGTACCGAGGCATCAGGAACGTCTATACCCCATGCTCGCATCTCCTCGAAAAAGTCTCCGGCACCAATGCCAAGCTCGAAACGTCCGCCACTCGCTATAGAGAGCGTCACCGTCTCTTTTGCCAGCACGCCCGGCAGATAGTTCAAGCGATCAATGACCATAGGCACCAGGTGAATGCGAGATGTCACCATTGCTAGTGCACCATATGCAGACCACCCACAGATATAAGGCCATTCCAGTTTATCCGTATGATAATGATCCAGGAAACCGAGAGCATCAAAACCATGCTCATCAGCCAGTTGAGCCGCAGCTAACATAGCATCCCAATCAGCATTGGGACCAAGATTGATTCCGATACGCATAGAGTACTCCTTTCAAAGAACCAAACAACTGAGGCATGACAGGGGCAAGCCCTGTCATGCTCCCTCAAACCTCTTTCTTGCACAAGCATAACAGCTACTAGTTGACATCTTCTGTCATAATTCTACGTTCGCACTTCAGACTATGCAGAAACAAGTTATTACTGCCGATTAAGAAAGGTAATACTGAGAAGGAGGTATATATCGTTGGTCAGCAACATGGAAGATTACGCTAGAGAAGCCGTTCTACAACCGGAACTGGTACCCATCACTATTCCGGCATCATTGTTGGAAACACGGTGTATTGAGTATAGCGTGGGGGTTATGGCTTATAACGAAGAGGCAAATATTGGGCGTACTCTCGATGCCATCTTGAACCAGACAAGTTATAAGACTGCATTGAACGAGATTCTTGTGGTTGCAAGTGGCTGTACAGATAATACTGTAGGCGTCGTACAGGCTATGATGGAGAGTGAACCACGTATACAGCTCATCATCCAAGAACGGCGTGAGGGTAAGGCATCAGCCATCAATCTCTTTTTGCAATACGCTCGCAATGCTGTTTTGGTGATGGTCGGTGCCGACATTATACCGGAGCATGACACACTAGAGCAACTTTGTCTCCATTTTGCCGATACACAGGTAGGCATGGTGGGAGCGCACCCGGTACCCGTCAACGATCAAGACACCTTCGTTGGGCACGCGGTGCATCTGCTCTGGCTCCTTCATGATCGCATGGCACGGCGTAGTCCTAAGCTCGGTGAAGTGGTAGCCTTTCGCAACCTGATTAGCAGTATTCCTACCGATACCGCCGTCGATGAGATTTCCATTCAGGCGGCAATCTCGGCGCAAAAACTGCATCTAGTGTACGAACCGGAGGCACTGGTCTACAACAAAGGTCCAATGACCATTCGCGACTTCCTCAAGCAGCGGCGCCGCATTCACGCCGGACATCTCAAAATACGTGAGCAGGAACATTATGCAGCTCCTACTATGAGCGTCTTGCCTATTTTGCAAGAACTCTTTGTCAGTGCGCCCTACACAGTGAACAGTCCTAAACAGCTTGCATGGACGATAGGGACAATAGGGCTGGAAGGGTTGGCACGCTTGCAGGGACAGTACGATGTCATGCGTAAACGTTCGCACCATGTCTGGCAAGCGGTAGCATCGACGAAGTTGCTAGAGGATGCTGAACGCAAACTCAGGCGTATCTCGAAAACACAAAGCATTATTGTCTTTCAAATGCAACACGAGGGGAGCAAATTCCGCGACATCCAGGACGAACGCAGCCTCTATACAGCACTACAAAAAATGTTACCGACACTAAGAAAGTATATGCGGAGAAATGACCTACTCAGCATACATGGGATGAATACTATCGTAGCCGTTCTCAATACGGAGCAGAGCGGAGCCGAGTTCGTTGCCCAACGCATACAAGCACTCATTGAAAGTCGTTTCGTAGCCGATATCCAAAAGTCTTCACCTATTCGGGTGCGCTATCATACGGTCTCCTTTGGACAAACAGTTGATCCCTTAAATCATTTGTAGGGACCGATTTATACATCACGGTCTAGGTGTAGGGGCCCCTACACCTAGACCGTGATGTATAAATCGGTCCCTACCATTTCGACGTGCTACAATGGGGGGTATTACACACAAAAATTTGGACAAGAAAGCGCGACAACATTTATGGCACGTCCCTCATCTTTGGGGATATCACAAGAGAATCTTAGCAACAAACAACCTGGTAGCGTTCCCTTACGTATCTTCGCAGCGTGTCTTACGTCTATCGTGGTATCAGTTCACTACACCAATTATAGCCCACTGATCACAACCATTCGTGCGGAGCTACACATCAATAGTGGACAAGCGGGATTGTTATCGACGTTGCTCTTTCTTGGCCTGGCACTCACGTATATTCCGGCGGGCGTGTTAGCAGATCGCTTCGGTACAAAACCTGTCCTGCTCTGGTTCAGCGGCTTAATCGTTGTCGGAGGTGTCCTCTTACCACTCTTTCCCGCGCTCCTATGGGTCCTCTTCTGTCGTCTGCTCGTCGGTTTTGGCTCTGGTGGTGCTTTCGTCGCGGGTGCTGGCATTGCGGCAGGACTGGGGAAACATGCATCGTTAGGGCAAGGTCTTTATGGTGGTGCGACACAGGCAGGGCAGGCGTTGGGATTGCTGGTAACACCACTTCTGCTACCGTACTTTGGTTGGCGTGGTTGCTTTCTCTTCTGGGGGTTGTTCAGTGCATCTTCTGTCATCATATGGCTTTTTGTGAGTGATGGGCAAGAGGCGCACAAGAATGCTAAAATTGATGTGAAGGCGGCGGTGCGCTCACCCTCAGTATGGACGTTGGGCTTATCGCATCTTGGAACGTTCGGCTTAGGAGCAGCGATTTCGGCATGGCTAACGATCTATCTCATCGACCAATACCATCTATCGCTACCACTTGCCGCCGCGCTTGGCTCGTTCGCGCTCCTCACAGGGATGTTTTTTCGACCGCTTGGTGGTATATTGATTGGACGCGGCATCGTTGGCGCAATTCCCTTGTTGCGTATGGGTACCATCATGGGAGCAATAGGCGTTGCTGTATTGATGATTCCATTGAGCATTCCTATACTTGCGGTCCTCGGCATTTCATTGATTGCAGTTGGAGCAACCATTCCCTACACATCTGTCTTCAACTCAGCGGCAAATTTACGCAGCGTCAAGAGAGGAGTCGCGCAAGGTTTTGTGAGTATGATATCCAGTCCAACGGCGATCATCGGTCCACCTGTCATTGGCTACATACTCGATCACACCAAAAGTTTTACCTATGCTTTTAGTGTGATTCTCTTGTTTAGTGCGGTAGCTATCACAGCGTCGTTTCTTGCCGGACCTGCCGTGAAACGCGAAGCAATCGCGCCAACACAACCATAAAATTTTCCATGTCACCTCTTCTGCTGTTTATACGTTAATCTAGTAGAGGTAAGCATATCTTAGTGTCTTCCTACTATTAAAACATAGCATAGTTCTTCAGAAATGGAGCGTTATTTCATGAAAAGACCAAAGGCGATCATTTTTGACCTGGATGGTGTACTCACCGATACATCCGAGTATCACTATCAGGCATGGAAACATCTAGCCGACGACGAGGGTATCCCATTCACCCATGAGGAGAATGATGCCCATTTGCGTGGTGTCGGCAGACGCGACTCGCTCATGTACCTGCTCAAGGGTCGCAAGGTGTCAGAAGAGCAGATGCAGGAGATGATGGACCGCAAGAACCGCTATTACTCAGAACTCATCAGGAATATGTCGCCGAAAGAAGTTGTTGCGGGTGGCGTTGAACTACTCAAAGAACTACGACAGGAAGGCATCAAAACCGCTATCGCCTCCGCTAGTAAGAATACTGCGATAGTGCTAGAGAAGTTGGAGATCACCTCTTACTTCGATGGCATCGCTGATGGCAATAGCGTTGTCAATGGCAAGCCAAAACCGGATGTGTTTGTCTTCGCCGCAGGTCTCGTTAATACATCGGTGCTTGATTGCCTGGGTGTTGAAGACGCGGATGCTGGCATCGAGGCCATCAAAGCTGCTGGCATGGAGGCATTGGGCATTGGTCCAAAAGAACGTTTTCACAAGGCCGACAAAGTTATTCCGAATATGGAAAACAAAAAACTACAAGATTTGATAGATTAACACATAAAAGCACACGGTATAGCATTGTATAAAAGCTACTACCTGTGATTTTAGGAAGGATGCTTCTGTGAACCTTTGGCACATAAGCGAGAATACCTTTGACCCTACACCCAAGAAATTGCATAGCCAGGAGACCGTGTACAGCGTAGGCAATGGCTATTTCTGCACACGGGGGACGTTTGAAGAGGGCTATCCGGGCGCAAATCCAGCAACATTGCTATACGGTGTTTTCGATAAAGTTCCGATAGCAAAGGAAGAACTGGCGAACGCACCTGACTGGACACCCATTCGCCTGTTCATCAACAATGAGCGCGTCCGTCTGGATAAAGGCAAGATTCTTGAGTATCAACGCACTCTCGACATACAGAACGGCGTGCTAAAACGTACAGTACGTTGGGAAGATGAATCCGGTAATCGCCTACTTATCGAAAGTGAGCGCATTGCCAGCTTAGCGGACGAGCACGTCGGCATTATTCGCTATAGCGTTACAGTAGAACAAGCGAAACAACCGCTGCAAGTTGACCTGTTTGCAAGCCTCAATACCGCCGTTGGCAACTACAACCTGATGCACTGGGAAACCGAAGATCAGGGCCATCAGGGAAATACCGTTTGGCTCAAGAGTCAAACGCTTGCGACCCAGGTACATCTCGCGCAAGTCTTCAGCTTTGTAACGGACGCAAAGGGCTTTCAGACAGAAGTATATAATTCCGATGTTGCGCCTGCTGTCAAACTCACTGGCACGCTTGCACAGGGAGCAACCGTGACGACAGAGAAGCTGGTAACGATGTACACCTCACGCGATGGGGTTGAGCCGTTGTCAACAGCACGTGCCCATCAGCAAGAGCTACAAGCGAACTCACCGATGGTGTACAATACCTTGTTTGCCGCACAGCAAGCGGCATGGCAACAGTTCTGGAACGAGGCCGACGTGATTATCGAGGGCGAAGAGTCGGCGCAGGTAGGGGTGCGTTACAACCTGTATCAACTCCGTATCAATGCCTCTTCGCATGATGACCGCTATAGTATCGCGGCAAAAGGTATGACAGGCTTTGGTTATCGTGGTCACATCTTCCACGACACCGAAATCTTCATGTTGCCCTTCTTCATTTACGCGATGCCCAATCTCGCACGCAATCTCGTGATGTATCGCTACCGCACACTACCAGCGGCACGAAAGAAGGCTGCCAGCAACGGTTACGAGGGGGCGCAGTATGCATGGGAGAGTACGCTTAGCGGCGAAGAATCAACGCCACCTTCTATCATTCACCCAGAAAATGGCGAGGTCATCCCGGTACTGAATGGTCCATTGGAAATACATATTAGTGCAAGTGTTGCTCATGCTGCATGGCAGTATTGGAGCGTTTCCGGTGACAACGAGTTCATGCGAGACTACGGGGCTGAGGTTCTCTTGAGTACGGCGCTCTTCTGGGGCAGTCGCGTCGAGAAAAACCCCGAACGTAATGATTATGAAATCAATAATGTCATTGGTCCCGACGAGTGGCACGAACACGTCAATAACAACGCCTTCACGAATTATATGGCTCGCTGGAACCTGCAGACTGCACTTGATGTACTCAAGTGGCTCCGCACCATTGCTCCCGATAAGGCACAGGCATTGGAGAAGCAGCTGAGTTTGAACAGCACACACTACGAGCACTGGCAAGATGTGATCGAACACATTCGCATTCCTCAAAACAAGGAAACGGGCGTGTTCGAGCAGTTCGATGGTTTCTTCAATCTTGAAACACTCGATCAAGAGAAATACAAGGGGCGCACCGACTCTTACCAGGGCATCATTGGTCTGTATCCATTGCAAAAGTATCGTATCGTCAAACAAGCCGACGTACTAATGCTGTTGACGGTGCTGAGCCAGGATTTTGATCTCAAAACCAAGCAGGCCAACTGGGATTACTACTATCCAATCACCGATCATGACTATGGTTCCTCGCTCACGCCAGCATTTCATGTCATTCTGGCATGTCAGCTCAACAAAGCTAATGAAGCCAAAGAGTTGTTCCAACTGGGCAACCTCGTAGATATCGAGAACCTGCGCGGCAACACGCCGGAAGGCATTCACACGGCCTGTTCCGGTGCGGTCTGGCAAGCGGCCATCTTCGGGTTCGCGGGTCTCAACGTGACCGATGATGGCTATACGACAACGCCACATCTACCCGACACATGGACACGTCTAGCATTCAACTTCAGCTTGCGCGGCAAGCTAGAGCGAGTAGATTTGCGAAAATAGGTTTATAGGAACGCGATAAGGCTCTTTAAAAATTAAACCTAAGAACGGGCGACCACAAGGGTCGCACCCTACACGTCGTATAGTAGGGTGCGACCCTTGTGGTCAATGCCACTTAAATAAGAAGAACGGTCGTATAAAAAGTACGGAAAAGCAGAACTGTATCACCTGAAAAGCTGATACATAGACGCTCACATCTTCATCGTGTTGCTGTGCTTTGCGAAGCAAATTCTGCTTATTTAAGTGGCATTGACCCTTGTGGTCGCCGTTGGTTTTTGCGATTCCCTCATTATTTGCTGAAATAGCATCAATCGGTCTCTACAGATCGCTTGACAAATATGGCATAGAGGAGTATTATACGTTGCGTGAAGAGACTCCTCATCACATTGAAGAGCTAAAGCAACATGGCGCATTCGTCTAGCGGTCTTGGACGCCGCCCTCTCAAGGCGGAGATCACGGGTTCGAATCCCGTATGCGCTACCCATCAAGTGTTAGAAAACGTCTCAAGTCAATGTAGAAGCGGCTTGAGACGTTTTGTTATTTCAGGTTTTTAGGTAAAATGTAGCAACCCGACTCACTACCTTTTTCGACGACTCTTTTGTGTCCTTGGTTCTGCCTCGTAATAGCAGTAAGCAGTTTTTGCGCTTAGTTCTTGAAGAGGGCATCGCGCCACATGCAATTCCAATCGTTCCAAGTCCATTGCTTTTTCCTTGCTTGCTTCTTCTACCTTCGTGTCAAAGAGTCAAAACCACTCATCAAATCACCTCGTAGTGAGTAATCCAGAACTCTCGACAAGGCGTACACTTTCCAATGAGGAACATTTTGCGTTATTGCAATCCTTAACTACAAACGTCACCATTCTAAAGATATAAAACAAGTCTAGCCTTCTATCTCATTTATGTAGATGTAGAGGGTCCACGGAACAGTGTTGCCTATGTATGAGTGCATGGGCATGTACTCTGGAAAGGATGCATTTCGTGCAAAAGCTTACGCCTGCTCTCTTGTGGCAACGGGTGAAAATACATGCTGCCACAAGACCTACTTGTGTTCTCCTCTTCGTAGGAGCTTTGCTGCTCGGAAATATTCTCAGTCTTTCGATATTCAGGGCCTTTGCTCAGACCTCCTGTGCAAGAGGAAACATGGCGTACACAATAGTGCGGGGCGACACGCTGAACGGAATTGCCGCTCGCTTTCACTCTTCCTGGTGGTTCCTGGCCTCCCACAACCACATCGCCAACGCGAACCGCATCTTTCCCGAACAAACGCTCTGTATTCCTACGAATGCGCCGATGCTCAGTCCTGTGGCAGGAATTGCAGCCTCTCATAGCGGGTACATTGCTCTTGCTAGAAATGACGCTCTAACGGTAGGACTCGCCCCCGACCTCTTTGTGCGCCAAATAGCCCAGGAAAGCGGGTTTAATCCTTCCGCGTTCTCCCCTGCTGGAGCGCAGGGAATCGCTCAATTCGAGCCAGCGACAGCAGCGGCACTAGGAGTCAATCCGTGGAATCCTCCTCAAGCACTCAGTGGTGCAGCATATCTTATGAGCCACTATGTCAAGCAGTACGATGGAGATTATGCGATGGCACTTGCAGCATATAATGCTGGCCCAGGAGCCGTTCAAAGAGCCGTTCAAGGAGGAGGTATAAACTGGCGTCTCTACCTGCCTCCCGAAACAAAAAACTACATCCGCATCATTTTACTGCAATAGGAAGAACTCAGTCTGATGAAACAATCTTTGTATCATAATTTCGTTTGTTCTACGTACTAGAATGAGAAGCTATTTGTACAATCACGAAGGATATGTGGATAGCTTGAAAAGCATTGTATTGTAGTATACAAAGGAGTAAGACATGGCTACGACTCATCCAGCAACGGAACATCATACAAAAGCGGCAGAACACCATCGCAAAGCAGCAGAACATCATGAAAAGGCAGCAGAACATCACAGCAAAGGTGAACACGAGACGGCAGCGCATCATGCTCATCTCGCACAAGGTCATCAAGAACATGCAGTCGAACATGCGGCACATGCCGCAAAGAAGAATGTCGAACATGCTGCTGGAACAGCAAAGAAGAACGTTGAAAACGCTACTAAAAAAGCCTAATACCCTTCGAACGCAGGGGCACACGGCAATACGACTCGAACGGCTGTGTGCCCCTTTTTGATAGCCTTTCATCTCCTCCTACAACCTATAAATGACACACCTGAGTTCGATGGCTGAATAAATCTTCTTAGCCAGAAATAGCTTCTTACCTGCTACCTCCGTGACTTTATCAGAATGTATACCGTCTAACTGTATATTCCGTATACACATATGAGAGTAAGAGCAAATACGTCTACATCTATTGCGTTCTATTCCTCTATTATAGAGCTTATTACAGTTTTTCGGAAGGAACTTATCCCTATGTCTTCAAACATTCGTCCGCTGGTCGTACCACGCGGAGAAGCAACATCGTCCAAGTGGGCAAGGCGGCGCGATATTCCAATCGCTATCCTCGCATGGACCGCGTTAGTTGCTGTTGTCTTGTGGGGTGCCGGGCATATCGCGAGCACAATTCTCCTGCTTATCATTGCGGCACTGCTCGCTTATGCGCTTGCTCCTGGTGTCAAATTGTTGGAGCGCGTTATGCCGCGTTTCCTGGCGATTCTCATTATGTACATTCTTGTCCTGGGTTTGGTAAGTTTGCTGATCTACTTTATCATAAGTACAGCACTTCAGCAAGCAGGCACGCTTTCGGCTTTTGTAACGTACTGGCTCACCCCAAAAAACAATGGGCAATTGACACCTTTGGAACAGATACTACACAATTTCGGCATCTCGCAAAGCCAAATTGTCTCGGCACGTGATCAGATTATTGCTCGTATCGAAGGAATCGCGGGTAGTGCAGTACCATTCTTGACAGGCTTTTTCAGCTTTCTGTTAGATGTGGTGGTCATCGCGGTCCTCAGTATCTACTTCCTGATTGATGGATCTCGCATGACGCGTTGGTTTCGCACGAATATGCCGCAGGCAGCGCAAGCGAACTTTCTACTGGATACTTTACAGCGTGTCGTTGGTGGCTACATTCGCGGTCAATTTCTGTTGTCGCTACTCATTGGGGTACTAGTTGGTGGCGGCTTGACGCTCTTCCATGTGCCGTATGCACTCTTACTCGGAGTCCTAGCGTTCATATTGGAGTTTATCCCTATCCTGGGCACGCTCGTCTCCGGCCTCATCTGCACACTCATCGCACTCACGCAGGGTTGGTTAATCGCGCTCGGTGTGCTGGTTTACTTTATTGTTGTACACATTCTTGAGGGCGATGTTATTGGACCACGTATTGTCGGTAAAGCGGTAGGACTGCATCCTATTGTCTCCATTGCAGCTTTGATCGCTGGTGCCGAACTGTTTGGGGTTGTTGGCGCACTCTTTGCCTCTCCCATTGCAGGTGTAATACAGGCTCTTATCATTGCCCTATGGATACATTGGCGTGAGACCCGTCCTGAAGAGTTTGAGGCAGCAAAAGAGAACATAGCTGAAAAGATGGAAGGTACTGTTGCAGACAGACCCGCGAACGTACCGGAGGAGGCACCACGCACATAGCACAAACGTAACACAAACACAACAAGAAGTGAGGAAATTGTGGTATAATCGCCATCATACAAGCATCAACAAAAATTGCAGGCAACTCTATACAAGGGAGGGACATCCTCCCTGTCTTTTTGCTATGTTGGAACTATTTTGCTATAGTAATAGAGAATAGAGTTACGCAAAAAAAACTGTTCCTGTACGAGCATTGCTCAAACGGGAAGGATACATCAGCAAGCAAGTAATGGGAAGGAATAAGTATCTATGTATAAGAAAGTTCTTGTAGGCATGATTGCATTCGCGCTCATGACAGTCCTCTTCGCAGCATGTACCATTGTGGATGCATCAACGTTGAACACTGGTCCACAAGCACATATGTCCTCGAATAATTTCAAGGAAACTTCCATCAATGTCAAAAAAGGTCAAAAGCTTATACTCGTTGACGATGTTCCAGTCTTACACAGTATTGTGAATGGTTCATGGAAGGGTTCTACTCAGGTTCCAGCGACAGAAGCGGGAGCACCAAAGGTAAATGTAAGCGTCCCCAGCGGTTCTGCTCCTATTGGTCCATTCACACAAGCAGGCACATTCAACATATATTGCACCATTCACTCAGGCATGCAGTTAAAGGTTATCGTCAGTTGACGATGAGTTTGGCTGTTTACTATCTGTTAGAGAGCGTCATCCTGTATTAAGATACGCTCTCTCATCTCCTCTTTCATCTACACTACAAAATATTCCCCTTCCACACGTTCATTTTCAAAGGGTATCTGGTACTTTCGTGGCAGAAATACCATGATTATACAAGCCTCCTAGCTTGATATGCTATACTTTTTCAAGTATCAAAAGTAACAAAAGGGAATATCTTGCCTATGTGGATACGATTTGCAACACAATGGAAAAATTTGCTCTCACTACCATTTTCGTTTAAATTCTGGTCTATTTTGAGCCTCCTTCTGGTGAGTATGCTCGTTGTCGCCTGTGGAACCAACTCTAGCAACATGGCTAACTCTGGGAATCCAGCCGTGACAGCTACAATTAATTTGAATAGCAATACTATCTCACCAACGCCAGCACTACCACCATATTCGTGTGGGGCATGGGCAACACAGTCAACGCCGCCATTTGGTACCGCCGCTGTTGCCGTGTATGCGAAGTTTGTGCAAATGGTAAAAACGAACCCTAACGATCCTAACGATGTCGGCAATCCGCAGGGGATAGGGGGAGCCACTGCTATAGCAACGGTTCTCTGGCCCGATGGAACACAGGCACAACTGGCAGGAACAACGGGAACCGACGGATTAGTCGCTTTCGCTGTCTCTACCGTGGGGAGAGCCGATGCTATTAACCGAATTACGTTTGTGACGGTGCAGTTTGCCAAGGATGGCGTTCCACCATGCACAGTAGATCAGACGCGAGCAGCATTTTTCACGCTTGTTACTGGTAATGCTGGCACACCGACGGTGCCAGGAAAGAAACCACAGGGACGCTAAATCAAGCTTTCGACGAATACATACTACTTACAACACATAAAAAGAGAGTTGACAGATGCAAGACATTCGGATTCAGCGTTGGGCACATACACTCGTACATTATTCCCTGTATGTTAAAGCTGGTGATGTTGTTGCGATCAACGCAACGCCAACGGCGGCACCGCTGGTCGAAGCCGTCTATCGTGAGGTCTTACATGCAGGAGCTTATCCACTACCACAGATTTCGCTTGAAAGTTTAGACGAAATATTGTTGCGTGAAGGCAATGATGCACAACTTACTCTGCCTTCTCCAGCAGCACAGGTGGTAGCAGAGCGTGTAAACGCGCAACTCACCATTCTTTCGAGCAATAACACAAAGGCATTAAGTGGTATAGACCCGGCACGTTCTGCACTGCGCCGTAAAGCCTCTCGTAGTGCGTGGAGTAGTCGGCAGGCACGAGAGCAGGCAGGCGAGTTTCGGTGGAGTTTGACGCTCTATCCGACGCAGAGTTCTGCACAAGACGCGCATATGTCGCTTATGGAGTTCGAGAAGTTTGTGTTCGACGCATGCTTTTTGAATGATCCCGATCCTATAGCGAAATGGCAGGAACTTTCAGCGCAACAACAACGCCTCGTCGATTGGCTCAAGGGACGCAAGAAGGTACATATACTAGACAATGGTACAGACCTGACACTTTCAATTGAGGACCGTATCTTTATCAACAGCGATGGTAAGCGCAATTTTCCGAGTGGCGAATTTTTCACTGGTCCCGTCGAGAATAGTGCTAATGGTGTTATCCAATACGAAATACCAACGCCCTACGATGGACATGCGGTAGAGGGGATTCGTCTGGTGTTCAAAGATGGCAAGGTCATCGAGGCGAGCGCACGGCAGGGACAAGAGGTATTGCAGCATATGCTCGATCTGGACGAGGGGGCACGTTATCTCGGCGAATTCGCCTTTGGCAATAATATGCGTATTCAGCGCGGCATCCAGAACATTCTCTTTGATGAAAAGATTGGTGGTACGGTTCACCTTGCACTCGGCAATAGCTATCCAGAAACGGGGGGATTGAATCATTCTGCGCTCCACTGGGATATGATTTGCGATCTCCGTGAGTCAGGTGAGGTGTGGGTTGATGAGACGCTCTTTTTGAAGGATGGGAAGATAGTGGTATAGGGATATTAGCAAGTGAGCATGACAGGGCAAGCCCTGTCATGCTCACTTGCTAATATCCCCTTTTATGGCTTAGAATAAGTGTACGAACACTTCCCTGTGCTATACTGCACTAGTTTTTTACTGGATGGAGGCTTGCGTTGGAGCAGGAACAAGCAACAGTACCAACATTTTCTACTATTGAGGATATTCAAAGGGCGATGTTTGCCCAAAGCTATATAGCTGACCGTAGCCTGGCAACCGCCGTGTTTCTCGCACTCAAACAACGTAAGCCGCTTCTGCTAGAGGGTGAGCCAGGAGTTGGTAAGACAGAGGTCGCCAAGGTACTGTCTGCACTACTACATACAAGGCTGATTCGTTTGCAGTGCTACGAGGGTATTGACGTAAATACGGCTGTATATGAGTGGAACTATACACGCCAGATGCTGCACATACGCTTAATGGAGGCAGGTGACACAAATCGACAGGAAGAGCTAAAGGAAATATTTGGCCCGGACTTTCTGATGCAGCGTCCACTATTGCAGGCTATTGATCCCGCAAATTCACTACCACCAGTTTTATTGATTGACGAGCTAGACCGTAGCGACGAAGAGTTCGAGGCATATTTGCTTGAACTGCTCTCCGATTTTCAGATTACTATTCCTGAAATTGGCACAATCAAGGCGAAAGAGCCGCCATTCGTTATTATCACGTCGAACCGCACACGCGAAATTCACGATGCACTACGCCGCCGCTGTCTCTATTACTGGATTGACTTTCCCACACTCGACAAAGAATACTCGATTGTCATGGCGCGTATGCCAGAGGTACCTGTACAGCTTGCTCGACAGGTGTGTACCTTTGTACGCGAGCTACGCACAATCGACCTGTTCAAAGCTCCCGGTGTTGCCGAGACGCTCGACTGGATCAGCTCGTTGCTGGCACTTGAGCAGACCGAACTCGTCGAAGGTCCGGTACGCGATAGCCTTGGTGCGTTGCTCAAGTATCAGGACGATGTATTAAGGGTTGGCGGCAATGACCTCGGTAAAACACTGCAAAAGGCGCGAGGAGCGTCTTAATCGTCAAGAACCCTTCCCGTTGAACGGGAAAGGCTTGCGTCAGCAAGCTTGATCTTGTCCAGACTCAGGTAGCAATACCTCCGTTAGAGGTGAAATTAGGTACGTTGGGATGCGAGGCCAGTCCCAACCACTACGGTTCGTGATTAAACAGAGCAACGGGTATGCTCAGTGTTGCGAACGTCAAACCACCTGCTAACATTGTCAAGGCCACCATTACCCTAGCAATAGGAGGCTCATCATGAGCAAGGTTTTCGTTGTTGATACGAGGTACAACCCCTTAGACCCGATCCATCCTGGATACGCACGAACGTTGCTATCCAGTGGCAAAGCGGCAGTATTCAGAAGACACCCATTCACGCTCATCCTCAAGCACGAGGTACAAGAGCCTGTCACACAACTGCTCCGCTTGAAACTCGACCCAGGAAGCAAAACAACGGGCATCGCGATAGTCAATGATGCATCAGGCGAGGTGGTCTGGGCGGCAGAATTACAGCACCGAGGGCAGGCCATCCGCGATGCGCTGCAAAGCCGACGTGGGGTACGCCGTTCCCGTCGGCAACGAACCACACGCTACAGACAACCGCGTTTCGACAACCGTCCGAAACCCAACGGGTGGCTCCCACCATCTCAGATCAGTAGACTCGCCAACATCGTGACATGGGTCAATCGTCTTGCTCGCTATTGCCCTGTCACAGCCATCAGTCAAGAACTGGTCAAGTTTGATACGGCGTTGATGCAAAATGCTGAGATTGCAGGCATTGAATATCAACAGGGAGAATTGTATGGCTACGAAGTGCGAGAGTACCTGTTAGACAAGTGGGGTCGTCAGTGTGTATACTGCGGCAAGAAAGACGTGCCACTGCAGATAGAGCATATTCAGTGCCGCGCGTCAGGTGGATCAAGCAGGGTCAGCAATCTGACGCTTGCCTGTGAATCATGCAATACTCGCAAGGGGACACAAGAGGTACAGGTGTTTCTCAAAGAGAAGCCTGAGGTGTTGAAACGTATTCTTGCTCACGCCAAAGCACCGCTCAAGGACGTAGCGGCGGTCAATACGACGCGATGGGCATTGTATGAACGTCTCAAGGCAATAGGTGTGCCAGTGGAAATAGGAACAGGAGGCCGAACCAAGTTCAATCGTCGAACACAAGGACTCGACAAGCAGCACTGGATTGATGCAGCTTGTGTCGGTGCGAGCACTCCTCACGTATTACTGGTAGAGCGTGTGCATCCCTTGCTCATCAAGGCAACGGGACACGGATGCCGACAAGTGTGCTTGATGAACCAGAGCGGCTTTCCACGAACGAAACCAAAGGTACGGCACAAGTCCTACATGGGCTATACAACAGGCGATATCGTCAAGGCGATCATTCCGAGTGGGGCGTATAAGGGGACACATGAGGGACGCATTGCGATCCGATTTCGCCCCTCGTTTCACCTGAAGCATTTTGACGTGCATCCCAAATACCTGAAAAATGTTCAACGAAATGACGGCTATCAGTATGAGAAAGACTTTCTATGTCAAGATCGAAAAGCCCATCAACGAATAAATTGAGAGGAGAACCGTGAAGCTAATGAAGCGAGGAAAGCCTTCAAGTGAGCATGAAGCAGTGTACCATGCCGCGTTCCGG
>JAABUQ010000949.1_pt1 | contig 65287 bp, 57 predicted proteins | sample 5560001 | NCBI WGS metagenome assembly JAABUQ01 (sample SAMN10711888, study PRJNA513371) | rock metagenome | isolation source: Antarctica rocks | place: Antarctica: Victoria Land, Finger Mt nord | collected 2015-12-18
CGCGCCGCTGTCCGCCCGCAGGTTGGCGAGGGCGCGGGCATGCACGGTATCGAGCGGCACGCCCCACGCGGCGGGCGTGATGTATGCCGCCGTGCCGAGTACGGGCCGGATGAAGCGGTACGCCACGGCGAGCGCGCCCACTTGCCCGCGTGTGGGATAGAGCAGGGTATCCGCGTCGTCCGGGGAGAGCAGCCAGGGGCGCACGGTACGCTTCGCCTCGTCCCATGAGGTGGGGTCGGTAAGGTGCGAGAGGCGGTCACGGATCGCGTCGGCTACCGCGTCGAGCAGGGCATCCGGCTCCGCTGCGTCGCGCTGATAGGCGGCGTAGGCGTCGGAAATGTTGAGCGTATACGGTACGTCGGTATACCGCAGGGCGATGCGGAGCGGCCCCGGCACTTGGAGTGGCGCGGGCAATAGTGCAGTGAGCCGCGCCGCCAGTGCGTGCGTGAACTCCGTAGGGTCTAGTCGGGAACGCAGGAGCGACCGCATACCCGTCGCCTCCTCCATGCAATAGACAAAACAGTGCGCGATGCCGCGTACGTATTGCGGTAACATAAACGCTGACGGATCACCGGGAGGCATCGTCCGTGCTTTCCCCAATGAACGGTGTGCAACACGCAAAGTGTACCACCGCCTCGCCGACCGGAAAGGCGTAAGGGCTGGGCGATGAGGCGTGAAACGTCACTGCCTCGGATACAACCGCTCCGCGAGACGGAGATAGCCCACAGTACCGTCCGGGCGATGGAGGAACTCGATCACGAGCCTGCCCGTGTTCGCGTCACCCACGGTCGCGAGGTCTTCCTTCGCAAAAGCGATTGGCAAATCACTCGCCGTCGCGATGTCCGCCGTGGTGACGTACGGCACCTGGTCGGTGGCCTCACCGGATGTGGCATCGAGGACGAGCATGTCATTGCCACGCGGGCGGATCGTGAGCATGCGCGTCGGGGTGCGATACTCACCGACGTAATCGCGGAGCTTGTCCGGGGGCAGCATCACGGCCGGCGCACCGGACGCGGCACCGGCCATGCCGGTCATCGCGGTCATGCTCACGCCGTCCGTCATGCCGCTGACCTGAATGCCGAGGTATTGCTTCAGGGCGTCGAGCAAGGCGGCTTGCGCGAGCACGGCGCCGGTATTGGCGTTCGTCATGATCGCCATCGCGAACCCACGCTCCGGCACGAACACGATTTCCGCATGCTGCCCGAAGGTGTCGCCGGGGTGATCCACGAGCGTGACGCCACGCAACGGTTGGAGGAACCACGGCAGGCCGATCTGCACACTGCTCGCGAGCGAGACTTTCGGCCCCGCCGGGGCGCGCATAGTGGCCAGCGTTTCGGGGGTCAGTACGCGCGTGCCGTTTGCCGTGCCGTCACCGAGATGGAAGCGGGCGTAGGCCAGGAAGTCATCGAGCGTGGTGAACAGGTTGCCCGCCGGATCGAGGTTGCGCGGCAGAAAGAGCGAAGGCACGAGGTTCGTGCCCGTTTTGCCGACGCGATGTGCGAGCGCATGAGGGCGGGCAATCACGTCGTCCGGCGTGAAGGTCGAGGCGCTGAGGCCGATGGGGTCGAGCACGAGTGATTGCATCGCGTCGCGGTACGGTTGCCCCGTAAGCGCTTCCAGCATCCGGCCCATCAGCACGAAGCCCGTGTTGTTGTAGCTGAACCACGATCCCAGTGGTGCGAGTTGCGGAAACGTCGGCAGCTTTTCCGCTACGAAGCGGGCAATCGCGTCGTGATCGTCACCCGTGTCCGTGATCGAGTCGCCCCACCAATCGCCCGTGTGGGTCAGCAGATTTTTCGTTGTCACCCGCGCGGCTGCCTGTTCGTCCGCAAGTGTGAGGTCGGGCAGGTACGTGCGCACGGGCGCATCGAGCGCAATCATGCCCCTCTCGATGAGGCGCATGATCACAGTGGCGGTGTAGGTCTTCGTCACGGACCCGGCCTGAAAGAGCGTGTCCGCAGTGACGGGTTGCCCCGAAAGCACGTCGCGCACCCCGAAGAGTGCGTGTTCCACCGTTCCATCATTGACGATACCGAGGGCCGCGCCGGGGATGCCCAGCTTTGGCATCGCTTGCGCCACGGTGTTCACCACGGCGCGAAACTGCTCCGAGGCATCGGGTGCAAGCGTGATCGGGATGTCCGCCGCCGCAACGGCGCTGGCGTCGAAGCTCCACCGGGCGGCAAACAGCGCAGTACTCGCTGCGGCAGCGAGCGCCAGCAGGCGACGGCGCGACAGCGACTGAAATGACGACGTAGGCATCGGCGTTCTCTCCCGGTAATGTGTGTCGCTGGACGGACACGGGCATACCGGGCAATGTACCTGCAAGAAAAATGCCAGCGGCGGGAGCGAGTGCATGTACAAACGCGCCCTTTGGCGGGATACTGAGGGGGCGTTGGGGAGAGGATGCGTGCAGGACGAAACCGACAATCTCTTGCTGGATTTACCGCCCGCCGCGCTTGCGATCATGCGGGGGGATTGGCGCGCACGCCTGATCGCCTACCTGCATCGCTGGGGGCATGACGCCGTGCTGCTCGCGTACCTCGATCAGTGGCTGGCGGCGCAGCCCGGAAGCGCGACGCTGCGCGAGAAGCGTGCGGTCACGTTGAGTGCAACTGGCGAGGCGGAGGCGGCCTTGCCGATCCTTGACGCACTCGATGCCGAGCGCGGCCCGATGCAATCGCGTCGTCAGGCGCGGTGGGATGTCTTCCGTGCCCTCGGCAGGTACGACGATCTGCGTGCCCTCGCGCCCCGGCACCTGGAGTGGCGCGGGCAACCGCGTGGCGAGCCGCGCTGCCAGTGCGTGTGTGAACTCCGTAGGGTCTAGTCGGGAACGCAGGAGCGACCGCATACCCGTCGCCTCCTCCATAAACGATGCATGACGCCGCGTGCGTACCGCGACGAGACGAATGTTTCCGCGTTGCCGGGGCGCGTGATCACGTACCGCGCTCCCGATATCGCTTCCCGCATGAACCCGGAGTGTCGGAAGCAGATCCGCCGCAGCGTCCGTCCCTCGTCCAACTCGCGGTCCCTCACACACCCAGAGTGTACCACCGCCCCGCCGACCGGGGGCCGCGTATCCTCCCACGCGCACCGACGGGCGCTCTCGGCGGTGCGCGCATGATTATGAACGCTTGTCTGGGAAAACCGGGCCAATGGTACGGCAACCTGTTCCAAAAGCCGTGCCCATTCACGCAGATGCGATGCTTTCGCGGCGTCACCCCGCCCCTGGCTCCGCCCCGCACCAGAGCACCACGGCGATGAACGCGGGTTGGAGGGGCCAGCGAACCCAGTGGTACAGGCGGCTATCCATGAAGCCGCCCATTGGGATGTGCATGACGGTCTGGTTGATGTTTGCGGGAAAGACCGCGATCAGCAGCAATGCCAGCCCCCACGCGGCGACGCGGCGCGTGCGCGGGATGAGCAATCCGACCGCTCCCGCGATTTCCGCCACGCCGCTGAGGTAGACGAGTGCGCGGTGTTGGGGCATCCACTCCGGTATCAGGCGCATCTCGGTTTCCGTCGCCACGAAGTGCAGGCTGGACGCAAGCAGAAACACCCCCGCGACCGCGACGCGCACGCGGCCCCGCCATTTCCCCCTCTGGCTCTCTGTCTGGTTCCCCGGCCCGCTCGCCACCGCACGCTCACCCACGGTCACTGCCGCCCACGCGCCGCCGGCGAATCTCGTCCTGCTGCTTGCGGCGGGCGCGGCGGTCGTACTTCAATGCCCAGCGGCTCACCAGCACGGAGAGCAGCGCCGCCGCGAGAATGCCCACGATGAGCAGGGTCACGGCCGTTCGGGTATCCATATAATCCTCCGTAAGCTCCATTAACCTCTAGCGGCCTCCCGAAGTCTCCGGAGCAGTTCGGGATCCACGAGAGTTGCGTACCCCTCGATTACAAGCCATACATCCGACGAGACGTCAGCATATTGGGCGGCGAGGACAAGCATTTCTTCGGCTAATTCCGGCTCGCCGTGGTAGTCATATTCCTCTGCGGCTCGTAGGTATTCTTCAACTTCGTCAACCGGGAGCGGGATCAATTCCTGTCGTAGAAGCTGTGCTTCATTCAATGGCACGTATCCGGGTCGAATTCGTTGATACAACCGTCGCAGTTCAACCGCTTGTGATTTTGTCCAATCGCCGTCTGGCAAAGGTACAGCTGGCTCGTACATGTGTCCCCCTTGAGGAGCATCTCATATACGCTCCTATGATGAAAGAGACAAGGGGCGCGAAACATCGAGGTGCTGCGGTGTGGGGACGTGTTCCGGTTACTCGTCGCTTGCTGCTTCGTCTCCTGATAGGGGTACGGGGTCTTCGGGCACCGGCACGGGCATCACGCCGAGGGTGTAGGACTGCTCCACGATGCCGCGTCGCGCCTGCCGCTCCGCTGTTTTCAGGGTCGGGATCAGCGGGTGGTCGGGGCGCACCTGTGCGAGCATCGTGCGCACCTGCCGCATCACATCCAGCCCCTTGTTGAACGCGAGCACGATGTCGCCCTCGCTCAGGTCAATCTTTTCGCTGATGCGCTCCATCGGCGCGCCCCGGCACCACGCCCGCATCGCGCCGTAAAAGAGCGAGTGGTAGCCCGTGGTGATCGCCAGCCCCGCCCGCCGCTCCGCCACGAGCACGAGGTGGGTCAGCTCGTCCAGTTGTTCGCGCAGGCTGAGCAGGTGGCGCGGCAGTTCAAAGGTGTTCTCGAAGCGGGCATCGCGGTCGTACGCGAACCAGGAGAAAACCTCCGCCACGTCTTCCGGGCGCAGGTCGAGCAGCCAGTCGCGCTCCGTCAGTTCCGCGAGCACGAGGCCGTTCGTGTCGAAGATGTCCGCGAGCAGGTCGGCCTTCGGGGTTGGCTGGCCCCGGTGGAGGTAGCCGAACTGATGCAGCACAGCGGCGATGCCCCGGATCAGGTTGCGCGTTTGCGCCTCATCCTCGGCTTCCTCCTGCTGGGCGCGCTCCTGCAATGCCGCCCGCTCGCGCCCCAGCCGTTCGAGCAAACTCAGGTGCTTGCGATGCTCGTTGCGCACGGGGCAGGTGTCGCAGACGTGGGCCACGACGCGCGCCGTGAACTGCGTCACTTCCTCGCGCGCCGCCAGGGTTTCCGCATGGGCCTCGTCCATCTCGCCCTGACGCAGGGCACGCCGGTTCTCACGGTCTTCCGCCAGCCATGCGTCGAGGTCGGGCAATTCCAGCGCCGCCACCGCCGCGCGCAGGGCGTCCCACCCGTCGGGGGGCAGGAGCGCGGCGAGTGCGGCCCCCGTTGGTGTGGGGGACGTGCCGACGAGGGCGCGGAGAACGTCCGGTACGGGTACGGCGGTGTCCGGCGCGGGCAGATGGTCAATCTGGCGGTACTCCACGAGCGTGCCCGTCATGAGCGGGCCGTCCGTGCCCGTCAGGCCAAAGAGAAAGAGGCCGATGGCCGCGCCATCGTTCACGGGCCGACCGAGATAGACGCCCCAGCCGCCATCGCGTGCATGGATCAGTGCGCCGATGGGCAGGGCGCGGAACGCCTGCCGGAGCACATGGCGGGTCGGCTCCTTCCAGGGGCGCTCATCGGTAAAGGTCAGCAGACGTGCTTCCTCATCGTGGGCACGGCGCTCGCGGGCGCGCGCGGTTTGAACGGCGCGGGTGAGCACGCGGTAGTCTTCCAGTAACCCATCGCCGCCCTCGAAGCCGAGCAGGCAGCCGCGCGGCACCGCCGCGAGCCGTTCATCGAGCGCGAGCAGTTCGTCTTCCGTGCCCCGCGTGCGCCGCGTCATCTGGTACTGCATCAGGCTTTGCCCCAGCAGTTGGCGCACCCGCACGCCCTCCGGCGGGTCCCAGAGGTTCAGTACGGTGTTGTAGCGCACAGTAAACGCACTGCGCACGGGCAGGAGGTCGCCCGTGGCGATGGCGAGCGTCTGCGGAAACGAGACCTGCGGGCTATACGGCACGACCACGCTGCCAATGGGGTCCATCCCGCGCCGTCCGGCGCGCCCCGCCATCTGCTGAAACTCGTTCGGCGTCAGCGCTCGGCGGCGGCGTCCGTCCCACTTGCTCATGCGCCCGATCACGCAGGTGCGTGCGGGCATGTTCACGCCCAGGGCGAGGGTGTCTGTGGCATAGACGATGCGCATCAGCCCGTGCGTAAAGAGCGTTTCCACCAGTTGCTTGAGCAGGGGGAGCAGCCCGGCATGGTGGTAGCCGATGCCATACCGCGCGAGGCGGACGAGGTGCGCCACCTGCGTCAGTTCGCGGTCTTCGGGCATCAGCGTGGCGAGGTGGGCGGTGATAATCGCCTCGATGCGCTCTGCCGCCGCTTCCGACACGAAGTTCCCGCCGTTCGTGGCGGCGTGGTTGGCCCAGACTTCGCAGTCGCGGCGGCTGAACTGGAAGTAGATCGCCGGGAGCATCCCCGCGCGCTGCAATGCCTGCACGACTTCCGTGGGCGTCGGCTCGTCACGCTCCGGCGGGCCGCCCGACACGTCGTCTTCCTCCAGCCCCGTTTCACCGCGCGCTTGTGCCCGCCGCATCATTGCGATGCCGTAACCCCGCCCGCGCGGGTGATCGAGCCAGCGGTTGCCGCCGCCACTCCAACGATTGCCGCCGATGTCGGGGAAGTCCGCGACCTGTTTACCTACCGCGTCAATCACGAGGTGCAGGGCGTTGTCGAGGTAGTAGTACAGCGTCAGGGGCACGGCGCGCGCGTTGTGCGTAATCAGGGTGATCGGGCGGTGGGTGCGGCTGATCCACGCGGCGATTTCGGGCGCATTGGAGACGGTGGCGGAGAGGCAGACGAGTTGCACATGTTCCGGGCAGAGAATGATCGCTTCTTCCCACGTCGTGCCGCGTTCCGGGTCGGCGAGGTAATGCACCTCGTCGAATACCAGCGCGTCCACCGTGTCCATCTCCCACGGCGTCTGGATCAGCATGTTGCGCACGACTTCGGTGGTCATCACGAGGATCGGGGCGCGGGGGTTTTGCGTCACGTCGCCGGTAAGCAGGCCCACGTCTTCGCCGTACAGGGCGCGCAAGTCGCGGAACTTCTGATTGCTCAGAGCTTTCACAGGCGTGGTGTACAGCACGCGCCCGCCCCGGTGATACGCCGCCCAGATCGCGTACTCCGCCACGGCGGTTTTGCCCGTGCCGGTCGGCGCGGCGACCATCACCGATTGCCCGCGCGCGAGCACGGCGATGGATTGCCGCTGAAACGGGTCGAGTGCGAACGGCAGCGTCGCTTCATATGCATTGACGAGATCGGGAGAGGCGTTGTCCGCCATGTCATCCATTTCTCTATCATACCGCACAGCGGGGCGAATGCACCCCTCCCCTCTCCCGCCGCCGCAGGCCAGGGGGAGGGACCGGGGGAGGGGTGCATTCGCCCCGCATCGCTCCGTCGGCGGTATGATGATATGCACGCCACGCTCGATGGATTGCACGCAAGGACGAGACGTAATGAGTGACCCCACTCCCACGCACGCAACGCTCGATGATTGGATTGCCCGCGAGGCGATCCCGTTTTCTCTCGATTCGCCCGAGGCCACCAACGCCGCCGCTGACGTTGCTACATTTGGTAGCTCGGTGGAATTGCTTGGCTTTGGCGAAGCGCTCCACGGCGGGGAGGAAATTCTCATCCTCCGTAACCGGCTTTTCCAACGCCTGGTGGAGGCCCATGGCTATCGCGCCATTGCCATCGAGAGTAGCTTCCCACGCGCACGCATCGTGAACGAGTACGTGGCTGGTCGCGGTGCGGCATCCTATGAGGAGATCCAGGCGACGGGATTCGGTCACGCCTTTGGCGGGCTTGCGGCGAATCGTGAACTTGTTGAGTGGATGCGGCGATACAATGCCGATCCTGCTCACGCGGTCAAACTCCGGTTCTACGGCTTCGACATTCCGAACGGAACGATCGGCATTGGCAGCCCCTGGCTTGTGCTCGAGTTCGCGCTCGATTATCTCTCGTCGGTCGCCAGCACGACAGGACAAGCGCATCGTCAGCGGATTGACTCCCTTCTTGGAGAGGACACCCAATGGGAAAATCCTGCGGGAATGATTGACCCGACAAAGTCCATCGGGCTTTCACCCGATGCAGCCGCGCTACGGATCGAGACGGAGAATCTCATCACCGCATTCCGCACTCGCCGTCCGGAATTGGTCGCCGGGAGCAGCCAGGATCAGTATTTGGAAGCGCTCCACTATACCTCGATGGCGCGGCAGTTGCTGAACTTTCACGCTGCGCTCGCGGCGCGTCAATCGGGAGGGCCACCTGACACTATTCTCGGTGTCCGTGACGCGCTGATGGCGGACAATCTGGCATACATCGTGGCGCGGGAGCGTGGCTGGGAGAAGGTGCTGGCCTTCGCGCACAACAGCCATCTGCAACGTGGCAAAGCCGTCTGGCCGGGACAAAAATACTGGGAAACCGACGATCCGTGTGCTTGGTGGCCGGCGGGGGCGCACCTGAATGAAGTGTTCGGCCCGCGCTACGCCGTGATCGGTTCGGCGGTAGGTGTTTCTGATGCCAATGGCATCGGCCAGCCCGAAGCCGACACGCTTGAGGCGTGCCTGACAGCCATGCCGGGGCCGGCGCGGTTCATTCCCACCCACAAAGGCCATGGGCTGCCAACTGCTGCCGTCGCCGCGCTTCCGACGCGCTCCGGCAGCGCGAAGAATCCGACCTACGCACCGCTCACCCCGCAGAGCTTCGCTGATTTCGATTGGCTGGCGGTGCTCGATGCAACAGCATACAATCGCGGTGGGCCGCTGTTGCAACAATGGGACGCGAACTCCAAGCAGTAAGACGCTTCGGCGTTTTGGTAACCGTTTTCTGAATGCCCTGACCCCCGACCCCTTCGGCCGAAGGGGTGAAGGAGAACGCATATGCCCCCTGCCTGAACAGGTTCAGGCGGTTGACGCATGTGTGCGGGGCGAGTATGCTGCGCGCAACAAGTGAATGCGGCTCGTATCCAGAGTGGTGGAGGGTAAACAGGCCCGTGGAAGCCCGGCAACCCGCGTCGTGAACCGTTTCCGACGCAACGGTGCCAACTCCTGCCCCCGGTCTTGACCGGGGACGAGATACGAGAAAGAATCGGAGAGAGCCGCCATCGTGCCCGCACGGTGGCGTTTGCATATCTCCGAGCCGCGAAAGCGCGGACGCGGGACGCGCCTGCGGGAGCACGCGCACAGCGAGTCAGGACGCGGTGGAAGCCTGATGCTGCACGCTCCCGCATGGTATGCCCGCCGAGCTACCGGCCAGACCGCCCCCGAAGATGGGGGTGACAGGCCGTGTCGAGTCGCCCCCGTTACCGGGCGGGGGTCGGGCGCGTTCTCTCGCGCCGTACCCATCGAGGCCGGGGCCGCGAGGCGCCGGCAAACCAGGGTGGTACCGTGAGCGTTGTTCGCCAACCGCTCACCCCATGGCTGCTGTTGGCCCATGCCCGCTCGCACGTCACGGAGGCCGCCCGATGACCCACCCCGCTTCCGCCCTTACCATGGATACGCGCGCCATTTTCACCGTGCTCACCCAGCCTCCGGACGCCGACGAGTACCGCGCGGAAGGGATGGACATGCCGCACACGCGCTTTTTCCGCGCGCCCGCGTCTTCTCTGCCCTTCACCCTCGCCGGTGGCGAATCGCTCGACGCGCTCACCATGGCGTACGAGACGTGGGGCACGTTGAACGCGGCGGCAGACAACGCCGTGCTCGTGCTGCACGCCCTCACCGGCTCGACGCACGCCGCCGCGCATGGGGACGATGATGAGACCGAACCCTGGTGGGGGCCGATCATCGGCCCCGGTCGCGCGATTGACACCGACCGCTACTACGTGGTTTGCCCGAACATCCTCGGTGGCTGTTACGGTAGCACCGGGCCACTCAGCCGTGACCCCGCCACGAACGCGCCCTACCGCGTCTCGTTTCCGGTCATCATGGTGCAGGACATGGTGCGGGCACAGGCGTTGCTGCTCGACCATCTGGGCGTGACGCGCCTGCGCGCCGCCGTCGGCGGGTCGCTCGGTGGGATGCAGGCGCTGGCGTGGGGGACGACGTACCCGGAGCGTGTCGGCGCGGTGGTTGCCATTGGCGCATCCGGGCGGTTTCACGCGCAGGGGATCGCCTATAACGAAGTCATGCGCCGCGCCATCATGGTCGACCCTCGCTGGCGCAATGGCGATTATGACCGCGCCAACCCCCCGCGTGATGGCTTCGCGGTCGCGCGTATGTTGGGGATGATTACCTACCAGTGCGACGAGGGCATGACGGCGCGCTTCGGGCGCAACGCCGCGACGCGCCCCTCGCGCCATCGCGCTTTTGGCGGCAAGTTCGACGTGGAGGGCTACCTGCATTACCAGGGCGACAGCATCGTGCGCCGCTTCGACGCGAACAGTTACCTGTACCTGACGCGGGCGATGGATTTGTTCGACCTGGGCGTGCCGTTGGGGGGCTACACTGCCGCGCTCCGTCGCCTGACGATGCCCACCCTGCTCGTCGGCATCTCGTCCGATATCCTCTTTCCGCCCGCGCACATCCGCGCCCTCGCGGACGAACTGCGCGGCCTCGGACAACCGGCACAGTACCGCGAACTGGTCTCGCCCGACGGGCACGATGCCTTTCTCAAGGACTTCGACCAGCTTGCGCCAATGATTCGCCGCTTTCTCGCCGAGGCCGTGTAATGCTCGGTGGGGATAAGGGAATGAGGTTTAGAGACGCACCACTAATGAGTGAGATCGCCTTGAGAAAAGGTGCCGACCCCTTTCCTTTGTCTCTCGTGCTGGCTGGTGGAGTCATGTTCGCCTTTGTGGGGCCTACTCAATGCATGAGGAATGGCAACTGAAGAAGTTACGTTGGTCATACTTTCTTTTGGCGCTGATGATGTTCGGAATTGGAGTACTTTTCCTAATTGAGGGGGTGAGGGAATTACTCCATCGCTGACCCGCTTGTGCCTGCCACGTCAACTTCCGCCCTGCCCATTTCAAACGGACCCACTTCTCGTTTTTTGGCCTGCGTATAGGGCAAGAGTATCCAATCTGGAGGTAGTGTGATGAGCGATGCAGCGTTCCCGGTTTTGCCTTCCTTTGGTCATGCATCTCTGCGGGGTCTCGCGCGGCTGCGGGACGCGAAGCGGCGGCGGGCGAGTTCGTGGGACCGCACGGGCGGCAACCGCGATTCGGTGGTCGTCCCGGCGGGCGAAACGGTCACGCTGCTTAACACGGCGGGCGCGGGCGCGATCACGCATATCTGGTGTACGGTGGCGTCGGACGACCCGCTCGTGCATCGCAATCTCTCGCTGCGGATGTACTGGGATGGCGAGGCGCAGCCCTCGGTGGCGACGCCGCTCGGCGATTTCTTCGGTATAGGCCACGCGATGACGCGCAACTTCGCCACGCCGATGCTTGCGATGTCGCCGCAGGATGGACGCGGCCTGAACTGCTACTTCCCCATGCCCTTCGCCGATGGCGCCCGCGTGACCGTGACGAACGACGGCGATGTTGATTGCCGCGCGTTGTATTTTTATGTGGACTACGAGGCGTACGACCGGCTGGAAGACGGCCTGGGCCGCTTTCACGCCTGGTGGAATCGCGAAAACCCCGCGACCGCCGAACCGCACAACGAGGGGGACGGCAAAAACCTCGATGGCGCGGGGAACTACCTGATCCTCGACGCGGCGGGCAAGGGGCACTATGTCGGCTGCCACCTCGACTACGACAATGTCCATGTCTTTGACCCCGCCGAGCGCGGCGCGGGCCTCGCCCCCGACTGGTCGTGGTACGGCGAAGGCGACGACATGATCTTCATTGACGGCGACGCCCTGCCCACGCTCACCGGCACGGGCACGGAAGACTACTACGGCTGTGCGTGGTGCCCGTCGGAGTTTTACGTCGCCCCGTACCACGGCATTCTGCTGCCGGGAGGCACGAACTGGGCGGGCAAGATCACCGTGTACCGCTACCACATCGAAGACCCGGTGATGTTCGATACCTCCATTCGTGTCACCATCGAGCACGGGCACGCGAATGACCGGGGGGACGACATCGCCAGCACCGCCTACTGGTACCAAACGGAGCCGCACGTCCCCTTCGCGTCCCTGCCCGATGTCGCCGCCCGCGCCCCGCGCCCCACGCGCTACGAAACCCGCTGGCTCCCCGCGACACCGCAGTGAAGTGGGAGCGGCATAGAGCCTGTGCGTGAAAGGGGCAGCGATGAGTGAGCGGGCACAGGCATTGGCGGCACAGGTTCATCAGGTGAATGGAGAAATCGTCGCGCTTATCGAACAGTGTCCTGCGGATACGTGGCGTGCCGTCACCCAGGAGGAACAGTGGCCTGTCTGCGTCGTCTGCCGCCATGTCGCGCGTGCCTTTGAGGTGCAGCCGCAAGTGATCTTGATGGCGGCGAGCGGACAAGCCCTGCCCGCCGGGTACACATGGGAAGATATTCATCGCAGCAACGCGGCACAGGCGCAGGAGTGGGCGCGGATTTCAAAGGAGGATGTGCTTCTCCCCCTGCGCCGCTACAGCCACGACGCAATCACGATGGTGAGCAATTTGCACGACGCGCAACTCGACACGGTAACGAAAGCGCCGCTCGATGATTCGTCAATGAGTGTGCAGCAGATGGTTGAGGGAATGATTCGCCATGCGCGCACGCATTTGCAGAGCGTGCGCGCGACGAGGGATCGTACCGTTTCTGGGTGAGTCGTGCCGCCGCTCACATCGCGGGGATGGCCTTGCGTGTCCGTCCCGCTGCCGTGCGTCGTGCCGCTTCCCAGATGTTGCCGACGAGCAGGCCGATCAGCAGGTACGTGAGGCCGCCAAAGGCGAGGTAGACCGCGACGCTGACGATGCCGACGATCAGCCCATACCAGATTTGGTCGCGGTAGCGGCTCGGTGACGTGGGCGGGTCGGTGAGCATGAAAAAGGCGAAAAACAGCATCGCGTTCACGTACGGCGGGCGGAACATCTCCGCGACCCGCGCGGGTTGCCCAAGCAATGCGACCGCCGTGCAGATCACCACATACGTGCCCGCGAACATGAGCACCGTGGGGAGCTTGTTCACCCGGTCGCCGATCACGTAGCCCGCGACAAAGAGCGCGAGCAGCACCGGCACGGCGAGATCCGGCAACGCGCCCCACCAGCTTTGCTCGCTGGCAAAGAGCAGCGAAACCGTGACCAGCCCCAGTGTGGCGGGATTGAAGACGTGCCCCCTTCGCGCCCGGAGAAGGTACTTGGAGCCGACTGCGACGGCAACCGCGCACGCAGAAACATACCACCGCTCGTGTGGGTCGAGCACGAGGGCGACAATCAGCCCGGTCACGAGCGCGCCGCTGGGGAAAAACCATGCGTGCCGCACGATGCGCCCCAGCGCCACATCAAGGAGCGCGGCGCCGAGCGTGATGCCCAGCACCGGCAGGAGCGCGTCGCCTTGCCGTGTCCCCACTCCGGCAACGACCGCAAGCAGCGCGAGAGCAATGAGCACCGAGCCTTTCGGCGTGCGCACGAACTGGGTGAGCTGCTGCAACCGCTGTGGCGTCGGTGCGATCGGCGGTGCGGCAGGTGATGTGGAAATCGGTGCCGTGGTGGTCATGGTCGTCATGGTCATTGGAGATACCTCGCAAATCCGTGTGTCGTGTAGCTTTCGAGCGTCGGTGTCACGATGACTCCCTCGACCCCTTGCCGTTCGAGAAACCGAATGCCTGCCACGGGGCCGAGCACGAAGGCCGCCGTGGAAAGCGCGTCCGCCGCCATCGCCGTCGGTGCAATCGCCGTGACGCTGATTGCCGCGCGGGCGGAGGCGTCCGTGCGGGGATCGAGGAGGTGGTGCCCGCCACCCTTGTCCCCCTTGTCGCTCTCATATACAGGCGCGCGCCGCTCGTAATCGCCCGATGTGCAAACCGCCGCGTCCGAAACGGCAAGCACCGTGAACACAGCGTCCTCCTGCCGGGGATGGCGGATGCCGATCTGCCAGGAGTTGCCTTCTGCGTTGTGCCCCCGCACGAGTACGTCGCCGCCCGCCTCGATCTGGTAATTAGGAACGGCGTCCAGTTCGCGCGCCGCCAGGTCCATCGCCAGCCCTTTCGCCACCGCGCCGAGATCGAGCACGAGGGGCCGCGTGAGCGTGATCGTGCGGGCGGCAGGGTCGAGGCGAATATCCCGGTAACTGGCCCGCGCGCCGTCGCCGCCATCGGGGAGCGCGGTCGTGAGCGCGTGCCCGGTGCGGTAGTTGCGGTTGAAGCCCTGTCGCTCCAACGCATATCCCACCGTGGGGTCGAACGCGCCGCCACTCGCCGCCGCGACCGCCCGCGCGAACCGCGTCGCCTCAAAGAGCAGCGGGCTGACGGGGACGCGCTCGCCGATGCGTGCGGTCAGGGCGCGCAGTTCGCTGTCAGGATCGAAGCGGCTGCAACATGCCTCGACCGCGCCGAACTGTGCGAAGGCGCGCGCCACTGCCGCCACACACGCGGGCACGGACGCGGGGGACACGACCTCGATGGTGACAATCGTGTCCATGGAGGCGGCGGAGCGGCGGTACGGCGCGGTCATCGGTGTTTCCTGCCCATTCTCATAGCCTATGCTACGGGGTGGCCTGCGTGAGCGCGTCCGCCACGGCCCCCTGATAAGCCTGCGTGCTGTAGGTCGCCCGCGAAACATTGTTCACATTCGCGCTCTGCTTTGCGACGACCTGCCCCGGTAGCGCGGCGATGCGCGTGCAGGAGTAGGACGTGCCGCACTGCGTGATCTCCGCCGAGGTGATCTTGCCCCCCTGCACGACCACCAGGACCTCGATGTCGCCCCGTCGGCTCGTGCCCGTGCCGGTATAGCTGCCGTCCCGATACTTCCCCATGACAGCGGCGGCGGGCGAAGTCGCGGTCGGATGAGGCGCGGGCGTCGGCGTCGCTACCGCTGCCCGCGTAGGCACGGTGGTCGGGGCAACGGTAGGTAAGACGATAGCGGGTGCGCGCGGCGGGACCACTGTTGGCGCAGTTGCCGCCGGGGGCGCAATGGTCGGTGCGGCGGCGGTTGGCGCAACTGTGGCGACCGCAGGGGCGGCATTGAGTGCAGGCGCGGCTGAGGCCGTTGGCGTGGACGAAGCGAGCAGGAAGTACCCGCCGTTTCCGCCCGCGACAGTGGGTGTAAACGCCACGGTAGCGGTCGGTGGGATACCCTGCGCGGCGACCACGTTCGCGGGCGGGGCTGCGCCACCGGCCTGCGCGTCCGCCGACTGCGTATGCGTGTATCCCACGGCATAGACGGAAAGGATCGCGGCGGAACTGAGGGCTACGAGGCCATTCGTAATTTTGCTTCGCCCCCGCTTCGCGGGCTTTGGTGTTTGCCGTGGCTGCGGTGGTTGCGGCGACTGGGGCGGCATGTACGGCTGTGGTGGTTCCATCCATCCCGGTGGCGCCGGTGCCGCTCCGCCGGTCATCGGCGCCATGCGTGCCTGCGCGACTCGCGGCCCGCTGGGTGGTATGCTGGTTGGTGGCTGTCGCATCTCTCGTCCTCGCTTATCCTGAATACATCTCGTGTTCCCGTGCCTCCGTGCCATCAGGTGCATTGTGCGCCCCCAAGCTGAAACATCGCTTGGAACACCGCATCGGTGTTTCTTAGCCCGCCTTCAGCTTACCGCAGTACCGTACACCAATACGTTATGTAGAGAGGCCGCGCATGGACGTGCTGGTGATCGAGGACGATACGCGGATCGCCCGGCTGATCGAGCGGGCGCTCGTGGAGGCGGGGTATCGGGTGGATGTGGTCGGTGATGGCGTGGCGGGACTCGCGGGCGCGACGCAGGGCATCTATCACCTGATCGTGCTCGATGTGTTGCTGCCCCGCCTCGATGGCGTGGAGGTGTGCCGACGCTTGCGGCAACGGGGGGTGCGAACGCCTGTGCTGATGCTCACGGCCCGCGATGCCGTGTCGGACCGCGTGCGCGGGCTGGATGCCGGGGCGGACGATTACCTCGTCAAGCCCTTCGCGCTCGACGAGTTGCGGGCACGCCTCCGTGCGCTCCAGCGGCGGGAAATGCACGCGGCGGAGGAAGCGATCACCGTGGGTGATCTGACCCTTGACCCCGCACGCCGGGAGGCGGAGCGCGCGGGGCAACGCATCGAGTTGACGGAGCGGGAGTGGGCATTGCTCGCGTACCTCGCGCGCCATGCCGGGCAGGTGTTGTCCGAGGCCGAGATCATCGAGCAGGTCTGGGGGTACGATACGGAAGCGACCTCCAACGTGGTGGAAGTCTACATCCACTACCTGCGCAACAAGGTAGACCGGGGCTTTGCCCGCCCGCTCATCCGCACCGTGCGGGGCGTGGGCTATACGATGCGGGAGTGATGCGGTGTTTGCGCGCGTGCGATGGCATCTGGTGGGCTGGAACTTTCTCGTACTCGGGCTGATCCTGACGCTGGTCGGCGGGTCAATCTACGTCAGCCTCGCGCATAACCTGACTGCGGAGGTGGATCGCGGCCTGATACATCGTAGTGAGGAAGTCTCCGGTGGGTTGCGGGGACGGGGCGTGCCCCCCGAAGCGGAAGGCTACCACGGCGGCGATTTCGCGCTCGTGCTTGGGCACGATGGGTCGGCGCTCGTCAACCCGCAGCAGGTTGATACCGCCGCGTTGCGCCTCCCGGCCCTCACCGACCCGACGCCGCGCTTCGTCACCACCACGCTCGCGGGCAGTGGCGAGGTGCGCCTGTACCTGCGCCCGCTGATGACGCGCGGGGCGGTAGATAGCACCCTGATCGTCGGTGAGAGCCTGACGACCACGCGGCAAACGCTCGACCGCCTGATCGTGGTGCTGCTCCTGAGTGGCGGAGCGGCGTTGCTGCTCGTGCTCGGCGGGGCGTGGTTTCTCGCGGGGCGCGCCCTGGTGCCGATTCAGCAGAGCTTTCGGCGGCAACAGGAGTTTGTCGCCGACGCCGCCCACGAACTGCGCACGCCCCTGACCGTGCTTCGTTCCGCCACCGACCTGCTGGCGCAGCACATGGACGAACCGCTCACCGCCAACCGGTCGCTGCTCGAAGACGCGCGGCAGGAGATTCTCTGGATGCAACGGCTGGCGGACGAACTGCTCACGCTGGCGCGGGGCGACGGGCAGGCGCTCGACCTGGCCGTGGGGGAGGTGGACTTGCCGTTGCTGGTCGCAGATGTGGTGCGCCGTGCCGCGCCGCTTGCCCGCCAGCACGACGTGGCGTTGACGTTCGAGAGTGCGGCCCCATCACTGCCCCTTGAGGCGGACCCGGACCGGCTGGAGCAGGTGCTGCGCATCCTGCTGGACAACGCCTTTCGCCACACGCCTGCCGGGGGTAGCGTGACGGTGCAACTCGCGCGGCAGGGACGCGAGGCGACGCTGGCGGTGCGCGACACCGGCGAAGGAATTGCGCCCGAACACCTGCCCCGGATTTTCGACCGCTTTTACCGTGCGGACCCGACCCGCTCCCGCGTCAGTGGCAACACCGGCCTCGGCCTGGCAATCGCGCAGACGCTTGTCCACGCCCACGGCGGCGCCATCCGCCTGACGAGTGTGCCCGGAGCGGGAACGGTCGCCACGGTGCGGTTGCCACTGACAGAGATTCCCGCCCCTGTCACCGCTTCCGTGCCCGACGTGGCATCCCACGTTCGTTCGGGGTAGCGTTGGCGCATACACCGATCATCGGGAACCCCACCCCGGAACGCATGCGCCCTGTCGCATCACGGATGCACAATTTGCCCCGATGATACCCGCCGTTTATACTGTAAGGAATGCCCGCATTTGCGCGGGCGCATCCTGGTTTGCAAATTGCGCGCATGCCCGAACGCTGTAACGCGGGGCAGAGAAAAGGGGTTAGACGGGTGGCGAAGCCGATTGTGGCCCTGGTGGGCCGACCGAATGTGGGGAAGTCCACGCTGTTCAACCGGCTAATCGGGGAGCGGCGCGCCATCGTGCAGGATGAGCCGGGCACCACGCGCGACCGTATCTACGGCGATGTGGAGTGGGGTGGGCACACGTTCACGCTGATTGACACGGGTGGCATGATCGTGGACGAGCGCGGTGCGGAGGTGGACCTGTCCTCGATCCCCGCCGGGACGCGCCAGCAGGCGGAGCACGCCATCGAAGAGGCGGACCTGCTCGTGTTCGTGGTGGACGCGGAAGACGGCACCACCCCGGCGGACGCCGCAATCGCCGATCTCGTACGCCGCACGAGCAAGCCCGTGCTCCTGGTGGCTAACAAGGCGGAGTCTTCGGTGCGCGCCGCGAATGCCGTGGATTTTTACCAGCTTGGCTTCGATGCCCCGATCATCGTCAGCAGCCTGCATGGGCGCGGCACGGGCGATCTGCTCGACGCGATCATCAACTCCATGCCCCGGCGCGATGAGGAGCCGGAGTTGGCGGGGCCGCGCATCGCCATCGTCGGGCGGCCCAACGTCGGCAAGTCGCGCCTGCTGAATGCCATTCTGGGGCAGGAGCGCAGCATCGTCTCCGATGAGCCGGGCACGACGCGGGACTCGCTCGATACCGCCATCGAGTGGGAAGGGCAGCAAGTGGTGCTGATTGACACGGCGGGCATCCGGCGGCGCGGCCGGATCGAGCCGGGAGTCGAGAAGTACAGCGTACTGCGCTCCATGCGGGCGATCACCCGTGCAGACGTCGTGCTGCTCGTAGTGGACGCCACGGAAGGCTTCACGGCGCAAGACCTGCATATCGCCGGGTACGTGGCGGACGAGAAAAAGGGCATGGTGCTCGTGGTCAACAAGTGGGACCTCGTCGAGAAAGACGGCACCACGATGGACCAGTACAAAGCCGCCGCCGCCGAAGCGCTCGATTTCATGCCGTACGTGCCTGTGGTGTTCATCTCCGCGAAGTTCAACCAGCGTGTGCCGCAGGTGATGGAGCGTGCCCTGTTCGTGATGGAGGAGCGGCGCAAGCGCATCCCCACGGCGGTGCTGAACAAAATCCTCAAGGCCGCAACGGAAGCGCACCCGCCGCCCTCCAAGCCCGGTAAGTGGGTCAAGTTCTACTATGCCACGCAGGTGGACGTTTCGCCGCCGACCTTTGTGTTTTTCTGCAACCACGCCGAGGACATCCACTTCAGTTACCGCCGCTATCTGGAAAACCAGTTACGTGAGCAGGTCGGGTTCATCGGCACACCCGTGATGATGCGCTTCCGCAACCGACAGGAACCGGCGACGTAGTACGCAGTATGCAGCGTGCAGTACGCAGTTCGGGACGTGCGAGGGGTTTAGAGCGGATTGCGGTAGAGTTGGTCAGGTAGGGCGGTAAATGCCCTAACCCCCGGCCTCTTCCCTTTAGGGAAGGGGAGTGAAACGTTGCAAGGTTACGGCGTTCCCCGTACGCCTCGATCTATCCGAGGCACACTCCCCTTCCCTTCGAGGGAAGGGGCCGGGGGTTAGGAAAACCGGGCCAATGACTTCGGTATCCGCCCTCATGTCACCGGTTGCCGATGCCTGAAGACGGTGAACGAGGTGAGCAGTGGTGATCGCGCGCATCGTGGGCGTACTCGTGGTGGCGTTCCTGCTGGGGGGCATCCCCTGGGGGCTGATCCTCGTGCGCGTCTTTGCCGGGAAAGACATCCGCACGATTGGTAGCGGTAAAACGGGCGCGACGAATGTGCAGCGCGAGCTTGGCTGGTCAGGCTTTATTGCTGCCGTGGCGCTCGATGCGTTGAAGGGCGTCGGCGCGGTGTTCATCGCCCGGATGGTGACGCACGATGCGTGGGTGGAGGCGGCGGCGGGCATTCTCGCCATTCTCGGCCATACCTTTTCGCCGTACTTGGGTTTTCGCGGCGGCGGGCGCGGCATGGTGACGGCGATGGGGGCGGCATTTTTCATGGCCCCCATCCTGATCGCTTTGGTGCCCGTGTTTCTCGTGCCCGTGCTGATCACGCGGTACATGTCGCTCGGCAACATCATCTGTGCCATCGTCGCGCCCGTGTTTATGCTCGTCGCCGCGACGCAATTCGGGATGCCGTGGGCCTACTTCGTCTATGTCACCGTGGGTAGCCTGCTCATCCTCGTTAACCACAAAGACAACATCGAGCGCATCCTTGCGGGCACCGAGCGCCGCATCGGCGAGAAATCGAAGATTCCCACGCCGCTCGCCGGTAGCAAGTGAACAGCGGGATTACCCCTCCCCCTGGCCTTACGGCGGCGGGAGAGGGGAGGGGAAACGGAGCAAGACCAGGGCGGTACTCCCTACATCTCGGTCTCGCCCTACGCTCCCTCCCCTCCCCTTCTCTCGCAGCCGAAGGCAAGGGGGAGGGGTTTTTCAACCTCGTCCCGCGTAGCCGTGCGGGTGGCGTTGCCGCCATTCGTAGGTGCTGCGGATCATGTCGTCGAGGGTGCGGGTCGCCTGCCAGCCCAGCGCCTGCCCGGCACGGGTGGGATCGGCGTAGACGGCGGGGGCGTCGGCCCCACCGGGGCGACGCGGCCCTTCGATCACAGGGATGGGGTGCCCGGTCACGCGGCGCACGGCCTCAACGATCTCTCGCACCGAAACGCCTTTGCCCGTGCCGACGTTCACCTCGATCAGCGGTTCGCGCTCCAACGCTTCGAGGGCGCGGAGATGCGCCACTGCGAGGTCTACGATGTGGATGTAATCGCGGATGCAGGTGCCGTCCGGTGTCGGGTAATCGGTGCCGAGAATGGTGATGTGCTCGCGCGTGCCCAGGGCCACGGCGAGGGCGAGCGGGATCAGGTGCGTCTCGTGCGCGCGGTCTTCGGCGAACTGCGCCGATGCCCCGGCGGGATTGAAGTAGCGCAAGATTGCCGCGCGCATCCCCGACCGCTTGACGTGCCACTCGGTCATTTCCTCGATCATGATCTTAGTCGCGCCGTACGGGTTCAATGCCTTGCGTGGCAAGTTTTCCGTGACGGGCATCGTGTCCGGCTGCCCATAGACGGTACAGGATGACGAGAACACGAACCGGGTGCAGCTGTGCGCCAGCATCGCGTCGAAGAGGTTGCACGCGCCGACGAGGTTGTTCGTGAAGTACGTGTTCGGGTGCTCCATGCTCTCACCAACCAGGGAATAGGCGGCAAAGTGCAGCACGGCCTCTGGGTGGTGCGCCGCAAAGGCCGCGAACACGGCGTCGCGGTCGCGCAAGTCCGCCTGCACAAACGTCGCCCGCCGGTCTACCGCCTCGCGGTGCCCCAGTTCCAGGCTGTCGAGTGCTACCACCTCATAGCCCGCGTCGAGCAGCGTTTCCGTCGTCACGCTGCCAATGTACCCCGCCGCCCCCGTGACCAGCACTTTCATGATTCAAACCTCCCGTAATACGTAATCCGTCTGGTCGAAGAAACGCGAAGGACGCAGAGGACGCAAAGAACGCAAAGAATACAGGGGAAATACGATGGTGGGAAAGGCAGTGTGATGTCCGAAGCTTGCGGTTTCCCCTTTTCCGTTACCCCCTCTGCGTTCTTTGCGTTCTTTGCGTCCTTTGTGTTTCTTGCCGCCTTCGCTTCAGTCGTCCACGACGCGGGTGGCGATGTCGGCGGAGGCGTAGTCGGGGAAGCGGTAGGCCATCTCGCGGTTGAGCAGGCCACCGTGGCCGAGGGCGGCGAGCGTGCGGGCCGTGACATGCTCGCCGGTGAAGAAGCGGGGCAGGATGAGGTCGAGCACCGTGGCGCGGGAAAACATGCCGCAACTCGCCATGCCAAGCACGGGCACGGCGGGGCCAGCAGGACGAGCGGGCGCATCGAGGTAGGCGAGCCAGTAGGTGCTACCGGGGTGCGCCGGCACGCCGCGTTTTTCCCACTGCGCGCCGAGCGTGTCGAGCGCGCGCACCGTGAGGTCGAGTGGGTCTGTGCTGGTCACGCCCGCAACGAGCAGCATGTCCACGCCGTCCGCAAGCAGGGTGCGGATCGCCGCCGTGATCGCGTCGCCGTCGTCGCGCGGGGCGGTAATGGCGGTGATCGCGGAGCCAAACCACTGCACCTTTGCTGTGATCGCCTCGCGGAACCGCGCGCCCGCCGATACGACGAGTTGCTCCCGCACCACCACCCCGACCCGCAGGGGTAGGAACGGACGTACGGCGATCACCGGATCACCTGCGGTGGCGATGGCCTCCGCGTCGCGCACCCGCGCCTCGCGCGTAATCAGGGGCGTGACCTTGACCCCGGCGATTGCTTGCCGTTCCCGCACGAGTTGCGCATCGTAGAGCGTCCAGACGGACATCTCCGGCACGCAGTTGATGTCGAGCAGGCGTGGCACATCCACGGTCAGTAACCCGCGTACTGCGGCGCGGAGCGTAATCATGCTTTCGTGCGGCTCACCGGCAATCACTCCCGGCCCCGTCACTGCCTGTGCGAGCCGCATCCCCGCCGCGTTTTCGTGCAGATCGCCCGGTTCGAGCGCGAGCAGGTGCAGCGGGCGATCCGCCGCGACCAGGGCGGGCACGTCTTCGGGCGTCAGGATACGTCCTTTGCGCATCCTCACCCGCGCGCCGTCCGGCGACCATGCCTCGACATCGTGCGCGAGTACCCGCCCTGCGGTGGTTTCGGGTGTGAGTTCAGCGGAGGCGACGAATTCGGCCCTCATCGCGGCAACACCGCGCGCCCCTCGCGGGTGAAGGTGAGCCAGTCCGCGATGATCTGCGTGTCGTGGGCGAAGGCGAGGGGCGGCAGCGCGTCCGGCGCGAAGTAGCCGATTGCCGCGATCTCGTCCGCCTGGGGGGTGAAAGGCGCGTCCGGCTCCACGAGTGCGGCGGTGTAGACGATCAGCACGGTCGGGTTGCCCGGCTCGGAGTAGACACCGAGCAGGTGCGTGAGGCGCACCGGCACGCCGAGTTCCTCCATCATCTCGCGTTCCGCGACGCGCTCGGCCTGTTCGCCCCGGTTCATAAAGCCGCTGGGAAACGTCCATAGCCCCTTGCGTGGCTCCATCGCCCGCTGTTGCAGCAACACGCGCCCCTCCTGCCCGATCAGCAGCGCGACCGCGACTTTTGGGTCCGGCGGGTGCGGCGGCTGGGCGTGCCCAAGATGCACCTCGCCATGTATGAGTTCGGGATTAATCATGCGGTGTGTTGCCCTTTTGCTGGATTTCGGTAAACGTGATGGTGGTACTGAGCCGCGATTGAAATGCGTCACGGAGAGCATTCAAGAGCGTTCGAGTACCTTCAAGTCCTCCCCATTGATTCGAGATGGCATACGTTTTTCCATCACTATGGATGAGTTCATCGTCCTCATCGAAGTAGCGGTAGGAGTCATATAGCTTTTTGGTGCCTGGTTGCTGTTCCATCATCGCCGCCCGAAATGCTGCGGCATCAAGCTTTCCGTCCGCCGATGGCCACCGCCCGTTTGCGTCCTCGCTTAACATACCCGCATTAATCCAGACGGTCTTGATCTCATCAGGCGTTATCCCTCTGTGGCAAAGCTGCCGCACAAGGGTGAAAATGGCCCCGCGTTTTGTGAGGTTAGCCCATGACTGATCTCCGATAATAAGATCGAAGCGCGTGTAGTCCTTACTTGTTGCTTTTGCAACTTGCTCTGCCTTTGCCTTTTCCCCGATCCGTACAGTATATCCCCCATCTAGGGGCGGAATCACCTGCTGTATATCAACGATAAGATGTGTGTCTAATTTGTACGGCTTCATTCGTATGCAGCGAATGTCCAACCCCTTGCTGTTGAGCCAAGATACCGTGGTGCCGATCTCTGGATGAAAATCTGCCGACATGAGGACGATACGAACATCAGTGTTGAACGATCCATCACCTTCTGTCTCCCAATTAAGGAAATCAAGAAGCGTTTGCTTCGCATCTTCGTCTTTGCCATTTTTGTTGAGAAACTGCGTGTATTTGTCCACCACCTGCGAGAACGTCAGTGGCGACACCATTGCCGCGTATCGCAAGGCCTGTAATTCCATGTGGCTGCCTGTATCGTCCCGCTTCAACTCAAACACTACAAGATTCGCGTTCTTGTCTACACCGAGCAGGTCAATACGCCGGTCGCTGTTTTCCCAGATAGAAAGTTCTTCCGCGACAATCAGCATTTCGGGCGCGATGACTTTTATGTTGTCGCGGAGTAACGGCTGCAAATCTCTGCGTTCGAGAATGTGTTCCCACGCGAACGCGGTTTCCGTTACTGGTTGTATCCCGATTTGCTCACCCGTACTGATTGTATAAAGAGGCATGAATTATTCGCTCCTTCGCTCCACGTTGCCGCCTTCCAGTGAGCGGCGCACGCGGGCGTAGTCTTCGGGCGTGTCAATGTCTATCGGCATCGGGTCGTCTACCGGGAGTTCGAGCACCATGTCCATCTGCTTGCGCAGCACGGAGCGCGCGCCGGTGTCGCCCTTGAGCATGTCGAGCCAGTGCCACGATGCGCGGGATAGCAGCACGGGGTTTCCCCAGTCACGACCGCCGCCGTCCGGCGTGCGGTAGACGGGCACGATCCACGGGCCACCCGTAGCACGGTACGCGGCGATGATCGCGTTGACCACGGTGGGGGAAAGCGTGGGCTGATCGCCGACGGTCATCAGGGCCGCGCCAACCTCAGCGCCGAGCGATTTCACGCCCGCCTTGACGCTCGTGCTTTGCCCCTCGGCATAGTCCGGGTTGCGGACGACCGTGATACCCGTGAGGTCGAGCGCCGCCGCGATCTCGTCCGCCCGGTGCCCCAGCACGAGCGTGATCGCGTCCACGTCACTGGCGCGCAGGGCATCGAGGGTGTAGGCGAGGGCGGGACGGCCATTGATCGGCGCGAGTTGCTTGGGCTGCCCCAGGCGCGTGGAATCGCCCGCCGCGAGCACGACCGCAACCACCGTGCCGTCGCCCGGCAGCGGCCCCGATTGCGCGAGTTGCCGAGAGCCGAGCGTGTCTTTGTGCTCGTCAACACCGGTTGCATCGGTCTTGCCGGTCTCGCTGGTCGCGTCTGTTGAACCTGCCGTGTGGTCCGTCATGCGCGGTCTCCTTTGCGTTACCCCGTGCGCGGTGTGATTGGCCCGTGTACATCCCGAATCTTCCTAACCCCCCGCCCCTTCCCTCGAAGGGAAGGGGCGGGTACTACGGGAACATCGAGGCGTTGGGGGAACATCGTCACCTCGCTCTATCTCACTCCCCTTCCCTCGAAGGGAAGGGGCCGGGGGTTAGGAAAACCAGGCCAATACCACGGCAATCCGCTCTAATGCATAAACCGCGCTACGCCGGGCGCGCGGTCGCCTCGGTGGGCTTGCGCGCCGCGCTCATCATGCCGCCCGCCTTGCCCTCGCGCGCGGCGATCATTTCCGCGAGAATGCTGATAGCGATTTCTTCGGGCGCGACCGCGCCGATGTTGAGGCCGATGGGCGCGTGAATGCGGGCGAGGTCGGCGTCGCTCACGCCCTCGGCGCGCAGGGTAGCGAGGCGGTCCGCGTGCGTTTTGCGGCTGCCAATCGCGCCGATGTAGCGCAGGGGGAATTGCAGGGCGTACTTCAGGGCGGGCCGCTCGAACTTGGGGTCGTGCGAGAGGATCACGAGGTAGGTCTCGGCGTCCAACACGAGTTCCGCCATCCCTTTGTCAGGCCACGCGAGGATGCGCCGCGCCACATGGGGAAAGCGTTCCGCCGTGAGAAACCACTCGCGCGCGTCAATCAGCGCCACATCGAAGCCCATCTCTTGCGCAAACCGCGTCAGGGGCACGGCGATGTGCGCTGCGCCGATGACCACAAGGCTCGGTGGCGGCGGGTACGACTCGATCATCACCCGCGCGTCCGCGTCACCGACCGCGAGCCGCTTTTCTTCCGTGCGCCGCGCCCGCAAGCTCTCGGCAGCAGCGTCCGCAAGCTGGGCGTCTCGTGCCGCGTCGCCGCTATTGCCGCCCGCAATGATGACGCCCGTTTCGTCCACGAGCAGTTTGACGCCCAGGTGCGGTCCGTCGAGTATGGTAATCGCCGCGACGGGCTGGCGACGGGCGACCGCCGCTTCCAAGGCGCGCACAAAAGCGACATTCATGCCCGTGCCTCCGGCGTCACCGGCTCCACGTACACGTCTATCTCGCCGCCGCACGAGAGGCCCACGGTGAACGCGAGTTCGTCCGCGACGCCGTAGCTGACGAGTTGCGGCGTACCCGTGCGCAAGACTTCCTGCGCCACGTCCACCACCGCCGCCTCGACACAGCCGCCGGACACGGAGCCGACGATGCTGCCAGACGCGGAGATCGCCATGTGCGACCCACGCGGGCGCGGTGCGCTGCCCCAGACCTTGACCACCGTGGCGAGCGCGACCGGCTCCCCCGCCGTGAGCCATTCATTCAACTGTGGTTGCACGTCATTGAGTGTAGTTGCCACCTGATGTCTATCCAATCCCGGTGCAGCTGCACCGATGTTTTGACCGCGAAGGCGCAAAGAAAGCGAAAAGGATGCACACAGGTGATAACGCCAATCGTCCCTCGTTGATTTCCTTCGTGCGTCTGCGTCAGAAACAACGCACCCGGAAACGTGATGCAATCATCCCTGCATGGTGGGACGAACCACAATCTCGCTCACATCAACATCGGCCGGTTGCTCGACCGCGAACACAATCGCGCGGGCAATCGCATCCGGCGGCATTGCGGTCTTGTCCCGTCTCTCTTCGAGCCGGGCTTTCACTTCCGGATTCGTCATGGCTTCCGCGAAGTTTGTCCGCGTCATGCCAGGCGAAACGATCGTCACGCGCAGCGTATCGCCGGCCTCCTGACGCAAACCCTCAGAGATGGCGCGCACCGCCATCTTTGTGCCGGCATAGACCGACATACTGGGCAAGACGAGAAATGCTGCGGTAGAAGCGATGTTGACGAAATGCCCGAAACCCTGCGTGCGAAAGACCGGCAGCGCCGCTGCGATGCCGTACAGCACGCCTTTAAGGTTGACGTCAATCATCTCCTCCCAATCCTCGACGCGCAGGTCGTCGAGGGGGGAGATCGGCATCACGCCGGCATTGTTGACGAGAACGTCAAGCTTACCGAACCGCTCACATGCCACCGTGACAAGGTCGGAGAGGTCGCCGCGCCGTCTCACGTCGGTGGGTACATAGGCGGCTTCACCACCCGCATCGGTGATGCGGGCCGAAAGCGCTTCAAGGCGATCCAGGCCGCGCGCTCCAAGGACAACTTTCGCACCGCGCTCAGCGAGCAGGAGTGCCGTCGCCTCGCCGATGCCGCTACTTGCGCCTGTAATTGCAACGACTTTGCCTTCGGTTCCTGACATGAAAGTTCCCTTTGATTCCCTTCGCGCCTTTCACCGATAGGGGCAATGAATCCCATCGCAACAAGCGTATCATGGCTTTGGGGGTGGTGTAGGTGCCCGTAACACTTTCGCGGCCCTCGCCATCTGCCGACACTGAAGCATCGTAATCACTTCGCCGTCTGGCGGCTCAATATCGCAATGCGCCGCCGTTGTGCCGTTTTCCGGCGTGTAACGCACCCGGAGTCCCAATGCTTTTACCGCAGCAACGGTGATCGTTGCGACACCTTGCCCCGGACGCCCATTCCGCACACACTCTTCCAGCGTAATCATCTTCGCAAGCTTGACCGAAACTTGCTGAAGTGGGTCGCCGTGATCGGTAAACGCCGTGGAATTCACTTCGCCGGGGCGCTTCTTGGAGTGCGGCGGATAGACGTTTTCGTAAAACAGGCGGCGATACAGCACATCGCCGTCGTCTATCGTCACCCCTTCCATGATGCCGCGTGTTCAATCCGCAAGGGTGTTCGCCACGGCGGCGATCACTTCGTCCATCGGTACGCCGTGCTTTTCGCGGTGAATCTCCCCGTGCGTGTACAGGTACGCAAACGTGTTGTCCGGGTTCACACGCACCTCAATCTCCGCGTCTGCGCCACTCCACTCGAGATGCACGCCACCGTTTGCAACGGGCGCGATGAAGTCCGGGCGCGCGTCGAAGGCGCGCGCAATATGGGTCAGCAGATCAATCGCGGCGCACACGGCAATGTGCGAAATTGTTTTCGCGCCGTATGAGTTCCAGTCCGGCGGCAGCATTTCAAAGCCGCGCAACCGCTGGACTTCCGCGTCTATGTCCAGTTGTGGAACCGTTCTTGTCATTGAAGACCGTCCCCGATGACGTCTTTGGCGAAAAGATCGTGTACCTCTCATAGTACCTGAATGCTTACCGCGTGGCGAGCGCCGCTTTGGCGGTGAGGTCGCGGCCCTGACGGCGGGCGGGGCGGCGGCCCTGTACTTCCACCAGTAGCTTGCCGAGGGCTTCCAGACTAGCGAGGTTGTTCGCGGGCAGGAAGTCATCGCAGTACGGCAGAGCGGCCTGCATCCCGCGCGTCAGGGGCTGGTAGCCCTGCGTGCCGAGCAGGGGGTTGAGCCAGATCAGGCGGAAGCAGTTGCGTTGCAGGTGCTGCATCGCCTCGCGCAGCAGTTCCGGCTCGCCCCGGTCCCAGCCGTCGGAGATCACGATCACGATAGCGCCCTGGCTGAGCACGCGCCGTGACCATTCGTAGTTGAAGAACCGCAGACTCTCGCCGATGCGGGTGCCGCCGCCCCAGTCCTGCACCGTGCGGGAGACATCGTTCAGCGCCTCGTCAATATCCTTGCGCCGCAGTTGCCGCGTGATGCGGGTCAGGCGGGTGCCGAACACGAACGATTCGACATGATCGAGCGAGTTTTCCAGCGTATGCACGAATTGCAGCAGCAACCGGGTGTACCGCTCCATCGAGCCGCTGATGTCGCAGATGAGCACGAGCGGCCGTCGCTTCATTTTGGGGGTGCGGTACGTGAGATCAATGATCTCGCCGCCATAGCGCAGGTTGTTGCGCACGACGCGGCGCATGTCTATCTGCCGCCCGGCGGACGCGGGCTTGCGGCGGCGGCTCTCGCGCTGGCTGATTTGCAGACGCATCAGTTGCATCAGCCGACGCGCCGCCACCATCTCCATCGCGGTAAAGGTCTCGAAGTCTTTTTGTTGCAACAGTTCGGAGCCGGAGTACGTGCGCGCGACCTCCATCTCCGATTTGCCTTCGCCGTTCTCGTCCCCCTCCTGGCTCTCGCCCTGTCGGGCGTTGCGCGCCTTGCCACCGGGCTTGGAGAGGCCCTCCTGAATCTGCTTTTCGCGGTTCTGCGCGTCAGACAGGCGGCGGCGTTGCGGCGTGGCGAACTCGGCATCGGGGATCGTGAAACTCCCGTCAGGGTCCGCCTCCACCGCGTGCCAGAAGGCATCGAACGCCTCGTCATAGAGCGGGATGTCTTCGTGGCGGCTGATGAGCGTGGCGCGGCCCGCCGCTTTCACGTCTTCCCGCTGCGACCAGCCGGTGTGGTGCGTCGCCGTCAGGAAGTCGAGCAGGTGCCCCGGCGAGACCTTCATGCCCATGTCGCGCAGCCGCCGCCCAAAGCGCACGACCTGCACGAGCAGCACGGGGCCGGCTTCCTCCGTCAGCAGCGAAGGCAACTGGATGCCGTTGAGATCAATCTCCATTGCCACCCGCCGCCGCGACCACGCGGTTCGCGCTGTTCGTGCGCGCCGCCGCGAGCAACGTGTGCGCCTGCGGGCCGCGAATCTTTTCAATGTCTTCCTGGTACTTCAGGATACAACCCAGGGAGGCGTCAATCGTCGCCTCGTCCAACTCCTCGCTGCCAAGCTGCACGAGGGCGCGTGCCCAGTCGAGCGTTTCCGCCACGCCGGGGAGCTTGTACAACTCCACGCCGCGCAACTCCTGCACGAAGCCGCAGACCTGCTCCGCGAGCCGGGTGTGCGCTTCCGGCACCTTCGTGGTAACGATCTGGAACTCTTTGGCGAACGTCGGGTAGTCAATCCATTGGTACAGGCAGCGGCGCTTGAGGGCGTCGTGAATTTCGCGCGTGCGGTTGCTCGTGATGACCACCATTGGCGGCTTGTCCGTGGTGATCGTGCCGATCTCCGGCACCGTGACCTGGAAATCGGAGAGAAGTTCGAGCAGAAAGGCCTCGAATTCGTCGTCCGCGCGGTCAATCTCGTCAATCAGCAGCACGGGGGCGGTCGCGTCGCCGTGGTCAATCGCCTGCAAGAGCGGGCGGCGGATGAGAAAGTCCGGCCCGAAAAGGTCGGCAAGCACCTCGTCGCGCGTCGCGCCGCCCGTGGCCTCCACGAGGCGCAGTTCGAGCATCTGCCGCGCGTAGTTCCACTCGTACAGCGCGTTCGAGGCGTCAATGCCCTCGTAGCACTGCAAGCGGATGAGCCGTGTGCCGAGCAAATCCGCCAGCACTTTGGCGATCTCGGTCTTGCCGACGCCCGCCTCGCCTTCGAGCAGGATCGGCTTATTGAGCTTCATCGCGAGAAAAATCGTGGTAGCGAGTTCGCGGTCCGCCACGTAGCGGTGCTCCTGCAGGACTCGCTGAATGCCGTCAATGGAATCAATCGCCGTTGCCACGCGCACCTTCCCCTCGTCTGGATACCAGAACGCCGTGTGGCGTCCTCTCATAGATGCACACATGGTAACGCATTTCAGGGGATTTGCGCACCGTCAGGCGTGAGAGAGGGGATTTGAACCGCGAAGGCACAAAGGCGCGAAGGGGATTCAGAGGAAAACACAAAATAGCATTTCCCTTTGCATTTCTTCGCGCCTTTGCGCCTTCGCGGTTCAATCGTCTTCGCTTTTATCAGGGGAGAGATGGTTGCGAGAAAGCGTAAGCCCTGGCGTGACTGCACCGGCATCCGGACTCACAGGGGCGATCTGTCGTCGCCACAGGAGGCCGAGGGCAACCAGGGCGACGCAGAGTACGGATGAGCCGCCGCTGACTGCCCCCATGCGGTAAATCTGCGTCGGGCGGAACTCGAAGCGCACATCGTGCGTGCCCGGCAGGAGATGCACACCGCGAAACGGGCCGTCCGCCTTGAGTACCGGCTGGCGCACGCCGTCCACCGTCACCTGCCAGTCCGGGTTGTAGGAGTCGGTCAGCACGAGCATTCCCTCCGCCGGGGTCTGGGCCTGAAGGAATACACGGTTCGTTTCATACCGCGTGATCGTGGCGGAACCGACGCAACTCGTACCCCCCACGGGCGTCGGTGTTCCCGGTGCGGTCAGGGGTGACGGCCCTTCCACGGTGGCAAAGGCGCAGGGCGTGTAGCCGGGAGCCGCGAGCGCGGGCCAGACGGCCGCGTGCGTTTCCACAGGCCGTACGTCGGTGACGATAAACGCGCGCGGGGCCGCCTGGGAATTGCGATAGAGGTAGACGCCCTGCGCCGACGTCACGAGCGTCAGGGAGGGCTTGCGGGTCACGTCCAGTGGTGTGGCGGAAACGAAGTAATCCGCGCCGGTGAGATCGAGGAGCGGCGAGACGTAATCGGAGAGGACGAGGATGTAGCCGTTGTACTTGAAGGGCATCGGCTCGATCTGATGAAAAAACTCCGCAGCGGTCTGGGGCACGAGGGACTCGTATGCGCCGATATCCGCGATGCCAAAGGTTTCCAGCATGTTCGGCGGCAGGAGCAGGTAGCTGTCTTTCGCGTTGATCGGCACGACCCGTGGTGGCGCGACGCTCGGTGGCAGGGCATCGAACACCTGCGGACGGGGAAAGACGCTCGCTTCCGGCACGGTCGCGGCGTTGTAGGGCAGGCTGAAATGCGCGATGTCCACCACGGCCAGCAGGGCAAAGCCAATCGCCGCCAGCTGACGGATACGTGGCTGGCGCAGCAGGTTCACCGCGAGCAAGGCGATCCCGGCTACGACGACGAGCGTCAGCCAGTGCAGGCTTTCCCGTGTCGGTTCAATTGACAGCACGGGCTTGGGGTCGAACCGGGGCAGCGCGAGGTGCAGAAGCCCGCGCGCACCCACGGCGAGGGCGCTGAGGATCACCAGCGGTAGCCAGCGATGGGGGTGGGTGAACAGCCGGTCGAACGTAAGGCCGACGAGCATCGCGCCGCTGAAGCAGATGAGGTAGCCGAGGCGCGACACCTCCAGCGCGTTGTACCCGGGCAGCAGGGCATACAGATGGAGCAGCGGCGTGCCAAAGGCCAGACTCATCTCGATGACCAGGCTGATCCAGAAAAACCAGACGGTCGAGCCGCGACGCCACAACGGCGCGGTGAAGGCGATCAGCGCGGGGAAAAAGCCCCAGAATACGAGCGACTCCGGGTAATTGCTCTTGGGCAGCCACTCGGAGCCGAGTACGGTGGGCGTGCCGAAGAAGTTGGGGGCGAACAGGGTAAGCAGCCGCTCCGGGGGCACCGCGAACGCTTGCACGAAGCTGTACGGAATCGTGCTTCCAATGCGCGATGTGGAGGCCGCGAGTGATAACTCCGGGAAGAACTGCACCGCTCCCACGCCGAACCCGAGGGCCACAATTGCGGCGGCGTCAATCAGGATCGAGAGATCGAGAAACGGGGGCGCCAGAAAACGCCGCTTTTGTGTCCGCGCCGCATCTATGCTCATCCAGAGGGCATATGCGCCGATTAAAAGCAGATCGTACAGCAGCCATTGCACATCATTCGACAGGTGAACCAGCCCGAGAGCGAGTCCCCCCGCGCCGATCCACAGGAGGCGGCGTTGCCCGCGTTGCAGCATGGCGAAGCAGACCACCAGCCAGGGCAGCCACGCTGCGCACTTGAAGACGTTGCTGTATTGCTGCCAGACGGTAAGCGTGCCACAGCCCGCGAAGGCGGCAGCGGCCACCACCGCGCCCACCGGCCTGCCTCCCAGCACGCGCACGGCGACGTACATGCCCAGGGCGGCGATCATCAGGTGCAGCAGCATGTCGGCATCGAGCGCGCGTGCCGCCGAGAGGTGGCTAAAGAGATGCGTCGGGGGGTAAAAAAGCGACATCTGCGGATCGGCGGCGGCGGGCTGCCCATTGAGGATGTACGGGTTCCACAAGGGGAATTGCCCCGCCGCGAAGGCCCGCTGCATGAATACCCGGTTCGGGTACATCACCAGCGCCACGTCGGAGAGAATCCAGTTGCGCACTGTCAGGGGCGCGATGGTGCTGAAGGGCTGGAACTGGGCAACCACGTTTTCGGGCACGGACACGTTCGGCCCCAGCATCCGCGAACCGAGCACCAGGGCGACAATGATCGCCGCGAGCGAGCCGAGCAGGTCCGGTCCCCATTTCGGCAGGGTCTGGGGCAGGGTCGGCAGGCGCCGCGTGCGAGACGAGACCGCCACTGTCGCCGCCGTCTCGCGCGGCAACACACTCCCCCTCACCACTCCGCCCTCGCTCGCCACTCGTGTCTCCTTACTCCATGCGCCGTGCCGCAGTCATTCCCGACGTATCTCACCGCGCTTCCCGCGCCAAAACCGCGTTGTTGGGCCGGCAGAAGCGGCGCGACTATACCACATTAGCCCCGGCGGGTGTCAGGGGAACAAAGCGCGCGGGCGCGGGGTTACATTGACAATGCCCTCATTATGGGCATACCCTCGGACGAATTGTGCCGTGTCGTGGTCCCGGCGTTTCGGCGTGGGGCGCAGGCAGCGGGTGCGGGGGCCGACATACATCAGGAGGGTGACGGTTGGACAGTACATCGAGCAAAATTCGTGTAGCAATCATTGGCGTGGGCAACTGTGCCTCGTCGCTCGTGCAGGGCGTCGAGTTTTACAAGAACGCGGGAGATGACGAGCATATCCCCGGACTCATGCACGCCAACCTCGGCGGCTACCACATCCGTGACATCGAGTTCACCTGCGCGTTCGATGTGAATGCAACCAAGGTGGGTAAAGACCTCTCGGAAGCGATCTGGGCCGAACCAAACAACACGATCAAGTTTTCGGACGTGCCGTTCCTGGGCGCGCCCGTGTACCGGGGCATGACGCACGACGGCCTGGGCAAATACCTTTCCGAGATTATCACCAAGGCCCCCGGCCCCACGGCGGACATCACGAAAATCCTCAAGGACACGGGCACGCAGGTCGTCATTAACTACCTGCCCGTGGGCAGCGAGCAGGCGACCAAGTGGTACGTGGAGCAGATTCTCAACGCGGGTTGCGCCTTTGTAAACTGCATCCCCGTGTTCATCGGCCGCGAAGAATACTGGCAGCAGCGCTTCATTGACCGGGGCCTGCCGGTTATCGGCGACGACATCAAGAGCCAGGTCGGCGCGACGATCACGCACCGCGTGCTCACCCGCCTGTTTGAAGACCGGGGCGTGCGCATTGACCGCACGTATCAGTTGAACTTCGGCGGTAATACCGACTTCCTCAACATGCTCGAACGTGACCGGCTGGAATCGAAGAAGATTTCCAAAACCAACGCCGTCACCTCGCAGTTGCCGTACGACATCGGCGCGGACAACGTGCATGTCGGCCCGTCCGATTACGTGCCCTGGCTCACTGACCGCAAGTGGGCGAACATCCGCATCGAGGGCACGACCTTTGGCAATGTGCCGCTCTCGGTGGAACTCAAACTCGAAGTGTGGGACAGCCCGAACAGCGCCGGGGTAGTGATTGACGCTGTGCGTTGCGCCCGCCTCGCCCTCGACCACGGGTTGAGCGGCGCGCTCGAAGGGCCATCGAGCTACTTCATGAAGTCGCCGCCTGTGCAGGTCACGGACGATCAGGCGCGGCAGGATGTGGAGACCTTTATCACGCAGTACCGCCGCGAAAAGACCGTCGGCAACGGCGTCAAGCCCGCCGTGGAAACCCTCGATACCGCCCCCGTCGCGGTGCGCTCAGACGACTGAGGCACCGGGGGGTAGGGCATTCGGGCCGGGGCGTACCACCATAGTGGCACGCCCCTTCTATTGATAGGGGCATACCCCTTCGCGTTGTGCGGAGAAAGGCAGGGGACGATGCCCGCCACAGACAAATACAAGCGCAAGGCGTTCGCATACATCACGCATCGGGGCCGCCTGCTCGTGTTTCGTCAACCCGCGTTCCCGGAGGCGGGGATACAGGTGCCGGCGGGCACCGTGCAGGAAGGTGAAGCCCTCGATGACGCGGTGCTGCGCGAGGCCACAGAAGAGACGGGGCTGACGGAGTTGCGCCTCGGTCGGTTTCTTGGCGACGGGGTGTGGGAAGAGCGCGGCGATGGCCGCGATGAAGTGCATCATCGCTTTTTCTATCACCTGCGTTGCGGGGGGCAACCGCCGGAAACGTGGCAACATTGGGAAATGGAGCCGTCCGGTGGCACGCCCCCGGTGCGGTTCGCGTTGTTCTGGGTCGCGCTGCCAGATGTGCCCGCGCTGATCGCCGGTCACGACGCGATGATTCCGCAGTTGCTTCGCGCGCTTGTGGCAGATGACGAAGCAACGTCCGGATGAAACGATTGCCGCCCGACCTCGGTGCGAATCTGATCTACGTGGGGGTGCGAGCGGCGTCCGCGCTGCTCGCGGTGTTGCCGGTCGGCTTCTCGTACGCGCTCGCGGGGGGCCTGGGGCGGCTGTACTGCACATTGCGGCCGTCGCACTCGCGCTGGGCGGCATACAACTACGCCCGCGTGTTGCACGAAGCGGAAGACAGCACGGTGGCGCAGCGCATGGGGCGCGAGAGCTTCGCCAACTACGCGCGCGTGCTCGTGGACTTTTTCCGGTTGCCGTACCTGACGCCGGAGGAAGTGTTCGGTGCGTCGAGCATTCTTGGCTCGGAGAGCCTGGCGCACGCACAGGCCGAGGGCAAGGGCGTCATCATGGTCACATCGCACATGGGGTCGTGGGACCGGGCAGCTGCGGTGTTTGTGGGCTTGGGCTACCATACCACGGCGCTCGTGGACACCTTTCAGCCGCCGCAACTCGACGCATGGGTGACGCGGATGCGCGAAAAGTTCGGCCTGAAAACGATTGCCGTGGAGCGGCCGGGGGCGTTGCGCGAGATGTACCGCGTGCTGGCGCGCAACGAGGCGCTCGTGTTTCTGATAGATCGCCCGGACCCGGAGGGCGTGCCGATCACGTTCTTCGGCGAACGCACCGGCTTTCCCGCCGGGGTCGCACAAGTCGCGATACGCACGGGCGCGCCTATCGTCATGGGGATGCTCTACCGGCAGCCCGGCAACCGCACGTATACCGGTTTCGCCGAACGCATCCCCCTCCCCGCGCCCTCCGGCGACCGCGCGACAGACGTGCAGCGGCTGACGCAGGTGATCGCAACGCGCCTGGAACGTGAAATTGTCACCCACCCCGCACAGTGGTTCATGTTCCGCCCAATGTGGCCCGTGGGGCAGTAGGCAGTAGGCAGTACGCGGTACGCAGCAGGGATTAATGCATTTCACTGCATACCGCGTACTGCTTACTCCCCGCTTTTTTGTCTCTACGTTCATCGAGTGTTCATCCCCAATCCCGTATAAAAGGGAGGAAATCGGATGCGGGGGAGGGCGCGTGTCCTCACCGGCAGTCGCCGTCACGCAGGAGGTGTGCGGTGTACCAGTTCTATCGGTTCTGTCAGTGGTTTGCATCGTGGCTACCGAAGCGGTTCGCCTTTGCCTTCGCCCGCGCGATGGGTGAGCTGATGTTTCTCATCAACATCCCGCTACGCGATGCAATGGTTGCGAATCAGCGTCACCTGCTGCCGGATGCCACACCGGAAGAGATTATCCGCAGTGCGCGCCGCGCCTGCTTCACCGTGGCGAAGAATTACTACGATCTCTTCCGCTTGCCCGCGATGAGCCAGGAGGAGGTGCGCGGGTACTTCACCCTGATCGGTGAGGAACACATTCGCGCCGCCGCCGAGCGGGGCAAGGGCATCATCATCGTCGCGCCACACCTGGGCAGCTTTAACCTCGTCCCCGCCCTCGCCTGCACCCTGGGATACAAAGTCGTGGCGGTAGTCGAGCACATCCGTGACCCACGCTTGCATGAGTACTTCGTGCATCTGCGCAAGACGCACGGCCTGGAAGTCGTCACGAACAGCCCGCAGGATGTGCGGGTGATTCTACGCACGCTGCGTGAGGGGGGCATCGTGCTGATGCTCGCAGACCGCAATGTCGGCACGGCCACCGACCCGGTCGTGTTCTTTGGGGAGCGCACGCAGCTTCCGGCGGGGCCGGGGTTGATCGCGCGGCGCACGGGCGCGACGATCCTGCCCGCATACTCGTACCGCACGGGCAATACGAGTTCGGTCGCGGTCGCGCTGCCGCCGCTCGTGCTGCCCGACGCGAAGGGCACGCCGGAACAGCGGCGCGCGGCGGACACGCAGGCGATCACCCGCGCGCTCGAAGCGGGCATCAGCGAGGCCCCCGACCAGTGGGCCGTGCTCCAACCCGTCTGGCCCGCCGCCCGTGAGCGCACCCCCGCCTTTGTAAACGCCGTGGGGTGAGTGTTCAGTCAGGCACGGGGGCGAAGATGATTGAACCACGAAGGCGCGAAGGAAATGCAAGGAGAAAATACTTTTTTGTATCACCCTCCGGTTCCCTTCGTGCCTTCGCGCCTTCGCGGTTCAAATCCCAAAAAACCGGCTCCCCCCTTGACGAATCCCCTACGGGTGCGTATGATCTGCGTGGTGAGGGGAATGCCGCTCCGGGGGAGTGTCGGAATTGGCAGACGAGCATGACTTAGGATCATGTGCCGCAAGGCGTGAGAGTTCAAGTCTCTCCTTCCCCACCAGACACAGTTGAATCTGCACACGCGGAAGTGGCTCAGTGGTAGAGCATCTCCTTGCCAAGGAGAAGGTCGCGAGTTCGAATCTCGTCTTCCGCTCCATTTTTTTTGCCCGTTTTCCCCGGAATGCCCCTCTCCCTCACCGTGTTGTACAGTGATATGAACGCGACGTAACCGCACGGCGACTCCGTGCGCGCCGATAAGGAGTTTTCTATGAGCACAGGGAACACATCAGGTACGGGCATGAGCCGCGAAGATTTCATGGCGTTTATCCTCGACCACCGCGAGAAGCCCCGCAACAACCACAAGATCGCCGATGCTGACGCGACGTACACGGGTGGCAACCCCGGTTGCGGCGATATCGTGACGATGTACCTCAAGGTGGGCGACGACGACACGATCCAGGACCTCAGCTTCGTCGGTGAAGGGTGTACGATTAGCCAGGCCGGGGCCTCCTTCATCACGAGCCGCCTGAAGGGCAAGCCGCTCGCCACCGTTGAGGAGATGGACTACGACCTCATCATCAATACCTTTGGCAAGGAAGTGATGGCAACGCGCCCACGCTGCGCCACCTTGGGCCTCAGCACCGCGAAAACAGCGGTGCGCGTCTACCGCGACAAGCAACGCCTCGCCGATATTGACACCTCGGCTGCGGAGTAAAGGATGTACCCGCGCCTCATCGGTTCATCCGTGGGGCGTCGAGGTCGCCTAACCCTCAGCCCGAATGCCCTCACCCCTGGCCCCTTCCCTTTGGGGAAGGGGCCAGGGGTGAGACGCACCCGCGTTCAGTGCTGCAAAACGTTTCTTGCCTTGACGCAACTTGCGGGCGCATTTATGCTACTCCTGGTTGAAAAAGTGTCGGGCGCGTGGACGATAGTGCGTACACAAGGTATGCTCCGCGTAGCTGACAATGTTGCGTGCCTTTGTCGTCTTTTGCGTTTTCGGCGAGTACAGGAGAGGAGCACCGTATGAGCGTTACCACGACGGCCCCGGTGACGGACGTGCTGGTGAGCACGCAGTGGGTGGCGGATCACCTCAACGACCCGGCGATTCGCTTGGTGGAAAGCAGCGAGGATATTCTGCTGTACGAGTTGGGGCACATTCCCGGCGCGGTCAAGATTGACTGGACCGCCGACCTGCAAGACCCCATGGTGCGCGATCTCATCAACCCGGAGCAGTTCGCCGCCCTGAATCGCCGCCTGGGCATTGCCAACAACACGACGGTGATTTTTTACGGGGACAAGACGAATTGGTGGGCGGCATATGCCTACTGGGTCTGGAAGCTCAACGGGCACGAGAGCGTGAAGATCATGGACGGCAGCCGCTCCAAGTGGGAAGCGGAGGGGCGCACATACACCCGCGAAGTGCCGCATTATGCGCCCGCCACGTACACCCCCGGCACGTACCGCGCCGAGTACCGCGCCTTTCGCGACGACGTGCTAGCCCTGATTGACTACGCGAACGGGCATCATGGCGAGCACCCGAAGGGCGGCCTCGTGGATGTGCGCTCCCCGCAGGAGTTCAGCGGCGAACTGCTCGCCCCGCCCTCCTATCCACAAGAGGGCGCGCAACGCGGTGGCCACATCCCCGGCGCGGCCAATATCCCCTGGGCCACGCTCGTCGCCGCCGACGGCACCTTTAGGTCAGTCGAGGAAATCCGCGCGATCTATGAGAAGGTGGGCATCACGCCCGACAAGGACGTAATTGTCTACTGCCGCATCGGCGAACGGTCGAGCCATAGCTGGGTCGCGCTGCACGAACTGCTTGGTTTCAAGAACGTACGCAACTACGACGGCTCCTGGACCGAGTGGGGCAACATTATGCGCGTGCCCATCGAGAAGTAAGCACTAGCGCGGGGAGATTTGAACCGCAAAGGCGCAAAGGCGCGAAGGAAATTACAAGGAGAAAATACATCTTTGTATCCTTCTCCGATACCCTTCGTGCCTTCGCGCCTTCGTGGTTCAATGTTTTCGCGACCATTCCCGGCAGGGGCGGTGTAGCCTTGAAAGCCCCCCCGCCGCGCGCTATCATGCGGGTACTGAAACTTCCGGGCTTACGGGCCAATCTGGGCGTCCATGAGGGGAAAACAGACGTGAAAGTTACTGCCGAGCGCCTTCCGGCCAGCCAGGTCCGGCTCGAAATCGTCTCCGACCGCGAAGAGTTCGACGCCGCGATGGAGAAAGCCACCCGCCGCGTTGCCAACTCGGTCACGGTGCCAGGGTTCCGCCGGGGCAAAGCGCCGCGCGCCCTCGTGGTGCGCCACGTCGGTCGGCCCGCCATCGTCACGGAGGCGAACGGCGACCTGATGGACGATTTGTACCGCCGCGCCCTGGAACAGGAAGAGCTGATGCCCGTCACGCGCCCCGAAGTGGAGGTGCTGGAAAACGAGCCACTCAGCTTTCGCGTGGCGGTTGAAGTCACACCCACGGTGGACGTTTCAGGCTACGAAAATGCGCGCGTTGAGCCGGAACACTACGAAGTCACCGATGCGGACGTGGACGAATATCTCGACCAGATGCGTGAGGAGCGTAGCCCGTGGGTAGACCCCCCGACGCCGCGCCCGGTACGCGAGGGCGATGAGGTGGTCGTGGACATCGCCGCCTTTGACGGTGATGAGCCGTTCGACGAGCCAACTACGGGCGCGACGTTTGTGCTGGGACGCGATAACCTGCTGCCGCAGATCCGCGACCTGATCCTCGGCGCCACGGTGGGCGAGCCGGTGGAGCGCACGATCACCTTTCCCGATACGAACCCAGAGCCGGAGCCGGTTGCCGAGGGCGAGGGCACCGTTGAGGCGGGCATTCAGGACGGCGATGCGCTCCCGGACAACACGCCGGACGACGCGCCCGAAGCCGACCCCGAAAAGCCCATTGCCGAAGGCGAGGGCACGGTTGAGGAAGGCATTCAGGACGGTGATTCGCTCGACGCCGACGCGCCGGACGATGGGGATGAGGAACGACGTATCCCCGACTCCTTGCTGGGGAAAACGTTGAACTACCGCGTCACGGTGCAGAGCGTCAAGGAGCGCGAAGAGTTGCCGCTCGATGACGAACTCGCCGCCGCGCTTGGCAACCCAAGCTCACAGACCCTCGCGGCGTTGCGCGCCGATGTGTACCGCAACCTGCATCGCCAGCGCGAGACCGAGGCCCGCATCGGCCTCATCAACCGCATCATGGAGCAGTTGCGCGACACGGCGAAGGTCGAGATCGGCCCCGCGCTGATCCAGCAGCAAACGGAGGAAGACGCCGCGCGCCAGTTGCAGCAGATCGGCGGTATGGGCATTGACGTGCGCCAGATCTTTGGCAACAACAGCGAGATGCTGGCGAACTTCCTTGAGCGCATCCGCCCCGAAAGCGAGACGCGCCTGACGAACACGCTGATTGCGCGGGAGATCGCCGATAAGGAGCAGGTCGAGATCACGCCGGAGGACATCCACGAGGAAGTGCATCGTCTCGGCATGTCGCATGACGTGCTCGAAGACGAGCGTAGCGTGGAAATGATTGACGCCGACCTGCGCGAGCGCCGCCTGTTCGACCGCCTCATCGCCATCGCCACCGAAGGCCGGGGCCTGATAGACGACTCGCCGGAAAGCCAGTACGCGCAGCCGGAGCCGGAAGCGACCGACGCGCACACGCACGATGCGGAGCCGGAGGCAGCGACTGCCCACGATGAAACGCCCGATGACGCGCAGGGCGATCTGCTCGCCATCGTAAGCGGCGCGGCTCCCGAAGCGCCCATCGCGGGTGAACCGGCTGCCACCGACGCCACGCCCGCCACGGGCGGCGAGGGTAGCAGCGGCAATAGTGACGGCGACGCGGAATCGCTCAATCAGGCGGAAGCCGAAGCGGAAGACCCGGCAACCGAGACGGCGGTGCGGGCGGGCGAACACCCAACGGTGGCAGAACCGGAAGGGGCTGGTACAATGGGGGCGGAACACGAAGCTACTCCCGCAACCGAACCTACACCGACGCCACGGGATACACCGTCCGCTTCGTGAGACGCGGTATCATGCACCGCACCGAATCAGGGAGGCACGAACACTATGGACCCGATCAGAAATCAGCAAATCCTCATGGGGAGTATCAATCCCCAGATGATCATTCCAAACGTGGTCGAAACCACGAACCGTGGCGAGCGCGGCTGGGACATTTACTCCCGCCTGCTGCGCGAGCGCATCATTTTCCTGGGCACGCCGATTGACAGCCAGATCGCCAACGTGTTCATCGCGCAGCTCCTGTTCCTCGCGTACGAAGACGCGGAGCGTGAAATCCGGGTCTACATCAACAGCCCGGGCGGCGAAGTCTACGCGGGGCTGGCAATGTACGACACGATGCAGATGGTGCAGGCGGAGGTCTCGACCTTCTGCATGGGCATCGCGGCGAGCATGGCGAGCGTGCTGCTCGCGGCGGGTACAAAGGGCAAGCGCTACGCACTACCGAACTCTCGCGTGATGATTCACCAGGGGAGCACGGGCTTCCGTGGTAACACGCCGGATGTGGAGATTCAGGCGCGCGAGTCCATTAACCTCGTCGCGCGGCTGATCGAAATTCTCGCCAACCACAGCGGGCAGACGTACGACAAGGTGAAGCGTGACACCGAGCGCGACTACTACATGGGCGCGGAAGAAGCCAAGGAATACGGCCTCATTGACGAAGTGCTCCTGCCCCGCTCGGAAAAGGCGGCCATGCCCGGTGGGCTGGCGGCAATTGCACGCTGAACACGCCCTGAACACGTCCTATGCGGGGCGCGGAGCCGAACTCTCTACAGCAATGAGGAGCGATTGGGATGGCGAATGCACGAGGCACCGGGGGTGGGAGCGGAAGCGGGAGCGGCAACCGGATGCAGTACCGCTGTTCGTTCTGCGGCAAAGGGCAGGATGAGGTCAAACGGCTGATCGCCGGCCCGGGTGCGGTTTACATCTGTGATGAGTGCGTGGAGCTTTGCCGCGAAATCATCGAGGAAGAAGACACCCCCGCGCCCAAGATTCAGCCCTCATTTGCCGGCATTCCCACCCCGAAGCGCATCTTTGAGCAGTTGTCGCAGTACGTCGTCGGGCAGGAAGAAGCGAAGAAAACGCTGTCCGTCGCCGTGTACAACCACTACAAGCGCATCATGGTGGGGTCGGAACCGGGCAACGATGTCGAGTTGCAGAAAAGCAATATCCTGCTGCTTGGGCCAACGGGGTGCGGTAAAACGTACCTCGCGCAGACCCTCGCCAAGATTCTCGACGTGCCCTTCTCCATCGCCGATGCCACAGCCCTTACTGAAGCCGGGTACGTCGGTGAAGACGTGGAAAACATCCTGCTCCGGCTGATCCAGAATGCCGGTGATGTCGCCCGTGCCGAAACGGGCATCATCTACATTGACGAAATTGACAAGATCTCCCGCAAATCGGACAACCCCTCGATCACGCGCGATGTCTCCGGTGAGGGCGTACAGCAAGCCCTGCTGAAGATCATCGAGGGCACGACCGCGAATGTGCCCCCGCAGAGCGGACGCAAGCACCCACATCAGGAGTACATTCAGATTGACACGCGCAACATCCTCTTCATCTGCGGTGGCGCCTTTGAGGGGATGGACGACATCATCGGGCGACGCATCAATAAGCGGCACACGATGGGCTTCGGCGCGGTCAATGCGGGCACGGGCGACGACGCCCGCGCGGAAAACCTGCTGCGCTACGTGACGCACGATGACCTGCTGAAGTTCGGCCTGATCCCGGAGTTCGTCGGGCGGTTGCCGATCACGGTCTCGCTCGACCAACTCTCGCGGCAGGAGTTGATTCGCATCCTCGTTGAGCCAAAGAACGCGGTGGTGAAGCAGTACCAGCGGCTCTTTGGGCACGACAACGTGGACCTGACGTTCACAGAGGATGCCCTGGAAGAGATCGCTAACCAGGCCGAAAAGCGCAAGACCGGCGCGCGCGGTTTGAAAACGGCAATTGAATCGCTGCTCCTGAATGTGATGTACGAGATTCCCTCCCTTACGAATGTGCGCGAGTGCATCGTGAACGGGGAAACGGTGCGCACAGGCAAGCAGCCGATCCTGAAGCTGGCGGGCGGGCGTGAACTCGAACTCGAAGATACCGTCGCCTGATTGCCTTTGAGTGACCAACACGAGAACGCGGCGACCCATTCCGGTCGCCGCGTTTTTGCGCCCCGACCTTGCCAGAGTCCCCTCCCCCTCTCCCGTGCGCCAGCTAAGGGGGAAGGGAGCCGGGGGTGGGGTCATTTGCATTTTTACTCGCGGGTCAGGGCGTTCCACTCCGACCACGGACGGATGCCAAGGTCGGGGCGGGCTGTTCCCGGCAACATGCTCAGGTACTCCAGCGAATGCCCATCGGGATCATCGAAAAAGACTGCCGCCGCAGGCATCCAACCATAGACGATTGGTTCGTCCGTTTCCTCACGACCAAACCCGCGTGGCGTAATCCCTGCTTGCCGCAGTACGGCGGGGGCCGCGAGTACGTCCGTAAGCGACACCGTGAAGGCGAGATGCAGGCGCATCCGCAGCACGGGGTTCGATTGCCAGAGGCCGAGCATTGCCTGCCCCGGCGCACCGATCCACAAGAAGGAAACGCCGCGCTCCGGCTGGGTGTACGCGGGGAAAAGCCCGACCACCTCGCGGTAAAACGCGACGGAGCGGTCGAGGTTCGTAACGGACAGGTGTGTCTCGAACAGGCCTTGCACCGGTGTCATCGGCGGTTCCTTCCGTACATCACCGGCGGGTTAGTCATCACCATGAGCGATGGAAATGGTTTCGCTCGATGCGGGCATCGGTGTGGTGGTAAGGGGCGCCGCGATCTCCTCGGCGGGGACATGGATGGATTTCCACGCCCACGCAAACAGCAGGGCGTAGAGCACGGCGTCCATGCCAAAGATCGTGCGCAGGTTGTGCGTGACATCGGTGACGGCGCCGGAGACGAACGGAGCGGCGGCTCCACCAATCATTGCCAGCCCGCCAAGCAGGCCAAAGGCCGTCAGCTTCCACTGCGCGGGCAACACGCGGGACACGATTGCGTAGGTGAGTGTGGTGTTTCCCCCAATGAAGATGTCCAGTGCCGGGCGCAGGAGCAGCAGTTGCCACCACTGCCGGGCGAGCGTAATCGGAATCAGCACCACGCAGCCTGCGGCGAGCGTAATCAGGAGCAGATTGCGTGGGTTGTGCGTGCGGCTGAGGCGGCCCCCCACCGTTGCCGCGACCGCTGCGGCGAGTGACCCAAGCGTGACGACGCCACCGGCAATCGTGGCGAGAAAGCGCTCCGGCGCGTGTAGTTCCCGCACATAGAGCGGTATGAGGGGGCCGAAAGTCTTCTCGATGAACTGCACGGAGACGAGCGTCACCATGACGGCAAGCAGGCCAGGAATCTGGCTGAGCGCGCGGAACGACGCCTTTTCCTTGCGCTTCGGCACGGCGGCACGATCATGCGCGGCGTCGAACAGCCAATAAAAGACCACGCAGGCGACGACGCTGAAGCCCGACGAGATGAAAAATGACTGCCGCAACCCGAAGGAGTCTGCCAGCGTGCCGCCGAAGATTGGCCCGAGCGCCGCCGCGACGAACTGCACCGATTGCAGTGTGCCAATTGCCTGTGAGACCCGCTCCTTCGGCACCGTCACCGTGATAACGGCGAGGGAAATCGAACTGAATCCCGAGAAGATGCCGAGGACGATGCGCAGCACGAGCAGTTGCCAGACATTCGTGCAGAATCCCATCAGGCCAATGAGTACCACGAAGGAAACGAGCGAGCGCATCACCATGGCCCGGTTGCCCGTACGCTCGGCGAGCCGCGCCCAGAATGGCGTGAGGATACCGGCAATGAGCGGGGTAATCCCAAAGAGCAGGCCGCTCCAGAGGGCGGCGCGACTCGGGTCGCTGACCCCCAGTTTCTGCACGTACTGCGGCAAAAATGGCATCACGAATGTGAAGCTGAGAAAGGAGATCAGTACCGCCGCGTAGATCGCCCACTGATTGCGTTGCCACTTTTCCCACGTATTCGGGTTCCAGCGCGAATAACGGGGACGGACACCGGCAGTGGTCATCGCGGCACGCTCCTACGAGAACAGACCCAACGTCCCTATGCTATCACATGACGATGGTGAGGCGAGAACGGTTATGCCGACGGAAACAGCGACGCGGCGACAACCGGGAGATCGGGCAGCACAAGGGAGGGCACCCCGGCATCGCCGTTCGCTTCACCCCACGGCACGTAGCGGCCCGCGTCGAGCGTCAGCACCGTGACCCGCTCCGCGTCGGGGTCTACGAGCCAGTACTCACGCACGCCGAAGCGGGCGTAAATGTCGCGCTTCTGAGCGAGGTCGCGCCGTCGCGTACTGGGAGAGAGGATTTCCACGCACAAATCGGGCGCACCTTGCACATTCAGGTCGTTATCAAGGATGCGTAAATTGTTCGTGCTGATGAATAGCACGTCCGGCTGTATCACGTTGATGAGCGAAAGCCGCACATCGAACGGGCCAATGTACACCTCTCCCAGCACATTGTTTTCCACGTATTCACTGAGTACACGAAATAACCGTCCGAGGATTTGCTGATGTTGGCGGTTCGGGCTGGTCAACTCAATTAACTCCCCGTCGAGGATTTCGTACCGCTTGCCATCGTCGGGCATCCGCATGTAATCGTCATACGTCCAGATGCGTGCCTGCGAAATTGCCATTGGGTCCCTCCTATTCGCTCAGAAACGCGCTTTCATACCGTGTGACGAGGTTGGCGAGCGGTACGTTCAGGAAGCCGTGCAAACGAAATTGCGGCAGGGCGGTCGTGCGGCCTAACGAGTGTACGGGCACGTTTCGCATCGTCGCAAGGGCGGTGATCGTGGCGGCATCGTCTCCCTGCACGGCGAGCAGCACGCGGGAGGCGGCTTCGCCAAAGAGCAGCGCATCACGCCGTCCGCCCGCTGCCTGCACGAGCGCGTCCGGCAGCACGACCTCGCAGCCGACGCCACCCGCCATGCAGCCCTCGGCGAGTGCGATCGCGAGGCCGCCATCGGCGCAATCGTGCGCGGCGCGGACGAGACCCCGCCTGATTGCGTCGCGCGTCACCTCCTGCACCGCCGCTTCCAATTCCATATCGAGCGACGGGGGTGCGCCTGCGTCCCTGCTGTGCATCGCCGCGAGGTAGGCAGACGCGCCCAGCGTCGCCGGGGTTGTGCCGAGTAGCAGCAGGGTGCAATCGGGCGGAAAGGCGATTCCGGCGCGCGCTTCGATCCGCTCCAGCACGCCCGCCATGCCGACTATCGGCGTGGGCAGGATCGCCCCCGCGATGCCGTCGTTGTACAGGCTGACGTTGCCGCTGACCACAGGCACATTGAGGGTGCGGCAGGCATCTGCCAGCCCGCGCACTGCCTCGCGCAACTGGTAGTAAATCGCGGGCCGTTCGGGGTTGCCGAAGTTCAGGCAGTCCGTGACGGCGACAGGTTCCGCGCCGACACAGGCGAGATTGCGTGCCGCCTCCGCCACCGCGTGCCGCGCGCCTTCGTACGGGTCGAGGCCGCAGTAGCGGGCGTTGCAGTCGGTCGTCAGAGCGATGCCCCGCTCCGTGCCGCGCACCCGCAGCACCGCCGCGTCCGCGCCGCCGGGGCCGCTCACCGTGCCGGTCATGATCGTGTGGTCGTACGTTTGCCAGATGGCGCGTTTGCTGGCGATGTCCGGGGTGGCGAGCAGCGTTTCCAGCACTGCCGCGACCGCCGCCGGTGCGAGGTCCGGGAGCGTGCGGGGGTCAAAGTCGCGGCATACGGCGATCTCCGGGTCTTCGGTCGCTTCCGGGGTATACGTCGGTGCGTCGGTGAGCAGGTCGGTTGGCAGGTCCACGAGCAATGTGGGGCCGTCGTAGACGCGCACGCGCCCGTCGCCCGTGACGCCACCGATCATGTCGGCGTGCAGCTCGTAGCGGGCGAAGCGGGCCTGCACACGCGGTACGGCTTCCGGCGCGACGATCACGACCATCCGCTCCTGCGATTCGGAGAGCATCACGTCGTATGCCGTCATGCCGGCTTCGCGCCGCGCCACTTTGCGCACGTCTATCGTGATGCCCGCTCCGGCGCGGCCCGCGCACTCCACCGCGCTGCTCGTGATGCCCGCTCCGGCGCGGCCCGCGCACTCCACCGCGCTGCTCGTGATGCCCGCCGCGCCGCAGTCCTGCATCCCCACTACGTCGCCAGTGTCTCGCAGTTCGATGCAGGCGTCCATCAGCAGCTTTTCCAGAAACGGGTTGCCGACCTGCACGGCGGGCCGCCGCGACATCGCTGCCGCGTCGAGGTCGCCACTGGCAAAGGTCGCACCGTGGATGCCGTCCCGCCCCGTTGCCGCGCCGACGAGCAGCAGTACATTTCCCGGCGCGCCCGCCGTGCCGCGCATCAGTGTGCCGTGGGGGGCGAGGCCAACGCACATCGCGTTCACGAGCGGGTTGCCACTGTACGACGGATGCACGGCGATTTCGCCGCCCACGGTCGGCACGCCGAGCGAGTTGCCGTAGCCCCCGATGCCCGCAACGATGCCGTTGAACAGGTAGCGGTTACGTGCATCGTCGAGCGGGCCGAAGCGCAGCGCGTCGAGGATCGCCACGGGTTGCGCGCCCATCGTGAAGATGTCGCGCACGATGCCGCCGACGCCCGTCGCCGCGCCCTGATACGGCTCCACGGCGCTGGGGTGGTTGTGCGACTCCATCTTCAGCGCGAGGGCGAACCCATCGCCGATGTCTACCACGCCTGCGTTCTCGCCCGGCCCCTGCAACACGCGCGGCCCGGTGGTGGGGAACAGCTTCAACAGCGGGCGCGAGTGCTTGTAGCCGCAATGCTCGCTCCACAGCGCGCCGATCATGCCCAGTTCCACCCACGTCGGAAACCGCCCAAGCTGCGCCACCGCGCGCGCGTACTCATCCCGCGACAACGCCACCTCGCGCAACTGCGCGTCCGTCGCCGCAGCCTCCGGCACCGGCAACGCCGCATCCACTACCTGCTCCGCCACTGAACCCTCCCTGTAAGAATACGGATTCACCACAGAGGGCACAAAGGAATATATCAGGAGCACATTCTTTATGTTTTCTCCGTGTCCTCTGTGCCTCTGTGGTAAATCCTTTCGATTACCTTATCGGGTGACGCCGCCCGCGATGAGCACGCCGCGCAGGATGTGCAGGCCGTCGCTGCCGCCAGTGAGGGCGTCCGCGCCGCGTTCGGGATGGGGCATCAGGCCGACCACGTTGCCCGCCGTGTTGCAGATGCCCGCGATGTGGGCGAGGGAGCCATTCGGGTTCGCCTCCGCCATCAGTGTGCCGTCCGGGGCGCAGTAGCGGAAGACGACCTGTCCGTTTTCATCGAGCGCGCGCAGCGTTTCCGCGTCCGCGAAGTACCGCCCCTCGCCGTGCGCGATCGGGAGGCGTAATATCTGCCCGTGCGTCAGGCCCGCCGTCCAGGGCGTCTCCACCCGCTCGGTGCGGACATGCAGCCATTGGCAGCGAAAAGAAAGCTCGGCATTGCGCAGCAGCGCGCCGGGGAGCAGGCCCGCCTCACAGAGCACCTGAAAGCCATTGCAGATGCCGAGCACGGGCCGCCCGGAGGCCACGAACACCGCCAGCGCATCCATCACGGGCGCGAATCGGGCGATGGCCCCGGCGCGCAGGTAGTCCCCATACGAGAACCCGCCCGGTAGCACGGCGAGATCATAGCGCGAAAGGTCTGTTTCGGTGCGAAACACGCGCTCGGCAGGGACGCCGAGTGCGTCCGAAAAGGCATGCACGGCGTCCATGTCGCCGTTTGAGCCGGGAAACGAAAGCACCGCGCACTTCATGTTTCCATCTCCTCCTCGGCCAGTTCGTCCAGACGCGCGGCATCGGGGGCCGCTTCGTCCACCACGTAGGCGTAGTCCTCGATCACGGGGTTCGCGAGCAGGCGGTCGCACATCGCCTCGACTTGCTCCCGCGCCTCGGTCTCCGTCGCGGCGGTCAGCACGAGTTCGATGTACTTGCCCACGCGCACGCCGCGCACCCCCCCGTAGCCCAGTTGGTGCAACCCGGCTTCCACCGCCAGCCCTTGCGGGTCATTGACGACCGGCTTCAACATCACCGTCACGCCCGCTTGCCAGTACGCCATGTCGCGCTCCTCGCCCTCCCTGAATCCCCTCCCCCGATTGCCCAGGCGGCAACGGGGGAAAGGATGCCGAAACACTCCCCCATCCAGTGTACCGTACGCCGGTGCCGCGCGTGTGTGGGTGAAGCGCAAAGGCGCGGAGGCGCGAAGGCGCAAAGGAATCAGGAAAAACCAGATAATTTTTTCTTTGTCCCCTTCGCGCCTTCGCGCCTTTGCGCTTCAATCGTCATCCCACGCCTTGTTCCCGCCGCCCCCCGCGTGCTAGGCTACAGCCCGGAGACGATGCTGCGGGATAAAGGAGTACCGATGCCAGAGTACACCGGGGGACAGGCGTTGGTCGCGGCGCTGGAACGTGAAGGGGTAGACACGCTGTTTGGCCTGCCCGGCGTGCAACTGGATTGGGCGTACGACGCGCTCTATGCGGCGCGCGACCGCATCCGGGTGTACCACACGCGCCACGAGCAGGCCACGGCTTACATGGCGGATGGCTACGCGCGCACGACGGGGCGCGTCGGCGTCTGCATGGTCGTGCCGGGGCCGGGCGTGCTCAACGCGAGCGCCGCCCTCGCTACCGCATACGCCTGCTCGTCGCCCGTGCTCTGCATCGCGGGGCAGATCGCCGCCGACGCAATTGATCGCGCCTTTGGCCTGCTGCACGAAGTGCCACAGCAGGGCGCGATCCTGCGCGCGATCACGAAGTACACGGGGCGGGCGCTCTCCCCGGCGGAGATTCCCACCCAGGTACACGCGGCCTTTGGGGCGTTGCGTTCCGGGCGGCCTCGCCCCGCCGCCGTGGAGATACCGGCAGACGTGTTGCAGGCCACCGCAGCAGTCACGGTGCCGGATGCCGCCCCCGCTGTGCGCGCAGACGCCGGCCCGGATGCCGTGCAACAGGCAGCGGCGGCATTGCGGCGAGCGGAACGCCCGGTAATTTACAGCGGCGGCGGCATCTTGCTCGCGGAAGCGTGGGACGAACTCCGCGCCGTGGCCGAACTGCTCGACGCACCCGTGATTATGAGCACGAATGGGCGCGGCGCGCTTTCGCAGCGGCATCCTCTCGCGCACACGGGGCTGACCGGGATGCACCTGCTGCCCGACGCGGACGTGATTCTCGCGGTCGGCACACGGTTCGGCCAGCCCGCCCTTATCTGGGACGTGCCCGCAGGCGCGCAGGTGATCCGCATTGACGCGGACGCGGATGAGGTACACCGGCACAGGCCACCCGCAATCGGCATCGTTGCCGACGCGAAGCGTGCCCTCGCCGCGTTGCGCGATGCGCTGGACGGCACCCCGAAGCGTCCCTCGCGCGCGGCGGAAATGCGTGCCCTGCGGGAGAACGCCGAGGCGCAACTACGCGCGATCCAGCCACAGGCGGCCTTCGCGGCGGCGATCCGCGCGGCGTTACCGGATGACGGGATCGCGGCGGTAGACCTCACCCAGGTCGGCTTTTTCATGACGATCGGGTTCCCGATCTACACGCCTCGCACCTTTCTCGGCCCCGGCTATCAGGGCACGCTTGGCTCCACCTTCAGCACGGCCCTCGGCGCGCAGGTCGGGAACCCGACCAAAAAGGTCGTCGCGGTGATGGGTGACGGCGGCTTTCTCTATCAGGTGCAGGAACTGGCGACGATGCGGCAGCAGGGGATCAACGTCGTTGCGGTGGTCTTCAACGATAACGCCTACGGCAACGTGAAGCGCACGCAGCAGCAAGACTTCGGCGGTCATGTGCTCGCCTCGGACCTCGTGAACCCGGATTTCATGGCGCTCGCGCGGGCCTTTGGCATCCACGGTACGCGCGTGCATGAACCGGACGCCCTCCGGGGCGCGCTCGTCGAGGCGTTCGCGGCAAACGCCCCGGCGCTCATCGAAGTCCCCGTAGGCGCGATGCCGAGCGCATGGCACCTCGTCGCCCCTGGTGGTGGCGCGTATCCCGTGCTCCTGCCGGCGCGCGGTTGAATGCCCTAACCCCCGGCCCCTTCGGGAAAGGGAAGGGGAGTGAGACTACCCAAGGTGACGATATTCCTCATACGCCGTCACGTTACAAGAGTACACTCCCCTTCCCTTTCCCGAAGGGGCCGGGGGTTAGGGCATTCAATCGGGAATCATCGCGCGGTGCCGGGGAGCGGGCGGCCGGTCAGCCGTTCGTAGGCGGTGAGGTAGCGGGCGCGGGTCGCGACGACGATTTCGGGCGGCAAGGCCGGGCCGGGAGGCTGCTTGTTCCAGCCGCTCGCTTCCAGCCAGTCGCGCAATGGCTGCTTATCCATGCTCGCTTGCGGGCGGCCCGGCTCGTACGTCGCGGTATCCCAGAAGCGCGACGAATCGGGCGTCAGCAGTTCGTCAATCAGGCTCAGCCTGCCATCTATAAAGCCGAACTCGACTTTGGTGTCCGCGAGAATGATGCCGCGTGCTGCCGCGTACGCGCTCGCCTCCGCGTACAGTTGCAGCGTTTTGCGCTCCAGTTCGCGGGCGAGGTCGCTGCCGACGCGGTTGACCAACTCCGCCACCGGGATATTCTCGTCGTGTCCGGCGTCGTTTTTGATCGCGGGGGTAAAGAGCGGCGCGGGCAGTTGCGCGCTCTCGGCCAGCCCCGGCGGCAGGCCGAAGCCCTGATAATCGCCCGTGCGGCGGTACTCCGCCCACATCGAACCGGTGAGGTAGCCGCGCACCACGCACTCGATGTCCACGCGCTCCGCCTTGCGCCCGATCATCATCCGGCCCGCGAGGGCGTCTCGCTGCGCGGCGAGGGCGGGTGGCAGATCGGCGGCGTCGGTGCTGACGAGGTGGTTCGGCACGAGGCCGCGCGTGCGCCGGAACCAGAAGGCGGCGAGGCCTGTGAGCACCGCGCCCTTGTCCGGGATGCCGTTCGCCATCACCACGTCAAAGGCGGAGATGCGGTCCGTGGTCACGAACAACAGCAGATCGCCCCCCAGCAGGTATGTATCCCGCACCTTGCCGCGCCGAAACGGCGTCACCCCCGGCAACTCCGTCGTTAGCACCACCTCATGCATCGGGGAAATCTTTACCGCGAAGGCGCGAAGGAGAAATCCTTACCGCCAAGACACCAAGACGCCAAGAAGGAAGAAATGTCATGAAAATGAGTGACAATGGTGCATTCTTCACTCTTCCAAACCTTTCATATTTTTTTCTTGTGTTTTCTTGGCGTCTTGGCGTTTTGGCGTTTTGGCGTTTCAATTGGCATTTCTCCCAGGCCGAGGCGCGCGAAAGCGGTGTCAATATGCCGCAGATGATAGGCGGAATCGAACAGGGCGGCGAGGTCGGCGGGCGTGATCTTCTCGCGCACGGTGGCGTCGCGGGCGAGGATATCGTGCAGGGGTTCGCCCGATTCCCACGACTGCATCGCGGCGCGCTGGGCGATCTTGTAGGCGTCCTGTCGGGGGAGGCCGCGCTCCACGAGGGTGAGCAGGGCGCGCTGCGAGTTAATCAGGCCGTGGGTGCTTTCGAGGTTTTCGCGCATCCGCTCCGGGTAGACCACGAGTTCGCCCATGATGCGCGTAAAGAGGCGCAGCATGTAATCGGTGAGGATGCAGGCATCGGGAAAGATCACACGCTCTGGGGCGGAGTTGGAGATGTCGCGCTCATGCCAGAGGGGCACGTCTTCCATCGCCGCAATCACGTATGAGCGCACGACGCGCGCGAGGCCGCTGATGCGCTCGGTTTTGTGCGGGTTACGCTTGTGCGGCATCGCCGAACTGCCTTGCTGCTCCACCGCGACGCCGAGCGATACGGGCAGGTCGGGGTCATCCTGCGCCGCCGTTTCCGCCGCGCCGCCGCTACCGCCACCACCGAATGGCTCCTCGACCTCATGCACCTCCGTGCGTTGCAGGTGGCGAATCTCCACGGCGAACTTTTCCAGCGACGTGGCGAGCAGGGCGAGCGCCATGATGACGTGGGCGTGCCGGTCGCGCTGCAAGATTTGCGTCGAGACTGGCGCGGGCGTCAGGCCGAGCAGGGCGCAGGCGCGTTCCTCGATCTCCGGCGGCACATGCGCGTGCGTGCCGACCGCGCCGGAAATCTTGCCAAAAGCCATCTGCGCGCGCGCCGCTTCGAGCCGCGTGCGGTGGCGGCGCAGTTCGTCCACCCACACAGCGAGCACGAAGCCAAAGGTCAGCGGTTCGGCATGAACGCCATGCGTGCGCCCGATCATCAGCGTCTCTTTGTGGCGGAGCGCCTGCGCCGTCACCGCGCCCTCAAATGCATCGAGTTGCGCGAGGATGAGGTCGAGCGCCTCCACGATCTGCAACGAGAGCGCGGTATCCACCACGTCCGAACTCGTCATGCCCATGTGGATGTAGCGCGCCGCGTCGCCGACCGTTTCGCCCGTGGCCCAGAGAAAGGCGGTGACATCGTGGTCGGTGCGCCGCTCGATAGCGTGCATCCGGTCGAGGTCGGTATGGGCCGCGCGGATCGCCGCCATCGCATCGGGCGGGATCGCGCCCGTGGCAGCCCATGCCTCACACGCCGCGATCTCCACGCGCAGCCACAGGTCAATGCGGTGCCGCTCGCCCCAGATCTGCCCCATCACCGGATGCGTGTACCGGGCTACCATGCGTAACCTCCCATAGGGATTAAGATTTCACCACAGAGGCACAGAGAACACAGAGGAGAAACGAGAAATAAGCATTTATAAGTATCTATTCTTTCCTCTTATTCCCTCTCCGTACCCTCTGTGTCTCTATGGTGAAACTCTTCCGATTCAGATTTCGCCTTCCACGTACGCCGCCGTTGCCGCTGAAAGCCGGGTGGGGAGGATGCGGTTGTGCAAATCGGTAGCCGACGGGGCGAGCACGCGGATATAGTTGTCCGTCAGGCCACTCCAGCGTCCGTCCGGCTCGCGCGTCTCGAACAGCACGGGCCGCGTTTGCCCGACGAAGCGGCGGTGATGCGTCGCGCTCAGTGTATCCGACAAGGCAAGCAGGCGGGCCATACGCTCCTTTTTGACCGCCGTAGATACCTGCCCCGGCATTGCCGCCGCTTCGGTGCCCGCGCGCTCCGAGTACGGAAAGGCGTGGATTTTCGTGAAGCCTGCGTCGCTGCAAAAGGCGAGCGTAGCGGCAAAGTCCGCCTCCGTTTCACCGGGGAAGCCGACGATCACGTCGGTGGTGAGCGCGCAATCGGGGATCGCGGCGCGCACACGCTCCGTGGCGCGGCGGAACTGGTCGGGGTTGTAGCGGCGACGCATCGCGCGCAGCACGGCGGCGCTGCCGGCCTGAATCGGCATGTGCAGGTGGGGCGCGAGGCGCGTGTCCGCCCAGAGCGCGAGCAAGTCCGGCTTCAGTTCGGCGGGACCAACGCTGGTCAGGCGGATGCGCGGCGGCGTTGGCTTCGCCAGCACGCGGCGCAGCAGATCGGGTAGCCGCAACCGCGTACCGTCCGCCAGTCGCTCGTCGAACATGCCGACGTACGTGCCCGTGAGCACCACCTCGCAGTAGCCCATTTCCGCCGCTTCGGTGACCTCGCGGCAGACGCGCTCCGCCGCAACGCTCACGGACGGCCCACGCGCCAGCGGCACGATGCAAAAGGTGCAGCGCGCGTCGCACCCCTCCTGAATCTTGATAAACCGCCGCGTGCGCCCTCCGGCCCGCGTGTGCAGGTGCGTGTCCATCAGGCCGACGGCGCTGAGGCGATCCGCGAAGCGCGTCACTGCCGCCGCGACGACCTGCTCCTTGTCCGCCGAACCGAGTACGAGGTCAACTTCCGCCATCGCCGCCGCGTCTTCCGGCGCGACGCTCGTGTAACACCCCACGGCGGCGACCATCGCGCCTTCGCCGCCGGTAACGCGGGCACGACGCAGGTATTGCCGGTTTTTCTTGTCCGCGACATGCGTGACTGTGCAGGTATTGACGATGTACACGTCCGCGCGCTCGCCGAAGGCGACTTCCCGAAAGCCGTGCTCGCGCAGGGCAAAGGCGAGGGCTTGCGCGTCCGCGCTGTTGAGCTTGCAACCGAGGGTGTGCATCGCAAAGGTGGGCCGCACGGTGTCGGATGGTCCGACAGCATCGGCGAGCGCAATCGTATCGAGGCCGACAAACGCGACCGGCGCATCGTTGCGCTCGTCGTGATCGAGGGGGTCAGGCGCGCGATGGGACGCGGTGAAGGTGGCAGTCATGGTGGGTAAATCGGCTCCTCAGACGCACGACGATGGCGGCGCACGCATCGCGCCACGCGCAGTATACCAGAGGCCATGACGCGCCTTTACGTGGGGCGCGGCGCCGGGGGAAAGAGTTCGTGTACCGCGACGCGCCAGCCGGGCAGCGCAGGTTCGGCGTCCGCGACATCGCCGGGGTGAAACGTGGCCGGTTGCTGTGGGCGGTCGGCGCGGTACGAGCGAACAGTGCGGGCGCGCGGGTCTACGTCCCAGACCACGGCCGTGCCCGCGTCGAAGTAATCCCGCCGTTTCGCGGCATATACTTCATCCGCTTTCGGGCCATAGTCGTCGGGCGAACGAATCTCGACGGCGAAAAGCGGGGAACCGGCGATCATGCGCGGGCCAATCTCCGCATCGCGCGAGGCATACGAAACATCGGGCATGAACGAGCGACGACCGAGCACGTCTACAATGTACCCAAGCCCGTCCATCATCGCGTACCCCGATGCCGTCTCTTCTTCGTAGCGGCCGAGCCGGAGGTGGATTTTCGAGCCAATATAATGATGTTCGCCACCGGCAGGAGCCATCGGTATCAACTCCCCATTCACGAGTTCGGCTCGCTCGTCTTCATCGAGGCGGTACAGGTCGGCGACGGTTGCTGTAGTTTTTGCCGTGTCGGTCATGGGCGCGCTCCTTTCGTGGCCTGCGCGTAGTATACCGGCTCCCAGTGCCACCTGACGATTGCGGGGAAGGGAAAATTTGAACCGCGAAGGCGCAAAGGCGCAAAGGCACGAAGGGAATCAAAATAACATCTATATTCCCTTGCATTTCTTCGCGCCTTTGCGCCTTCGCGGTTCAATCGTCTTCGCACCCATCGGGGGTTGGCGATTGCAGTGGGCCGCATTTGCACCGATGATGGAGGGGGCAGAGAAGGCCCATGGGTCTGTGGCGCGGGGAGGCAGGGGAGGGGCAATTGGCAGCGACCACGGTTACGGCCCGATATCGTGAGGTGTTACGGGTGCTCGCACGCAATGGATTCGGTTTTGTAGTCGGCGGGCGGGGGCAGCGACGTGCCCTGAACGAGGACGAAACCGAGCTGCGCACGCGCCCGGTGCGATTGCGCCGGGTGTTCGAGGAGTTGGGCACGACCTTTATCAAGCTCGGCCAAATCCTCAGCACGCGGCAAGACCTGCTGCCGCCTGCGTATATCGCGGAGTTGCAGAAGTTGCAGGATGCCGTGCCCCCGCTCCCCACGCCGGTGATCGTGCGCGCCATCGAGGCCGAACTGGGGCAACCGGTCGCCGCGCTGTTCACGGCATTCGACCCGGTGCCGCTCGCCGCCGCCTCCATCGCGCAAGTCCACGCGGTCACGCTGCCAGGCGGGATAGACGCCGTGGTGAAAGTGCAGCGGCCCGGCGTGCGTGAGCAGGTCGCGCTCGATCTGGAGATCGCCGCGCGGCTCGCGGGCCTGATCGCGGGGCGGCTAAACCTCGCCGAACGCCTCGGATTAGACTTGCCTGCCCTCGTGGAGGAGTTCGCGTACACCTTGCGCGGCGAACTGGACTACCTGCGTGAGGCGCGCAACGCCGAGGCGTTCGCAAACAACTTCGCCGGTGAATCGTCCATTTACATCCCCGCGATCTGCTGGGAGTACACCACGCCGCGCCTGATTACGATGGAGCGGCTCCGGGGCGTGCGCATTGACGATCTACCGGCGATCCGGGCGGCGGGCTACGACCCCGCCGCGCTCGCGGTGCGCAGCGCCCGCCTCGTGTTGAAGGAAGTGTTCGAGGACGGATTCTTCCACGCCGACCTGCACCCCGGCAACCTCTTTGTAATGCCGGGAGACGTGATCGGCGTGGTGGACTTCGGCATGGTCGGCAGGCTGGACGAGACGACACGCACGCAACTGTTGCTGCTCGTGATCGCCGTGGTAGATCAGGATGCCGACCGCATCACCGATTCGCTCGCGCGGCTCGGCGTAGTAAGCGGCATCTCCGACCGTACCTCGCTGCGGCGCGACATCCAGCGGCTCGTGGCGGAGTATTACGGCCTCGCGCTCGACCAGGTGGACCTCGGTCGCCTCGTGACCGATCTCTCGATCATCACGCGGCGGCACGCGCTGACGCTGCCCCCCGACCTCGCCTTGCTGCTCAAGATGCTGCTGATGATCGAGGGCGTCGCCCGCACGCTCGACCCGGCGTTCAACATCCTCGCGGTGGCGCAGCCCTACGGCGCGGAGGCAATCAAAAGCCTGTTCACGCCGGAGCGCATCCGGCAGCAACTGCTCCGCACCGCTTTTGATCTCGCGGATCTGGGCGTGGATTTGCCCCGGCGGCTCGACCGCGTGCTGCGGAGCACGGAGCAAAGCAGTTTTACTGCTCGTGAGGCTGCTGACCGCGCGCAACGGCTGGTGCAGACGGCGGTGAACCGGCTCGCTCTCGGCGTGCTCATCGGCGCGTTTATCATCGGGCTGGCAATCGTGATCTTCGCCGTGCATCCGGGAGTGAACGACCTGCTGCTCCGGTTGATGCTGCTTGGCGGTTTCGCGGCGGTTGGCGTGCTCGGCCTGGTCTTTTTCGTGTCGTTTCTGCGCTCCGGGCGGTAGGGGAACCTCCCCCTCCCCCTTGCCTGCGGCTGCAGGAGAGGGGAGGGGATGCATTGTAATGCTGGGGCATACCCTTGACATCTCGATCTTGCCTCATGTCCCTTCCCCTCCCCTCTCCCGCCGCCCTTTAGGGCTAGGGGGGGGCCGGGGGAGGGGTTTCCCGTACTACTCGCCCGTCACCACGATGGGAGTGGTGGGAACCGGCCCGTCGGCGTTGCCGTTCAGCACGAAGCCGTCATGCTTGCCGTTCGTGGCTTGGATTGCGGGCAGCCCCTTGATGAGGTCGGTGATGTTAATGCCCGCGAGGGCTTGCACGAGGGCGGGCACCTGGGCCACCATTTTGGCGACATCGCCCGTGATGCGGCTCGCGCCTCCCGTATCGTCGCCGCCCGTGGAAACCACGGTGAGGTTGTCAATCCCCTTGATGGACTCGCTCATGCTCGCCACGATTGCCGGCAGGGTGGTGAGCAGCTTGTCGAGCACGGCGGCCTGGTTATAGAGCGCGAAGGCGTCGGCGCGCTTCTCCATCGCGTCCGCTTCCGCCTGCCCCTTCAGGCGGATAATCTCCGCTTCGGCCTCGCCCTCGACACGGCGGGCAGAGGCGCGGCCCTCGGCTTCGAGGCGCAGGCGCGATTGCTCCGCACCGGCGAGCGTTTCGATGCGCTGCCGCTCGGTTTCCGCCACCCGCACCACGGTAGCGATCAACTCCGCCTCGCGCCGCTTGATTTCCGCGACCTGGACATCGGCCTCGCGCTGCTTGCGTACGAGTTCGATGTTCACCTGCTCCGCGACCACCTTTTGCTGCTGAATGTTCGTTTGAATCTCATACGCCTTGTCGGTCTGCGCCTGCTGCACGCGCACAATCTGGTCGTACTCCGCCTTTTTCACGTTCAGGTCACGGTAGGCTTCCGCCTGCCGGGAGTCGGACGCGGCGCGGGCGATGGTGGTCTCCTGATCGGCCAGGGCTTGCGCGACCGCCGCTTCCCGCGTCGCCTGCGCCTGCTTGATGCGGATATCACGCTCCGCTTCCGCCGTGGCGATCTCCGCCTCCCGCTTGATGCGCGCGATGTCGGGGCGGCCCATGTTGGTGATGTACTCGTTGTCGTCGCGCACCTCACGGATCGTGAAGGAGACGACTTCCAGCCCCATCTTGTAGAGGTCTTCGGAGACGCCGGAGCGCACCTGCGCGGCCACCATCTCCGGCTCCTTGACGATGCTTTCCACCGTGAGCAGGCCGACGATGCCGCGCAGGTGGCCCTCCATCACGAGCCGGATCAGCGATTGCCGCTCGGACGGAGGCTTGGAAAGGAACTGCTCGGCGGAGGTGCGGATGCTTTGCGGGTCATTCTTGACCTTGATCTGCGCCACGGCCTCCACATTGAGCGCGACGCCCTGCTTGGTGTAGAGCGCCTGCGTGGGAGCGACATCGAAACTCATTAACTCCATCGAAAGGCGGCGGCTCTGTTGCAGGAGCGGGTAGACGATTCGCCCGCCACCGAGGGAGACCTGCGTGCCCCCAAAGCCGGAAACGATCAACGCTTCGTTCGGCCCGACCTTTTGAAACATGCTCGCCAGCACCGCGAGCATCAGCACGAACGCGACCACAATTAGCCCCGCAACGATCAACACGATAGGCACGTCTTGCTCCCTTCACCCGGTACCCTCCGGCAAACCCCGGAGATTTCATAAAGACAACCAGGCAGCCAATACGGAATTACACAAGAACACCGCGCCACGAACGAAACGCGATGCCGGTTACGCGGACGCGGAAGGGAGCGCGGGCGGCGGCACGTCTTGCGGTTCCGCCAGTGCGCGGTCCCACGTTTCGACCCACGCGATACCGTCCTCGTACCGCAGCACGACGACTTCGGCATTGCGCGGCAACTCCCCGCCGGAGACGCTGCGCGCGGCGGCGTTCTGCGTGACGCCCGCCAGCGCGTAGGTAATCTCGCCTGCGTGACCGGCGAAGATCGTGCTCGTGACGCGGGCGGCGGTGCCGGGGAGATGGTAGTCCTCGGCGCGTAGCTCCGTTTCGCCACGGGCAAGGACATGATCGAGAAAGTAGTTGACCGCCGCTCCCCCGACGACGCCACACCCCGCCGCAAGCGCGAAACTGAGCGCGGCGCCAAGAACGTGGTACCGCGTGACGAGGTAGCCCACGCCGCCAAACCAGGTGAGAAACGCGGTGAGCGTTACCGTGTTGAGGGCGCCGAAGTGCAGCGGGAGATGTAGGCCATCCGTCGCATGGCTACCGCCCTGTGCGCCGTTGCCCGCGTGTACGCCGTGCCCCGCATGTCCTGCATGAACGCCATGCGTGCCGAGCAGGAACGAAACTGCCGTCAGCCCCAATCCCACGAGAAAACAGACGAGAAAGACGTTCTGCATTGCCGCGCCTCCGGAGTGCCAGGGGGAGAGTGTGTAGTTGCCGGAAAGAATACGTAATCGGGGACGCGATAGTTCCATGCACCGCGACGAACGTGGCATGGAAATCGCGCATTAGCTTGGATCATACGGACATTATACACCGGAAAGGCGGGACGCATTACGTTTGCGTCCCGCCTTTTCAGAGTTTATGCACGCTGGGGCGGGTCATCCTAACCCCCGGCCCCTTCCCTCGAAGGGAAGGGGAGTGAGACATGATAAGGTTACAGTGTTCCCCAGACACCTCAACTCCCCTTTCCCGAAGAGGCTGGGGGTTAAGGCATTAGGGGGCGCTAGAGCTTGATCACGGAGGTATTGGCGAACTTGTCGTGGTACGTCTGCTTGTTCGCGTCCCACAGCATGGACAGGTCATCGAGAAGCGCGGCGACTCCGGCGACAAAGCCCAGAAAAGGGATGATCGCGAGCAGGCTCAAGACTGCCTGAAAGCCCGCACGGCGCAATGCCTGATCCTGCGATACTGAGCCACCACTCGCGGAAACGACTTGAATGCTGCATACCATGTCGCCCACCGTTTTGCCGTTGTTGCGCGTGAGCATGAGCACCTGATAGGCAACAGCGATGAGCGCGCCAATCACCGCGACAATGAGGCGAATGCCGAATTTGTCCCCCAACGTCGTGGTTGTCGCGACCGAATATCCCCCCACACCGAGAATCGCGCCCACAATGGCGCTGGGAATGGAGACCACGATGCTGTCAACAATCGAGGCGAGGACGCGCCACCAGAACGAGGCGTATCGCGGGGTCGAGTAGCCACCGCCATAGGGGTTGTACGGTTCGTATCCGCCCCCCGGCTGCACAGCATTGTACGGTGGCAAGCCTGTCGGTGGCGCATACGGTGGAGGCGTCCCTTGTGGTGGAGCGTATGGCCCGCCATAGGGCGATGCATCCTGCGGGGGATAATTCCCTTGCGGCGGGTAGCTTCCCGGTGGCGGAGCGTAGCCGCCCTGCGGGGGATACCCGCCCGGTTGTCCGCCAGAGGGGCCGGGAGGCGGATAATTGTTCGGGGGGTAATTGCCCGGCGGGGGGCCAGGAGGCGGATAGTTGTTCGGCGGATAGTTGTTCGGCGGGTAGTTGTTCGGCGGGTAGTTGTTCGGTGGTTGGTTGCCGCCTTGCGCGGGGGGATACCCGCCGCCCGGTGGGGGATAGTTGCCCTGAGGTGGATAACTCATCGGTGCCTCCCTGCGCCTCCGCGCCCGCGTCTCGTGCCGCTATGCCTTCACGACCAGCGTGTTGGCGACCTTGTCATGCCACGTCTGTTGCTTGCTGTCCCAGAGCATCCAGAGATAACCGAGATAGAAGGGCAGGCCGGAGACGATCCGGAAAAGGAACCGCCCCCACGCTTGCCCGGTCGTGATTGGCCCACCATTGGCGGCGTTGACGATGCGGATACCGACGATCCGCCTGCCAATCGTCTGCCCGTTGCGTGGCCCCTTGCGCGCGGTCATCAATGGCTCATACAGGAAGGCAACGACGACCACGATGATGTAGAGAATGACACTAATCGCGGTGGCACCACCATTGACACCCGTGATGGTAGTACCGCCGGCGCTATTGGTGCCCATCTGAGCAGTGCCGAAAAAGAGCGCTGCGGCGATGCCATAAAGGATGCCGATCGGGATGCCGAGGATAAGGGCGTCAAGCAGCGTGGCGCCGAGGCGTGCGCCGAACCCCGCGAAGGGGTAGCTCCCTGCCGCGCCCCACTGGTACCCTGGCTGTCCGGGGAGCGGCGCGGCGTACTGGTACGGCGCCACGCCTGCATCCCGCGGCGGGTAGCCTTGTGGTTGCCCGTAACTGCCCTGCGGTGGGTATCCCTGCGGTGGATAGCCTTGCGTCGGTGGCGGATACCCGCCCGGTGGTTGCCCATATCCGTCCTGTGGCGGTGGGTAGCCCTGTGGGGGCTGACCGGAAGACGGTGGATACGCGCTCATTTGGTGCATCCTCCTTACGAATGGACCATTCACCCCCATACCCTGTGGCCCGGTGGAACGCGGGCAGTATAACCCATCACGCCCGCTTTGCGTGCGAAACGCCCATGAACGTGAAAACGTCCCCCGGCGCGAACACCCGGCCCCGGCTGTTGCGCTGGCAGCCCCCTGAAGCCAGGTTGCGGGCAGGGCGTGTTTGACGCGCCTCATTTCCGCACGTACACTGCGATACGCGCGTACGGGAACCGGCACGGGCCGGCATGGGATGACACGGGAGAGACGGCGGCGATTCGTATGGTGATGCCTTGTAGTAGATAGATAGCGCCTGGCCCCATGCGGGAGGCATGGGGTGACGAGGTGAGGGCAATATCGAACCACTCGGCGGGTGGCCCTCCGGCCTGGCACGGTCGTCACGCGACGCGAGAAACCGGCGCAGTAATGCCCCGACAAATCGCCCGCGATGTGCGTTTTCAGACAACTGCGTATCACCACACGGTCCACCCTCGTACTCCCGACTCGTTCATGCGTATAACCCGCGATGTGTGCGAGGGGCTTTGCCGTGGGCGTAAAAGCGGGCTATGGGCAGTGCGTCGTATTCGCCTGCCTTTCCATCGCTTGCCGCCTGCGAATACACGAAAGGATCACGCCAGTGTGTGGCATTTTTGGGTACGTCGGGCGAGCGGACGCGCCGGTGGATGTGGCGGGCATGACGCTCGCCGCGCTCCGGCGGCTGGAATACCGGGGCTATGATTCGTGGGGCATCGCCGTGGCGGACGCCGGGGCCATCGCCGTGCAGCGGCGGGTCGGCAAGATCGGCGCGGCGCACACCGACCTCCCCTTTGGCACTGTGGGCTGCGGGCATACGCGCTGGGCGACGCATGGCGGTGTGACCGAGCGCAATGCCCACCCGCACCGCGATGAATCCGGTCGGCTCGCCCTGATTCACAACGGCATCGTGGAAAATTACGTGCCGCTCAAGGCGGAACTACTCGCGCGCGGGCACCGCTTTGTCAGCGAGACCGATTCCGAGGTCATCGTGCATCTCGTTGAGGAAGCGATGACCGACCCGGCGAACGGCGACGGTGATCTCACCTGGGCGGTACGCCACGCCTTTGGGCGGCTCGCCGGGTTGAACGCGATCATCGTCATGGTCGCGGGACGGCAGGAACTCGTCGCCGCGAAAAACCTCTCGCCCCTCGTGGTCGGCTTCGGGGACGACGCGACGTACATCGCCTCGGACGTGGTGGCGCTGCTCGAATACACCGAGCGCGTTACCTACCTGGGTGATGGGCAGGTAGCGACGCTGACACCGGACGGGGTGCGCCTGACCGACCTGGACGGCACGCCGTTGCCCGTGCAGGTCGAGCAGGCGGTCTGGGACCACGGCGATGCATCGCTGCACGGCTACCCGAACTTCATGGCGAAGGAGATGGCGGAACAGCCCGCGCTCGTCGCCCGTCTCGCGGACACGCACGCCGACCTCGCCAGCGACCTTGCCGCGCGCATCGCCGGTTCATACGGCGCGTTTCTGCTCGGTTGTGGCACGGCATCGTACGCCGCGCTCACGGGCACGTACCTGCTGTCGCGCATCGCGGGTCGGCACATCAACTTCGTGCTGGGCAGTGAGTTCAAGTACCAGGAGCAATTCATCACCCCGCGCTCGCTCGCCATCGCCCTCTCGCAGAGTGGCGAGACGGTGGACATCATCGAAGGGATGCAGGCGGCACGGCGGCGGGGGGCGCAGCTTGCCGCGCTCGTCAACGTGCCGGGCAGCACGCTCGCGCGCATGGCGGACTTCGTGGTGCCGCTCACCGCCGGGCCGGAGCAGTGCGTGCTGTCCACCAAAGCCTACACCGCCAAGATCGCTATGCTGCTCCTGACCGCGCACGCGCTCGTCGGGCGGCTCGATGAAGCGCGCGATCTCCTGAAGCGGGCGGCGACCGCGATGGATGAGGCGCTGCATGGACCGAGCGCGACGCTCGTGCGGCAGGTCGCGGCGGAGATCGTCGGGCGGCAGCACCTGTTCGCCATCGGGCGCGGGCTGGCGTACCCGACCGCGCTCGAAAGCGCCCTGAAGATCAAGGAAGTGTCGTACATGCACGCCGAAGGGTTCGCGGGCGGCGAGTTGAAGCATGGCGTCATCGCGCTGATCGAGGACCTCACGCCCTGCCTCGTGTTCGCGCCACACGACGAGACGCACGCAGACATCCTCAGTGGGGCGATGGAGTTGCGCGCCCGTGGCGGCTGGATCATCGGCGTCTCGCCCGAACCCGACGAGGCCTTTCATGTGCATATTCCGGTGGCGGATGTCGGCGATGCCTCGCCGCTCGTCAATGTGATCCCCGCGCAACTGCTCGGCTACCACCTCGCGCTGCTGCGAGGCTACGACCCCGACAAGCCACGTAATCTGGCAAAAAGCGTTACGGTGAAGTAATAGCGGTCGCTTCTGCGGGAGGTGGAAGAACCCCACCCCCGTGCCGCCCAGAGGGCACCCGTCCCCCTGGCCTGACGGCGGCGGGAGAGGGGAGGGGACTTAGGGCAAGGCCGGGGCGTATGGATAACATCTCAATCTCGCCCTGTTTCCCCTCCCCTCTCCCGTGCGCAGCTAAAGGGGCCGGGTGCCCTCGTATATTAGGGGAGGAGCACAGAGGAGGGTGAGAACGTGGGGGCCCAAGCAGCAGTGACTGCGTCCCAGAGATTGTTCCCCCTGCTCTGACAACGGCAGAGTCTGCACCGTA
>JAABUQ010000950.1_pt1 | contig 65224 bp, 70 predicted proteins | sample 5560001 | NCBI WGS metagenome assembly JAABUQ01 (sample SAMN10711888, study PRJNA513371) | rock metagenome | isolation source: Antarctica rocks | place: Antarctica: Victoria Land, Finger Mt nord | collected 2015-12-18
GAATCGTCATCAACTCGCGTCGAACCGAAGATCGAATCTGGAGAGCTGCAGCAGAAGGAAGCGGCATGATCAATGGTAGCATATCGACGAGTATCCGTCACCTCGTTTATGGCGGGTTACACTAGTTACAAGCAGATGACCGAGGATCCGAAAAAAGGTCCGCGCGGCGAGCGCACCGTCAATGGCTACGTTCGCGTTTGGAAGCTGGAGGGCGCGCCCGCGCTGGGACGGCGCGCACTGGTTTCGATATGCGCGTATCGCTATCGGGACTCGCGAGCCGGCGTTCGAGTTCTGTAAACGTATCGAAAACTTCGCGCACCTCAAAGCGTCGATTTCGGCGGAAATCGCTGGTCGGTATGAGGATCTCCGCTTTAACAAGACGTTCTACTGCCCGATTCGCGGCCCAATACCGGCGTTGTAGTACAATAGCCGCCTCTTCAACGGTGAGGATCGGCATCGCCGGCAGAAAGCGAAGCAAACGACGGGCCGACGCGTCGGGACGAAGTGAGCCGAGACGTGCAGACCAATCCATTTGCAGCGCCTCAATTTTCTGCTCGAACGATTCGGCGTCGGCAACTGCACGTTGACATGCGGCGGCCAAGACGGCGATCCAGCGGTTGAGCCCGGGGAGGGCCGCTGCCGGCGGTCCAACGACGCGCGTGCCGGCGAGCGAATCGACGTACGTTTTCGCCTGCGTGGCGAGCGAGAGCGAGATTGGCGGCGGCGTGCGCTGCGCGAGACCGCGCCGGCGCAAGACCATGTAAATTAGCGCGCGCCCGGTACGGCCGTTGCCGTCGACGAACGGATGGATAGTCTCGAATTGCGCATGCGCGATCGCCGCCTGAGCGACCGCCGGCAACGCGTCATCGTTACAAAACGTGCAAAGATCGTCGATCAGATCCGACACGAGTTCGTGCGGCGGGGGGACGAACGCCGCGCCGATCGGATTGAAGTCGTTGCCGCCGACCCAGTTCTGCTCGCTTCGAAATAGGCCAGCGTGTTGCGGACGAGTCGACCGGCTCAACAGTCGACGATGCACCTCGAGGATGCGCAGGGCGGTAATGGGTCGCGACGGATCGTCGAGGGCGTAGGCCATCGCGTCAACGTTAGCGAGTACCTCGCTTGCGGTCGGGTCGCGCGACGCATCCGCACCGTCGGCGTTCGCCGCCGCCTGCCGGAGGAGGCGCTGCGGTGACACGCGGAGCCCCTCGATTCGCGAGGAAGCAACAGATTCGGCCCGCAGGAGCAATCGTGCAAGCCCTTCCGTGTTTGTGAGAGTCCCAGCGCCGACATCCAGCCGTGTGATGGCTCGCTCCGCGTCGGACACGTCCGCTGAGACGTCGCCCTCCAGGGTGAGGCGGAGATCGGCCAGCCGGTCGGGCACGAAGGCCTCATACGCCCCGCCCATGCGGTCACGACGGGGAATTCCGATCCCACCCACCGTCGAGGCCCAGCTTCGGCGCACAAGTTTGCCCATGCCAAAGTTGTCTCCATCCTTATTGTGACTTATATTACCATATCACAATATGCGAAAGTCGCAACTCTTTCGCCCTTTCCGACGTTTGCCGACGGCCTCGCCACGCAACGCGTGCTCGAAGCCGTCGGCTACACGACGCCTTAGTTTAGGACGAAACCGCTCGCGACGGGATGTACGACGATCCCGGCCGCGCTCGCGCACGTCGCTGCGGCCGTGCATGGTCCCGAGCTTCCGAAGTAGTCGCCCGCGTCGACCCGGCCGTCGCCGTTGGCATCGTACCAAACGCCGATCTTGTACGCCGGCGCGTTTGCCGGAATGTCGGCGACGCGGAACGTCCCGCTCGCGGTGACGGGTACGCCCTGCGGATAGGTGACGTCGACGATTTGCGGCGCGTTCGAGCCGTTCGGCACGTATGCAAACGCGACGAAATTCGTATTCGTCGGCAGCGCCGGTGGCGCGCTGTCGCCGGTCACGGCCGCGAGCGCGCGATAGGCATTGAGCCGCCCCGCGCCTTGATTGGGATCGTGCAGATCGTCCGCCGTCGCCATGAGCGAGGCCTTGATCTGGCCCGGCGCAAGGCCCGGATTTGCAGCGAGCATCAGCGCCGCGACCCCGGAAACGTGGGGCGTCGCTTGTGACGTCCCGGTATAAAGCGCTTGGCAATCGGCTTTATTAGGGCACTGGCTCGTCGTATCGGCTGGCGTCGTCGTGTAGAGTCCGGCAATCCAATGCAGCAAGTCGGGCGGACTCGCCGGCGTCGTGGAGCCGGCCGGCGGCGCCTCGGCGAGCGTCGGGTCGCCGCCGGGTGCGACGAGCGTAAGACCGGGACCGGAATTCGAATAGCTCGCGACCGTTTCGATCGCACCGGCGAACGCCTGCGGGTTGGCGGAATCGTCGAGCTTCGAAGCACCGACCGCGATCACACCGTCGTACGCGCCGGGGAAATCGACCGTCGTCGAACCGCCCGGACACATCGGATCGCTAGTCGTGGCGCCGCGTTCGTTTCCTGCGGCGGCTACGACGGTCACGTTGTGGTTGATCGCGTACGAGACGGCATCGCGTTGAACGGGATCGACGCCAAGCACCTGACAGGCGCCGAGGCTCAAGTTGATGACCCGCGCGTTGTGCGCAACGGCGTCGTAAATCGCCTGCGATACGTCACCTGAGTTGGCCGAGGTCGAATACTTGTTCGCCGCGGTGCCGTTGCTGAAGACCTTGTAGATTTGCAGGCTCGAGTTGAAGCCGGTACCGGCGTACCCCGCACCGTTGTTGGTATCGGCCGCCGCAATACCGGCGACGTTGGTGCCGTGACCGTCCGTATCTTGGGCGGCCGTGGATCCCGGCGTCACCGTACCGTTGAGAACGCTCTCTGAATAAGTTATTTTGCTACCCGCGAGATCGGGGTGATTGAAATCGGCGCCCGTATCGATGATCGCGATCGCGACCGACGGCGAACCCTGCGTATAGCCCCACGCGCTATTCGCTTTGATCGCGAATTCGCTCCACTGCCGATAGGTGTCGAAGTGCGGATCGTTCGGGGCGACCGCCGTCGCCGCTTCTTTATAGTACAGGCGCTCGGGCGTCGCCGAAGCGACGTCGGAACGCGCCCGCAGCGTCGCTGCTAGGTCCGCGATCGAGCTTCCAGCCGGGACATCGACGATGCGCGTGAGTTCGCCGCCATGTGCCGGACCGATATCGACGCCTCGTGCGATGCCTGCGCTACGCTCGACATCGAGCGGACGACGGCCGGCGCCGGCGAGTGCCGCGACGCGATAGCGCACGACCAGCCGCGTGGAACTAAAGGCGGGCTGTCCGAGCGCACCGCGCGATGCGAAACGCGGCAGGGGGCGAGCCGCGGATGACGCCGTCGCCGTGTCCACGCGACGGCTCACGGCCGCGTTCGCAATCGAACTGAGCGTGCCGTTGGTGTCGGCGGCTTGATTGTAGAGCACCGTGTGAAGACCGTTCCCGCGCTGATCGGCGACGAACGTGAAGAGCGCAGCACCGTTATTCGGCGTGATCGACACCTTGGCGACCTGATTGGACACGTTCGGTACGACCGTGGCGGGGGTCGTCGCGCTGGAAGTCGTCGCGCCGCTAACCGTCACCGGTAGACCGGCCGGTACGGATTGAACCGACAGCGTGCTCGTATTCGGAGCTCCCGACGGCAGCGCACCGGGCGTCCCGCCGCCGGGAGTCGTGATCGGAGTCTTGGTCGACGTCACCGTCGGCGGCCCCGGCGCTTTCGGCGTCGCTGAGCCGCCGCCGCTGCAGCCGGTCGCCGTCGCGACGAATACGAGGCCGAACACGGCACGAGAAAGACGCTGCACGAAGGGTTCCTTTCGGCTTAGGAAACGCTGGCCCGAACCAACTTACTCTCACTCTCATCGAGCTCCCGCCATAGCAAGTTGAGGGCCACGAGCGTCGTGCGACGGCGAATGTCGTCCCGGCTTCCCGGCAAGGTGACGCGCCGCACCGTTATGGCGCCTGCCCCGAAGGCGATCGCGATATAGACCGTGCCGACCGGCTTCTCCGGCGAACCACCTCCCGGCCCGGCGACGCCCGTCGTCGCAATCGCGATATCGGTGCCGAGCCGCGCGCATGCGCCGCGCGCCATCGCGCCTGCGACCGCTTCGCTGACGGCGCCGAATTGCGCGAGCAGCGCTTCGTCGACATCGAGCAGCGCCGTCTTGACCGCGTTATCGTAAGCGACGACGCCGCCGCGGAAACACTGCGATGCGCCGGCGACGCGCACGATCGCGTCGGCGACCGAGCCGCCCGTCAACGATTCCGCCGTGCCGAGCGTTTGACCGCGCGCGACGATGCGCCGCACGAGCGCCCCCGCGAGCGTATCCTCATCGACGCCGTAGATACCTTGGCCGATACGTTCGCGCAGCTCGGCCTCGATCGGGCCGATCAGCGCGTCGGCCGCGCCGCGATCGGCGGCCTTCGCCATGATCTTCACGTCGACTTGAAACGAGTGCGCGAGCACCGCGATCTTCGGATTCTCGAGCGTCCGAAAGAGCGCCTCGATGCGCGAGTCGATCTCGGATTCGGCGATGCCGATCGTGTGCAAAGTACGCGTGTAGATACCTTCGCGAAGCGCGAAGCGCGCTTTGAGCCAGGGCACGAGCCGCTCCGCGAGCATCGGCTTCATCTCGCCGGGCACGCCCGGCATGCACGCGATGAATTTGCCGTCGTGGCGCAGGGCGATGAAGCCGGGGGCCGTGCCGTGCGGATTTTCGAGCACGACGCTGCCCGCCGGCAAGATCGCTTGGCGCCGGTTGTTCTCGGCGATCGGGCCGCGGCGCCCGAACGACGCCAGCCGCGCTTCGATCGCACGGACCGATGGCTCGTCGAGTTCGAGCTGCGTGCCCACCGCGGCCGCGACCGCTTCCTTCGTGAGGTCGTCGACGGTCGGACCGAGTCCGCCCGTCGTCACGGCGCCCTCGCAGCGCTCGAGTGCCGCCCGCAACATCGCTTCGAGCCGCGCGGCATTGTCGCCGACGGAATGTTTTTGGTAGACATCCAGACCGCTATCCGCGAGCACGCGCGCGATGTGCGCGCTATTGGTATCGATGAGTTGCCCGAGTAAGATCTCGGTGCCGATCGTGACGATCTCGACGCTCGCCACGCCCTAAACCACTTTCGGCACGAAGCCGGCGAGCTCGTCGCGGAACCACTGCGGATACGTGATCGTGACATCGATCTCGAGGCCTTCGGATTTCGCGATCATCGCCGCGCGCCGCTGCGCCGACGTCGTCACGCGCATCTTGTTGCGCTCTTTTTGCGCGTTGTGGCAATCGATGAAGCGCACGAACGTCGCATCCATCGCCGCTTGCAAAGCGGCGCGCAATTTGCCGCCGACGCGTGGCGCGATACCGCCGGTCGAGATCGCGACGCGGCACGGTCCGGCCTTGACCGTCGCCTGCATCGCCACGAAACCGTGCTTGGGCTGATCGATCGCGCACAACAGAAATTTGTATTTGTCGGCGAGTTCGCGCATCCGCTTCGCGGGCGGCTCGTCCTGCGCCGTGAAGATCACGAAAAATGCGTCCGCGACATCTTCGTCGCGCACGCTATACGGATCTTTGAGCCAGGTGACATCCGCACCGACCTCGCGCAGCGCCTCATCCTTCTCGCTCGCTTCGCGGTCGTCACCGGCACCGATGACGACGCATTTACGGCCCTGGAGATTCAAGCCGACGGGGAAGAAAATAAACGGGTAGCGGGTGACGTCGAGCGGTTGTGGGGCGAGCATGGCGTTAAAAATCCACCGGGCGTAAGTAGAATTCGTTGATCGCGGTATTCGAAAGCATGGCGGTCGTCGGCAAATGGCGTTTCCAGTGTGTCCCGTCGACGCGCCGCCGCACGAGCGCGACATCGGACTGGGCAAAGCCGCGCGCGACGATCTTGCGATCGCCAAAACCCGACAACATGAGAGCGAGGATGCGATCGGCTTCGAGATAGGTGATGCCCAGATCGCTTTCATCGGTCTGATTCGCCTCGAGATCGGCACTGGGCGCCTTCGCGATGATCCGTTCGGGGACGCCGAGATGCCGCGCGAGTTGCCACACCTGCGTCTTGAAGAGATCGCCGATCGGGTTGAGCGGCGGCGAATCATCGGCGTGCCATGTGAAGTATCCCATCAGGCGTTCGGTTTTGTTTCCCGTGCCCAGCGGCAAGGCGCCGAGCTTCGCGGACTGATCGAAGAGGACGAGCATGCGCGTGCGCGCCATGATGTTGCCGCGCCGGCGCGGATCGGCCTCGGGTTCGAATTGCAGATAGCCGTCGACGGCGCCCGTGATCTCGATCGTGTGCGCGGCACAGCCGAGAGCGTCGATCACGGCTTGCGCGTCGGCGAGGCTACCCGGGCTCGACGACCGATACGGCATGCGGATGCAGTGCACGTTCGGCGCTCCGAGCGCGAGCGTGGCCAGATACGCGACGACCGCCGAATCGACGCCGCCCGAAAGCCCGAGCACCGCCCGCTGCACGCCCCGCCGCTCGACGAGCTCGTCGTGCAGGAACGCCGTCAGCCACATCGTTGCAAGTTTTTCATCGATCGCGAGCTCCGGCATGCGCTGCCGCGCTGCCTCGACCACGGGTAAGGCGACGGTCATAGCGCGGTTTCCGGCGCAACCGGCGTCAGCGCCGCGTCCGGCTGACGCATGCTGCGAAACGTATCGTGCGGAAAAAGTTCGTCGTCGTACAGCAAATCCGGTAAGACCGCGCCAAGATCGCCGAGCAGCGGCAAACGTGCCCGGGCGACCTCGATATCGGAATAGTCGAGCTGCGCGCGTAACACGTGCGCGCCCAGGACCGGGAGCGCCGCGAGCGTCTCGCCGAAAGGATCGATCACCGTCGACGATCCGGTCATACCTTTACCGCCTTCGAATCCGGCGAGCCCCGCATAGAGCACGAACACGCCGTGTTCGACGGCGTAGCTTGCAAGGACGTTGCGCCAATGACGGACGCTTTCCAATTCGCCATCCCCCGCGAAACCGCGCCCGGGCGAAGCGCTCGGAACGATGAGCGTGCGCGCGCCCTTGATCGCCGCGAGTGTCGGCATGATCGCATGCCAGGCGTCTTCGCAGATCAGGATCGCCATGCGGCCGAAGCGCGTCTCGAACGTTTGCAGCCGGCGTCCGCGCGAGAGGAAACGTTCCTCGTCGAACACGCCGTACGTCGGTAAGAACATCTTCCGGTGGACATGCTCGATGCGATGCTGTGCGCCTTCGACGTGCAGATACAGCGCCGCGTTGTAGAACGTGCCGCCGGCGTTTTCGTAAAAGCCGAGCGCGATATCGACGGGCGCCCGCCCGGCGCCCGGCGCCGTCCGCCAGACGTCCGCGATGCGCGCGGCGAGGTCGCTCGATTCGAAGGCCAGCTCGTACACCGCACCCTCGAGAAAGTATCCCGTCAGCGCCGCTTCGGGAAAGACGATCAGATCGTAGGGCTCGGTCTCCGCCGCCAGCTGCGCGAAGATCGCGCCGAGCTCGGCGAAATTTGCGGCAACATCGCCTTTGCGCGGTTTATTTTGTACGATCGCGACCTTCATCGCAAGATCAGACGGCGACCGCGGTGACGGCGTTCTCACCCAGCGCCGCAAGCTGCATGACGATATCTTCCGCCGGATAGGTGAGGATTTCGGCCAGCGTCGGGTGCAGGTGCGGGATCTTCACGAACTCGTGCACCGTAGCGTTGTAGTACATCGCGACGATGACTTCGTGAATGAGATCGGACGCTTCCGCGCCGACGATCGCCGCACCGAGGATCTTGCCGTCGAGCGGCGACGCGAGCATCTTCACGAAGCCTTTGGTCTTGGCGATGGCGATCGCCTTACCGTGCTCGCTGAAGAGATACGATCCGGAAAGATAGGGAACGCCCGCGGCGGCGAGCTCTTTCTCGGTGCGGCCGGCGACCGCAACTTGCGGATCGGTAAAGATCGTATGCGTTTTCTGCAAACCGTAATCGGCGACTTCCGTCGTCCCTAAAATCGCGTTACGGGCGGCGAGCTCGCCCTGATAGATCGCGACGTGCACGAGCGCATACACGCCCGTGACGTCGCCGACGGCGAAGATCGTGGGCACGCACGTGCGTAGGTCGGGCCCGACCTCGATGCCCGTGATCGCGTGGCATGTCACGCCCGCCCGTTCCAGTTCGAGCCCGCCGACATTGGGCACCCGCCCCAGCGCATAGAATATTTCGTCGGCCTCGACCTGTTCTTCGCTACCGTTTCGCGTGTAGTGGACGACCTTTTTCGTACCGCGCTTCTCGACGCGCGAAAGGATCGCGTTCGTACGCACGTCGATCCCTTCGTTGCGGAAGTACAGCGTGACGGAATCGCCGACATCAGCATCTTCGGTCGAGAGCAAATGCTTCGCGCGCACGATAAACGTCGTCGTGACGCCCATGCGCGACATGAATTGGCCGAGTTCGCAGCCGACGTAACCGCCGCCGAGTACCACGATCGAGTGGGGCAGCTCGTCGTTCTCGAGCACCGCGTCGCTGTCGATGAAGCCGGTTTCGACGAGCCCCGAGACGGCCGGGGGCGCGACCGAACTGCCGGTGGCGATGATGAAATGCTTCGCTTCGAGCGCGACGTCGTCCCCGACGCGTAGCCGCGTCGACGATTCGAACGTTGCCAGACCCTCGTAGAGCGGAAACGACTTCAAACTCCCGATGCGATAGTCGGCGAAGCCGCCGATGATCTCGCGTTTACGCGCGATGATGCGCTTTATGTCGATCGTCGGGGGCGCCGTATGAATGCCCAGTTCCCCGCTCGCGCGGATCTCCTGAGCGACATCGCTCGAGGCGATGAGCGTCTTGCTCGGCATGCAGCCTTTGAGGATGCACAAGCCGCCGAGCGGACCATGATCGACCAGTGCGACACTCGCTCCCAGCTCCCGCGCCGTGCGTGCCGCCGCATACCCGCCGCTCCCGGCGCCGATGACCACCAGGTCGTATCGAAAAGTCTTCACCGTCATGCTAACCCGTTTCGGCCTTCCAAGTTGGCGCCCAAAAACGGGCCGCTGTCGTCGGAAGACCGTTCCGCGTTAAGCGGCCGGAACCGCGCGTTACGCGGACGCCAAGTACCGGATCCGCCCGCCCGCGATATCTAGCGCGGGCCCGAGGCTTGGGGAGCGGGTGATGTGGCTCCGCCGGGCCCATGTTGTCCGCGATCGGGCGGCCCTGACGAATTCGTGCTGTTCGGCATGGAGCCGGGGGATGCCATCGCGCCGGGCGACGCCATCGCGCCGGGCGAGCTCGCCCCGCCGGGCCCATGTTGTCCGCGATCGGGCGGTCCAGACGAATTGGTGCTGTTCGGCATGGAGCCCGGGGCCATCGACCCAGGCGAAGACATGGAACCAGGCCCCGCCCCGCCGGGTCCGTGCTGCCCGCGGTCCATGGATCCCGACGAACTGCCATTAGTCGGCACCGAGCCGCCCGCGGGCCCCGTCATGCCATGTCCCATCATGCTCGAGGTTTTCGCCGCGTGCGCACCCACCGACACGGCCGTATTCCGACACACGAATTTGCCTTGCTTGGTTTTACCGTAATAGGCCGAACGCGCCGTATAGTAAATTTTGCTGGACGTATTAAGCCAGACGACCGGATTTCCGGCCTTGCACTGGGGCATCATCGACATGCCCGACATGCGCTTCATGGGATGCGAGGATTGCGCGAACGCCGGCGTTGTCAAGGCCGCGGCCGCCATTAAGGCCAGGAAAAAGCGCATTTCATCATTCCTTTATTAAATATGAATGACGGATTGCGTTCCGTTGACGTGCTCCTCAGCACCTTCCCCGTGTACGGGTTTTACGACGAGAGCCGGTCGCTGCAGTCCACCGCGGAGCCGCGCTGCAGGCGACAGCGGCCTCGAGCACGATCGCCAATCGGAAAGACCCTCCGGCTCTATGCAGTCGCGCTGGGGTGACGTGGCCCACAGTCCGCCTCGCAGCGAATCTAGCGGCAATCTGCTTTCGTCTTTGTTTGACGTAGTGTTTCACGTAGTGTTTGGTAGACAAGGACGCTGGTTGTGAGCGAAATGTCGTCGCTTGGAAGCGCGGAAACGGCTCCCGGAGATTCATACTCGTTCGAGGTTGAGGCAACCGCTCTCTTGCTTGCGCTGGAGCACCACGACGCGGCGACTCGTAACCACTCGGATAGCGTTGCGTCATGGAGTCGTCGCATCGCTGAGGTGCTCGGTCTGCCCCTTTCCGCCCGCTGCTTTATCGAACGGTGCGCGCTCCTCCACGACATCGGAAAAATCTTTACCCCGAAAGAGTTCTTGACCAACCCCGGTCCACTTACGGTCGACGAGTGGGTTCGCATGAAAGCCCATGCTGCGGAGGGCGCGGCGATGCTTGCGGCAGTGCCGCGACTGGCGGATTACGCCGACGTCGTTCGCGCTCACCACGAGCACTACGACGGCCGTGGATATCCCCATGGCCTTCGCGGGGATGCGATTCGATGCGAAGCGCGCATCATTTCCGTCGCCGACGCTTTCGATGCGATGATCAGTCGGCGCGATTACCGCAAGTCGCTTTCGGTGAATGCAGCGATTACGGAGGTACAGCGCTGCCGTGGATCGCAGTTCGAGCCGGCAGTCGCGGACGCTCTGGTTTCCCTCCTGCTTCCGGAGGGCGCACGCCTGCGGCGATCGTCAGCCGACACGCACCTCCACTCGCGCTACGCCTAGCAAACCGGCGCGAGCGCTCTCCGGGAAATTCAGCGCCGGTCTGCGAAGCTGATAACCCGCATGTCCGCTCAGGCCGTTTTGTTCGGTGGCGTCCGCCATCGTTTCCGCGCGATCGATGCGATGGCCGGAGCCGGCCTACTGGCACTAGGCCTCGTCCTCGTCGGCGGAACGGCAATCGGTGCGGGGCTCTGGTACGCCGCCGTTCCCCACGTCGGCGGGACGGTCACCGCAAGCGAGGTCTTGCTCATCGTCGCGATGCTGCTCGGCATCGCAGCTGCGTTTTGCGGCTGGTTCACGTATGGCACGTATTTCGCGCGCCGCTCCGGCATCGAGGTGCGAACGGCGCTGCGCTGGGATGCGCTATCGTGGGCCGCCCTTGCCGTTTCCGGCGCCGGGCTCGTCATGCCGGTCGCCTACGGGGGGCCGACGCGGGCCGTGGCTTTTGCGATCGGTCTTTTCGCGCTCGTGAAGCTTTTGGTCGCGGCACGCTTTGTCCACACCGTAGGCGATGTGCTCGTGACGTTCGTCGTCACACGCATCCCGATCATCGTCATCGCCGAACTCGCCTCCGTGACGATCGCACAGCGTCCCGGACGCCACGTCGCCGAATCATCCAATGCGCTCTTGGCCGTGTGGGGTCACTGGGATTCGGTGCACTATCTCGATATCGCGCGGCGCGGATATGCCGGGACCGACATGGCCTTTTTCCCGCTCTATCCCGCGCTGATACGACTGGTCGGCAACGGCGTCGGCAACGATCTCATCGCGGGACTCATCATTTCCAACGTCGCGCTGTTTTTCGGACTCCTCTTCTTTTACAAACTCATCGAGCATCAGTTCACGCGCGCCGTCGCGCATCGCGCAATTTTTTACATCTCGATTTTTCCGACCGCCGTCTTCTTCTCGGCGGTCTACACCGAATCGCTTTTCTTCGCGCTCACCGTCGCGTCGTTCTACTATATCCGCGAGCACCGCTGGGCCACGGCCGGCATCGTCGGCACATTCGCGGCTCTAACGCGGTCCGAAGGCGTTCTGCTCGTCGTGCCGTTCGCGATCGAAGTGTTCTCCGCAATTCGGGCGAGCTCGCTCGCGCAGGTGTTTGGTTCTCCCAAACGGCTCGCCCGCATCGCGCTCGGTGCCGTCGCCATTCCGCTGGGCCTTGCCGCCTACATGGCGTGGCTCTGGGTCCTCAACGGCGATCCGCTCTATTTTTCGCACGTGCAAAGCCACTGGAATCGCCATCTCTCCCCGCCGTGGGTGAGCGCCGAACACGCCTTCCGGATCATCGCGCACGCCAAGACGCCGCTCGTCGTCACCAATCAGTCGATCGAGATCGTCTTTACGATCCTCATGATCGCGGTACTGGCGGCAGGCCTTCGGCGTATGCGGCCGTCATATTCCGCTTACATGGCGCTCTCGATCGTCATCCCGATGTCGACGTCGAGCCTCATGAGCATGCCGCGCTTCGCGCTGGTGCTCTTCCCGATGTTCGCGCTCCTTGCGGTATGGGGCGGTCGTACGTGGGTCAATAGTGCAATCGTCGCCTTCTCTCTGCCGCTGTTGGGACTCTTCACCGTGCTCTTCGCCGACTGGTACTGGGTCGCATGAGCGAAATGACGTTCGTGCATCGTCTGACGCAGCGTCGCGGCGTGCGGCAGTTCGTGAAATTCGGCATCGTCGGTGCATCGGGCTTCATCGTCAATCTCGTGATTTTCTCGATACTTCAGCATGCGACGCCGCTCGATCAGCAAAAAGCGCACTACACGTTCAACTACTCGATCTCGTTTCTCTCAGGCGGCGTTTCGAACTATTTCCTAAATCGCATTTGGACGTTTCGTTCCAGCGCTCACGCCGTCGTGCAAGGCATGCAATTCATTGCCGTTTCAATGGTCGCGCTCGTCGTCGGGCTCGTGGTCTCGCACTTCACCGAACCGTCCCTGGGCCCGGGGCATAAGACGTGGTTCATCGCGACCGTCTCGGGCATCGTCGTCAATTTCTTCGTCAACAAATATTGGACGTTTCGGGAACCCGTTTAGGGCGGTACTGGGCCGGCGCTCTGGGCGCGATCGTTCTGCTCGGTTTGGTCCTCCGGCTCCACGGCATCCATTCGCCGATCCTCGATCATCCCGGCTGGCGACAGGGCGATACCGCCGCAATCGCGCGCAATTTCGCGACGCTCGATTTCAATCCGTTCCATCCGCAGACCGATTACGACGGTCCGCCGCCGAATTACGTCGAGCTCGAATTGCAGATCGTGCCATGGCTTGCGGCGCTGGCCTATAAAGCGTTCGGCGTCCACGAGGTCTTCGGCCGCGCCATCTCGATCGTCTTTAGCCTCGGAACCGTCGTCGTGCTTGGATTCTTCGCGCGCTGGCTCTTCGCAAGCCGCGCCGCCGGCCTCGTCGCGGCACTTGCCTTCGCGATCTATCCGGGCAGCACGTATTACGGTCGGACGTTCACCCCGGATGCGACCATGGTTTTTTTCTTGACCGCCGCCGTCTACGCCGCGGCGCGCTGGATCGTCGCTGATGAGGCGCGCTTCGGGCGCAGATTCATCATTGCGGCGCTGCTGACCGCGCTGGCGTTGCTCGCGAAACCCGTCGCGATCGTCGGCTTCGTTCCGATCGCCGCGCTGCTTCTCGCGCGGCGCGGCTTCATCGCGACCTTGCGCGCGCCACAAACCTACGCGTTCTTCGCACTTGCCGTCGCGCCGTATGTCGTGTACGACGCATACCTGCGGCGCATCGCGGAATGGCACTGGGCCAGCGGCATCACGACCTTGCACGTGCTCCCGTCCCTGCGGCGAGCGCTGCGCTCACCGGGGGCGCTACGCGAGAAATTGGACGCGCTCGGCGGCGCATACGATATGCTGCGAGCGACGATGGTCGGCAATACCGGCATCGGCGTCTTCGTCGTCGCGATCATCCTCACGCTCATCTGGCGCGTGCCGACGCAGTCCCGAACCGTGCTTTGGGGTTGGCTCGGCGCCGTTATCGCCTATGCTTTCGTCGTCGTGACGGTCGAACGCGTCGACTATTACCTTTATCCGTGTTTGCCGCTCGCGGCACTGTGGACGGGCGGCCTCGCGGAGGGGATCAGGCGTGCGACCCCGCCGAAAGGCCGCCGCTTCGCGACCGTCCTCGCTGCCGTCATCGCCGTCGTCGCTCTACGCGAAGCGCGCACCGCCGTCGCACCGTATTACACCTATAAGAAAGGCGTGTATCGCCAAGCCAAAGCACTCGATGCCACACTTCCGGCGGGCACGCTCATCGTGATGGCGCACTACGATCCTTCGGTCCTGTACTATATCGGCCGCAAAGGCTGGGAAGAGGATCCCTACCTGTGGACCCCCTTCGACGAGCAGAGCGCGATGCGTAAGGGGGCGCGCTATTTCATCGCGATCGAACGCCGCCGCTTCGAACGTAACGTCGAGTTGCACGCGTGGCTCGAGCGCTTTCCCGTGTTGAACGCGAACGCGGCGTGGCCCGTCTACGAAACCGACCTCAGCCGCGTGCTGCCGGGCTCCGAGGAACGTTGGCGCGCCTTTCGCCGAGCCGAGAAGGCCGGGACGCTACCTCAATAGCTAGCCTTTGACGGCGCTCAGCAACTTGCCCGATTTGTCGATTGTGATCTTGATGAGTTCGCCCGCACTGTCGCGGACGGTTTTGACGGTGTTGCCGCTCCCGTCGCTCGACGTGCCGCCGACGACGGGAAGCTGCAGCACGTTGCCGAGCACTTTCGAAGCGACGGAGCCGGCCGCCCCTCCGGCCACGGTCTTCTCGACGAGGTTGCCCGTCGCATCGATCGTATGCGAGACGGTCTGCCCGAGCGTATTGACCGTTTGGGTGAGAAAGCCGCCGGGCGCGAGCGCGGCATTTGCGACCGAACCGACCGTACCGACCGTGCTATCGACGGTCGAGAGCAGCCGATCGATGATCTGTGGATTGCGATCGATCGTGGTCAGCGTGCGATCGATGATGCAGGCGACGTTATCGAGCCGCACGCGAAGCTCGACGCTCGCCTTGACGCCTTTGATCGTGAGCTTGACCTTGTCGAACTCGCATCGACACCGGCCGTTAAGGACAACAGATTCGCGAGCTTCGCGTCCAAATTCAGACGGGCTTTGAGATTGTCGACCTGCAGATCGATCTCTTGCACCGAGAGATTGGGCACGTTGAGCAGAACGTCGGGATCTTTCGAGCTCGTCTGCGGCCGGACGGACGTCGGAATCGCTTGTGTCGGTCCGGGTGATGGGGCAGCGTTCCGTGCCGAAGGTACCGTTTGCGCCTGGGCTACGAACGGCATCGAGACGAAGCACATCATGAAGGCGACGCTCGCCTGCAGAGCTCGAACCATTAGGTACTCTTCTTTCTACGGTGTCGTACGTTGTGAGTGACGGTCGATGACGTTCGCGAGCGGCGACAGATCCGCGTGGAATCGAACGTCGCCGGAGATACCGTGTAAGACGGCGCGGATGCGGTCCGCATGGACGGCCGCGCCGATTCGGACGACCGCCGGTCGGTCGATGCCGGCCTCGAGCGCTTCGTCGTACGCGCCGGTCGTAATCGTCTTGGTCCCGATCGCAAGCGTGAAGCGTTCGTCGGCGCGAGCGGCAGGCGTTGGAAGCAAGGCCAGAATCAGGAGCGCGATCATCGTGTCGCGTGCGGCTTGGGTGCTGCGCTCGCAGAGGAACGCGGATCGACGAGGCGAGCAGACGCGTCAAATACCGCGTGCACGTTGCGGTACGTCGTGCCCGGCTTCGGTGACGGGACGTTCGTCGTGAGCGAGCTCCGCCCGCCGCTCACCACCGCGCCCGCACGGCGCGGGACGACTTGGTAGCGCAGCGAATCCGCGCGAACGTTCGCATGCAATCCAATGTCGGGATCCCCCCCGGCCGTGGGGCTCGCTGTCGGCGCCGCGGTCGGCGCGGCAAGCGCAAGCAGCGTTGTCGCAAAGGACCACACGCCGATCGCCACGACGGATTTCAGGCGACGCATCTGACTCCCGCAAGCGCGATGTGCTGTTCCATAGTTCGCTCCGTCACGCACGATGCTTTAGCTCTCGACGGCTCCTGAGATACATATCACTTCAGGGCAGCGGAAGCAGCGATGCCGCGGGCGCCAACGGCGCTTCGCCCGAGCGCTCCGGGGAGCCGGATTCCACGAGTTGACGATAGGTGACGAGTCGCGAAGTCAAGCGCGCCACGTCGGCGTTCAAGCGCTTCGAAGCGCGGATCGCCTTGGCGAGCTCGCTCGAATCGTAGGTATAATCGAAACGCTGCAAGGCCGCGACGATCGCGCTGCTCTCTTTGCGAAGACCCGCGTATGCGCGGCGCAGCGCGAGACCGGTATCGCCGTTGATCGGGTAGTTGGAGAGCACGATCGCCCGCTTGACCCGCGCCTGCTCGATTTCGGTGCGCAACTGGGCCAGCCGGATGCTATCGGGTTCATATTTCGCGGCGACGGCGAGCGCGGCGAGCGCATCGTCGAATTTCGAGAGCGTGTAGTCTTGTGCCGCGATCTGTAACTGGACGTCGGCAAGACCGGCACGCGCGTGCGCGTCTTCGGGCGAGAGCCGCAGCGCCAAGCGATACGCGACCGAGGCGTCAGGAAGGTTCTTGTTCGCAAGTGCCAGATCGCCCTGATGGTTACGCGTGCCCACGATGAAGCTCGCGAGTCCGCCGGAGCAGCCGCCCAATGGCGCAGCGCCGGCCGCGAGTGCCATCACGAAGGCCGACGTGCGACGGATCATCGGTGGTCCATCAGTGTGGCGCAAAAACATAATGCGCGGCGCTGCCGATGAAGAGCGCTGCGGGATAGAGAATGATTTGCGAAGCGAGCGTTCCGAGCACGAAGGTCAGCGCGAGATAGAACACCATCGCACGCACGTTTTCGACCGATCGTTCGCCGCGCGCGGCTTGGTCGACGATATAGGCCGATGTCGGATCGACGATGATCGCAAATGAGATCGTTGCGATTCCGTTCACGAGTCCCGATGCCGAAAGCGCCGTGCGTGCGACGTCGGGCCGTAAGATACTCGCCTCGTAGGCGGCGACGACGGCGATCGCTTGAATCGCCGTCACGACGATGTTGCCGACGAGCAGCTTGAGCGGCACGTCGCGCAAGGAGAAGCGCCGCAGCAATGCGGCCGAGGGCAAGCGCACCGTGCGCAGAACCGCGCCGAGCACACGTGGATCGCCGAGCCGCGCGAGCGATCGCGGAATCGAGCCGCGCCGTTCGAAAGCGGCGACGCCGCGCACGAAGAGATAGACGAACGTCGGCAGCAGGATCGCGCCCGCCACCGTTCCGATCGTGCCCGCCGCGACGATGCCGCGAATCTGCCATTCGAACTGCGCGGTCTGTGCCGCGGCGAGCGCGGGCACCGCGAGCGCCGTGCGCCCCGCCGTATCGGAGATCGAACCCAAAAGCGGTGCATAGAACATATTTGCGAAGCGGCTCGCCGTCACGAACAGGTTGAAGAGCGAGATCGACGTTCCGATGCGGCCGGTCTGCACACCAGCGAGGCGCGCGGCATACGCGCCGACCTGGACCGCCTGTAAGAACGCGTTGAGCACCATGGCCAAGATGAGCTGCACCGACCAAAACGTGTCGAGTCCCAGGCCCCTCGGCGAGGCGACGAGCGCGAGACGCACGATGCCCGGCGCATCGGCAAGGCTCACGCAGCGCTACGCAACCCAGGCAACGTCGCCGTATCGAGCGGCCCGAGCACACTGAGCCCGAGCGACTCGGGGGCGAAGAGTTCGCGCGCAAGCGCGGTTACGTCGTCGTAGCTGACGGCATCGAACTGCGTTTCGATCTCCTCGATGCTGACGTGACGACCGAGGTTGAACTCGCCGCGTCCCAAACGGATCATGCGGCTCGAACTGCTCTCGAGCGATAACGTCAGACTTCCCTTGATGTGTTCCTGCGCGAGGTTCAATTCGGCCGCCGTGGGACCGTGCTCGGCGATCGCACGCAGTTGCTCGACGATCACGTCGACGCACTCCTGGACGCTGCCGGGCGAGGTTCCCGCGGAGACGCCAAAGAGCCCCGCACCGCGATAGCCTTGCTGAAACGAATAGACGCTGTACGCGAGGCCGCGTTTTTCGCGCACTTCTTGGAACAGCCGGCTCGACATCCCGCCGCCGAGAATCGTGTCGAGCACCGAGAGCGCGTAACGACGCTCGTCGCTTACGGAAAGCCCCCGCGTTCCGAGCATGACGTAGGCTTGTTCGGTATCTTTGGTCTGCACGACCGTCGCGGGCGTGAGGCGTGGCCGCTCCGGCACGGGAGACGTGCTCGAACCCGCGTGTCCGGCGAAAGCGGTTTCGACGAGGGCGACCATGGCGTCGTGATCGACGTTTCCCGCAGCGGCAAAGACGACGGCGTTCGGCGCGTAATGCGCCCCCAGATGCGCGCGCAAATCGTCGGGACGGAGGGCCGAGACGGTTTCGGCATAGCCGATCGTCGGCTCGCCGAGATGCGATCCGCCCCACATCGTGCGCACGAAGAGATCCGAGATGACGTCGTCGGGTGAATCGTTGTACATCCGAATCTCCTCGAGCACGACCTTCTGCTCTTTGGCGAGTTCGTCTGGGGCAAACGTCGAGTGGAGGAACATATCGGCGAGCACGTCGACCGCGAGGGGCACGTGATGATCGATGACCTTCGCGTAGTAACAGGTCGCCTCTTTATCGGTGAACGCGTTGAGGTTGCCGCCCACGGCATCCATCGTCTCGGCGATCTCGCGCGCGCTGCGCCGCTGCGTGCCTTTGAAGAGCATGTGCTCGACCAAATGCGAGATGCCGCGCAGCTGCGGCTGCTCGGCCGCACTCCCCACGTCGGCCCATATGCCAAGGGTTGCCGAACGAACGTGCGGCATGGCTTCGGTGATGACGCGGATACCGCTCGCGAGCGTAGATTTCCGGTACAAAAGCGCTCCTGGCTGCGAGAAAGCAAAAGAGGTCGATTGCATTAACGGCTGGGCCGCCCCTTGCGCTAGCGGCCGCCGAGCGCATCCCGCCATGCCGGCTGCCAATAAACATCTTCACCACGCCGCAAACGGGCGCCAAACGTGTCACGTTCCCCGCGACGTACGGTCGCCGCATAGACGGTATAGGACGTCGGGTGCGCCAAATCGCCCGCGACCACTTCATGCGCGTATGTCGGCAACGGCAAGATCACCCATATATCCACCTCTTCCACCCCACTCGCAGCAAAGGTTTGCGTGATGAGCGCGATCACTTCATCCGTGAAGCGCTCGGGCGTCACCGCAGCGTGAAACTTCGCACCCGAAAGCACGAGCCCGGCGACGCGATGCGAGCCCGCCGCGTCGACGCGAATCTTCGTCACCTGCACGGGCCACGTGGTCTTGAAGATGGCGCGGCCGATACGGGTGGCTTCGGGCTTGTCGTTACCGCGCGCGCGAGCGGCCGCGACGGCGTCGGGCGCCGAGCCGCCGGCCGCCGCGAGGCGCGGCACAGCAAGTGCGGTCGCGATAGCGAGCGCTCCCGCGCGCCGACGGCTCACGTTGCCGCACGACGCCATCAGTAACTTTGAGCGAAGTACGCGCGAACCGTCGCGGGTTCACCGCACGCGACACACGCCGTTTCGCCGTCAGCGAGCGGGCGCGTGTTGCGCGTCGTTGCGCCCGTTTCGGCTTTGACGGCCGCTTCACACGCGGCACGGCCGCACCACGCGATCGCGATCATTCCGGCGCGCGTCGTGCAGCACTCGATGAACTCGGCACGCTCGCTGACGGCCAACGTGTGCCCTTCGAGAAACGCCCGCGCTTGCGCGTAGAGGTGACGCTGTATCTCGGCCATGAGCGGTGGAATCGCGGCTGCGACGGCAGCCAGCTGCACCGTCGTTTTTGCGCCGGCGCCGCCTTTTTCGCTATCACGGCGCACGAGCGTCGCAACGCCCGCTGCGAGGTCTTTCGCGCCGAGCTCGATGCGCAGCGGAACGCCTCGCATCTCCCAATCGGCAAACTTGTTGCCCGGGCGCAGATCGCGCTCGTCGAGTTTCACGCGCACGCCCGCCGCCTTGAGCGTCGCGAACAGCGTGCGTGCCGCCGCCACGACATCGTCGCTTCCGGCCCGTACGATCGGTACGATAACCGCCTCGATTGGCGCCATGCGCGGCGGAATGCGTAAGCCACGATCATCGCCGTGCACCATGATGAGCGCTCCGAGCATACGCCAGGACATGCCCCACGATGTCGTCCACGCGTACTGCACGCTCTGATCTTCGGCAGCGAATTTGATGTCGTACGCCTTGGAAAAATTCTGGCCCAATTCGTGTGACGTGCCGGCCTGCAACGCGCGGCCGTCGGGCATCAATGCTTCGATGGAAAACGTGTGGGTAGCACCGGCAAATCGTTCGGAACTCGACTTCTCGCCCGTATAGACCGGTACGCCGACGATCTCTTCTGCGACTTCGCGATAGATCTCGAGCATCTGTTGCACTTCGGCCGCCGCTTCGCTCTGCGTGGCATGCGCGGTGTGGCCTTCTTGCCACAAGAATTCGAGCGTTCGTAAGAACGGGCGCGTGCGCTTTTCCCAACGCAGGACGTTGACCCATTGATTGATGAGGATCGGCAGATCGCGATACGACTGGACCCACTGCGCATACATCGTGCCGATCACGACTTCGGACGTCGGCCGGATCGCGAGGCGTTCGGCGAGCTTTTCGTTTCCGCCCTGCGTCACCCACGCGACTTCCGGCGCGAAGCCTTCGACGTGTTCGGCCTCGCGCGCGAGCAGACTCTCGGGAATGAGCAGCGGGAAATAGGCATTTTCATGACCGGTCGCCTTGAAGCGCTCGTCCAATGCCTGCTGGAGACGCTCCCATAAGCCGAAGCCGTACGGACGCAGCACGACGCAGCCCCGTACCGGCGCGAGCGCTACGAGTTCCGCTTTATAGCAGACCGCCTGATACCACTCGGAAAGGTCTCTGGCTTTGGGCGGGATCTCTTTGACGAGCGGCGTTTTTTCGAGGTGGGCGTCGGACATCACAAGCCGCGCTTCTTCGCAGCCCATGGGCGCGGTCCCGCCGGAGGTGCGCCGCGCCACCGCGAAGCGACCGAGGTGCCGAAACTCACACGAATCTATACGCGAACCGGCGACGACGGAACCACGGGCCTGGTCGGCGGTCAGCGCGTGAAGAAAAACGCGTTGCGCATCGAAACCTACGGCAGCGTTGACGAACTTTCGAGCTCCATCGGCCTCGCGCGCACGGCACTCGCCGATACGATCAGCGGCGGGGGCGACGCGTCCGTCAAAGCAGCAACGCTCGACGCGTGGCTCGCATGGACGCAAGATACGCTCTTCAATCTCGGCAGCGACCTCGCGACGTTGCCGGCGGATCGCTGGGCCGGCATGCCGCTCGTCACGCCGGCCGATGCCGACGCGCTCGAACGCTCGATCGATACCTGCCAGCTGGAACTCGAACCGCTCGCAAACTTTATTCACCCCGGCGGCGCGTATGCGGGCGCGTTCCTCCATCAAGCGCGCACGATCGCTCGCCGGGTCGAACGTCTTCTCGTGACGTTGCAAGGCAACGAGCCGATCTCGGACGACGTGACACGCTACGTCAATCGTCTCTCGGATGCACTTTTTGTTTGGTCCCGTTGGATCAACACCGCGCTCGGCCAACCCGAGCATCTCTGGAATGCGGAGACGGCACCGCCCAACTAGCTGAGCGGGGGACCTTCGTCGCGCATGCAAGAACCGTGCGCGATGGCTAGCCGCTTGTTCGCGACGACCAGCGTCGAAAATCTGCGCGAACTTGCGAAAAACCGCACGCTTCGGCGCGCGCTCTCCGCCCGCGATCTCGCCTCGATCGGCCTCGGAACGATGATCGGCGGCGGCATCTTCACAACGATCGGCACGGGGGTCAAAGGCGCCGGCCCCGCCGTCATCGTCTCGTATCTGCTCGCCGGGTTGACCTCGTTCTTCGCGGCGCTCTGTTACGCGGAACTTGGCGCGATGGTGCCCGTCTCCGGCAGCGCGTACACCTACGCGTATGCGACGCTCGGCAAACTCGCCGCATGGATCATCGGCTTTGCGCTCATTTTCGAATACGGCATCAGCGCGGCGCCGGTCGCGCAGCAGTTTTCCGCGGCGATCCAAGACGTCCTCAAGAGCGCGGGCCTCGTCTTGCCCGCCTGGGCGCAGACGTCCAATCTCGCGATCAAGGGCGATTGGTGGCGACCGGGTGCGATCGATCTCGCGCACTCGCAAGCCGACGTCGTCGCGGCGGCGTTCGTCATCGGACTCTCGCTGCTGCTCTCGATCGGCATTCGCGAATCGGCGACCGCGAACAACATCTTCGTCGTGCTGAAGATTTCGGCGTTGCTCGTTTTCATCTTCGCCGGTATCGCTCTTTTCCACGCGGCCAATCTGCGCGATTTCCATCCGTACGGCTGGGGTGTGCTCACGCCGTTCGGCGGCGCCGTCGAGTCGTCGCAGCCCTTCGGCATCATCCCGATCGCCGCATACGTGTTCTTCAGTTACATCGGGTTCGATACGGCGACCACGACCGCGGAAGAATGCAAGCATCCGCAACGCGACATTCCGCTCGGTGTCATCGGAGCACTCGTCATCGGCACGATCATCTATTGCGCGACCGCGATCGTGCTGGTCGGTGCCGTTCCGTGGGCACACGTGCCGGAGAAAAATCCGTTGGTGTACGCCCTCGCGCCGCTACACGTGCCGCTTTTGAGCTGGATCATCACGATGGGTGTGCTCGCCGGAACGACCAGCGTCGCACTCAGTTCGCTGCTCGGACAGACGCGAATCTTTTACGTCATGGCTCGCGACAACATGCTGCCGCCGATCGTGGCGAAAGTCGACCCGCGCTTCAAGACGCCGGTCGTGACGACGCTTGCGACTGGAGTCGTCGTGGCGCTGCTCGCGCTCATCGTGCCGCTCAACCAATTGCTCAATCTGGTCAACATCGGCACGCTCGTCGCCTTCGTCGTCGTGTGCGCGGGCGTGCTCTTCCTGCGCCGGCGCAAACCGGATCTGCCGCGCTCGTTTCGCGTCCCGTTCGTCCCGCTGTTTCCGATTCTCGGGATCGTCTTCTCGACGTTTCTCGCGGTCTTCGGGCTGTCGCGGACGACCTGGCTTTGGTTTGTCGCGGCACTGCTCGTCGGACTGATCTTTTTTTTCTCGTACGGCTACTGGCGCTCCAACCCGAGCGATATCGTTCTCATCGCGGATCCGCTGGAATACACGGCGCCGTGATGCACGCGCGCCGGACGCGCCTAGACTGCCAGCCGCTCGCGCGCCTTTTCATACATCGCTAAAACGATTTCGAGCGCGCGCATCGGATCGCTTGTATCGAGGCCGCCGATCGCGGTCAAGGTCCGATCGACGAGCGCGAAGGCCATCTCGCTCCAGTCATCTTCGTGAACGTGTGATTCACCATTCACGGCGCTTACGGCATCTCATCGGGGCCGTTGGCGTCGAGCGCCCCCGACGTCATGACGTCAATTTTGGCATGCGAAACATCGTAGTGAACGTTCGTTTTAAAAGCGCGAGCGATGACGCTCAGCGAGACCATCGCGCGGCCGCGCACCGCGAACGGAGCATTCTTGAGCGCAAGCGTGCGACCGTTCAACGTCGCAGCGCGATCGCCGACACGAACGCGCAACGTGTCGCGGCCGCGAACGAGTTGGATGGTGCCGGTCCTCTCATCGTAATAAGCCTTGGCACCAAGTGACTCGGCGACCGCGCGAAGCGGGACGTAGGCGCCCTTCGCGGTCGTCACCGGCGGGACGTCGGAGATCATGCGATGGCCGTCGACGCGCAAGGCGGCGGGGTGTGAGAGCGAACTCAAGACGGCGGCAAAAGCTGAAATCGCAATCGTGGCCGCGACCGAACGACGGCTAGGAAATCGCGGCGAGAGCTTTGCCATGAGCCGTCTCTCCAATAAAGTCGGGATAGATGTCCACAATGACTTTTTCGATCTCCACGCGGAGCGCCCCAAGTAAATCCACTTCCGGAAACGTACCCACCAGTTCGCCTTTCCGGTAAATTGCGCCCTTGCCCTTACCACCGGCGACGCCGACGTCAGCCATCTTGCTCTCGCCGGGGCCATTGACGACACAGCCCATCACGGCAACCTTGACCGGCGCCGTATACTCCTTGGCGATCGCTTCGACCGAGCGCGCCAGTTCGACGACTTCGATATCGGCTCGACCGCACGATGGGCACGCAGTGATATCGAAGCCTTTTTCGCGAATTCCGAGCGAGCGCAGGATCCCCCAGCAGACGGGGACTTCTTCGATCGGATCGGCCGCAAGCGAACAGCGCAAGGTATCGCCGATCCCCTCGAAGAGCAAAATGCCCATACCGATGGAGCTCTTGATCGTTCCCTCGCGGATGAGTCCCGCCTCGGTGATGCCGAGGTGCAAGGCGTAGGGCGTGCCGCGTTCGGCGAGTTTCCGGTCGGCCAAACGGTAGGCATCGATCGTCATGCGCACATCGTGCGCTTTGAGCGAGATCGCGATGTCGGTATGGCCGAGTTCTTCCAAAATCTCAACGTGGCGCAAGGCCGAAAACACCATCGCCTCAGCGGTGTGGCCGTATCTCTTTTCGAGGTCGGCGGCGAGCGAACCGAGATTGACCCCGATCCGGATCGGCGTCTTCATGTCCTTCGCGAGCGCAACGACTTCGCGCGTTTTTTTCGGGTCCGTGATATTGCCGGGATTGAGGCGCAGCTTGGCGACGCCCGCTTCGAGCGCGGCGAGCGCCATCTTATGATCGAAGTGGATGTCGGCGACGATGGGCACGGGCGAACGGGCGACGATGTGCGGCATACCCGCGGCGTCAGGCGGATCTTTGACCGTCACGCGCACGACCTCGCAGCCGGCCATCGCAAGCCCATATACTTGCTCGAGCGTCTTTTCGTAATCCGCCGTATCGGTCGTCGTCATCGATTGCACGACGACGGGGTGGTCGCCGCCCATCCAAACCTTTTTTGCGTCTTTCGAACACGACGATTTGTTTTCGAGCAGAATCGGTTTCGATTGACGACGCAGCCGGACCATGCCTAGAAAACGCCCTTACCGCTCAGAATGTTCGCAATGTCGTGATACGCAACGAAGACCATGAGGACCATCAGGAAGGCAAAGCCCGTAACATGGACCAGCGCCTCCTTATCGGGTTCCACCGGACGACCGCGCAGCATCTCCGCGACGATGAAGACGGCACGGCCGCCGTCGAGGGCGGGAAACGGTAAGAGGTTGAGCACCCCAAGCGCGATCGAAATCATCGCGGCAAGCGACAGGTACGGGCCCCAGCCGAGATCCTGATACGCCGACGCCGCGCGCGCCATCCCGATTGGACCGGAGACGCTCGACGCATACTTCGCGGGATGTGAAAGCAACTGCGCGTAGCCGGTAACCTGGGCAACGGTCGCGTTCACGAATTCCGCACCTGCGACGGGGATCGCGCGCAAGACCGGCACCCGTTCGAAGGTCGGGATCGGGCTGAATCCGATGCGCCCTTCGAAACCATGACCGTTATTCGCTCGATAGGGCGTGATGGCGAGCGTGGTCTCCGCGCCGTGACGACGGTACGTGAGCCGAATGGTCTTGCCCGCCGAGCGGTGGATCTTCTGCACGATGGCATCGCCCGCGGTGTAGGCCGTGCCGTCGATAGCGACGATTTGGTCACCGAGCTGCAAGCCCGCCTTCTGTGCCGGCGAATTCGGCTGGAGGATGCCGATCTGCGGACTGATGGTATTCGACGCGACGCCGAAGGTGATCGCCGCGATGAAAAAGATCGCGAACGCGAGGATAAAATTCGCGATCGGCCCGGCCAGCACGATCGACAGGCGCCGCAGGGGCGTCTTCCCCTGGAAGTTGTCAGGCGCCGGTTCAACGTCAGCAGCCGGGGTGACGACGATCGTACGGTTGCTCACGAAGGCGGGCCGCTCAAGGACGGCAACGGTCCCATTCCCGCTCGGGGCAGAGGTCGCGACGGCCTCGCGCATGTCGCGGAATTGGCGCTGCTGCTCCGCTTCGCTCGTCTTGCCGTCCTCGCCCTGCATGGCGCAGTAGCCACCGATCGGCAAGAGATTGATCCGGTAATTCGTTCCGCTCCGCGGCGAGGTCCACTTGAGCAACGTCGGACCGAAGCCGACTGCGAAATCGTTGACGCGCACGCCGTTGAGCCGCGCCAAAATGAAGTGACCGTACTCGTGCAACACCACGAGCACCGACAGCATCAAGAGAAAAACGGCGATCTTGCCGAGCCCGTCGAGGTTCGGTAACGCAAGGGCGAGGAGCTCATTGGTCGCTAGCATAGGTCCTTACGATTTCGCCGAGGCCGTCGAACGGGCCTCGACTGCGGCGCGCGCGAGCGTCCTCGCGCGCTGATCGGACGCCCGCACGGCGTCGAGGGTCAGAGGTTCTTGCGGAGTTCCGTCGACCGCGCTGCGGACGACGCTTGGGATATCGCCGAATCGGATCTCCCCACGTACAAACGCAGCCACGGCGATTTCGTTTGCGGCCGAAAGCGCAGCCGGGACCGTGCCGCCCCGGCGCAGCGCTTCGTACGCGAGCCCAAGACAAGGAAAACGCTCGCGATCGGGCGAGGCGAACGCCAGGGTTGCGCCGAGCGCGTCCTCCGGCGCGCCGAGCGCCGCGAGCGCCGGACCCCGCCTCCGATCGTCCAAGCGGTCCGGATAGGCCAGCGCATAGCCGATCGGCAGCCGCATGTCAGGCGCTGCCAGTTGCGCTTTGACGTTGCCGTCGGTAAAAACGACGAAGCCGTGGGCGACGGAGGTCCGGTGGATCAGGACGTCGATCCGTGCGCCCGGCACGCCGAAGAGGCGGCTCGCCTCGATGACTTCGAGACCCTTATTCATGAGCGAGGCGGAATCGACGGTATTTTTCGTCCCCATTCGCCACGTTGGGTGGCGGAGCGCATCGGCGACGGACGCCTCCGCGATGGCAGCGGCATCCCAATCCCAGAAGGGCCCGCCGGAGGCGGTGAGGATGATGCTCCCGATTCGCTCCGCGGATTCCCCGACCAGACACTGGAAGATCGCCGAGTGTTCGGAATCGACCGGCACGATCTGGGCTCCGCTGCGTTTCGCGGCAGCGACGAACAACTCGCCCGCCGCGACGATCAACTCTTTATTGGCCACGGCGATGCGCATGCCGCGCTCGACCGCAGCGAAGACCGCGTCGAAGGCGACCGCTCCCTCGGTGGCGGCGACCACGACGTCGGCAGCGCTCTCGGCGGCCACGGTGAGCAGGCCCGCGGCCCCGCAGAGCACGCGCGTCGAAGACGGCAAAGCCGCACGCAGTGCCGCCACATCGTTCGGCTTGGCGCACGACACGAACGCGGGTGAAAAGAGCTTGGCTTGGGCGACGAGCGCATCGATGCGCGAGCCGGCGGCCAGCGCCACGACACGGAAACGGTCGGGATGTCGCCCGATGACGTCGAGGGTCTGCGTGCCGATCGACCCCGTCGATCCCAAGAGCGCAATCTTCTTCTGCACAATCGTCCTTCGGGCGCTAATGAGGAATGTGACCGGTGGCGAAGAGCGCCGCATAAAACGCGACTCCGCCGAATATGTAGGAATCGAATCGGTCCAAGATGCCGCCATGGCCCGCGAGGATGGTCCCAGCATCCTTGACGTGCGCGTCGCGCTTGAGTGCCGATTCGACGATGTCGCCCGCCTGCGCGGCAACGCTCGTGAGCGCGCCGATGAGCGCACCGTCGTACCAGGGAATGCCCAAGAACGGCAACGCGCCCATCGCGCTTGCGATTGCGGTACTTGCCATGAACCCGCCCGCGGCACCCTCCCGCGTCTTTCGCGGCGAGATGGAGGTCAGTGGCGTCCGCCCGATCGCCGTGCCCACGAGCATTGCAAAAATATCGGTGAACGCGATGACGACGATCGCGGCGACGGTATATGCCATACCGACGTGCGGGAGATTACGCAGCGCGAGAAAGTACGAGCCGAGCCACCCGATGTACAGGACGCCGAACAACGTGAAGGCGCTGCGCGCGAAATAGTGCTGGCGATCGCCCGACAACGAAAATGCGAGCGATGCGATGACGGTCGCCGCGAGCATCGCCTTTTCGTACGTGTGCTGAACGCCGAGCGCCGCGAGCACGATGTACATGCCGACGGCGAGCGCCGCCAGTGGAAAGACCAGGGGCTGACCTTTCCGCGCAGTCATTGCGGAGAGTTCGTGCAGCGAACCGAGCGTGATCGCAAGGGTCACGATGGTGAACGTCGGGATCGTCGCCGTCGATCCGATGACGATCGCCGCAAGGGCGAGGCCGACCGAGGTACGTCGCGCGAGATCGCTCGGCGTTCGCGCCGCGGTCGTCGCCGTCACGAACCTCCGCTCGGCACGGCCGCACGCTCGCGGTATGCAGCGATCGCGCGGAAAAAATGTTCCCGGTCGAAATCCGGCCAAAACGTGTCCGTCACATACAGTTCGGCATCGGCCAATTGATAGAGCAGGAAATTTGAGAGTCGCGATTCGCCGCCGGGTCGAATGAGGAAATCCGGGTCGGGCATGCTCGCCGTCGATAGATACGACGCCACGACGCACTCGTCGATGGCCTGCGGATCGAGCGTTCCCGCCGAGACATCGCGCGCGACCGCTTCGATCGCAAGCCGCAACTCCGACCGCGCGCTGTAGTTAACGGCTAGGTTGAGTTCTAGGCCCGTGTTCTGCGCTGTCTTCGCGACCAAATCGTCGAGCGCGTCGCTCGACGCACGCGGCAGGGCGCGATACTGGCCGATGATCCGGACGCGCACGTTATTGCGATGCAACTCCGCAAGTTCGCTCTGCGCGAAATAAACGCAGAGATCGAGCAAGAGTGAGATTTCCGTCGTATCGCGTTTCCAGTTTTCCGTCGAGAAACCGTAGACGGTGAGCATCGGAATGCCGAAGTCGCTTGCGGCGCGCGTGACGTGCCGGAGGGCGACGATGCCGCGGCGGTGACCCTCGATTCCGGGCAGCCGGCGCGCTTTCGCCCAGCGCCGGTTGCCGTCCATGATGATTGCGACGTGCCGGGGAACGGGTCGTTCCGGCGCGATCATCGAGCTCCGGCCGGTTCGGCCGGAAACCGCTCGTAGCCGTCGTAGCCGGCCGTCATCTCCGTCTCGCCGAAGCGTTCGCGCACGCGCAAAACGCGCAACGTGCCGAGTCCAATTGCGGGATAGGGCGGCCGCAAGATATGGAGCCGCACGCGACAGGTCGCGTAGAGCGCCCGCGCCTTCGCTTCGGGAAGCAGGACCGGCGACGGTTCGTGGTGCTCCATCACGATTGCGTTCCCGTTAGGGTAAACGAAAACCCTGGTCGTTCTCGGCAGGCCCCCCAGACTCGTTTTGTAGCCGCTAGACTTCCATAATTTCTTTTTCTTTACTCGCGACGAGCGTATCGACATCTTTGATGTACTTATCGGTCGTCTTCTGAATGCGCTCGGCGGAGCGCTTGTTCTCGTCTTCGCTGATGCTGCCGTCCTTGAGCAGCACCTTGAGCTCGTCGACGCACTTGTGCCGAACGTTACGCACGCCGACCTTCCCGTCTTCGGCTTTCTTTTTTATGACTTTGACGAGATCTCTGCGCCGTTCTTCCGTCGGCTGCGGGATCTGCAGGCGGATATTCGAGCCGTCGATGTTCGGCGTCAGGCCGAGATCGCTCGTCTCAATCGCTTTGCGAATCGCACCCACCGTATTGCGATCGAACGCGGTGATCTGCAACGTGCGCGCGTCGGGCGTACTCACGCTCGCAACCCCTTTAAGCGGCGTATACGAGCCGTACGCTTCGACCTGCAAACGATCCAGTAGCGCGGGAGATGCGCGGCCGGTGCGGACCGAGGCGAAATCGTTTCGCGTCGCTTCGAGCGCCTTTTGCATGCGCAGCTCCATGCTCTTGAAAACGTCGTCGAGCGCGCTCATCGGTTCAACTCCTTCGAATTCGCGGCGAGGCGGGCGGGCGTGCTCACGAGCGTCCCGATCTCTTCGCCGAAAACGACGCGCCGGATATTACCCGGCACGTTCATATCGAACACGACGATCGGCACATCGTTATCCATGCACAAGGTCAGCGCGGTATTGTCCATGACCTCGAGCCCACGCTGAAGAACCTCGAGATATTCGAGTTTCGTGAAGCGCGTCGCCGTGGCGTCTTTCTTGGGATCGGCACTATAGATTCCGTCGACTTTCGTTGCCTTCAAAATCGCCTGCGCGCCGATTTCGACCGCGCGTAGCGCCGCGGTCGTATCGGTCGTGAAGTACGGATTTCCCGTTCCCGCGCCGAAGATGACGACGCGGCCCTTCTGGAGATGGCGCATCGCGCGACGGCGGATATAGGGCTCGGCGATCTGCTGCATTTGGATCGCCGTCTGGACGCGGGATGCGACATCGATGCGCTCCAGCGCGTCCTGCAATGCGAGCGCATTGATCACGGTCGCGAGCATGCCCATGTAGTCGGCGTTCGCGCGGTCCATGCCGCCCGCTTCGTGCGCTTTCCCGCGCCAGATATTTCCCCCGCCGACGACCACGGCGATCGAGACCCCAAGCCGCGCTACCTCCGCAATCTGTCCGGCCATCCACGCCGTCGTCACGGCATCGATGGAACTCTCGGGGCCGGCGAAGGCTTCACCCGAAATCTTTAAAAGAATGCGGTCGAAGACGGCTAGCCCCGGACCGCTATTGGCCAAGCGCAAATTTCACGAAACGGCGGATCTTGATCTTCTCGCCGAGCTTACCGGTCGCTTTGGCAACGAGTTCGGCAATCGTCAAATTATCGTCTTTGACGAAGGTCTGGTCCTCGAGCACGACTTCTTCGTACCATTTGTTGAGCTTGCCGGTGATAATCTGGTCGATCAACTTGGCGGGCTTGCCTTCCAGGCCTTTGGCCAGCTCTTCGCGCGCCGCCGCGACGTCGGCCTCGGGCACGTCGTCGCGCGACACGTATTTCGCGGGAATCGCGGCGACGTGCATCGCGACATCGCGCACGAGTTCGGCGAAAGCGTCGTTGCGCGCGACGAAATCGGTCTCGCAATTGATTTCGACCAGTACGCCGATTTTGCCGCCGACGTGAATGTAGGAGCCGACCAGACCTTCGTTCGCGGCGCGATCGGCCTTTTTCGCGACTTTGCTCGCGCCCTGTTCGATGAGATTCTTGCGCGCGGCATCGTAATCGCCCGACGCGCCGACGAGCGCGGCGCGGCAATCGAGCATGCCCGCCCCCGTCTCATCCCGGAGGCGTTTGATATCGTCGGCGGTCGGTTTATACGTCACAGCGGAACTCACGGCGGATGCCTTTCAGGGCGGGCGCGTCGTGGAAAAGCGCCGCGCGAACCGCGCGGCGCCATCCCGGAAGAGTGCGCGGAAGAAAGTTCGGGACGCTTAGACCGCGGCCTCCCCCGCCGCCGCCGTGGCGGGTTCGGGCTCGGGAATCTCGGCCGGCATCGGCTCGGGCGCCACGTAATCGTCGTAATTCGCCTCATCGTCGAAGCCGCCGCTCTCGACTTCCGTGCGGCCCTCGATGATCGCGTCGGCGATCTTGGAGACCATCAGCTTCACGGCCCGAATCGCGTCGTCGTTTCCGGGGATCGGATAATCGATTTCGTCGGGATCGCAATTCGTATCGATAACGGCGATGATCGGGATCTTGAGCTTGCGCGCTTCGAGCACCGCGATCCGCTCTTTCTTCGGATCGACGATAAAGACGGCATCGGGAAGACGATGCATATCCTTGATGCCGCCGAGGAAACGTTCGAGCTTCTCGAGCTCATCGCTCAGCCGTGAGACCTCTTTCTTCGGCAGCAAATCGAAGCTGCCCTGAGCTTTCAGCCCTTCGAGCTCGCGCAGCCGCGCGATTCGTTTTTGGATCGTCGAGAAGTTCGTCAACGTACCACCGAACCAGCGCTCGTTGACGAAGTAGGTGCCGGCGCGTTCGGCCTCTTCTTTGACGACGTCTTGGGCTTGCTTCTTGGTGCCGACGAAGAGGATCACCTTATTGTCGCGCGCCATCGCTTTGACGGCCGCGTAGACTTCACGCATCATGACGACCGTCTTGGAGAGGTCGATGATGTAGATGCCGTTGCGCTCCTGGAAGATGAAGGGTTTCATCTTCGGGTTCCAGCGCCGGGTCTGGTGACCGAAATGGACGCCTGCTTCGAGCAGCGCCTTCATGGAAATAACGGAAGCCACGAGCGGCTTGAACCTTTCTGGTCTCTCGCCCCGGCCACACGAGCCGCAGACGATGAGCGAGACCATCGCATCCGGCTTCGCGGCCGGATGAAGTGGGGGATAACCGCTCGATTATACCACGCCGTCAAGCTCGCGGTCAGCCGTCGCCACGGGCAACGAGGGCCTAGGCGAACTGCGCGGCGTGTAGCGCCGCGTAGGGACCGGCGCGGGCCAGCAATTCGTCGTGCGTGCCCATCTCGAGCACGCGTCCCGCGTCGATATAGAGGATCTTGTTGGCGCGGCGGATCGTCGATAAGCGATGCGCGATGATGAGTGTCGTGCGGCCGGGAAGGAGGCGGTCCAGGGCCGCTTCGATCAGGCGCTCCGAATGACTATCCAGCGCGCTTGTGGCTTCATCGAGGATGAGGATCCGTGGATCGCGCAGCACGGCGCGGGCGATCGAGATGCGTTGGCGCTGGCCGCCGGAAAGCCGGGTCCCGCGGTCGCCGACGGATGTATCGTAGCCGAGCGGCAAGTCGAGAATGAACTCTTCGGCGTTGGCTTCGCGCGCCGCAGCTTCGATTTCGGCGAGTGTCGCATCGAGCCGGCCGTACGCGATATTCTCCGCCACCGTGCCACTGAAGAGCATCGCTTCTTGCGGCACGATCGCAATCGCTCCGCGCAACGCACGCAGCGAATAGCCGGCCAGGTCCACGCCGTCGAGCGTGATGCGGCCCCGTTGCGGTTCGTAAAAACGCGGCACCAGATTGACGATCGTGGTCTTCCCGGCCCCCGAGGGTCCCACGAGCGCAACGATCTCGCCCGCGTCGATCGTCGCGCACAAGTCGTGCAGGACGGGCGCGGAATCCGGCTGGTAGGCGAACGTTACATTTTCGTAGCTGAGTGCGCCCGAGATACGCGCCGGCGACGCGTCCGCACCGTCGAGCCGTTCGATCGGTAAATCGATGATTTCGAAGACGCGCGCCGCGCCGACGAGACCCTTCGTGAAATCGCCGATGAAGGCGGCGAGCCGATTGAGCGGGTTGATCGCGAGCACGACGAGCGTCCAAAACTGGAAGATCTGGCCGCTCGTGAGCCGGCCGACGATCGCTTCACGCACCGAGAACGCAACGATGAAAAGCAGGGCCGTCGTGATGATCATGGCCACGATCGGCGTTTGCGTCTGCGCGAGCTGCAAGGTCTTCATGAAAGCACTGAAATACTTTTCGTTGCTGACCGTAAAGCGCGCGACCTCGTAGTCTTCGCGCCGGAACGCTTTGACGATGCGCTCGCCCTGGAGTACCTCGCTGAGATTGGCGGAAAGATCGGCGATACGTTCTTGCGAGCGTTTCGTGCTCGCCGAGATCATCTTCGTGAAGTTCAGGACGACGAGGCTGACCACCGGCCCAAAGACGAAGAGAAAGAGCGAGAGCAGCCAGTCGATGTAGAGCATCGAGGCGATCGCGCCGACAAGCGTCACGAGTGCGACGACGAACTGCGGCAGCGCGATGCTGAGCGCATCGGTCATGAGCGTGAGGTCATTGGTGAAGCGCGCGATGAACTCGCCCGGTCGCCATTTATCGAATTCGCTCATCGGCATGCGCATCGTGCGCTCGAAGAGCCGAACGCGGAAGGTCGAAATCAAACGTTGACCGCTCCACGCCGTAAGGTAGCTCTGACCGTACGTTGCGGCGTTGGAGATGACGTTGATGATGAAGATGCCGGCGAGCACGAAGACGAGCAAGCCGATCGGGTGGCGCGGATTTTCAACGACATCGTCGATGACGAGTTTGAATGCCGTACTAAACGCCAGCGGCCCGAGTCCCGCAACGATTCCGAGCAGCAACGCGAACGCGAGCCGCGGGTAATATGGCCGCGCTTCCCGCATGAGGCGTGCGATGACGGCGCGGCGATGCGTTGCGTCGAGCGCAGAATTCTTCAGAGTCTCGAAACCTTTCCGATCGCGCTGAGGTAAGTCGGTCAAACCCGTTCGCCGGAGCATTCGCCGTGGACTGTTACTATCACAACGCCGTTCCATCGATCGCCGTTTGCCACGATTGCACGCAAACGATCTGCGCGACGTGTCGTGACGAAGCGGGCATCTGCCCGGGCTGTCGCCTCGAGCGCCGCCTCGATGCCGCCGCCGCTGCCCGGCCGGGTCTCTCCGGCCGACGCGGCCCGCAAAACCCGCCACCGGGACGCTCAGCCCGCGGATCACAAACCGCTCCGCAGCCCGAAGTCGCGCAGCGGGAGCCGGGCCGAGCGCTAGCGACGATCTCGACCGAAACCCGCGGGCTTCTCGCGCTCGGTTATCCGCTCTGGCCGCTCGCCGCGCTGGCGTTGCTCGACCCTAAACGGTCGCCGGCCGTGCGGCGACAAGCCCTGCAGGCCCTCGGCCTCAATTTCGGTGTGTTCGGACTCTGGATCGGATTGGAAGCAGCCGGGCAAATTCCACTCTTGGGCTGGTCGGCGTGGCCGTTGCTCGCGGTACTTGCCCCGATCTGGATGGTAGCGACCATTGTCTACGGCGTGAAAGTGTGGCATGGCGACGACGTGCGGGTCCCGCTCGTAAGCGATTGGCTCGACGAGCGGGAAGCAGGCCGCGAGCAGCGCAAGGTCATCGCGTAACGCCGTCCGGGCGCGTAAAGGCGGCGTAGCGCGCCAGATACGCGCGCGCCGCGCTCTCGTGCTCCACGACCGGGGCCGGATAGCGGCAATCGTCGAACAAGGCGAGCCGCAACTGACGGCCTGCGCTCGACGCGGATTGCGCGAAGCGAGCATCGGGCGTACCGGAAATTTCAGGTACGTAGCTTCGCACGAACGTTCCGAGCGGATCGTACCTGCGTGCTTGCCGGCGCGGATTGTAGATGCGCGGAAATTGCGCGAGGTCCGCGCCGACGCCGGCGACCCACTGCCCAGTTGCCGCTCGCCAGCGCCGGTTCATCTTCAACGAACTCGTCGTCCCATGCAGCACGGCCGACACGCCAGTCGACGGCGAGATCGAAACACAGAAACGACGCCGCGACGAGCCGCGCCCGCGGGTGCATCCAACCCATCGTGCGGAGCTGGCGCATCCCGGCATCGACGAGCGGATAGCCCGTGCGTCCCGCTCGCCACGCGGCAAGCGCCGGGTGTTCGCTCGCCAGTGCAAAGCCGTCCAGGCGTCCTTGCAGAGCTCGACCGGGCGCTGTTTCGTAAAACCACGCTAATTGTAAGAAGAAATCCCGCCGCGCGAGCGAGCGCGTGAAGGCAACGAGCGCGAGTCGTTCTTCAGTGAGCAAAAACGGGTCTCGCGCGCGTACGTCGATCCGTGCAAGCACCGTCCGCGCGCTCAGAACCCCAAAGGAAAGGGCCGCCGAAAGACGTGCCGTCGGCGCGCCGCCCGGAACGTCGCGCGCACTCGGATATTGCAGCACGGGTCCGACGAGATACGCGTCCAGTGCGGCAAGCGCCGCGCCTTCCGACGGCTCTTCGGCATCCACGCAGGGAGTGGTTCGCATTGCGGACGCAGGCAACGGATCCGTCGCGAGGGAGAGCCGTGCGAATGTGACGCGCGTCGCGACGGCTTCTCGCGGCTGCATCGCCCAAGCCGCAACGTACGGTGCGAGCGCGCGATACCCCCGGCCGCTCTCGCTTCGCGCAGCTGCGGTTTTCTCGGGCGCGACCGCCGACGCGTCGTGGACGACGGCGACTCGAATGCCGCATGCCTCGAGCGCGCTGCGTCGCGCGTGTTGCGTCGCGAGCGTCGCGGCATCGTAGGCGCTCGCCCAGGTAACGGTCGTCGCGCCGGCGTCCGCGGCAAGCCGCACGAGCGCGGCGGGTGACGCATCGCGGCGCACGACCAAACGCGTGCCGCGCCCGGCGAGATCGGCGGCGAGAGCGCCGATCGCACCGCAATAGTAGGCGGCTCGGCGAGGATTGCGGCCGGACCGTTCAAGGAGGTTCGTTTCGACCAGGTGCGCCGGAATGACCTCACCGAAGCGCGCGGCTTCCGCGAGCGCGGCGTTATCGCTCAGCCGCAGGTCGCGTCCGAACAGATGGAGACTGCGCGGCGTCTTTAGAGACTCTCGACGTACGCAGCGACGTCCGCGACGTCGCCTTCGTTGAGCGGCGCGGGATACAGTTTCGGCATCGGCGGCTGGGGATTTTTGATCCATGCAATCGCGGCACCCGTGTCTTTGCGCGCCTTCTCACCCTTGAGACTCGGCCCGATGCCGCCGCCCGCGCCGCTGGCGCCGTGACAGCTGGAGCAATTCTGTCCGAAGATCGCCATGCCGTGTTTGGCATCGCCGGCGGCGACTTTCGCGCCCGCAACGGGTTTGAGGCCGGTTGACCCGGCATCGGTAATCGGGCCCGTCGCCGCTGACGATTGCGACGATCCATTTTTCGAACAGCCCGAGGCGAGCGCCGCGATCATGGCAAGCCCCGCGAATAGCGATACGTAACGTTTCAAGTAACCGACTTCTCCTGGTGGACGCGATGACGCTCCTGTTCTCGTACCCGGCGCTCGCGTCCCCGCAACCTTCGCCCGATGGCAGGTCGGCCGCCAGCCGCTGCAAAGTTGGCCGCATGAAGCGTTCCGCCGCCGGTTCTGTCGCCGAATCCGCCGGACCGTCGCCGACGCCGTTCGTCCGGCGCGCGGTGCTGTGGCTCGTCTGGGCCGAACGCGTCGTATTCTTCCTGATCGGCGTCCTGCTCTTTCTCGCTGCGGTCGCGCTGCTCAAAGAGAGCGCCGTCGTCCTGCTGAAAATGTACGTGGGCGGCGGCCTGCCCGCAACGGCGTATGGTTCGCAATTTCTCGACGTCGTGCTGCTGGTGCTGATGATCGTCGAACTCGCCTATAACCGTGATTCTCTCGCTGCGCGGATCCGTGCTGCTCGCCGAACCGTTTCTGATCGTCGGACTCATCGCCGTCATCCGGCGCATGCTCGTCATTACCGTCGGTGAAGTTGGCGGCCATGGTTCGCCTGTGGCCAACAGCATCCCCGAACTCGCCATCCTCATGGGCATCGTCCTGGTCTTCGTGGGCTCGATCGTCATTTTACGCCAGCAGCCGAAAAACGACGCGCAGTTCCGAGACGAAGACCCGCTCAAAGATTTTGCGTAGCGTCTTTAACGCGGAAGCGGCGTCGCGGCTCCCGCCTGCAATCCCGGCGGATTGCACGGTTCGGGCGCTTCGGGCTCCGTATCAAGCTCGCGCAGCCGAGCGCAACCATTCGATTCGACGGCGACGCGGCGTGTCTGGAGATCGAGGCCCGCAAGCAGATCGGCCTGCGATTCGTCGGCGCGCGGCGCCGCCGCCGTAGGCGCAAGGGCCACGCCCTGACCATCCGCATCGGCCGCGCGTACCGGTATTGCCGGCGCGCTCTGCGGCCGCGGCCCACGCACGAGGTGAAGCGGCGTCGACGCGGCGCGACGATGGCGGCCAACGTTGCCAGGGGTGCGCCCGCGCACCCGCGGACGCCAGGATCCGGACGACGCTCCGATCGGCGCGCGGGCGCGCTCGAGATGCAGCGCGGTCGTCGCGACCGTCGACGATTCTGCGGCGCGCGTAGGAAAACTCGACAACGCTGCACCGGTAATGCCATTGGCGAAGGCGACATTGACGACGATGGAGAGCGCGATCGCCCACCCGAAAGCGCCGACCGTCCGCCGCTCGCGGCGCACGCGCGTCTTTGCGATACGCTCGAGAACCGCGCTCACGACCGAGGGACGCCAGGTTTCCGCATCGCGTACGCGCTCCAGCGCGGCGGTCGTCGCCGCCGCGAAGGCGGCCTCGGCGCCACAGCATGCGCACTGACGGCGATGCGCGTCGAAAGCCGCGCGTTCCGCAGCGTTCGCCTCGCCGAGCATCACGGCCCCCGCCAACGCATCGAAGCAATCGTGAGCCGGCATCAGAGCTCAGCTGCGAGCGTCGTCCGCAAGACGCGCATTGCGCGGCAGACGCGCTGTCGCACGGCATCGGCCGTCGAGCCGAGGATGAGCGCAGCTTCAGCGGAGGAATAGCCCACGTACGTCGTCAGCATGACACAGGCGAGCTGCTCTTCCGAGAGCGTTGCGAGCGCGGCGCGCAGGTCGAGCGACGTCGCCGCCGCTTCGTCGGAGCGCAAGCCCGCGCCGATCTCAAATAACGGAACCGTCTCGCCGCGGCGCTTGGTCTTGCGGAGGTAGGAGATGGCGTGATTGGTCGCGGTCTTATAAAGCCAGCCCGCGGAAAGCGGGCGCGTGGGATCGGTGCGAAGCAATTTGTACGCCGCGAAAAAAACGTCTTGCACGATATCGAGTGAAAGGTCCGCGTCGTTGACGAAACGCCGCACGTAACGCGCGAGTTTGGTTTGCTGTTCGCAAACCAGCCGTTCGACGCGCGCTTCGGCATCGAGCGAACGGTCTAGTCCTAAAACGTAAACGTGGTCCACATGCATCTCCGCCGGTGCTGCCCGCCTCTACAGCGCCACGGCGCTGCCCGTTGTGACGGCGCGCCGGATTTCCCCTAGCCGCCGATCTCCGAGAAGGCCCGCATGCGGCTGCCCGCTTCTCCCAGACGCAGGTGGTGACGCTCGGGTTTGATGAGCATGCCGCCTTGCAAGAGCGCGGCCAGTTCGTCCAAGGTCGCACCCGCGCGGACCGGCGTTCGGAAATCGATCTCATAGTCGCCGAAGAGGCAGAGCCGCAAGCGCCCGTCGGCGCTCAGGCGGACCCGATTGCACGTTTCGCAATAATCGTGGGAGAGCGGGCTGATCACGCCGACCGCGCCGGGCGCGTCGGCAAAGGCGAAATAGCGGGCCGGACCATTCCCCCCGGGCCCCGGTGCCGGGAGCAACGTGCCCTCCGCGCCGATGCGGGCGAGCATCTCGGTCGCCGACACATAGGCGTCGCGCTGACCGGCCGCATTTTCCACCACGGGCATCATTTCGATGAACCGCACGAAGACGGCGCGCCGGCGGGTGAGGTTCGCGAATGCGCTGAGCTCGTCGTCGTTCTGCCCACGCATGACCACGCAGTTGATCTTCAGCGGCGCCAGCCCGGCAGCGAGCGCCGCGTCGATCCCCGCGAGCACGCGCTCGAGGCCCGGCCGGCGCGCGATCGTTTGGAAACGTTCCTCACGTAAGGTATCGAGCGAGACGTTGACCCGGCGCAACCCGGCAGCGACCAACTCCTCGCACTGCTCCGCCAGGAGCAAGCCGTTGGTCGAAAGGGCGATGTCGTCGATACCGTCGATCGCCGCCAAGCGCCCCACGAGCGCGGCCAGATCGCGCCGCACCAGCGGCTCGCCGCCGGTGAGGCGAACGCTACGCACACCCACGGAAGCGGCGGCGGCCACGATCCGCTCGATCTCTTCGAAGGACAGGATCTCGGTTTTCGCAATCCACGGCAGCCCAGCCTCGGGCATGCAGTAGGTGCAGCGCAGGTTGCAGCGATCCGTCACCGAGATGCGCAGGTACGTGATCGGCCGCGCAAACGCATCGGCAAGGAGAGCGGCCGGCGGCCTCCCGATCAAGTCGATCGTTTCGCTAACCATCGTATGGTGTTCAATTCCGAACGACGGCAATCCGTTGTTTGCGCCCAGCGTTATTTGTCGGCGAACACGGTCTCGTCGATCGCGACGTTGAGTTTGTAGTTCTTGAAGTTCGACGTGACGTCGGCTTTGTAGGCCGGCAGCTCGACATGACCGGTCTGCTTTTCGACGAGATATACGCCGTCCACCGACGTATAGGCTTGATCGATCGAAACGTAGCCGCCCTCTTTGTAGGTCCACGTATAGCTCTTGATCGTCGCGCTGCTGTCATCGACGCGTACGTCGAGATGATCGACCCGGCCGTTTCTCTTCGGCACCAAGCGAAACAGCGTCGCGCCGTTTTCATCGCTGACGACACCGACCGTGTAGAGCGCGAGCCAGCGCCCCGGCGGATCCACTTTGGGATACACCTTCTTGAACTGCGATGCGAGCGCGGGCACGGTATCGAAGACGATCGCTTCGCGATCGGGCTTCTTGTAATACACGTTGCCGTCCAGAGAGGGGCTAATGTAGGGAAACGTCTTGAGGGCGACATCGAGATGAACGTCCGCACGATACGATTTGACGGCCGCATTGAGCGCGATCATTCGTTTGAATAGCGGGTTTTGCGCGTCGAGCGGCACGACCGGCTGCGCTTCCGCACGGCCGTACGCCGCGAGAGCAAACACGCACACAACGGCGGCAGCGAACCGTTTAAGGGGCGACGGAATTCTCACGGCGACTCAACGCCGCACGGGAAACAAAGGTTTCCAGGCTTCCTGGGCGGCGGCGATTTCGCCGCGCACGCCGGCGTTGCGTTCCACGGCGGCTCGCTCGTCGAGCGCTGCGAGCGCACGGGGCGAGCCGATTCGGCCGAGCGCCCAGGCCGCGTGCCCCCGCACCATCGGATGCGGATCGGTCGAAAGCGCAACGGCGAGCGCCGGAACGGCAGCCCGATCGAGACCGTTCCCAAGCGCAACCGCTGCGTTACGACGCAAGACCGCCGCGCCGCGCCAACCCATTGCGGTCGTCCGGTAACGCCGTTTGTACGCGCCGCTGCGCAGTGCCAGCAGCGCGACGAGCGACGGTGCCGCGCCGTCGGCCGCGAACGGGGCAAACGCGTCGTTTGCAACGGACCTGGCGAGCTGGGTCGGCGGACATGCGGCTTGGCATAAATCGCAGCCCCACACCCAGTCGCCGAGCGCGACCCGCAGCGGCCGAGGAATGCCGTCGGTGCGCTGCGTGAGATCGCTGATGCAGCGCGTCGCGTCGATCGTGTAATCGCCGCGCAGCGCGCCTGTTGGACAGGCGGCGACGCAGCGCGCGCACGAACCGCACGATGTGCGCAGCGGTATATCGGGCGGCAGGGCGAGCGTCGTGACGATCTCGCCGAGAAAGACGAACGAGCCCAGCGACGGCGCGATGAGATTCGTGTGCTTACCGATCCAGCCGAGGCCGGCGCTCGCCGCGAACGCGCGCTCGGCGAGCGGCGCGGTGTCGCACGCAATGCGCGTCGCGGTCGTTCCGGCGACGTCATCTATTTCATGTGCGATACGCTCCAGGATCCCGCGCACGCGGACGTGGTAGTCCGCCGACCACGCGTAATTCGAGACACGTCCGTGCAGTGGCGCGCGTCTCGCCGGCGCGCGTGTCGCGTACGAGACGGCGACGCAAACGACGCTGCGCGCGCCGGGCAAGATCGCAGCCGGATCGCTTGCGCGCGCCGCATACGCCGCATCGTAGCCCCACGTTTGCAGATCGCCGCGCGCGAAGGATGCGGCGAGCCGCTCGAACGTTTCGATCGAACGGGTCGCATCGGCGATCGCAACGGCCGTTGCGCCCGCTTCGCGCGCGACACGCCGGATCGTCGCAGCCAAACGCGCGGCGTCCGAAAGCGGCGGCGCGATCAAAACGCCTCGAATTCGCGAGCGCGCGCGGCATACGCGAGCAGACCGTCGCGCAAGTGATGGATGCGCCGTAACCCCGCGTCATGTAAACGCTCGGCGGCCCAGCGCGAACGCACGCCGACACGACATGCGACGACGTACGTCACGGTGGAATCGAGCTCGTGAAGACGTGCCTCGAGCAGCGACGCCGGGATAGCGATCGAGCGCGCGGGCGCCCCCAACACCGCCTCGTGCGGCTCACGGACGTCGAGCACGAGCGCGGCCGGATGGGCTTCGAGGAAATCGTCGAGATCGGTACTTTCGATTTCAGGCACGCGTGCGGGCGCGATCTCGCCAAGCGGCATATCGGTCACGTCTTCGATCGTGCGCCACGTCCCGTGCAGCGCGCAGTGCGGATCGACATCGAGCGCGACCTCGTGCATGCGCGCCGCGAGCGCGTCGATCAGCAGCAGCCGTCCGATCAGCGGCGACCCGATGCCAAGGATGAGTTTAAGGGCCTCGTTCGCCTGCCACGTGCCGACGAGCCCCGCGAGCACGCCGAGCACGCCGCCCTCCGCGCACGACGGCACGCTGCCCGCCGGCGGCGGCTCCGGGAAGAGACAGCGATAGCACGGTCCGGCCGGCGCGAAGACGCTGACTTGGCCGTCGAAGCGAAAGATCGAACCGTAGACGTCGGCTTTGTCTTCGAGCCGGCAGGCGTCGTTGATGAGATAGCGCGCGCCGAACGTGTCGGTTGCGTCCACGACGACGTCGTACAGCCGCACGAGCGCGCGCGCGTTGCTTGCGTCGAGCCGCTGCGCGATCGCATCGACGGCGACGAGAGGATTGAGCGCCGCGACGCGTTCCGCGACGACGTCGACTTTGCGCCGTCCGATATCACCCGTCGCATAGATGACCTGGCGCTGCAAATTCGTGAGCTCGACCGTATCATCGTCGACGATCCCGAGGCGCCCGATCCCGGCGGCCGCGAGATACTGCACGACGGGGACGCCGAGACCGCCCGCACCGATAACGAGCACGCGCGCTCGCGCGAGTCGTTCTTGGCCGGCCAGCCCGACTTCGGGAATGAGCAGATGCCGGCTATAGCGGCGAAGGTCGCGCCGTCCCGCGAAGGTGGTCATCGCGGGTGACGTTCGCTCAACCACGCCAAGACCGCTGCCCGCGCATTCTCGCCCGCGGAGGTGTGGTCGCTTTCGATCGTTACGAACGTCTTGGGCTCCGGCGCCCGCGCGAAGAGCTCCGCCGCGCTCGCGGGCGTGACCATGCCGTCTCGCGCCGCCGCGAGGTAGAGCACCGGCCGCCCGGCCAGCTCCGCGAGCGCAGCATCGAGGATGGCGTCGGTTTGCGCGACGATCTCGCGCAGGCTCAATCCGTCGACGTACGAGGAGCGCAGATCGATGGCGCCGCGCAGCGCGATTGCCGCGAGCGCCCGCGGCCGGCCGTAACCCGTCGCGATCGCGATCGCACCGGCGAGCGCGGGATCGGCGGCACAGGCGCGCAGCGCCGTCGTCGCGCCCATGCTGTGACCGACCGCGTAGATTGCCGCCGGAGAATCCGCGGCCCGCGCATACCGCACGGCTGCCGCCAGCGTCTCGGTCAGGTCGTCGATCGACTGCAACATGCCGCCGCTGGCGCCAAGCTTATGGCCCGGGAAGTCGACGCTGACGACGCGATAGCCGTGACTTGCGAGAAACGCGCAGAGCACGTCGAGATTGTGCTTTGAACTGGAGTATCCGTGGCCGACGACGAGCGTGACCCCGCGCGGGCGGCGCGCTTGGTAATCGAGCGCCGCGATCGCGCCGCCCGAGCGCGTCGCCAAGCGCACGAGATCAAGTCTCACATTCGCTTCAGCCGGCGTTTTCACGCCAACGCGCGTCACCATCGCGATAGTGTTCTTTCTTCCAGATCGGAACGCGCTTCTTGAGTTCGTCGATCGCGTATTCGCACGCGTCGAACGCGGTCGCACGGTGCATCGAAGCCACGGCGATCACCACCGCTGCTTCACCCAGTGCGAGTGAACCGATGCGGTGCGCGATCGCCACGTGCGCTGCGCCAAAGGTGCGCGATGCCTCCGCGCCGATCGCGCGCATCACGTCGCGCGCAAGCGCGGGATGCGCTTCGTAGGACAGTCCCGTCACGGGCCGATCGTCGTCGCTGCGTTCGCGCACGTAACCGACGAAGGTCACGAGCGCGCCCATCGCTTCGCTGCGCACGGCGCGTTCGAGGGCCGTGATGTCGAGCGGCGACTCGGTCACGTCGTACAACATCAACCACCGCCGAAAGGCGGCAAGAGCGCCAGTTCATCGCCTTCGCAAAGCAGCGTAGCGGCATCGATCAGCGTCCCCCCGCGCGCGAGTCGCGTCGAGCGGCGTAAGGGTGCAAGCTCCGGAAATTCGCGCGCGAGCGTCGCCCAGAGGTCGCCTGCCGTCGCGTTCGCGGGAACGTCGCGTGCCAACGTCGCCGCGCCGACGACTTCCCGGATCCGCGCGAACGCGAGCACGACGACCGTCACGGAACCTCAGAACCCGCCGAGATCGGTCGTATAGCCACGCTGCTGCAGCCACGTACGCGAATCGTCGTGCAAGCCGAGCAGATCGATGCGATTGCAGGTCATCTTATGGAGCATGACTTCCCAGAAATGCTGCGGTTGACCGTACACGTCATCGGGAATCTCGTTGTTCGTCCGGGAAAACTCACGCAAGGCTTCCCAATCACGCTGGGCCAGAACGTTGCGCAAATCCGATTCGTATTCCGGTGTCGGCGCACCGCTAGCCGGCATCATGCCGGGCGTTGCTGCTGTGCGAGCGTCACGAAACGTTCGATTGCAAGGGCGACGCCGTCTTCGGCGTTGCTCGCTGTGACGAAGCGAACGCTCTGCTTCACTTCGGCAAGCGCGTTGCCCATCGCGACGCCGACGCCGGCCCAGCGCAGCATCGGGACGTCATTGCGCGAATCGCCGATTGCGAGCACGCGTTCGGGTACGATTTGAAAATCGGCACAGAGTTGCTTGAGCGCGTTCTTCTTACTGGCGTCACGGTGCAGCACCGCGCACTCGTTGAAATCGCCCCATGTTTCGTATCGAAAGTTGAGCGGCCAGTCACCGAATTCGCGCTGCATCGCCTGGACGGACTCACGGCCGAGGAAGCGCAAAAACGTCGGCGCTTGATGCAACACGTCGGTGAAGGTCTTCGCTTCGCGCCACGTGGGCCCCGTCATATCGTCCATGAAGAGATGCGAGCCTTCGAGCCGCCAGAAATACTCTTCGGAGTAGACGGCGAGTGCGAGACCGTGCGCTTCGGCATACTCGATCATGGGCTTCGCGTACGGCAAGGGCACGGGGCGGTGTTCGAGGGTGCGGTTGGCACCAAAATCTTTCGTTAACGCGCCGTGACAGCAGATGACCGGCAAGTTGAGGCCGAGTTCCCGCGAGATGCGCACCGGAAGATCGGTGCCGCGCCCGGTTACGAGCACGACGCGCACGCCGTTTTCGAGCGAGCGGCGAATCGCAGCACGATTGCGTTGCGAGATGTGATCATCGGGCGAGAGCAACGTGCCGTCGAGATCGAGAGCGATGAGATCTATGCGCATGGGGCGACGCGCCATGTTATGGCTGGAAAAAGCTCGCTCCTGTGCCGCCGAGGCGCAACGCCCGTACGCGCCGCCACGTTATGAGCGTATGATGCGATTTTCGATCGCGGGCTTATCGCTTATGTGCGCCATGGTCGCATCGGCTGCCTGGCCGCGCGCGGCGGCGGCCGCCGGCGGCTGTTCGAGCGACACGTTTTCGGTCAAGGGCAGCGCGCTGACGGTCGAACTCTGCGGGCCGCCGGCGACAGCCCGCCGCGGCGGCGAGAGCGCGGTCGCGATCGTGGAGACGCTGAGCGCCCGAGGTCGACCATCGCTGACGCGCCGGGTCGCGCTTGATACCGCCCTCGGAGATGAGACGTCGCGCACGATCGACGACGCACCGCTCCAGGCGCTCGGCATCACCGGCACGCTGCATATGACAATTGCGTATCGGAGCGGCACCGTGCGGCTCGAGCACGCACTGCTCGTCCCGGGCGCGATCGCTTTGAAGTAAGCTCGTCCGCAACCGTGAAGGCGCCCTCGGTTTTGAGGGGGTCTAGGAGACGGTGCCGACCCGCATCAGCGCGTCGCGCTTGAAAAAGGGGTAGACTCAGCGCAATGGGCTGTACCGCGCTTGATCCGACGATGCGCGTTCGCGATCAAGCACTCTTCTTGAACGATAGGATGCCGGCCGGACTCTTCGGCGGCGTCGGGGCCGATCGAAACCGAGTCGCCTGGCGGCTCTCCCCCGAACCGTTCTGGCTGTCGCCGCAAACCTACGCGGCGATCGAGCGGCTGGGTCCCGATCTCCTTTCCTTTTTCCGAGTGCTCGCAAGCCTCTATCAGCGCAGCGTGCGCGGTACGGTTCCATCGTTCGTCGCCGAGTATCTCGATATCGGAAAACCGGAAAGCATCGTGAAGCTCGGCCGCCAGAATCGCTTTAAGGGTGAAATACCCGGCGTCATCCGGCCCGATCTGATCCTGACCGACGGAGGCTTCATTGCCTCCGAACTCGATAGCGTCCCCGGCGGCATGGGCTTCGTCGGCGCGATGGCCGCGGCGTATTGCCAGCTCGGCTACGATACGATCGGTGATATGGACGGCATGCTCGCCGGACTTGCCGCGATGCTTGCGGCGACGGCCGGCAAAGAGCGTCCGACGACGGCGATGGTGGTCTCGCAAGAAGCGGACGATTACCGCGCGGAGCTGACGTGGCTTGCCGGCGCGATGAACGAACGCGGTCTAGGCGAAACCTATGTCTGCCGGGCGGAAGAGATCGTTTTCACCGAAGATGCGCTCTTCGTGCGTCTGGGCGACGGCGAAGAGAAAAAAGTCGACGTCCTCTACCGCAATTTTGAACTGTTCGACTTGCTCAACGTGCCCAAGCAGGACCTGATGCTCTACGCCGCGCGTCACAATCGCGTCAAGATGACGCCGCCGCCCAAAGCGCATCTCGAGGAAAAACTCGCGTTCGCATTGCTGCATCATCCGGGGCTTGCGAAGATTTGGAAAAACGAACTCGGTGAGGCCTACGAAAGGCTTCGGACAATCTTTCCCGACACGTGGATTCTTGATCCCCGGCCGTTGCCGCCGCAAGCTGCGATCGCCGGGCTCAGTGCCGCGGGCGAACCGCTCAATGCCTGGCAACAGCTCGTCGCCCTCGGCAAGAGCGAACGCGATTTTGTCGTGAAGCCATCGGGTTTTTCCGAACTCGCGTGGGGTTCGCGCGGCGTCAAAGTTGCGAACGACCTCACCAAAGAAGGCTGGCAACAAACGCTCGACGAGGCGCTCGCGTCGTATCCGAAAACGCCGTATATTTTACAGCGCTTTCATAAGGGCAAGCGCGTCCGCGTCCCCTATTACGATCGCAAAACCGACGATATCGCAATGCTCGACGGACGCGTTCGTTTATGCCCGTACTATTTTGTCGTGGGCGACGACGTGAAGCTCGGCGGCATCCTTGCAACGATCGCACCTGCCGATAAGCGCTTGATCCATGGCATGTCCGATGCCGTGATGTCACCCAGCGGCGTGCGCGAAGGTGGTTACTAGCGGAGGGCTTTAAGCCTTTCCGAGCATTTCTTTGGTGTGCCAGGCCACGTTCTGCGCGCGATCGCCGACGCGCTCGAGATTGGCGAGGACGAAGAGCATGATCGCTCCCGCCCGGACCATACCGGAATCCGCCTGCATCTCTTCTTGCAGCGCCTCGATCCCGCGAACGTACAGATCGTCGACTTCGTCGTCGCGCGCGATCACGGCCTCGGCGATCGCCACGTCGCGTTCCGTATACGCGCGCATGACCAGACGAAGCATCTCGGTTGCAATCGCGGCGATACGGCCGATCTCGACGCGCGCCGGTCGGATCGCGACGTCGGAGAGCTTGATCGAATTTTTGGAGATGTCGACCGCATAATCGCCGATTCGCTCGAGATCGGTCACGATTTCGAGCATCGCCGCGACTTGACGCAACTCGCCGGCGACCGGCTGCTGACGCCAGATCAGTTCGATGCAGCTCTGTTCGACGCGACGGCGCAAAGCATCGACATCGTCATCGCCCGCGATCACGCGGGCAGCGAGGGTCGTATCGCGCTTCTCCAGCGAGTTAACCGCGGCAACGACCGCGTCGCCGACGAGTGCGCCGAGGCGCACGACATCGAGCCGAGCCGCTTCCAACGCTTCATGATAAGCCGTACGCATGGCGTTCATGTCCACCCTCTCTACGCACGAAGGGAGACTTCGAGCGCCTATTGACCAGCAGTATATCACGGAGCGAGGGTGTCGCGCCGTTCGCTCGAAAATGCGCACGGTGGATTACACGACCATTACCGTCGATGACGCGAACGGCATTGCAACGGTTACGCTCGACCGACCGAAGGTTCTTAACGCACTTAATGTCTTAATGGTGCGCGAATTACAGGCTGCGCTCGATCTGCTCGAACGCGACGATGCGATACGAGTCGTCATCCTTACCGGCAGCGGCGACCGCGCCTTCGCCGCAGGTGCCGACATCGGCGAACTCAATGCCCTGGCGCACGCCGTCGACGGCGCGGCGCTCGCGCGTAACGGCCAGAACTTGACCCTGCAGATCGAACGGATGCGTACGCCCGTCATCGCAGCCGTCAACGGATTTGCGCTCGGCGGAGGTTGTGAATTGGCGCTAGCCTGCGACATCCGGATCGCAAGCGTTACCGCGCGCTTCGGTCAACCCGAAGTCAATCTCGGCTTGCTACCCGGCTACGGCGGTACGCAGCGCACCGCGCGACTGGTCGGCCGCGGCATGGCGATGTATCTCTGTCTTTCCGGCGAGATGATCGACGCGCCCGAGGCCTTGCGCGTGGGCTTGGTGCAGCGGATCGTGCCGCCGGAGCAGCTGCTCACCGAGTGCCGGCGCATCGCCGCGCTCATCGCATCGAAAGCGCCGCTTGCGATCGCCGCGACGAAACGAGCGATAGACGACGGCATCGCACTTCCGCTCGAGGCCGGTCTCGCGATCGAAGCGCTGCACTTCGGCACGCTCGTCGACACGGCGGATTTCGCCGAGGGCACGACGGCATTTCTCGCCAAGCGCCCCGCCGCATTCGTCGGAAAATAACGCCGGACTGCTTGGAAGGCGGCCGAGGCCCCGCATCCAAACCTGCGCCATGGCCACTTCCCGCGTGCCGGCGATAACACTCGATAGCCGAACGCTGCCGAACACCAATCGAAACGTCATCATTTTGGAAGCGTTCGATAAGTTACAGCTCGGCGGCATTCTCGAATTACCCGAAGAAAGCGACCCGCGCGCGTTGCGGAACGAGTTTCTGCAGCACCGCCCCGGACGCTTCTCGTGGGACGCACGCAACATGGGTTCGGGTCATTGGACGATTCGCATCGAACGCATCGACGAACATGCCGATATCGCAACGTTTCTCTCGCATTGCACGCCGTTCGCAAACGCCAGAGCTTCGACCGTGCGCGATCTCGCCGCGACGGCGACCGAACGGACGTATCGATCCTCGGAGACGATCTACGACGAGGGCGAGATGTGGCCGTATCTGGCGTTCGTGCGGACCGGCAAAGTGGTCTACACGCTGCTCTCGCCCGACGGGAAGACCCATGCCCTGGGCGAGCGGCTGCCCCTCGATCCGCTCAACGAGACAGGGACTTTCGACGGCGGCGGTGCCACGACACGGGCCGAAGCCCTGACCGACTGCGGCCTCGCGCTCCTACCGACCGAAGCTGTCCTGCATGCGAGCCGGACCGATGCCGAACTCGCCATCGGATTCCTCACCGACGCATCGCAAGCACGACGGCGGTCGATCGATACGATCGCCGATTTGGCGTTCGCCCACGTTCTCCAGCGCGTCGCAAAGTTTCTGCTTTCATACGCACCGGCAACGACCGGCATGGCCCGCGGCCTCTCCGGCATCGAAAATCTCTCGCAAGCGCAGATCGCCGCGGCTGCGGGTACCGTTCGCGATATGGCCGCTCGCGCGCTGCTGCGTTTGAAGAACGCGGGGGCGGTGGAACTCGATCGCGGCCGCGTCCGCGCGCTCGACCGCGAACGCTTGGAAGCCTTCGCACACAACGTTCAGGCGCCGCCCATTTAGCGGTTCTCAGGTCACCGGTGAAGCACTTCCACTGCTTCGGTTTCGACCTGTGCGTCGAAGGCGGCTCGTTTCGATTTCGCGGCCGCTTCGAAGACGGGCTGCGGTGAGGCGGCCGCCGCGGCGGCCTGGGCGCGCGGAACCAGCGCTTCTTGCCCCGCCTTTACGGATCCGAGTGCGGTTCCAAGCCGCGCCTCGAGATCGGCCAGCACATGGCCCGCGTACGTGTCGGCACCGGCGCGAATCCGGCGCGCTTTCTCCTCCGCTTCTCGCAGGACGATCTCGGCCGTCGTGCGCGCTTGCTTTACGACGTCTTGCTGCTCGACGAGTTCATTTTTTTGGGCGACGGCTTCGGTGACGATTTGTTGCGCTTGTTCCTGCGCGTCGCGAATCACGCGATCCTTATTGGTCGCGATGACCTTGGCGCGTCCGACCTCTTCGGGCAACGTCGAGCGCATCTTCTCGATATATTCGACCAGACGCTCTTCGCTGAGAATCCGGTTGCCGAGCGGGAGCCACGTTCCTTCGCGAACGTAGCCTTCGAGTTTATCGATAACGCGATAGATCGACACATTATTTCCTTCCGTGTGCGAGACGTTTTTGCTGCATGCATGCCAGAACGACATCGGGGACGTACTTGGCGATATCGCCTTCCTGTAAGAAAACTTCTTTGATCAGGCTCGAACTGACGAATGAATAGCTCGAATCGGACATGAGAAACATCGTATCGACGTTCGCAAGCGAACGGTTCATATGCGCAAACGACATCTCACTCTCGAAATCCGAGACGACCCGCAGGCCCTTGACGATCACATCGGCGGCGATGCGCCGGACATAGTCAGCGAGCAGGCCGCGAAAATGAGCGACGCTCACGTTGGTGTAGACGCTGGTGCAGCGCCGCAGCATCTCTTCACGCTCATCGAGGGTGAAGAACGGACTCCCTTTTTGCGGATTGACGACAACTGCGACCGTCACGCTCGGGAAAATCGCCGCCGCACGCGCGATGACGTCGAGGTGTCCGTTCGTCGGCGGATCGAACGATCCCGGGTAAACGGCATGACTCTGAGGGATCTTCAGGTGGTTATGCATCGACACGTAAAAATTGTAGGAGCACGTCGCCGTAGCGCGCGTCGCGCACCGTCGTAAAACCCGGTCCAGCGAATCCTGGCGCGCTTTCACGACGTTCGTACACGACCGTCGAAGCCGCGTCGATCGCGCGGCGTTCACGCAATGTTGCGAAGGTGAGGTGCGGCGGCGGTAGGACGTAGGGCGGATCGGCGTAGACGAAATCAAAACGGCCGGCCAGCCGCGTGACCGCTTTTTCCGCGGGCGCACAAAGGATGCTCGTCCGCTTCTCGACGCCAAGCTCGCGCGCCGCGTCGCGAATCGCCTGCGCCGTCGGCGCGTGCAACTCCACGAACGTTACATGCGCGGCACCGCGCGAGAGCGCTTCGAACCCGATGGCGCCCGTGCCGGCATAGAGATCGAGCACGCGCGCCGCAAGCACGTCAGCGCCGACGATCGAAAAGAGCGCTTCTTTAACGCGCCCAGGGGTCGGCCGAATTGCCGCGCCCTGCGGCGAGCGGATCACCCGCGAACGCAGGTCGCCGCCGGTCAAGCGCATCGTCGCCGCAGCGTCATTCCGAGCGGTTCGCGAAACCAGAGACGCGCCCTTGAAGGAGCGCCGGCAGCTCATCGAGACTCGCGATGGTGTGCGCGGGCCGCGCGATCCCGGCGGGATACGAACGACGTTCCCAGTCGTACCACACCGTCGTCATGCCCGCCGCCGCCGCACCCGCGATATCCATTTCGGGATCGTCACCGACGTACCAAAGCTGCTCGGGCGGCAACTCGAAGTGCTTGGTGAGGAGATCGAACGCTTCGCGCGCAGGCTTGCGTGCATTGACCCGTTCGCTCACGTACACCGATCCGCGAAAGCCGCAGAGCCGCGCTTTTTCTTCTTGCAGCGGACTCCAGCCGTTGGTGAGGATGGCGTAGCGGATGCCGAGCGCATCGAGCGCGCCGAGCATCGCTCCAGCGCCGGGCAGCGCTTCGATGTAGGCAGGCGCACGAGCGACGACGGTGTCGCGAAAATCTTGCGCCGTATCCATCGTTGCCGAACCGGCGGGCGCAAAGCTTTCGAAGAAGCCTGCGATCGCCACTTCGATCGCCACCTCGCCGCCGCGTGAACGCGTGAGCGCAGCGTCGATCGCAAGCTCCGCCGCGGCACCGTCATACGCGATACCTTTGGCGAGTGCAAGCGAGCGAAGCATTTCCAGGGCAACGGTGCGTTCGAGCTTATTATCGATACCGAGTGTATGGTCGAAGTCGAAACCGACGGCGATAGGTGCAGGCATGCGTCGCGCTTCGGCGGGCGACGCGCCGCCCCCGTGTCTTCGGTCGCAAACGGTGCATTACGAGCTCATCATCGTCGCACGCGCGCTCGCGTCGTCGGCCAAAAATGCGCGCAACGGCCGGTTTGGGAGTCGCTCGAGCGTCGGGTCGGCTGCAACGACCGCGTCGGCATCGGCCTTCGCACGCATATAGATCGCAAAGTCGGAGACGATATTTCCGAGAAGTCCCGCTCCGCCGCCAGCCTGCATCGTACCGGCGAATTCGCCCTCGCCACGTAAGCGTAAATCCTCTTCCGCGATGACGAATCCGTCGCCCGTGCGCGCGAGAATATCCAGCCGTTCCACATCGGCGCGATCGTCGGGCGTGATGAGCACGCAGTACGATCGTGCCACGCCGCGACCGACGCGCCCGCGCAATTGGTGCAGTTGCGCAAGCCCGTAGCGGTGCGCGTCGAGGATGATCATCACCGACGAATTCGGGACGTCGACGCCCACCTCGACGACGGTCGTCGCCAGCAGCACATCGGCTTCGCCGCGCGCGAATCGGCTCATGGCCGCATCTTTTTCGCGCGGCGGCATACGTCCATGCAGAAGCTCGACGCGCAGGTCGGGGAAGACGTCGGTTCGCAGATGCGCGAGTTCGCCGAGCGCGCTCGTAAGCGCGCTTTCCGACTCGTCGATCGCGGGCGCGACGACGTAGGCCTGCCGCCCGCGCGCGACGTTTTTCCGCACGAACGCATACGCTTCGGACTTGCGGCCTTCACGAAGGACGAACGTTTCGATCGGCGTGCGTCCCGGCGGAAGTTCGTCGATGATCGAAAGATCGAGATCCGCAAATTTGGTCTGCGCGAGCGTGCGCGGGATCGGCGTCGCGGTCATATGCAGCGTGTGCGGGGCACGGCTCTTCGCGCGTAGTTTCGCGCGCTGCGCGACGCCGAAGCGATGCTGTTCGTCGATGATCGCAAGGCCGAGTTCGCGGAATTCCACGCGGTCGACGATGAGCGCATGCGTGCCGACGACGAGGTCACACTCGCCGCTCGCGAGTCGGCCAAGCGTTGCCGCACGTTCGCGCGCGCCCAAGCTGCCGAACAGCGCATCGACGCGAATCCCAAAGGGGAGCAGCAACGGGGCGAGTTTCTGCGCGTGCTGTGCGGCCAGAATCTCCGTGGGTGCCATCAGCGCGCTCTGCACGCCGCTTGCGGCGGCGAGCACGATGGCGGCGGCGGCGACGATCGTTTTGCCGCTCCCGACATCGCCTTGCAGCAGGCGATTCATCGGCGCCGTCTTTGCCATATCGTCCCACAGCGCCATGATGACGCGTCGCTGTGAACCGGTGAGCACGAACGGCAACGACGCTTCCAAGCGGGCGAGCAGTCCCGGCGCGGCGACGAGCGCCGGCGCACCGCCGTCCGCGCGGCGCTCGGCACGCTTATATGCAGCCGCTAGCGCGATGCCGAAGAATTCTTCGAAGACGAGGCGTTCGCGCGCGGCCGCCGCAGCTTCGAGCGTCGGCGGCCGGTGCGCGTGGCGCCAGGCGACGGCGAGCGGTTCGTAGCCATGACGCCTCACGATGTGGGCGGGAATGACGTCTGCGACGAGTCCCGCAAGCGCTTCGAAATTCCGTTCGATCAGCGATGCGAGCGTTCGCGAAGACACGTCTTTTCCGGCGCGATAGACCGGGACGAGGCTGCCGGTGTAGACTTCGTCGTCACCCAGGAGGCGATGATGCAGGACGTTGAGTTCGACACCGACGCTTCCTCGCGAGCGTTTGACGGTCGCGCGGCCGTGCACGAAGATTTGCGCGCCGCTCTCGAGGACGAGACCGCGCCGCCCGAACCAGGTCGCCTTGATGCGGCCGCTTCCGTCCTCGAGCTCGGCCGAGACGACCGGGACGCGTCCGCGAAACTCGCTCGTACGCACGATGCGCCCAACCGCGATCTCTTCGTTCGACTCGGCATCGCCCGCAGCATAGGCGCGCGCCAGCGCGGTGCGCGCAATCTCGGCAATCGGCGTCGGCGTGCGCCAATCCTTATAGTCGCGCGGATACGTTTTCGCTAAGTCGGCGGCGGTTGCGATCTCGAGCGTTGCGAGCTTGCGCGCAAGCTCGGGCCCGACGCCTTTGAGCGACCGTAGCGAAAGCGCAGACGCCGGCGCCTGGGCTACTTCGCGCGTCGCAGCAATTCCGCGCCCACCGCATCGAGCGCGACGCCGCGCTCTTCGAGCAGCACGAGCGTATGATAGAGCAAGTCGGCGACTTCCCAGGCGATCTCGACGGGGTCGTCGTTTTTAGCGGCAATGACGACTTCCGTCGCTTCTTCGCCGATCTTCTTGCCGATTCGATCGACGCCATCGTGGAATAGTTTGGCGGTGTAGCTCGTCTCCGGCGACGCACCGCGCCGTGCCGCGATCGTGGCGCGCAGGTTGGCGATCGCCCGTTCGAATGTCGCCGTCCCCGCGGACGGATCCTCGAGCAGAAAACGATGGAAACACGACGCGGAGCCGGTGTGGCAGGCGGGCCCGGCCGGATGCACGAGGTACAGCAGCGCATCGGCATCGCAATCGTAGGCGACGCTCGCAACCGTCTGCGTGTGGCCCGAGCGCTCACCCTTGTTCCAGAGCGCCTGGCGCGAGCGACTGTAGAGCCACGTCGTCTTGTCGGCAAGGGTACGCCGGAGTGCTTCGCGATCGGCGTAGGCGAGCGAAAGGACGGATCCCGTCGCAGCATCTTGGAGCACCACCGGTAAAAGGCCGCTCTCGCCCCAGGCGAGCTCATCGATGGACATGCGCCTCCTCTACGAGAGGACGCACGCGTATTCCGCGTTCGGCCAAATACGCTTTGAGGTCGCCGATATCGAGGACGCCGAAATGAAACAGCGACGCAGCAAGCGCCGCGTCCGCATCGCAAATACGGAAAACGTCGGCGAAATCCGACGCGTTCCCGGCGCCGCCCGATGCGATGACCGGGATGCTCGTCGCAGCGCGCACGGCACGCGTAAGCGGAAGATCGAAACCCGCTTTGGTTCCGTCACGATCGATACTCGTCAAGAGGATCTCACCGGCGCCCAGTCGCTCCGCTTCCTGCGCCCACGCCACGGCGCCGCGTCCGGTTTCCGTGCGTCCTCCGTCGACGACGACTTCGTAGCCGTCACCGCTCGGGTTCTTGCGCGCATCGATCGCGATGACGACGCACTGACTACCAAATTCGTCGGCCGCACTGCGAAGCACGTTCGGATTGCGCACGGCAGCCGAATTGAGCGCGACCTTATCGCAGCCGGCACGCAGCAACTGGCGAACGTCGTCCGCGCTCGAGACGCCGCCGCCGACCGAAAAAGGGATCGTAAGTTCGGCGGCAACCGCACGCACGACATCGCGCATCGCCTGGCGGCCTTCGATCGTCGCCGTGATATCGAGGAAGACGAGTTCGTCGGCGCCGCGCGCTTCATACAGGCGTGCGAGTTCGACGGGGTCGCCCGCGTCCGCGAGTTCAACGAAACGGACACCCTTGACCACGCGGCCGGCTCTGATATCCAGACACGGGATGATGCGGCGTGCCAGCACGAGGGATGTCTTTCCAGAAGCCGCGAGGGGAGATCGAGGCGACGCCCAGATTCGAACTGGGGAATAGAGCTTTTGCAGAGCTCCGCCTTACCACTTGGCTACGTCGCCGCGCACGGATTTTCGTCTATCACAAAGCGGGTGGCGGGAATCGAACCCGCGCGTCAACCTTGGGAAGGTCGCAGGCTACCATTACATCACACCCGCACGGTGGATGGGAAGGGATCGCTTTCTCCTCAGGCGCTTGGCGTCCCGCTTTTCGGTCGGCAGCGATGGTCTCGAACGCTAAGCTACGCCTCGAGCGCTGTGAACCCGCGTGAGACTTTCAGGAGCAGGTCGACAAGCGTCTTCTTCTCGTTTTGCGTCAGGCCGCGCAGCGCCGCTTTGTTTCTCGCGAAGTAATTCGGCAAGAGCGAGGCGACGACGCGCTTGCCCGTACGCGAGAGCGAGATGTAGCTGACGCGCCGATCCTCCGTGCTCGATTTACGTTCGATGTGGCCATCCCGTTCGAGGCCGGCAACGAGACCGGTGACGTTTGCCTGCGTGGTACCGAGATAACGGCGCAGATCGGAAAGTGAGATCGGCTCGGCTTCGGCTTGCAGCACGATGAGGACGCCGAACTTTTGCGGCGTGAGCCCGGCGTCGAGAAACCACGAGCCGAGGGCGTTCTCCACACGCTGAGCCGTCGTGCGCAACGCAAGTAACGCGCGAACCGTCGCCGGATCGAAATCGGAATGCCGTTTGCGGTGACCGGCAAAGTGGGAATCGGGCCAACCGACGATATCCTCGGTTTCTGTGATGTCGGCATCTCTCATGCGCTTATGCTACCATACGCGCCACGTAGATCGTAACGTGATCCTTTTCTTCTTAAGGAGTTCGGCGTGAAGCTTTTTTTCTTACACCTGATGCGCGGGATGCAACGGTCGTTGAGTTCTTAGACAAGCGGCGGATCGACATGCGCTTGCAACGCAAATGACGTGCCGGTGATATGTTGGTTATATGACAAGGACTCGAATGCGCGTAAACACAACGGTCAGGGCCCGGACGTAAGAGGAGACCCGAGATGGCTAAACAAGTGACATGCCCGCTCTGCGGAAAGAGCATCTCCGGCGAGAACGAGGATGCGCTCGTAGCCGCTGCCGACGCACACGGCGACGAGAGCCACGGGATGCGGGCGCCGCGCGAGATGATTCTCAGCAGCGCGACCGACGTTTAATCCTGGGAGAGGTCGCCGCCGCTCAAACGCCGTCGCTCGATTCCATTCGTTCGAAAAACGCCGCGTGATCCGCTCCGAAGGCCAGGTCCGCGCGATATGCTTCCGCGAACCAAGCTTGCCATTCCGAGGCTCGCACGAACGGCAGTAAGATGCGTCCGTCCAAATCGTTGAGGATCGGTCCGGTCCAGATCACCGTTTGTTCGTCGCCGTAGATGCGCAAACGGTCACCACGCCAAAGCGCATGTAGACCGGCATAGCGGTCGCCGCTGATTCTTCGATTTACGGCTTCCTGAAAAAACAGCGAGGCTTCGCCGAACGAATCATCCGAGTATCCGAGTTGTCCACGAAGAAAATGCTCGGGAAACGGCTGCGGATTCCGGTCGACGAGCACGCCGACTCGCTCGAATGATGCGTTCCGCCGCAGGTTCGCGAAATCGTGACGCAGCTGCATCCGCATGAGCCGCTCCGCCGAGAGTTGCAGCGCCCGAGCGATGCGCAGCGACGCATCGACGTCGATGGAAAGGTCGCCCGCGAGCATCGCCGCAAGGCGGTCGGGGTCCATCTCTACCGACGCGGCAAACGTGATCACGTCGACGCGCAAGACGTCGAAATACTCGCTTTTGAGTTGCGGACCGGGGTGCGGAGCCGCGGCGCGGCGGTCTACTTCGATCAGGCTCGGGGTGATGGTACGTCCCTCCGTTCGCTCCTTAACAATTCGGGATGCCGGCAACACGAACTTAGCGTCGTCGTCTCGGCCGCCCGGGCGCGGCGCCGGTGCCTCCAGGCGATGCACTCGCGCGAAACATGCTCGCATCGTTCTTTGCCGAGCAGCCATGCCGCCATTGCATGGCCGCCCTGCATCTCACATATAGTGATGGCGACAACACACGGCGGGGAAGCGGCTCCGCCATAAGTGAGATGCGCGCGGTCGGCCACTGCGAAACGCCCCAATCGGTCCCTTCCTGGACGCGCGCCTCCGTTCGACCGGTGGATATAACGTTCGGAGGCGAATCGGTCGTACATCATTACAACATTGCTGAATCAATGTAGAGAAACGCTCTCTTCGCGAGGAGACCACGGTCATGCGTATTCGCCTTATCGCCGCGATCTTAGCAGCTACTCTGCTCGCGCCGTCGATCGCAGATGCGACCACGCGGCACACCTATCACCGCCCCGTCGCTTCGGCACCCGTCAGCACGGGGAGCTTACTGCTTTTTTCCGACGAAGCAAGCGCGCAACGTCACTGTCCCAATGATACGGTCGTGTGGCTGAACACGAGCAGCGGCATCTATCACGAGAAAGGCATGCGCTGGTATGGAAATACGAAAGCCGGAGCTTACGTGTGCCGCTCTGAAGCCAACGACGCAGGGGACCGGGATACGCGCAATGGGCAATAACACGCTCGGCACATAGCACGCCGGCTCGGTTAAGCACGCGAGGCAGCCGTTCGCCATTGTGCGCCGCCGGCCGGTAATCGCTGTACCGTCGGCCTTGAGAATAATCGAACTGTTCGCAAGCGCCCGGGTGAGATCGCCCTTTTTCACCGCGGTAGGGAAGCCGTGGGGAAGTGCGCCGCCGGCTAAGCGAGCACGCGTTTCCGCTCGAGAGCCGAGGCTTGGCGCGGCTGGAGGCCTCGAACAATTCGAGTGCGATCGGTTCTTCAGCGTCGTCAAAATTGCACGACGATCTTTAGCTTTCCGCCAAGAGCATGAACGAAGCGGCCTAACGTACTCTGCTCTACGATTTCACTGCTGCGAGAGGTTCCTAGCACGCCGCCGCTGCAATCTTTGTGACGTGGTCGGTGCTTGACTTCATCCTTCAGCGCCGCGTCGGTCCGTGCGCGTTTGTCCGGCGCAACCTTTGAGCGACCTCGCAATTCACGCCACGATTTCGTCTTAGCCATTTCGCTTCTTCTCCTCAGTTTCACGCTTCAGTTCTTCAAGGTGTTCGGCATACAGGGCATCCGCTACAGGGATTAGCGGCTCATAAAACTGTTCGTCGCCAGTCTTGTCTCCGCCGATCAAGAGTATCGCCGCACGCCGCGGATCGAAGGCAAAAAGCACGCGAATTGAATCGCCTCCTTGCCTGCGCGAAGCTCTTTCATGTTCGGGTACTACGAATTGTATCTACGTACGGCCGATCGAGTAGCGGCCCTTTACCCTCGAGAAGGCCACGACGAAGCCACGCGGCCTTGCTGCTGCTCTCGAGCGCGAGATATCAGGCCTCAAACTGGTCCGTATACTTGACGGCCCATCCCATAGCCCGCCAGGAATTTCTCAACGCGAACTGGTTCACGTCGCTCGATCAAGCGCGCCGGCTTGCGAGCCGCTGGCGCGCTGATTACAACGCCAATCATCGGCACAGCGCGCTGGAAATCTTCGCCGAAAGCGTTCGTCGAGCAGGCGTCGGAACGAGCCATTAAGCCGCGAAACTCACGCTCTCGATGGCGTAAAATCGGGGTGAGGACCATTCGTGGCTTGCTCTCAACTTAGAACGGTATACCGCGAGGGGCAACGTCAATCTAAATTCAGGTTCCGGTAGCTCAAGTGAACCGGCCTCAAAAAGAAAGACGCCGGTTTCCCGACGTCTGGAAGTGGTGAGTCGCGACGATAATTCTATTTCAGGCGTTCTTCGATGTTGACGCTCCATAAGCCGAGATACTTTGCCCACTCGTCGTCCGCCGTATGGCGCCGAACAACCACAAACGGGATGAAGCGTGGCTCGCGCGGCTGGTGTGCGAGAGGCATACGCGCCTGTTGAGGTGTACGATCTCGCTTGCGGCCATTGCAATCTGCGCACGCCGCAACGAGATTCTCCCAAACAGACTTCCCGCCGGCTGCGCGCGGCACAACGTGGTCAACCGTCATCGTCGCGCGATCGCCACGTTCATCGCAGTATCCGCACCGATAGTCATCGCGCAGCAGCACGTTTTTCTTCGTGAGCGCTACACGCTTCGGCTTGCGGCGCACGTAGTACAGCATGCGAATGATCGAGGGCAGCGGCATGACAAAGCCACCGGCTGACCGTAGCTGCGCGGCGCGGTTATGCACGGCCTCGGCCTTCCCGGCGAAGATGAGCTCGACCGCGCGTTGCCATGCGGCGACATTCATCGGCTCGTACGTGCTGTTGAGAACGAGGCACATCTGGTTCGTCATGATATACTCCTTTCATGTCGAACTTAAGTGAAATTGAACTCGCGTGGCGCTTCAAGACAGAACGAGCAAATATCACCGCGATTGCAACAAGAATGCGAGACGCTGGTGTGGCGATTCCCGACGAACTTGCAGGCCGCGGTTTGCGGCATGCGCATGAGATCGCCCAGATGCTTTTAATGGGACGCCCGCATAAAGCCATTGCCCAGCACGTCGGTTGCTCGCGGCCAACAGTAAGTCGCATCGCAACCGCGCTGCGAAACGCGGCCACTTAATACATGGAACCTGTGGCGAGAGTCTAACTCGCGCGTCCTCGTTGGAAGCGGGGCATGCTAACGTAACATCTCACAGGCTTGGAGCGCGTACCGAGAATCGAACTCGGCTCTGAACCTTGGCAAGGTCCCGCATCGCCACAATGCTTCACACGCGCGTCATGCGTTCGCGGCGCTCTGCTAACAAAGCTACGGGGGCAAGGAAAGGGCGACGTCGCCGGGTGCCGGAGCGCCACAGAGCGATCAACCCTTGATGCAGATGACCTGTTTCAACGTGTGCACGATTTCGACGAGTTCGTGCTGCGCGGCCATAACCGCATCGACGTCCTTGTATGCTGACGGAATCTCGTCGACGATGGCAGCGTCTTTACGGCATTCGACGCCGGCGGTTTGCTGTTCAAGATCGGCGACAGTAAAGCGTTGCTTCGCCTCGTTGCGACCCATGCGACGGCCGGCGCCGTGGGAGCAAGACTGGAACGACTCGGCGTTCCCCTTGCCGCGCACGACAAACGATCGCGCGCCCATCGAGCCGGGAATGAGGCCGAGCTCGCCTGCACGTGCGCTCACCGCGCCCTTGCGCGTCACGAAGACGTCCTCACCGAAGTGCTGCTCTTTGGCCACGTAGTTATGGTGGCAGTTGACCGCGGTGCCAAGCAGTGTGAACGTCGGCAAGTCGGTGCGCCGGCGTAACGTTCCGAGCGCACGATCCACCATCGTCGCGCGGTTGGTCCGAGCGTAGTCTTGAGCCCAGCCGACCGCGCGAACATAGTCGTCGAAGACTTCGGTGCCTTGCTCAAGCCAGGCGAGATCTTTTTCGGGCAGGTCGTAACCGCGCCTTGCGAGCGCCTCACGAGCTGCCGCGATGAAGAACGTCCCGATCTTATTCCCGATGCCGCGTGAACCGGAGTGCAGCATCAGCCAGACGTGCTGTTCTTCGTCGATGACGATCTCGACGTAGTGGTTCCCGCCGCCGAGGGTTCCGAGCTGCGCGACCGCCTTGCCGTTGTCGATCTTCGGATACTTCTCGCAGATCCAGCGGTGCCCGTCTTCGAGCGATTCCCATGCGGTTTCGATCGAGGCCGGCACACGCTGGTGCTGACTGAATCCGACCGGAATCGTGCGCTCGAGATCGTGACGGATCGTAGCGAGGTCGTCCGGGAGGTCCGAGGCACGAAGCGAGGTCTGAATGGCGACCATGCCGCAGCCGATGTCGACGCCAACCGCCGCAGGGATGATCGCACCTTTGGTCGCGATGACGGAGCCCACCGTCGCGCCGATGCCGGCGTGCACGTCGGGCATGACCGCGACGTGATCGAAGACGATCGGCAGCGCGGCGACGTTGCGAAGCTGCGCCTGAGCGCTTTCTTCGAACTCGACTCCGTCGACCCAAGCCTTGATCGGGACGCCGGTCGTTTCGATGATTTGCATACCGTAGCGCCTCCTTTCGACGCGTGCGTGAGTGGATGCGGGAGCCGGTGCTGGCCCGGCTTTCTCCGGCTTATGAGGCCGGACGAGATGCTGACCTCGCCTCCCGCGATGGTGGACAGGGTGAGACTCGAACTCACGATGTTGAATGGCGGTTTGTAGCACCGCTGCAATCGCCGCTATGCGACCCGTCCCGGATGGTGGTCCCGGTTGGTTTCGAACCAACGACCCCCTGCTTATCAAGCAGATGCTCATGCCTACGAGCTACAGGACCGTAATATCCCCAGCCGGATTTGAACCGGCGACTTCAAGTTGAGAACCTGACGGCTTAAGCGCTTGCCGATGGGGACAGGGGTGTGGCACCGATGGCGGGACTCGAACCCGCTAGGAACCGCCTGAAAAACGGCGCGCGCGACGCTTTGCATTCATCGGCATGATGGTGCGTCGCCCCGGATTCGAACCGGGCATGTCTGCGTTAAGAGCGCAGTGCAATTCCGCGTTTGCTTGCGACGCATGGCGTCCGCGGACATTCTCCCATTGAATTAACGGACCATTGGCGGATGGTGTAAGAATCGAACTCTCGCGGGTCTGAGCCGCGCCCGTCTCGGTTTTCAGGACCGATTGCTCACCTTGAGCGGCACCATCCATGTTTTGAGACGAGGGCGAGAGTTGAACTCGCGTGGACGCTTTTGCAGAGCGCTGCCTGGCCGCTTGGCTACCTCGTCATGTTAGTTCTCATATGACGTTATCTAAGAGCGCTCGGCGAGAGTTGAACTCGCGACTTACGCCGTCGGAGGGCGTCACTCTGTCCTCTGAGTTACGAGCGCATGGAGCCGATGGTCGGATTCGAACCGACTTGTTTCTGCTTACGGGGCAGACGCGCGTCCCAACGTGCATCATCGGCGTGGAGCTACGACCGGGGGTTGAACCCGGGACCTTCGCATTACCAATGCGTTCCTCTGCCAACTGAGGTATCGTAGCGTTGGCTCCGGGTCAGAGATTCGAACTCCGATCGACGGTTCCAAAGACCGCCGGCTTACCGTTAGCCGAACCCGGAATGAGCCCGCGGTCGGAATCGAACCGACACATGACCGTTTTAGAAGAACGGCGCGATGTGCAACTTCGCATCACGGGCGAGTGGCTGGGGAGCATGGATTCGAACCACGCTTCGCGGCTCCCCATTGTGGAACGCACGCGGAGAATCGAACTCGGAATTAGAATCGCTTAGGATGCGATCGCTCGTCCGTCGAGCATCGTGCGCGCGTGGTACCGGCACGGGGGCTTGAACCCCGACCTGATCGCTTAAAAGGCGACGGCTCTGCCACTCGAGCTCTACCGGCATGATGGTACAGGTGACAGGTCTCGAACCTGCGACCTCGAGCTCCCAAAGCTAGCGCTCTGCCATCTGAGCTACACCTGTATGGAGCCGGCGAGCGGACTCGAACCGCTGCGTTCTTTCGAAACCGCATTACAAGTGCGGTGCAATCGCCGCTATGCGACACCGGCATGGTCGGGATGGAGAGAATTGCACTCTCGACCTCGCGCTCCCGAAGCGCGCGTCATACCACTTGACTACATCCCCGATGGAGGTTTCGGATGGAGTCGAACCATCGTGTGCGGCGTATGAAACCGCTGTTCTGCCGCTGAACTACGAAACCGTTGGTAGCATCGACGGGATTTGAACCCGCGATTTCTGGCTTATAAGGCCAGCGCTTTTAGCCAGACTAAGCTACGACGCGCTGGTGGGAAGCGGCGGATTCGAACCGCCGCAGCTCAAGCGCAACGCGTTTACAGCGCGCCCCCTTTAGCCTCTCGGGCAATTTCCCATTATTGGTGCTGCCGAAAATCCGATTTGGACGGACACTGACTGCGGCCTAAACGCAGGCCCTCTGCCGTTGGGGTACGTCGGGTGCGAGAAGTCGGACTTGAACCGACAATGACGCGCGATTTTAAGTCGCGCCGATATACCGTTCTCTATTCTCGCATGGCTGTCGCGGCTGGGCTCGAACCAGCATCGAACTCCTTAACAGGGAGGTGCATGACCGTCATGCTGCACGACAATATGGTGGAGATCCAGGGAATCGAACCCATGATACACTGCTTGCAAAACAGTGGTCCTGCCATTGAACGGGATCCCCAATCGTGGAGCACGCGAGAGGACTCGAACCTCCATGCTTCGGTTTCGTAGACCGACGCTAATCCTTTCAGCTACGCGCGCAGACCCGCGCTTTTGCGATCGCCGTGCGCCGACGGCATACACGACACGCGCGGTCCGCAGAGCGCGCATGTGATCGCAATTCGTGGCCGGGAATGAGGTGCTCGAACCCTCGTCTCGCGCTCTTCAGGCGCGCACCTGAACCAATCTCAGCTAATCCCCGATGTCAAACTCTTTGCTGTGTTTCTCCGCGTGACAATTAGCACACAGCAATATGCATTTCTCTATTTCGCTTCTTATGTTGTCCCACGCCATCGTCATAGATTGGTTTAGATTAAGAGTTTTATCTCGCAGATGATGAAAATGCAATGCAGCGAGAGACTTGCTATACCCACAGGTTGAACAGGCTCCGCCAAGATGTTCGACTGCTCGCTGCTTCCGATCGATCCGCATTCTTGCTACGGCCGCTGCTGATCTGCAAGTACGCGAACAGTATGTTCCAGAGCCTTTTTGAAAGTGTAGACTAGCTTTATACTTTTCTTGACACGCTCTCCACGCGCAAACGCGCTCGGTAGTCTTTTCCGTGTCCTTGCGGCTATACCGACTCAAAGGACTTGAAGGGTAAGCATTCTAGGCACTTGCGCCTGTTTTGCAAGTTGTATTTCCGTCTGTCTACGACTATCACATTCGGAAAGGTCGCTTTGCATTTCCAGCAGATTGGCATATCTTAATTATAGCACACACCGCTTGAACCATCTCAGCTAATTCCCGATGGCAAGCCGTGTCGGAATCGAACCGACTCATCGCGCGTTTGGAGTGCGCTGCGTTCCCACTTCGCTGACGGCCTATGGCGGAGACGCTGCGATTCGAACGCAGAAAGCTCTTGCGAGCCGCGCCGTCTTAGCAGGACGGTGGCTTACCGTTCACCCACGTCTCCAACAGTCACTATGCAATTTTCAATGAACATCTGGGTGAACGAGCGGACTTGAACCGCCTTAAAACAGGTTCACAACCTGTCGCCTCGACCGCTTCGGCATCGAACACCACGGGTTTAACATAAGAGAAGGGCCCCAGCGTTTCCGCCGAGGCCCTTCAAAAATGAAGTGACTGCTACGACGTGTACGCTTACGAACTCCCGCGATCCATGGTCGGATTCCAGGAATGCAAAAAACTGCCGACGATAATCGTGGGCCGCCTTGATTGCGATTCCTTCGCTCGTAGTGCCATGTTTTCAGCATAGCACACTTGCGCCATACGTCAAGCGGTCGTCATGCCGCAGCGACAATAGCCGCACTCGGAGGATGCCCAATTCCGTGGATATACGTCGCGATACGCGTGCGAACGCGATGTATGCCCTCGACTCGGGGGCTCGTCAAGGTGAACTTTGGGCGCTCGAATGGCAAGACGTTGATCTCGAAGCTGGTGTCGTCCGGATTCGCCGTACGCTCAAGGACGGAAACGACGGAATCGTAGTCGGTCCCACAAAAGGCAAGTCCGAACGTTCGATAACCGTTTCAAGAAGCACGATCACTGCGTTGCGCTCGCTTGATCCCCCATGTGTCAGGATGATGTGGTGCCGGTTCCCGGGTAACGATAAGCTCACGGTGGGGCCGCAAGGAGCAGACCATGTCCAACGCAACGAGCAATGGTTCGGCGACTCGTTCGCCGAGCACGCA
>JAABUQ010000951.1_pt1 | contig 65204 bp, 58 predicted proteins | sample 5560001 | NCBI WGS metagenome assembly JAABUQ01 (sample SAMN10711888, study PRJNA513371) | rock metagenome | isolation source: Antarctica rocks | place: Antarctica: Victoria Land, Finger Mt nord | collected 2015-12-18
TAATCGGACGGTCGCAGGTTCGATTCCTGCCGGGGGCACGCATCCCGGTCGACCTGCTCGTACCCGCGCCGGTCCACGCCCCGGTCCAGGTCCCGCTCCGGTCCGGGTCCCGCTCCGGTTCAGGTCGCGCTCCACCTGGCGGGAACGAGCGCGCGACGCCGGGCCCTAGGGTCTGACCCATGGCGGTTCCGGATGCACTGGTCTGGGTGGACTGCGAGATGACGGGACTGGATCTGGCCCGCGACGCGCTCATCGAGGTGGCCGCGCTGGTCACCGACAACGAGCTCAACGTGCTCGGCGAGGGCGTCAACATCGTGGTGAAGCCGCCGCCCGGAACGCTGGACCAGATGGCCGAGGTCGTGGTGTCGATGCACACCACCTCGGGCCTGCTGGACCGGCTCGACGGGGGAACCACCCTGGCGGACGCCGAGGCCCAGGTCCTGGACTACGTGCGGCAGTTCGTCCCGGACCCTCGACGGGCCCCGCTGGCCGGCAACTCCGTGGGCACCGACCGCGCCTTCCTGGACCGCGACATGCCCGAGCTGGTCGGACACCTGCACTACCGGATCGTCGACGTGTCGAGCATCAAGGAGCTCACGCGACGATGGTTCCCGAAGGTGTACTACGCCAGCCCGGACAAGACCGGCAACCACCGCGCGCTCGGGGACATCCGCGACAGCATCGACGAGCTCCGCTACTACCGGTCGACGGTGTTCGTCCCGGCTCCCGGTCCGGACAGCTCGGCGTCCCGTACAGCGGCCGCCCAGGTCACGGGCAGCCGCACCGGCGCCTGACCAGCCGGACCGCGAACGGGCACGGGTTGTGGTTGTCGGGCGATACGCTGACCCGGGGCGCACGCCGCAGTCCGGTCGATCACGGACCGGCCGGAACGGTGCAGCCGCCGCGGTGGGTGTAGCTCAGCTGGTAGAGCACCGGGTTGTGGTCTCGGTGGCCGCGGGTTCGAGTCCCGTCACTCACCCTCGTCGAGGGTCGGCGCAGGTGTCCTGCGCCGACCGGGACCGTGTTCTGTCGTCTCCGGGCCGGATCAGTGCGCGGGGAGGTCCACCGGTGCCGCAGTGGCAGTCGAGGCCGCGCCGAGCCCGGTTCCCCGGCGGCGGTTGCGCCCGATGCTGCTCACCAGTGCGGCACCGACGAACCCGACGCCGATCAGTCCGCTGACCACCTCGGGGACCTGGACCTGGATCGACACCAGCAGGATCGCCGCCAGCGCACCGATCGCCCAGTGCGCGCCGTGGTCGAGGTAGGCGAACTCCGCGAGCGTGCCGTTGCGCACCAGCAGGACCGTCAGTGAACGGACGTAGAACGCTCCCACGCCGAGGCCGATCGCGATCAGTACCGGGTCGACGGTGATCGCGAAGGCCCCGATGACACCGTCGAGGCTGAACGACGCGTCGAGCAGCTGGAGGTAGACGAACAGCGCCAGCGCGGCGGTCCCGGAGGCCTTCGCCCCGTCGACGGCGCCCGCCGCACCGTGATGATGTGCCGCCTCCAGGACCGGACCGAGCCCGTTGACGGCGAGGTGCACGATGACGCCCAGCGTCCCCGCGGTCAGCACGTCGACCCGGTCCTGCTCCCCGACCAGTGCGGACGCCACCAGCAGGACGGCGCCCGCGAGCATCGCCGGGGCGGACGGGATGCGGCCGATCGTCAGCAGCACCTTCTCGACCGGCCGCAGCCACAGGAGGTCCCGGTCGGTGCACATGAAGTCCAGGAAGACCATCAGCAGGAACATCCCGCCGAACGCCCCGATCAGGGGCTCCGCGCCGGTGACGAGGTTCGCGTACGTGCCTGGGGTCTCCGGTGCCCCGCCGCGCAGCGCCAGACGGACGGTCTCGACGGGACCGATGCCGGCAGTGAGGCTGACCATCAGGACCGGGAACACGATCCGCATCCCGAATACTGCGATGACCACTCCGAGGGTGAGGAACAGCGTCACCCAGCGATCCGTCATCCGCGCCAGGATGCCGGCGTTGACCACGGCGTTGTCGAAACTGAGGGAGACCTCGAGCACGATGAGCAGGGCGGCCGAGACGGCGCCCGCGATCCCGCCGTACAGGCCGGCGCCCACCAGACCGACGACGGTGAGGACGACCGAGGTCGCGAATATCCGGACGGCGCCCACGGGCCTGACCCTAGGGAAACGCGGGCCTGGGTGTGGACCCCGCTGCCGGACCCCGCTGCCGGACCCTTCTGCCGGACCCTGCTCCCAGGACCGGCGGGTCGCGGTGGACAGGGCACGATGGCCGGGTGATCGTCATCGTGCTCGGCGCCTCCGGCCGCACCGGCAGCTACGTCGCCAGTCACCTGTTCGCGGCCGAACACACCGTCTTCGCGATGGTGCGCGACCCCGACCGTTCCCAGGCCGTGAAGCGGCTCGGCCGGCTGGCGCACCCCACGGCGGGCCCCGGGGTGCAACCGGTGGTCGGGGACCTGCTCGGTGACCCCGATCGGCTCGTCGAGCTCTTCTCCGGATGCGACGCGGTGGTCAACGCGGCCGGCGGCACGGACCTCGTCGCCACCGACGCGGTGGCGGACCGTGAGGGGGTGATCGCGGCCGTCGAGGCGGCCGGGACGGCGGGGGTCAAGCGGTTCGTGCACATCTCCGCGATGTACGCCGACCGCCCGGACGAGGGGCCTCACGCGCTGCAGGCGCTGCTGCGCGCGAAGAGCGAGGCCGACACCGCGCTGATCCGTTCCGGTCTGGACTGGACGGTCATCCGGCCCGGTGGCCTCGACGACACGGTCCTGACCGGGCAGATCCGAGCGGGCAGGCGGCTGTCCGAGAGCGGCAGCATCCCCCGCGAGGACGTGGCCGCGGTCGCCGCGACCTGTCTGAGCTGGCCCACCTCGATCGGCCTCGCCTTCGATGTGGTGGGCGGCAAGACCCCGATCCTGGAGGCGCTCGCGCGTCTCGCGCCGGTCACCGACTGACCCACCCGCCCGGCCGGCGGCAGCCGTGTCACCGGCCGCGCGACCCCGGGGGGGACACGGGAACCGGCGAATCCGCGCGCGACGGCGATCCGGGCGGCGACGTGGCGGGGGTCGGCGGCCCTGCCACCACAGGGGCCACCACAGGGGCCGGCGCGGGTGTGCCGGGCGCGGGCGGGCCGAGCACGGCACCGTCCAGCCGCGTCGGCGCCCGCCGCCAGGCCGACCGCTCCGCACCGTGCACGTCCCACCGGGCTGTCCACGAGTCCTGCCGCAGTGCCTCGGAAAGCTCGAAGGCGAGTTCGGCGGTGCGGGCCGTCGCCGCCTGCTCCCAAGGGGCGCCGGCAGAACCCCCGGGTGCTGTCACTGCCGCCCGGCAGCGCTGGCAGGGGCCGTGCGAGGCCGCGATCCGGGTCCACCTCGTCGGGTCGGCGCCGATCAGCCGGAGCAGGACCACCTCCCGATCGGCTGCCTGGGCGGCCTGCGAGCACACCAGGCAGGCCGTCGAGGGTGTCAAGAGCTGGGCGGCGCTGCGTGGCCGGGACCAGCCCCGGGACATCCCCGAGTCGCGAGGCCGGGCCGGAGCGTCCGGGGCACTGTCGCTGGCGGTGCCCGCGGCCCGGTCCGCGGCCGCGGTCGCCGCCACCGCGGCCGCCCGCCACCGCGACGCCGCCAGACGCACGACCGTCGCGACAGGCTCCGACAGCCAGCCACCGGCGCCGTCGGAGCGGACGAGGTCGGCCAGGTGGGTCGCGCAGATGGAGGCGAGCTGGTCCCGGACGCCGGTCCCGGGCCCGGCGCGACCCCGGGGGCGCACGCCGTCCCGGCGCAGCAGCGTCGACCCCGTCGGTTCCGGCGGAGCCACGTCTCGGCCGTCGGCGCCCCGCTGAGCCCCGGGACGGCCCCGGACGTCAGGGTCGTCCGCGAGGTCCGGGGCCGGCGTGCCCGCGGCCCCGGTCGTGAGCGCGCGGCCCGAGCCGATCCAGTCCAGCAGCCGCCAGGTCGTGGTGGCCCGCGCCGCACACACCGGGCAGCAGGGGCGCGACAACAGCGCCTCGATCCGATCGGGCAGACCTGCACGTCGCGCTGTCGCATCCGCCCGCAGCACCCCCGGTCCGGCGGCGGTCCGCAGGCGAGCCCTCGCCGCCGCATCGGTGTCGTCCCCGGTGAGCAGGCCGGCGGCCAGTTCGGGCGTCGTCGCGAGCCGCTCGGCCAGGACCCCGGCCACCAGGGCCGTCGCCCGTGCCGGGGCGATGGCCACGAACTCCCGGGTGTGCGGGACGCACAGCCCCGCACCGGACCTGTAGGCCGTCAGCACCTCCCCCGTACCCGTGTCCCCCGTGCCCTCGTCCGCCGGCGGATCGCCCTCCCACCCCTCCGCGTACCCCCCGTTCGAGGCAGCGGCGGGGGGCGGCGCCAGCGCCGCGGCCAGCATCCCCAGCAGATCGGCCACCCGGCCTCCCACCGCCGCACACACCGGGCACGGTTCGGGGCGGCGGCCGGGGTCGCCGTGCGGGTGGGCGCGGGCGTCCCGGACGAGCAGGTCGAACTGGGACTTGCCCAGCCACGAGGACGACGCGCCCTGGTCCAGCAGCAGCCGTGTGTGGGGGGCACACATCCCGCCGGCCGCGACCAGCCGAGCTCGGAGCGTCTCGTCGGTGTTGGTCTCGGACTCGTAGAAGAAGAACCAGCGCCTGGTCTCCTCGTCCGCCACCCGGCAGGCCGGACAGCCTGGCTCCGCACGTTCGGTCCGGCGACGCAGGAAGGCCACCGACCCACCCGAACGGTCCGGTTGCGGGACTCCGAGGGCGCCCAGCAGGTCCTGGCGGCTGCGCCGGGACAGCTGCTGCCGGGAAGTCCGGGACAGTCGGCTCCGCCACCACCCACCAGGCGTCATCGCCGCTCCACCCCGCCGTCCCCGCCCCACCTCGTCGTGCGCACCGTCCGGGACGGCAGGCCATCCGCTCCAGGATGGACCGGACAGGCGGGTGGGGCACAGTCGCCCCTCGTGACTCCGACACGCGGTCTGTCACCACTCGGGAGGTCGCGCGTCGTCGCGTCCCGCCGGCCGGCGTTGGTAGGGTTCTGCCCGCACGCGCCGCTAGCTCAAGTGGTAGAGCAGCTGACTCTTAATCAGCGGGTTCGGGGTTCGAGTCCCTGGCGGCGCACCTCCGACGGGCGGTCCGGGACAACGCGTCGGGCACAGATCGGACGCGTCGGGCACAGATCGGACGATGAGTGCCCAGTTCCGACGACCGGGGGTACCGCCAGATGCCAGCGCTCAGCGTCCTGGACCGGGACCGATCGGTCGCTCCGCCCGGCTTCAGCCGCTGGCTCGTCCCACCGGCCGCCTTGGCGGTCCACCTGTCCATCGGGCAGGTGCACGCGTTCAGCGTGTTCAAGATGCCGTTGGTGAAGCTGTTCGGCTCCTCCCAGACCGCCATCGGCATCGTCTTCTCGATCGCGATCGCGATGCTCGGCCTGTCCGCGGCGTTTGGCGGTCCGTGGATGGAGCGCAACGGCCCGCGCAAGGCGATGGTCCTGTCGGCGCTGTGCTGGAGCCTCGGGTTCTTCGTCGCGGCCCTCGGTCTGGCGACGACCCAGCTGTGGCTGGTCTACCTCGGGTACGGGGTGATCGGTGGGATCGGACTGGGAATCGGGTACATCTCGCCGGTCTCCACCCTGATCAAGTGGTTCCCGGACCGGCCTGGCCTGGCGACCGGTCTGGCGATCATGGGATTCGGCGGCGGCGCACTGATCGCGAGCCCGCTGTCCAACCGGCTGATGGCGGCCTTCGGCGGCGACCCGACCTCGACGGTGCCCACCTTCGTCGTGCTCGGCGCCCTCTACCTGGTCGTCATGCTGACCGGTGCGGCCGTCATCCGGGTACCGCCGCCCGACTGGGCCCCCGCCGGCTGGACACCCCCGGTCAGGGCGCAGGCCGGCGGGATGAGGACCGCCGCGGACGTCACCGCCCGGAACGCCATCCGCACCCCGCAGTTCTGGCTGCTGTGGGTCGTGCTGTTCTGCAACGTCACCGCCGGGATCGGGATTCTCGAGCAGGCGTCGCCAATGATCCGGTCCTTCTTCTCCGCCATCAGCGTCACCGAGGCGGCCGGCTTCGTCGGGCTGCTGTCGCTGGCCAACATGGCCGGCCGGTTCCTGTGGTCCTCGACCTCCGACGCGATCGGCCGCAAGCCGATGTACATGGTCTACCTGGGGGTGGGCTGTCTGCTGTACCTGCTGCTGGTCGTCGCCGGGACGTCCTCGGTCGGGCTGTTCGTCGGGGTCACCGCCGTCATCCTCAGCTTCTACGGCGGCGGGTTCGCCACGATCCCCGCCTACCTGAAGGACCTGTTCGGGGCGGTCCAGGTCGGCGCGATCCACGGGCGCCTGCTGACGGCCTGGTCGGCCGCCGGGATCGCCGGCCCGCTGATCGTCAACCGGGTGGTCGACAGCCAGACCTCTGCCGGCCGGAACGGGTCCAGCCTCTACACGCTCTCGCTGTCGATCATGGTCGGCGTGCTGGCCGTCGGGTTCGTCGCCAACCTGCTGGTCCGCCCGGTGGATCCGCGCTTCCACGAGCCAGTAGCCGCGGGGACGCACGAGGACTCCGGCACCCGGGTGGCCCGCAGCCTGAGCCCGTCGGGCGGGACAGCAGCCGCGAACCGGGAGGAGACGGCGTGAGCGAGCCCGGTGCCCACCGTCCGACGTCGCAGCAGCCCGCCGCACCCACGTCGGGCACCGGCGCCACAGCGGCCGCGGTCGGCCTGTGGGTGGTGGTCGCGGCGGGACTGGCCTACGGGGTCAGCCAGGCCCTGACCACCGTCGGCAGACTCTTCGGCGGCTGAACTCCGCGCGTGCCCGGGTCCCCGGGCGCGTCGCCTGGTCAGGGTCGATCGGCGGTCCACGCCGGGCGGCGTCGGTGGGGGACCCGGCGTGCGACGGCGGCGAGCAGGTAGACGAGAGCCGCGAACGCGATGATCCCGAAGCTGGCTGGTACCCGGGCGAGGACCAGGGAGATCCCGACGCCGACCCAGACCGAGACCAGGGCGATCGCCACCGACAGCCCGGCCGCCCGCCAGGGTCGGGACGTCATCCGGGTCGCCGCCCCCGCCGGCGCGGCGAGCAGGCCGAGGAGCAGGACAGCACCGACGACCTGGGTGATCTCGGCGGCCGCGGCCGCGACGACCAGCAGGAATCCGGTGTTCAACGCCCGGACCGGGACTCCGCGGGCGGCGGCGACGACCGGGTCGACACTCGCGAACAGCAGAGGTCGGGCGATCGCCACAGTCACCAGCACGAGGCCGACGGCGATGGCCACGGCGGTCAGCGTCGCGGAGGCCGACACACCGTAGATCGACCCGAACAGGATGCTGGTCGTGACGGAACCGTTCGTGCCGCCGCCGGAGGCGTTGTAGAGGCTGACGAACAACACGCCCAGCCCGAGGATCCACGAGAAGGTCGTGCCGATGACGACGTCGTCGGCCACCCACCGACCGCCGATCACCCCGAGGACCGCGCCGACGGCCAGGGTCGCGGCGAACAGGCCGAAGCGCAGGTCGACACCGGCCGCCACTGCCGCCACGGCCCCGGTGTAGGAGACGTGGGACAGCGCGTCGCCCGCGAAGACCTGACCGCGCACCACGGTGAAGAACCCGACCAGGCCACACAGGACCGCCACGGCCGAGCCGACGATCAGGCCCCGGTAGACGAAGGGGTCGGTGACCAGCAGCAGGTTGCTCACCGCACCACCGCCGCAGTGACCCGACGGCGACCCGGCCGGAGGGCCCGGGCCGACCGCGCCACGGCCTGCACCCCCACCGTCAGGACGTAGGCCCCGAACCCGTAGGTCGACACCCAGAACCCGACCGGGTACCGCACGTAGTAGGCCGAGGCGACACCGAGCCAGACGACCACCAGCGCCAGCAGGACGGCCGCCCCCATGCCGCGCCCGACCCGGGAGGTCAGGCGGTGTGCCGTCGCGGCGGGTGCCACGAGCAGCGAGAACACCAGCAGGGACCCGGTGACCTGGGCGGTCGCGGTCGCCGCGAGCGCGAGCACGACGAGGAAGGTCGTCGTCACGGTGGCGACCGGGATGCGTCGCGACCTGGCCAGGAGCGGGTCGACCGACACGAACAGCAGCGGCCGGCCGATGACGGCGAGGACGGCCAGGCAGCCTGCGGCCACGGCGGCGAGCAGGTGGACCTGTGCGCGGGTGACCCCGCCGATGCTGCCGAACAACAGCGAGCTGACCCCGCCGAGCAGCCCGCCGTACAGGCTGGAGAACAGGAACCCGGACGCCAACGCGACAGCCTGCACGGTCCCGATCCCGGCCGACTGCCCGCCGAACCCGCCCAGGCCCCCGGTCCGGCTCGCCGGCAACCGTGCGATGACCACCGCGGCCAGCCCCCCGGCGGTGAAGAAGCCGATCGCCGGGTCGATCGAGGCGAACGCCGCCGCGGATCCACCGGCGAACCCGACGACGGCCAGGGTGTGACCGGCGAAGCTCTCCCTGCGCAGCACCATCAGCCAGCCCGCGATCCCGGCCAGGACAGCCACGATCGTGCCGGCCTGCAGCGCCGTCACCATGAACGGATAGGCGAACAGGCCGCGGACGTCCGCTGCCAGGTCCCAGGACAGGCGGTTCACCGGGCGGACCGGTCCGACGGCCGCGTCCCGCTGGTCCCGTGCGTGGCCGGGACGTCGGGCTGCCCGACGACGACAAGCCGGCCGACCCGGTCGCGCAGGACCTCGACGGGCGTGCCGTAGAGCATCGTCAGCGTCTCGGAGGTGATGACCTGCTTCGGCGGGCCGAGCACGGCGCCCCCTCTGGCGAGGTAGACCACCGCGTCCAGGGAGGCCAGGATCGGATTGACGTCGTGGGCCACCATGATGACGGCGACGCCCTGCTCGCGGCAGACGCTCCGGATCAGCGCGGACACCGAGGCCTGGTTGGTCACGTCGAGGGAGTCCAGCGGCTCGTCGAGCAGCAGCAGCCGAGGCCGCCGGATCAGCGCCTGCGCGATGAGCAACCGCTGCTGCTCACCACCGGAGCACTGCCCGATCGGACGGTGCGCGTAGGCCGTCGCCCCGACGGTCTCGACCACGTCGGCGATCCGCCCGGCGCGTTCCCGTCGGCGTCGCGAACCCGGCCACGGCACCGGGATCCCCCAGCGGTCGCCGTCCAGACCCATTCCCACCAGGTCGACCCCGCGCACCGGGGTGGCCGGGTCGAAGGACCGCCGTTGCGGGAGGTAGCCGACCGCCTCGTTTCCTCGCCCGACCGGCCGGCCCAGCACCTCACCATGGCCTGCCGCAAGCGGGACGAGGCCCACCAGGGCCTGCAGCACCGTGGACTTGCCGACCCCGTTCGGGCCCATCACGGCGACGAACTGCCCGGCGCCCACGTGCAGGTCCACGTGCTCCCAGACCAGGTGGTCCCCGCGGACCGCTGCGGCGTCGACCAGGCGGACCACCACCTCGTGTTCCCCGACGGACGGGTCAGGGACCGCGGCGACCTGGAGGGCGGCGTCCCCGTCGGCGTGAGGTGGACCGTCGGGGCGACATCCGCCCACGCGGCTGGCCGTCACCGCCCCCACGGTCCGGCCGTCACTGCCCTGTCCCGTTGAGCGCGTTCTCCAGGGCCTGCAGCTGCGCGGTCTGCCAGGCCTGGAAGGTGGCGCCCTTCGGGGAGAGGGTCTCGGTGAGGCCGACCACGGGCACCCCGGAGCTCTTGGCGGCCGTGACCTGGGCTGCGACGTCCGGAGTGGAGTTCTGGGTGTTGTGCAGGTAGACCTTTATCTGTTTACCGGAGATCTGCTGGTCGATCCTGGCGATGTCGACCGGGGCGGGGTCGGTGCCCTCGCTGATGGCGGTCAGGAACGAGGCCGGCGTCACCATGTCCAGCCCGACACTGTCGGCCAGCGGGGTGGCGATGGACTCACTCGCTCCCACCGCCTCGCCCTTGTGCGTCGTGGCGATCCGCTGTTCCACCGCGTCGTAGTCCTTGAACGCCACCGTCTCCAGCCGGGTCTTCTGCCGGGCGAAGTAGGACGCGTCCGCCGGGTCCAGGCGCTGCAGGTCCAGGGTGATCGTCTCGATCACCTTGTACACCGAGTCGTGCGAGTACCACTGGTGCGGATTGCCGCCCTGCGGGACACCCACCAGTTGCCCCACATCGATCACCGCTCGTCCGGGGGACGGGTTGGCCGCGACCGCCTTGGTCGCCCAGCTGTCGTATCCGACTCCGTTGACCACGACCAGCTGGGCCTTCGCGATCGTCACCCCGTCGGCCGTCATCGGCTCGTAGCTGTGCGGATCCACGTCCGGGCTGGAGATGATCGACGTCGTCTGGACGCGGTTGCCACCCAACTGCACGAGCAGGCTGCCCCAGGCGTCGATGGAGGCGACCGCGCGGATCACGGTCGAGGACTCCCGCGCCGAGGCCGTCGGCGCAGTGCCGGCCGAGGAGGACGTGCTGCCGGACGGGGACGAGCTGCCGAACGGGGACGTGCTGCCGGACGGGGACGTCGCACCACCCGCCGAGCCGGATCCGCACGCTGCTGCCCCCAGCACGAGGGCGGCGGCGGTGGCGAGGGGGGTCAGGGCACTGCGGGAACGCAAGGACACAGGTCCTCCGGGGAGCAGGTTCAGGAGCCGCCGACGGTGCGGGGAGCGCACGCGACGCCCATGGCCAGGCAGACGCTACCCGGTAATGACAAGCGTTATCGACACGCGCGGCGCCCGGACTCGCCGCGTCACGGTGTCCGGTCCTCGGCACCACGGTCCTGCTCAGCACGGCGGGCGCGACGGTTCGCCCGCAGGGCACGACGCCCGATCTCGGCGCCGACGACCGCCGTCGCGACGTAGACGAGCACCGCCGCCACGCCCAGGGCGGATCCCGGGTGGTCCAGCGAGGCACCGATCGCCGTGTAGGAGAAGGCCCTCGGCAGGACGCCCAACACCGTGCCCACCGCGACCTGGCGGGCGGTGAGGCCGAGAGCGCCGAACGCGTAGGACAGGGGCGCGTCGGGGATCCCCGGCGCCAGCCGCTGGGCCAGGACCGCTGCGGTCCCGTGCCGGCGCGACAGTCCGGCCACCCTGTCGGCGCGGCGCCCGAGCAGGTCGCTGACCCCGGCCCGGCCTGCGCCGCGCCCGGCGGCCCAGGACAGCAGCGCCGACGCCACGGACGAGGCGACGGTGACCACCGTCCCGGTGACCGGCCCGAACAGCACCCCGGACAGCCCGGCGAGCAGGGGCCCCGGCACCAGCGCCGCCCCCAGCACCGAGGAGACCACCAGGTAGACCAGCGGCGCCCACGCCCCGGTCGCCTCGACCCGGGTCCGGAGCCGTCCGGTATCGACGAGGTCGGTCGCCGTGAACAGCACCAGGGCGGCGACGACCGCGACGGTGATCACGACCAGCCGCCACCGGGCCGCGTTCACCCGGTCACCGGGCTGCGTTCACCCGGTCACCGGCGGCCGGTCACCGGCGGCTGGCAGCACGGGCACCACCAGGTCGCACGCTCGTCGCCGGGCCGGGCGCCGGCAGGCGGACGGAAGGCGACCGGGGTCGCGCAGCGCAGGCACGGCCGTGCGTACCGGCCGTAGACCCAGTGACTGCGGCCCGGCCGGGTATCACCGGTGGTCACCATCCCCGGGTTGGCCAAGCCGTGCGCGAGCATCCGACGTGCCAGGCGTGCCCAGCCGGGGAGGTGGACGGCCGAGACCGGCGTCCAGGGGTGGATCCCCCGCAGGAACAGGCTCTCCACCGCCCACAGGTTCCCGACGCCCGCCAGGTTGCGCTGGTCCAGGACCGCGGCGACCACCGGCCGGTCGGGCCGGGCCGCCAGCCGCCGGCACGCCTCCACCTCGTCCGAGCCACCCGGCTCGCCCCCCGGGATCAGCAGGTCGGGGCCGAGGTGTCCGACGACGACGGACTCGTCCCGGGTCCGCAGAAGGTCCAGCACCGGCATGTCGAGGGCGACCGCGGTGCGCCCGTCACCCAGGGCGAGCAGCAACTGGGCCGCGTCCCGACGTGTCCGCGGGAGGCGGCGGCCCGGGCCGAGGACCGTCCAGCTGCCCTGCATCCGGAAGTGGGTGTGCACCGTCCAGCCGCCGTCGGTGCGCAGCAGCATGTGCTTGCCGCGGGCCACGAACCCGGTGACGGCCTGCCCGGCCAGGGAGGCCGCTGCGTGCCGGGGCACCCGGAAGTCCGAACCGGCGATGGTCTGCCCCACCAGCGCGGCCAACATCCGCCGGGCCACGCTGTGGACGCTGTCGCCCTCGGGCACCCGCGATCAGCCGGGCCCGTTGCCGCCGGACCCGTTGCCGCCGGGCCCGTCACCGGGGCCGCGTCCACCCCGATTACGGAGCCAGTCACCGAGGTTGTCCGCCACGGTGCCTGCCACACCGCCCACCAGACCGCCCGCGTCCCGCACGAACTTCGTCAGCGGGTCGGCCGAGGCGGTGAAGGAGTCCCGGTAGGACCGCGCGGCGGCCCGTACCTCGTCCGACATGTCCGCGGCCTTGTCGTCCTGACGCTTCGGGTAGTCCCCCGACAGGATGTCCCGGTACTCCTGACCGGCAGCCCAGCGCTGCAGCTCCGCGGCCCGTTGGGCGGCGAGGGGGTGGGTGCGCCCATCCATCAGCAGCAGCTTGAGCAGGCTGTCCCGGATGTCCCCGCCCCGGTCGTACTCCTTGGCCTGGTCCAGGAAGCCCGAGACGTCCATCGCGTCGGGATCGGTGGACCCGGCCAGGGCGGCGTGCACCTTCAGGGCGGCCCCGGCGTCCTGGCCGACCAGCAACGCGGCCCGGTCACAGGACAGCTCGGACTTGCGGTACCACTCCTGCAGGGCCATCACGATGACCCGCAACGGCAGCGCACCCAGGGGTACCCAGCTGACGTTCTGGCTGATCCGGAGCAGGCTCAACAGCATCGTCCGGTACACCGCGTGGCCGGACAGCACGTGTCCGAGCTCGTGGCCCAGCACGAAACGCAGCCCGTCGGCGTCCATGATCTCGAGCAGGCCCGTGTTGACGACGATGAACGGGTGGTCCATCCCCAGGGTCATCGCCTGCGCCACCGGGTCACGGACGACGAACACCTCGGGGACGTGCTCGATGTCCAGGGTCGCGCAGGCCTCCACGAGCAGCTGGTGCAGTGCCGGGTACTGCCGGTGGGAGACCCGAACGGCGTCCGCCAGGTGCAGCAGGCGCAGACTCCGCTCCCCGAACACCCCCGAGACGGCCCGCAGGACCCGGTCGAAACCCGGTAGCCCCCGTAGGGCCACCAGTGCGCCGCGGTCGGCCGGGTGTTCGTAGGCACGGGAACTGAGGTCGGGGAAGCGCACCCGCCCCGGGGTCAGGGTCTTGGCGCGGGCGATCTCACCGGGGGGCATGGCTCCACCCTCCCACCCGGGCCCGGACGGTCGAGAACCACGGGTCAGCCGGCGTGCGGGGTCCGCGGGTCCAGCAGCCGGTGCAGCGTCGCCGTCGCCACCAGGCCGTACGCGAGGTGCGGGAGGGCGTCCGAGGCGACGGTCGCCGGGTCCCACGACCGCGGTTCGGTCACGTGCAGCGCGGTCATGACCGTGTCGGACAGGGCCATCGCCCCGAGTCCCAGCGCGATCGGCGAGAGGGCCTTGGGCACCTTGACGTGGTAGATCCGGAGGATGCCGGCGACCGCGCCGAGGCCGACCCCGACTCCGAGCCCGGCCAGCTGGCCCGCACCGTCGGCGCGGTTCGGTGCCGTGTCGCCCTGACCGGGCACGTCCGTGCCGGTGGCCTCGGCCGCGGCGTCGACGGTCGCCTTCGGGCTGGACCCGGCCGGGCGGCCGCGCAGGACCATGTCGGTGTAGCTGACCGCGTTCAGCGCGGTCGCCCCGGCTGCGCCGGCGAGAGCGCCCGCGACGACACCGGCGAGTAGACGTGACATCTGGGTCCCCCTGAGAGATCGACTGGCCCGACCGTGACACGGGTCCGGCGGGCCCGCACGCCGGGAGCGAGCGAACCCGGGCCTGCGGACGGGGGGTGGCGGCCTCAGCCGACCTGACTCAGCCCACGCGGTCTCAGCCGACGCTGACTCAGCCGACGCGCCGGGCGCGGCGGACGGCCAGCTCATCGGCGCCCCCCACACCGGCGGCGGCGGCCGGCTCGGCGGGCAGGTGCGACAACGTCCCCTCGACCTCGCGCCACACGCGCCCGACCCCGATCCCGAACACGCCCTGCCCGCCCTGGAGCAGGTCGACGACCTCGTCCGGTGACGTGCACTCGTACACCGTCGCGCCATCACTCATGAGCGTCAGACCTGCGAGGTCCTGGGTGCCCCGGCCACGCAGGTGCTCGACGGCCTGGCGGATCTGCTGCAGGCTCACCCCGGCGTCCAGCAGACGCTTGACCACCCGGAGCACGAGGATGTCGCGAAAGGAGTAGAGCCGCTGCGATCCGGAGCCGGCGGCTGGGCGGACCGACGGCTCGAGCAGACCGGTGCGGGCCCAGTAGTCGAGCTGGCGGTAGGTGATCCCGGCCGCGGTGCACGCCGTCGGCCCGCGGTAGCCGACACCGTCCGGGACGTCGGGCAGGCCGTCGTCGAAGAGCATGCCGCGCGCGGCGGCGCGGGCCGGGTCGCGACGCAGGGCGGTCTGCGTTGTCTCGTCCCAACCTGACACGGAAGCCTCCCGGAGCGGTGGCCCGAGGACCCCGACGTTCGCGGACCCGCCGGCTCACAGCGGTGTGCAATGACCGCGACGCTACGGGGCCGCGTCCGACAGGGTCAACGCGACACGCACCGGCGGCACCCGGCCGGACCCGGGCGTCCCGCCGGGTCGGGGCTCAGCGCGCCGGACCCGGGTCCCCGGACGTGAAGTCCTCCGGGGACACGCCGTCGAGGAACTCCCGGAACTTCTCCACCTCGTCGTCGGCGGCCTCCGGCACCTCGATGCCTACCTCGTCGAGCACCTCGTCGGCGCCGAAGATCGGCGCCCCCGTGCGCAGGGCGAGTGCGATCGCGTCCGAGGTCCGGGAGTCCACGGTGATACCGCCGTCCAGCGCCAGCTCGGCGTGGAAGATCCCGTTGCGGACCTCGGTGATGCGTACCTGCTCGAGGCGCCGGCCGAGTGCGTCGAGCAGGTTCTTGATGAGGTCGTGGGTGAGCGGGCGGGGCGGGACCTGACCCTGCTGCACCGAGGCTACGGCGGTTGCCTCGACCGCGCCGACCCAGACCGGGAGGTGCCGGCCCGAACCCACCTCCCGCAACAGGATGATCGGCTGGTTCGACGGCATCTCGACGCGTACACCGACGACGTCGAGTTCCCGCATACCCGTCACGTTAGTGCCGCCGACGGGGGCACGCGCGGGAGCCCCGCGCAGGCGGTCGGCGCGGGGTCTCGGCGAGCCTCAGTGCGGGTCGACACCCATGTCGCGCAGCGCACCGCCGACCAGGGCGTCGTGCAGGCGCCGGGTGAGCTCGCGCAGCTCCGCGGCCGACTCCTCCGCCCGGGCCCGCGCGTCCGGTCGCCGTGACCGGAGCTGGGGGGCGAGCACCTGGTCCAGCAGGCCGATCTCGCGATCCGCGGCGGAGCGGAGCCCCCGGAGGTGTCGTGGTCCGATGCCGAACGCGGCCAGGCGCGCCACGGTGTGCCCGACGGCGACGTCGTCGGGGCTGTACCACCCGGAGCGTCCGCGGACGAGGCCGAATCCCTCCATCTCGACGAGAACCGCAGCAGTGAGCCCGGTCGCCTCGAGCAGCTCGTCCCGGTGCAGTCGACGACCCCGGACGACCCTGGGTGGGACCCCCGACAGGACGGTCGGGACCGCCACGGGTCCCGGCGCGACCGGTGACGGGACCGGAACCAGGGACTGCGTGGGGGGCGTCGACCCGGTCGGTTCGACGCCCGGACCCGCGGTGTCCAGGTGCGCCTTGATGACGCGCAACGGCAGGTACCTGTCGCGCTGGAGCTGCAGGACCCACCGCAGTCGCTCCACGTCGGCACCGCTGAACCGCCGGTAGCCGGACCGGGTGCGAGCCGGGGAGACCAGTCCCTCGGTCTCCAGGAACCGGATCTTGGAGATGGTCACGTCGGGGAAGTCCGACCGCAACAGGTTCAACACCTGGCCGATCCCCGCCCCCGTCGGCGGGGCCGGCCCCGTCGGGTCCCCGGTCCCTGCGAGCCGGCCCGCGACCGGTGAGCCGTCCTCAGCCGGCTGAGCCACCGGCCGGCCCCTGCCCGGTCCCCGGCCGGCCGGCGTTCCCCGCACCGGTGCCGGGCTCACGGTCACCGGCCCCCGCGTCGCCGGACACGAACAGCAGGCGGTACTTGCCGATCTGGATCTCGTCGCCGTGCACCAGGCCGACCTCGTCGACGCGGTCCTTGTTGACGTAGGTCCCGTTGAGGCTGCCGACGTCCCGCACCAGGTGGCCACCGGGGCGGCGCCGCAGCTCCGCGTGCCGCCGGCTGACCGTCACGTCGTCGAGGAACACGGTGCTGTCCGGGTGCCGCCCGATGGAGACGAGGTCGGTGTCGAGCAGGAACCGGGCGCCGGCGTTGGGCCCGCGCCGGACCACCACCATCGCCGTCCCGGGCCGCAGTGGCTCCAGGCCGAACTCCGCCACGACCTCGTCGACCGGGCGGGCGGGTGTCACGGCGGCGGTCACCGGGATCGACATCGTCTGCTCGACCGGCGCCTCGCCCGTGGGGTCGGGGGTCATGTCAGGGACTCCTGTGCTCGTGTCGCCGCTGGGTGCGCCGGGTCGGCGCGCGACTCCGGACCGTACGGGCGGGATCGATCGAGGGTCAACCCGGTCGGGGGCCACTGCCGCACGGCTGGGTCTCCGGTGGGCGCAGCCGGCGCATCGGCAACCGGGCGTGGCACGTCAGTGGAGAGTCGCGCCGTAGGCGTCCGCGTCGAGCAACGACCCGAGCTGGGCGGGGTCGTCGAGCTCGACCTCGATCAGCCACCCAGCGCCGTAGGGATCCCCGTTCACCGTCTCGGGGGCGTCCGTCAGCGATTCGTTGCGTGCCAGCACCGTCCCGTCGACAGGACAGTTCAGGTCCGAGACGCTCTTGGTGGACTCCAGCTCACCGCAGGGCGTCCCGACCTCGACGGCGGCGCCGACCTCGGGCAGCGAGACGTAGACGATGTCACCGAGCGCGTCCTGCGCGTAGTTGGTGATCCCGACCCGCACGTGGCCGTCGGACTGCTCGCCGACCCACTCGTGGGTGGCGGCGTAGCGGAGCCCGGCCGGGATGTCGGTGGTCATGAGGGACCTCCAGGTCGTGGTGGGGCGGCAACCGGCGACCCGGCGCGGCCCGACCGTAGTAGCCGGGCGCCCTGGTCCACGTAGAGCGCCGCGGCGGCCCAGTACAGGCTGATACCCCAGGCGAAGGTGGCCCAGCCCAGCACGATCCCCACGTCGGCGATCCAGCCCAGGACGTTCGTGCCGTGCCCGACCAGCAGGAACGGGAAGCTGAACACCAGGGTGAACGTGCCGATCTTGCCCAGGTAGTTGACGGGCAGCGACCCGAAGCCGCGAACGCGCAAGACGAGCAGCACCAGGACGAGCCCGAGGTCCCGGACGATCACCAGCGCCGCGAGCGGCCAGGGCAGCGCGCCCGCGACGACGAGGACGACCAGGGTCGTCAGCACCACGAGACGGTCCACGAACGGGTCCAACAGCTGGCCGACCCGGCTGACCTGGTCGTAGTGGCGGGCGATGTAGCCGTCGAGGTTGTCACTGAGCGCGGACACCCCGATGAGCAGCCCCGCCCAGCCGTCCTCGTGGCGGCCCAGGGCAAGCCACACGAACACCGGCAACGCCACCAGCCGCAGGACGGACAGCGCGTTCGGGACCGTCAGCACGCGCTCGGTGGGAGTCGCCTGCAGCGTCGTCACGCCGGGTCCCGCTCGCTCACGGGATCCCGTCCGGACACCGGGGGCAGCTCCATCGCCGGGGGAAGCTCCATCACCGGGCGCAGCGAGGTGACCCGGTCCGCGACGATCTCGACGCGTCCGGCCCCGAGGCCGTCGGCGGCTGCCAGCACCGCGTCCCGGCAGTCCTCGGCGGAGGGCGCCCCATCGTCATCCGCGTCGACAGGAGCGGTACCGGCCGGCCAGCTGGTGTTCGACGGTGAACCCGTGGGCCCCAGCGTCGGTGCCGGCAGCGGTACCGGCGCAACGGGCACGAGCGGGGCGAAGGCGAAGGTGGCGAGGTCCACGCCGCTGACCGAGAGCGACACCAGTTCCGCCCTCCCCGCGTCGGCCAGGACCCCGACGAGAGCATCTCCGAGGGAGACGACGCGTCGCCGGTCGACGCCGTCGGCGAACCGGACGTCCACCTCACGCAACCGCATGGTCCCGATTCTGCCCGGGTCGCCCGCGCGTAGCCGCCACCTGCGCACCGCACCCACAGGGCAGGTCCGCGTCGACCGGCGGGACACGTCCCGGCGCTGATCGACGCGGTCAGCAGAGCACTGTCCAGGGGGCCCTGGCGCGGCGGAAGCCCGGCGCAGGGGCGATCGACGTCCGGTCGGGCTGACAGGATTTGAACCTGCGACCCCCTGACCCCCAGTCAGGTGCGCTACCAAGCTGCGCCACAGCCCGTGGCCGCCGGCTCCCACCGGCGGTCGCGAACGCTACCAGCCCACGTGTCCCGTCCGCCCGGACCCGGCACCCGACCACTCCCGGCTCTAGCGGCCCGTGGTCTGTGAGCGACGCTCCCGGACGCGGACGTTCACCCGCACCGGGGAACCGACGAACCCGAACTCCTCGCGCAGCCGGCGTTCCACGAAGCGGACGTAGGCGTCGTCCAGGCGCCCGGAGGTGAACAGCACGAACGTCGGCGGACGGACACCGGCCTGGGTGGCGAACATGATCCGCGCCTGCTTCCCGCTGCGGACGGGATGGGGATGGGCGGCGACCAGCTCGGAGAAGAAGGCGTTGAGCTTCCCGGTCGCGACGCGGGTGGACCAGCCGGTCAGCGCGGTGTCCAGGGCCGGCACGACCCGGTCGACGTGCCAGCCCGTCATCCCGGAGATGTTCACCCGCGGCGCCCACCGGATCTGGACGAACTCCCGGTCGATCTCCCGGTCCAGGCGTTCCCGGCGTTCTTCGTCGACGAGGTCCCACTTGCTGAAGGCGACGACCAGGGCCCGGCCGGCGTCGACCGCCGCGGACACCAGCCGCAGGTCCTGCTCGGTGACCGGCTCACTGGCGTCGAACATCACCACGGCGACGTCGGACCGGTTGACTGCCGCAGCCGTGCGCAGACTGGCGTAGTACTCGGTCCCGGACGCCTCGCGCACGCGGCGCCGCAGCCCGGCGGTGTCGATGAACACCCACGGCCGGCCCCGCAGCCGGATCACCTCGTCGACCGGGTCGACCGTCGTCCCCGCGACGCTGTCGACCACGACCCGCTCGGCGCCGGCGAGGGTGTTGAGCAGACTGGACTTCCCGACGTTCGGCTTGCCGAGGATCGCCACCGCCGGCGGCCGTTCCGGATCGCGCTCGCCGGACCCCTCGCCCGGCGGTGGCAGGACCGCGAGCACCGCGTCCAGCAGGTCCCCGGTGCCACGGCCGTGCATCGCCGACACCGGCCAGGGCTCACCGAGGCCGAGGGACCACAGCGACGCAGCCTCCATCTCCCCTCGCACGTCGTCGACCTTGTTCGCACACAGCACGACGGGCTTGCCGGCGTGACGCAGCACCCGGACCACGGCGAGGTCCGGCTCGGTCGGCCCGACCATGGTGTCCACGACGAACACGACCGCGTCGGCGGCGGCCGCCGCGAACTCGGCCTGGGCGGCGACGCGGGACATGAGGCCCACCGCGTCCGGGTCCCACCCGCCGGTGTCCAGCAGGACGAAGTCGCGCCCGGCCCACTCCGCGTCGTAGGCCACCCGGTCCCGGGTGACGCCTGGGACGTCCTCCACGACGGCCTCCCGGCGACCGAGGATCCGGTTCACGAGGGTCGACTTGCCGACGTTGGGCCGTCCGACGACGGCCACGACCGGCTGGGCGCCGTTCACGTGGATCCTTCCCGTGCTGCCGGGGCGCCGACGGGTGCCTGGCCGGCTGCCGCTGAGGGCCGGTGGGCCACGACCGGTGAAGCGGGTGCGGGCAATGAAGCGGGTGCGGGCGGTGGCGCGGTTGCGAGTGGCGGCGCGGGCGTGCCCGTGCGTCGGGCGACGGCCGTCGCGACGTTCGCGGCCATCGCCGCCTTGATGGTCTCCAGGGCCGCGTCGGTTGCCGCGCGGGTGGCCGCGCGCGCAACCCCGGGGTCGCCGGGCGCGGCGGCCGCCCCGGTCGCGGTCAGGGTCAGCGGCTCACCGAACAGCACGTCCACCAGCGCCCGTGCCCGCGGCATCGCCCCGCCTGGCCGGGCCGCCGCCGTGCCCAGCACCGCGACCGGGACCACCGGTGCCCCGGAGCGCAGGGCCAGGTGGGCGACACCGCGCTGCACGCTGGACACGTCGCCGGCGCCGCGGGTGCCCTCCGGGAAGATCGCGAGCACCCGTCCGGCGCGCAGCACGTCCAGCGCACTTGTGATCGCGGCGCGGTCCCCGCCGTCACGGCGCAGCGCGATCTGGCCGAGGCGGACCAGGGCGCCACCGACGAAACCACGGAATGCCTCGGCCTTGATCAGGACGTGCACCGGCCGGGGTGACACACCGATCAGCATCGGCCCGTCGACCAGGCCGGTGTGGTTCGACGCCAGGATCACCGGTCCGCTGCCCGGCACCCGGGACCGGCCGTGCACCCGTATGTGCAATCCGGTCCGGAACAGGACGATCGACAGGGCGCGGGCGAGGACCGCACCGCGCACCGACGGCAGCTCCGGCACCTGCGCCCGCTCGTGATGCGGATCCCGGGTCACCTGGTCACCTGGTCACCTGGGGGTCCCGGACGGGGCGACCGGCTCGGCGCACCAGCTCCAGGGCGATGGCCAGGACCTGGGCGGCGGTGTGTCCCGAGGAGTCGATGACGGTCACCCCGTCCGCCGCGGTGGTGAAGTCCGCGACCGCGGAGTCCCGGACGTCGCGGTCCAGGACCTCGGCGTGGGTCGCCGCCAGTGCAGCCTCGTCGTCGGAGCCACGCACCTCGCGGGCCCGCCGCGCCAACCGGGTCGCCTCGTCCGCCGTGAGCAGGATCCGGACGTCGGCCGCCGGCGCGACGACGGTTGTGGTGTCCCGTCCCTCCAGGACCACTCCCCCGCGAGCGGCCACGGCGCGCTGCCGGGCGACCAGCTCGGTGCGGACCTCGAGGTTGGTGGCGACCGCGCTGACGACGGCGGACAACCCCGGACGCCGGATTGCCTCGGTCACGTCGACCCCGGCGACCCGGACCGCGGTGGCAGCAGGATCGGTGGTCACGTCGATGTCCAGGCCGCGGCTCAGAGCGGCGACCGCGGCCGTGTCAGCGAGGTCGAGGCCGTGGTCCAGGGCCGCCCAGGTCACGGCCCGGTACATGGCGCCGGTGTCGAGGTAGGCCAACCCGGCCGAGGTGGCGACGGCGCGGGCCAGGGTGGACTTGCCCGACCCGGAGGGCCCGTCGACCGCGACGACGAGCCCGGCCGACCTCTGCAGCGGAGCGGGCGAGCCGGGCGTCGTGGGCACGTCCGGCGCGCCGGTCGGCGGTCGTCCGGGCAGCTCAGGCACGGCCGCAGGCTAGTCGGCGCCCGGGTCCCCTCCCGGGTGCACGGTCCAGCCGGCCGCCGCCAGCGCCGTCGAGAGCCGGCTGACGGCGACGGGATCCACCGCCAGCTCGACCTGGCCGACAGCCTGTCCGGCGCGGTGGTCCAGGCGGACCTCGGCGATGTCGACCCCGACCGCGTGGACCGCGGCGAACAGCCGCGCGAGCTGGCCGGGGCGGTCGTCGATCACCACGCCGAGCATGCCGAAGCGTTCCGGGCCGGCGCCGTGCCGGCCGGGCAGCCGCGCGGTCCCGTCCACCCCGCGCTGCAGCAGGGCTCCGAGGCGGTGCACGGCCCCGTCGCCGCCCGTCCCGCCGCCCGCCTCGAGCGCCTCGAGCGCCTCGAGGAACTCGGTCAGCCCCTCCCGCAGGCCACGGACCCCGTCGGCGACGGGGCGGGCGTTCGCGACGAGTATCTGGGTCCACAACGCGGGACTGCCGGCGGCGATACGGGTGACGTCGCGCAGTCCGGCACCGGTCAACGCCAGCGTCGAGCCCGACGCCGACGCGAGGCTCCCCGCGACGACGGCGGCGGCGACGTGGGGAAGGTGCGAGACGGCGGCCACGGCCTCGTCGTGGTCCTGCGCATCGAGGGTGACGGGGACCGCACCGGACAGGCGGGCCAGGCGGTGGACGGCGGCCACCGCGGACGGTCGGCTCTGCGGGTGCGGGGTCACCGCCCACGGCCGCCCGGCGAACAGGTCCGCGCGCGCCGCCCCCGGGCCGGACCTCTCCGACCCGGCCATCGGGTGACTCCCGACGTAGCGGTCCAGCGCCACCGGGCCGGCCAGCAGCATCCGCAGAGGCAGGGCCTTCACGCTCGAGACGTCGGTCACCACCGCGCCCGGATGACGGACCAGCCGCTCGGTGACGACCGCTGCCACCGACCGCGGCGGGACAGCCACCACGACCAGTACGACGTCGGCGTCGTGCTGGTCGTGGTCGGCGGTCTCCGGTGTCCCGGCGGCCCGGGCCACGGCACCGGCCAGGGCCACCGGGTCGGCGTCGGCGAGCCGGACGGCCACCCCGGCAGCGACGAGCACCAGCGCGACGGAGGTCCCGATCAGGCCTGTCCCGACCACGACGACCGGACCGGGCGGCGGGGTCGCCGCGTCGTCGACGGGAAGTGCGGTCACCGCATCGGACGGGGCATCGGACGGGGCAGGAGCGTCGGCGGTCACAGCCCGACGAGGTCGTACAGGGCGCCGACCTCGTCGCGGGACAGCTCGCGGTGCTCCCCCGGCGGGATGTCGCCGAGTGGCACCGGACCGAACTTCACCCGGACCAGGCGCCGGACCGGCAGTCCCACCGCGTCCAGCAACACCCGCACGATGTGCTTGCGACCCTCGTGCAGCGTGACCTCGACCATTGCGCGGGACCGGTTGCCCGCGACGACCCGGAACCGGCCGACCTCGACCGTGCGTCCCTCGACCTCGACGCCGGCGCGGACGGCCGCGATCGTCTCCTTCGCGACCGGGCCCGGGACCTCGGCGACGTAGACCTTGTCCACCCCGAACGACGGGTGGGTCAGGCGGTGGGTCAGCTCGCCGTCGTCGGTCAGCAGCAGCAGGCCCTCGGTCTCGGCGTCCAGGCGTCCCACATGGAACAGCCGCGTCCGCCGTGCGAGCTTGATCGGCAGCAGGGACGGCAGGTCCGGGCGGCCCTCGTCGTCCCACATCGAGCTGACGACGCCGCGCGGCTTGTTCACGGCGACGTAGGTGAGGCGCTTGCCGCGGTCCGCGGTGGGGATGCGCTGGCCGTCCACGTGCACGACCGCGGTCTCCGGGTCGACGCGGCGGCCCATCTCGGTGACCACCCGGCCGTCGACCTCGACCCGGCCCTCGCCGATGAGCTCCTCGCTGCCGCGACGGCTGGCGACCCCGGCGGCGGCGAGCACCTTCTGCAGGCGGACGCCGTCGTGCTCGAGGTCGACGTCCTCCCCCGACACCGGCGCGGGGGCGACCGGTGGCTGGCGGGCCGGGGCCGGCTGGACCGTGGGCCGGGGAGCTGCCACCCGCCGGGGCTGGGGCGGGCGAGCGCGGACGCCCCGGCCGCCGCCGTTGCGGGACGGCGCGTTGCGCCCGCCGGCGTCGCGGGCAGGTGTGCTGGGGCGCGGGGGTCGGGGTCGACGGTCGGTGCTCATCGGTGCCCATCCTCGCGCGCCGTGCCGTCCGAGGCGGACGCGTCGTCGAGGTCGGGCAGGTGGGGCGCCAACGCGGGCAGGTCCGCGAGGGAAGAGATGCCGAGCCGTTCCAGGAACAGCGGTGTCGTCCGGTAGGTACCGGCCCCGGTCGCCGTCTCGGTCCCCGCCTCGACCAGGCCTCGGGCCACCAGCGTGCGCAGGACGCCGTCGCTGGCCACCCCCCGGACCGAGGACACGTGTGCCCGCGTCGTCGGCTGGGCGTAGGCCACGACGGCGAGGGTCTCCAACCCGGCCCGGGTCAGCCGGACCCGCTGGCCCTCGCGCAGGAACCGCTCGACCGCCGCGACGTGCCCGGGACGGGTGTGCAGTCGCCACCCCGCCTCGGTGCCGCGCAGCTCGATCCCCGCCGCACGCCGGTCGTGTTCGGCGGCGAGAGCGGTCAGCTCCGCGGCGACCTCGCCGTGCGTGGCCCCGAAGACCTCGGCCAGGACCGCCACGGGGACGGGCTCGTCGGTGACCAGGAGCACTGCCTCCAGTCCTCCCCGGCTCAGGGTCGGCGGCGCCTGCCCGGCCGCAGCCGTCCCGACGTCGTCGGTTGCGAGAGCGCCGCTCGCCGAAGTGATCACCGCTCTCCCACTGCGGTATCGTCGAACTCGCTGCGGACCTCGACGCCGCCGACCCCGGTCGGGGTCCGGACCCGTACACCGGCCCACGACACCGTCAGGGGCCCCAGCGGATTGGGCTGGTCGAAGGTCACGGCTCCGTCGCGGAACATCTCCAGTAGAGCCAGGAAGCGGGCGACGACGACGGCGACCGGCTCGCTCCCGGCGATGCGGGCGAATGTCATCGTCCCGGCCGCCTGCAACATCCCGGCCAGGACGAGGGCCTGCGCGGCCACGCTGACCGCCGGGGCGTGCAGGTGACCGGTGTCGGGCACCGCGGGCGCCGGCGGCGTGAAGACCCGCTGTGCCAGTTCGGCGAACCGGCGGGCGTCCAGGCCGAGCAGCACCGCCGGCAGGACGTCGTCGAACTCCGGTCCGGGCCCAACCGTGGCCGGGACCCGGACCCCCCCGGTCGAGAAGCGGACCTCGAACTCCTGGGCGACCCGCTTGTACGCTCGGTACTGCAGCAGCCGGACGAACAGCATCTCCCGTGCTTCCAGCGCCGCGACGTCCTCCGCGTCCTCGACCTCACCGCGGGGCAGCAGCCTGGCCGCCTTCATGTCCAGCAGCGTCGCGGCGACGACGACGAACTCCGAGACCCGGTCCAGGTCCCAGCCGCCGGCCGCGTCCAGGTCACGCAGGTGGGCCAGGAAGTCGTCCGTCACCTTGGCCAGCGCGATGCGGGTGACGTCGAGCTCGTGCGAGGCGATCAGGCCCAACAGCAGGTCGAACGGCCCGTCGAAGCCGTCCAGGACGACCCGGAACGGCGCTGACCGGACAGCCGGAGCAGCGCTCACCAGGGGAGCACCGCTCACCACGGGAGCACCACTCACGGCGGGAGCACCACTCACCGTCGGGAAGGACCGAGAGTGCGAGCCGCGAACTCGCGTGCCACCTGCCGGTACATGAACGCTCCCGGGGAACTCGGCGCGTAGGAGGTGATCGGCTCCCCCGCGACAGTCGTCTCCGGGAACCTGACGGTCCGGGTGATCACCGTGTGGAACACCGCGTCGCCGAATGCCTCGACCACCCGGGCCAGCACCTCCCGGCCGTGCACCGTCCGGGAGTCGTACATCGTGCCGAGCACACCGTCGACGACCAGGTCCGGGTTCAACCGCTCCTGCACCTTCTCGATGGTCGCGGTGAGCAGTGCCACCCCGCGCAGTGCGAAGTACTCGCACTCCAGGGGCACCAGGACGCCCACGGCCGCGGTCAGGGCGTTGACGGTCAGCAGTCCCAGGCTGGGCTGGCAGTCGATGAGCACCACGTCGTAGTCCGCGACCAGCGGCCGCAGCGCCCGGGACAGCGTGAACTCCCGTGCCACCTCCCCGACCAGCTGGACCTCGGCGGCGGACAGGTCGATGTTGCTGGGCAGCAGGTCCAGTCGCTCGACCCGGGTGGGCACGACCACGTCGGCCGCCCGGACCCCGGAGCTGGTGAGCAGGTCGTAGACGGTCCGCTCCAGGCCGTTGGGGTTGATGCCGAGACCCACCGCGACGCTGCCCTGCGGGTCGAAGTCGACGAGCAGCACCCGCCAGCCGGCCTCGGCCAGAGAGGCCCCGAGGTTGATGGTGGTCGTGGTCTTCCCCACGCCCCCCTTCTGGTTGCAGACCGCTACGATGCGCGCCGGGCCGGGGTACTCGGGCGGCTGCGGAACGCTGAACCGGGGGAAGGGTCGACCGGTCGGGCCCATCGCGGCACGCCCGACCGGCGGTCCGGCGGCACGCTCGAACGGGAGCGCGTCGGGGTCCGCGACGGGGCCGGTCAGCACGGCGGGATCGATGAGCGGTCCGGTGTCGGCCAGCCGTCCGGGGTCGACCAGCCGTCCGGGGTCGACCAGCCGTCCGGGGTCGACCATGCCCGGGACCTCCGGGAGGTGCGGTGCACCGCCAGGCGCCTGGTCGGCGCGCACCCCCAGCCGGCGCCGGTCACCTTCGCGGTCGCCCGTCGAGTCCGCCGTCGCGTCCCGGGCGGCTTCGAGGGCGCCGACCGTCGGTGCGGGGTCATCGGGGTCCGTCCCCCTCTGCCCGACCGCGTCCACGACCCCGTCCACGTCCTGCACGTCCGCTCCCCGCTGTCGCCCGTCGGGACCGGCCTCGTCCAGGACCGGCGGCCAGTATCGCTCGGACCCGGGCGACCGGGACGCACGCGGCCCGCCGCGTGGTGGACCCTTGCCGGGTGAAGTTCTATGCCGACCTCCCGGGCCGCCGGGTCCGCCAGTTCGCCAGTGACATCGCGGCGCTGCTGGTGATCGTCGTGTCCCTGGCCGCGGGCGCCGCCGTCTGGGTGCAGCTGCACCGGCTGTCGGTCCGCACCGCCTCGCTCGCCGACACCGCGGACACCAGCGCCCGCGCGCTGTCGGACGGGGTGTCGTCGCTGTCCGGGATCCCGTTGGTAGGCGACCAGCTCCGCGGTCTGCTCGGGCAGGTCGGAGTGTTCACCGACCAGACGTCAGGAAATCTGCGAGGACAGGCGGACCAGCTGGCGCTGGCGGCCCCGGTGGTCGGGATCGCGGTCGCAGCGACAGGTCTGGCGTTGGTGACGGTGCTGTGGGGGCTCGCCCGGCTGCGGTGGGTGCGCCGCGCCTCGGCGGTGAGCGGTCCCCTCGACGCCGACGAGCTGGAGGTGCTGGCCCTGTCCGCGGTCGTGCGGGCCGCCCCGGCCCAGCTGCGCCGGGCAGGCCCGGACCTGGCGCGGCGCTGGCGTCTCGGGGACCCCGACGCGATCAGGAGCCTGGCCGGCCTGGAGTTGCGCTCCCTCGGCCTGCGGGACCAGGGGCCGGACCGGTCCGGTCACCACCGTCAGTCGTGAGCGCCGGCCCGCGGCGTCGGCACCGGCCAGACCGGCCACGGCGCGTCGACCCGCCGCAGCGAGTCCCAGCCGGGCTGCGTCCGGGCCACCCAGGCCGCGAGGACCCCGGTGACCAACGCCGGGTTGTGAAGTCTCCCGGCCAGGACCCCGTCGACGAGGTCGGCCAGCGGGACCCGCGACACCGGCATGTCCGCCTCCTCGTCCGCTCCGACCCAGGCCGGACCGTCGGGCACGCTGAGCCCGCGGGCCAGGTACACCCGGATCGCCTCGGTGGTCATGCCCGGTGAGGTGAACGGGTCGGCCAGGACGCGCCAGTCGGTCGCCGCCAGATGGGTCTCCTCGGCGAGTTCGCGGGCCGCGGCGAACGCCGGGTCCTCCCCGGCCACGTCGAGCAGACCGGCCGGCACCTCCCAGAGCCGCTGACCCACCGGGTGCCGGTACTGGTGGACGACGACGACCCGGTCCGCTTCGTCGACGGCCACGATCGCGACCGCACCGGGGTGCACCACGACGTCCCGGGTGAACTGCTCCCCGGACGCGGCGCGGACGCGGTCACTGCGAACGCTCACCACCCGACCGGAGAACCGGGTGTCGGAGGCCGTGACCGACCACAGCTCCGCGCTGTCGGAGGGTCCCGTCGCACCGGGTCGGCTCCGGGGGCTCTGCGAGTCCTGGGGGCTCGGCGAGTTCTGGGGGCCCTGCGAGTTCTGCGGGTTCTGCGGGTCCTGCCCAGACCCGTCGGCCCGGCCGGCGGGGTCCTCGAAGCGGATCACCGGGCCGTCCAGGCCGGCACACCGGCTCCGACCGGCTCGGGGCGCGCCGTCCCGGGCAACCCGACGCCGAACGGCTCGGACCCCGACGGCGCGGGCTCCCGCGCGGGCGCGCCCGCGCCGGCCCTCGGGCCGCCGAGGTCGACACCACGGCCGTTGTCCAGGGCGCCGTCCGGGGCCGGGGCCCCCTCGACGGCGAGCCGGCCCGAGCGCTGCCGGTCCAGTGCCGCCGACACGAGCCCGGCGAACAGCGGGTGGGACCGGGTCGGCCGGGAGGTGAACTCCGGGTGGGACTGGGTCGCGACGTAGAAGGGGTGCACGGAGGTGGGCAGCTCGACGAACTCGACGAGGCGTCGGTCCGGGCTCACCCCGGAGACGACCAGCCCGGCCTGCTCCAGGCGCTCGCGGTAGGCATTGTTCACCTCGTAGCGGTGCCGGTGGCGCTCGGACACCTCGTCTGTCCCGTACAGGCGACGCACGACACTTCCCGGGGAGAGCAGTGCTCGCTGAGCTCCGAGCCGCATCGTGCCGCCGAGATCGTGCAGTCCCGCCACGACGTCGACCTGGTCCGGCATCGTGGTGACGACCGGGTCCGGTGTGCCCGGATCGAACTCGGCGGAGTCCGCGGTGGCGATACCGGCCAGGTCGCGGGCCACCTCGATCACCATGCACTGCAGGCCCAGGCACAGCCCCAGCACCGGCAGCTCGTTCTCCCGTGCGTAGCGGGCCGCTGCGACCTTGCCCTCGATACCCCGGACCCCGAACCCGCCCGGGATGCAGACACCGTCCACGTCTGCGAGTTCACGGGCCGCGCCGGCCGCCGTCAGGCACTCGTCCGACGCCACCCACTTCAGATCGACCCTGGCGTCATTGGCGAAACCGCCCGCGCGCAGGGCCTCGGTGACCGACAGGTAGGCGTCGGGCAGGTCGACGTACTTTCCGACCAGAGCGATGCTCACGTGTTCGCGTGGTGAGGTCACCCGGCGGAGCAGCTCGTCCCACCGGGTCCAGTCGACGTCGCGGAAACTCAGGCCCAGCCGGCGCACCACGTAGGCGTCGAGCCCGCCCCGGTGCAGGACCTTCGGGATCTCGTAGATGGAATCGGCGTCCGGGGCGGCCACCACGGCCTCGGTGTCGACGTCGCACATCGAGGCGACCTTCGCGATGATCGCCTCCGGCACCTCTCGGTCCGCGCGGAGCACCAGCGCGTCCGGGGTGATCCCGCTCTGGCGCAAAGCCGCCACCGAGTGCTGCGTCGGCTTGGTCTTGAGCTCCCCGGACGGCCCGATGAACGGCACCAGCGACACGTGCAGGAAGAAGCAGTTGTCCCGCCCGACGGCCTGGCGGACCTGACGTGCGGCCTCCAGGAAGGGCTGGGACTCGATGTCCCCGACGGTTCCGCCGACCTCGGTGATCACGACGTCCACGCCCGCGACCGCCATCTCACGGATCCGCTCGACGATCCGGTCGGTGATGTGCGGGATGACCTGGACCGTGTTGCCGTGGTAGTCCCCGCGGCGCTCGGCGGCGATGACGTCGGAGTACACCTGACCGGTCGTCACGTTGGCCGAACCCGACAGCTCCACGTCGAGGAACCGCTCGTAGTGGCCGATGTCCAGGTCGGTCTCGGCGCCGTCCGCGGTCACGAAGACCTCGCCGTGCTGGAACGGGTTCATCGTCCCGGGGTCGACGTTGAGATAGGGGTCGAGCTTCTGCATCGTGACCCGGAGGCCGCGGGCGGTCAGCAGGTTGCCCAGGCTGGAGGCCGTCAGTCCCTTGCCGAGGGAGGAGGCCACGCCGCCGGTGACGAAGATGTGACGGGCCTGCTGGGTACCGGCCAACATGGACTCCCGTGGTCGCTGGACACCGGGCAGGACCTGCCCGGGCGTTGCGTCGGGGCCTACCCGGACCCGTCCACGGACTAGGAATCTAACAGGAGAGCCCCGTGGGGGACCGACGCCACGAGCGCGGCGTTGTCGGTCCCGGTCGGCAGGCCGACGTCGGACCCGCGCCCGAGGATCCGACGTCCGCGGCACCGCGGACGCGACCTGCGCGCACTAGAACAGATGCCGGAACCAACGGGCGATGCCGTCCCACCGGGCGCCGACGACCCCGGCCCACGTCTGGCCGGCCGCAGTGAGGGCGACGGCGATCCCGACGGCCACGACTCCGACGGACACCGGCGCGGCGATCCGCCACCAGCGGACCTGCCTGGGGTGGAGCCGGCTGACGGCCTTCGCGTCGACGAGCTTCCCGCCGACCCGGAGCCGGGTCAGGAACGTGCTGGCCATCCCCGCCCGGTCGCCGTCGAGGCACTCCACGAGTGTCGCGTGGCCACCGACGGTGACGATGACGCTGGCCCCGGCGGAGTCGGCGAGCAGCATCGCGATGTCCTCACTCGTCCCGGCGGCCGAGAGGACGACCGAGGGCACGCCGAGCTTGTCCAGGCGACCCTGGCCGGAGGCGGTTCCGTCGCGGTGGGCGTGGACGACGAGCTCGGCCCCGCACCGCAGGGTCTCGTCGCTGACCGAGTCCATGTCACCGACCACGATGTCGGGCCAGTAGCCGGCGTCGGCGAGGGCGTCGGCCCCGCCGTCGACACCGATCAGGGCCGGCTTGTACTCGCGGATGTAGGGACGCAGGCTCGCCAGGTCCTCGCGGTAGTCGTAACCGCGGACGACGACCACCGCGTGCCGGCCGTCGAGATCGGTCCGGATCGTCGGGATCCCGACCCCGTCGAGCAGCAGCTCCCGCTCGCGGCGGAGGTACTCCATCGTGTTGGCGGCGAGGGCCTCGAGCTGGGCGGCCAGTCCGGACCTGGCCTCCGCCATCGCGTGAGCCACCGACTCCCGGGTGAGAACCGTGCCGGTGGCCAGGGCGGTCTGTCCGCGGTAGACCACTCCGTCGTCGACCCGGACCCGGTCGCCCTCGCTCAGGCGCGGGACCAGGTCGGGCCCGAGGGCGTCCACCAGCGGGATCCCGGCGGACACGATGATCTCCGGACCCAGGTTCGGGTAGCGGCCGCTGATGCTGGGTTGGACGTTGAGGACCGCGCCGGCTCCTGCCGCGACCAGCGCCTCGGCGCTGACCCGGTCGAGGTCGACGTGGTCGATGACGGCGATGTCCCCGGGACGCAGCCGCCGGGTCAGGTTCCCCGTGCGGCGGTCGACCCGGACGACGCCGCTGACCCCGTCGACCCTCCGGTCGCGACGGCGCAGCAGCGACATCCGGCGATGGTGCCACGCAGTCCGGACCCGGCCCCGGCTGCCACGCGGCCCGGCCCGCACGGACACCGCAACCGGCTCAGCACGGACACGGCGATCCGGTTCAGGGTCCCCCGCGGGCGCCGGCGAGCAGTTCGGACGCGTGGGCACGCGCGGTGGCCGACTCCTGGTGGCCGGCCATCATCCGGGCGAGCTCGGTCACCCGGTCTGGACCGGTGACCTCGGTGACCCCGCTGCTGGTGATGGTCCCGGCAGAGTCCTTGACCACGAGGAGGTGGCGGTCGGCGAAGGCGGCGACCTGGGCCAGGTGGGTGACCACGACGACCTGACGGGTGGCGGCCAGCCGGGCCAGGCGACGGCCCACCTCGACCGCGGTGCGCCCGCCGATACCCGCGTCGACCTCGTCGAAAACGTAGCTGGGGGTCCCCGACGTCCCCGCGAGGACCACCTCCAGGGCGAGCATCACCCGGGACAACTCTCCACCCGACGCTCCCTGGCCCAGCGGCGCCGCCCCCGCGCCCGGGTGCGGCTCGAGGCCGATGACGACCTCGTCGGCTCCGGACACACCGACCGCCGCCGGCCCACTCGCTGCTGCAGCACCGGCCGCTGACCGACCCACCGCTGCACGGGGCGACACGGTGACCGACAGGCGTGCCGCGGGCATCGCGAGGTCGCCGAGCTCCGCCGTGACAGCCGACGCGAGACGCTCGGCCGCCGCCACCCGACCTGCGGTGAGGGCCGTCGACGTGCGGCCCAGTTCGACGGCGAGCCCCTCGCGCTCAGCGCGCAGCTCGACGATGTCGTCGTCGGCGCCGGCGAGCACCGCCAGCCGGCGCTCGCCGTCCAGGACCCACCGCATCACCGGGTCGGCACCGTGGTTCGAGCCGGCACCGTGGTTCGAGCCGGCAGCGTCGTCCGGGCCGGGGTCGTCGCCCGGGCCGGGGTCGGGCCGACCGCCGGGGACGGGGGTGTAGCGGCGGGCGAGCCTGGCCAGGGCGGCGCGCCGCTCCCCGATCATCGCCAGCCGCACCGGGTCACCCTCGACCGAGCCGACGTAGGAGGCAAGATCCACCGCGGTGTCGGCCGCGTCGACCGACAGCGCCCGCACCCGCCCGGCGAGACCGGCGAGCTCGGCGTCCAGTCCGGCAACCCCGTCCAGGACCCTGCTGGCGGCGGTCAACGCTCCGGCAACCGAACCCCCGGACCCCGTCTCGTCACCGACCAGCGCGTCCCGCGCCGCACCGGCCGCCGCGGTGAGGTCCCCGGCGTTGCCCAGTCGGGACTGCTCCGCGGCCAGCTCCGCGTCCTCACCGGGCCTGGGGTCGACCTCGGCGATCTCCGCCAGACCGTGCCGCACCAGCTCCTGCTCCCGTGCCCGGGTCTCGGCAGCGGCAACGAGCGCGCGCAGGCGCCCGGTGACGTCGGTCAGGCGACCGTGGACGTCCCGGTGTGCGGCCAGCAGCGCGGCGTGCGCGCCGTTGGTGGTGCTGGCCGCGTAGGCGTCGACCAGGTCCCGCTGAACGCTGGGCTGGACGAGACGACGTTGGTCGGCCTGCCCGTGCACGGTCACCAGGCCGGCAGCCAGGGCGGCGAGGGTCGCGGCCGGGACGGCCGTCCCGCCGGCGTGCGCGCGCGACCGGCCCTCCGCCGAGACCGACCGGACCAGCACGACGGTCCCGTCCTCGTCGACGCTGCCACCCGCAGCGACGACGCGGTCCCGAGCCGCCGACCCGGCGGGCAGCACCACGAGGCCTTCCGCGACCGCTCGGTCGGCGCCGGGCCGCACCCGGGCGGGGTCGGCGCGCTCACCGAGCACCAGACCGAGACCGGTGAGCACCATGGTCTTCCCGGCGCCGGTCTCTCCGGTCAGGACGGTCAGGCCCGGGTGCAGCCGGAGCTCGGCGTCCGCGATGACGCCCAGGCCCCGGATGCGCAGGCTGTCGATCACCGCGGTGTCCCGTCCGTCCCGTCCGTCCCGACCGCCGGAGCGGCCCCGTCTGCTCGACTGCAGTCCATTCCGCGACCACTCACCGGGACCGCTCGGGCGCGACGGCGTCACGGGCGGCGGCGGCCCGTGCCTCACGACGGCCGCGCCACCCGGCAACGGGAAGCTCGAATTTGTCCACCAGCCGCCGCGTGAAGGAGTCCGGCGACACCCGGGCGAAACGCACCGGACGGTCCCCGCCGCAGATCGACACCGATGCGCGACCCGGCAGGGGAACCGGCCGGCGCCCGTCGCACCAGAGCACCGCAGCATCGTCGGCATCGTTGAGCAGGTCGATCCCGATCGGGGAGCTCGGCGCGACGACCAGCGGCCGGGCGAACAACGCGTGGGCGTTCAGGGGGACGACGAGCAGCGCCTCCACCCCGGGCCACACGATCGGTCCGCCGGCGGAGAACGCATACGCGGTCGACCCGGTGGGGGTCGATGCCACCACTCCGTCGCAGGACCAGCGGGACAGCGGCTGGTCGTCGACGGCCACCACCGTCTCGAGCATGCGGTTGTGGGCGGCCTTCTCGATGGACGCCTCGTTCAACGCCCACCCTTCGGCCACCGGCGTTCCATCGGACCTACGGACCGACACGGCCAGCGTCATCCGTTCGTCGACCCGGTAGTCACGGGAGGCGATCCGAGCGACCGTCTCGTCCAGGTCCGCCTGTTCGGCCTCGGCCAGGAAGCCGACGTGACCCAGGTTGACCCCGAGGAGCGGGACGTCGTGCTCCCGGGCGAACTCCGCCCCGCGCAGCAGCGTGCCGTCCCCCCCGATGACCACCACCAGTTCCGCTCCCTCGGCGCAGCCCTGGGTGTCGGCACCGCCCATGACCTGCACGATCGGCAGGCCGGTGGACCCGTCCTGCTCAACGACGCCGACCTGCGCGGCCTCCTGCTCGGTCATGCGAACCCGGATGCCGGCCGCACCGAGCAGCGCGACGGTCCGACGGGCGCTGTCGATCGCATCCTGGCGCCCGGTGTGGGCCACGAGCAGCACCGTGCGCGTCATCGTCGGTCCCCTCCGTCGGTGCACCCGGTGGCATCGAGCACCTTCGGGGCTGCGGTCGAGCCCGGCTCCGCGCGGCGCAGCCACAGGACGAACTCCCGGTTGCCCGCCCGTCCCGGAACGCTACTTGTCACCTCCGACACGACCGTCCAGCCCAGCTCCAGGGCCGCTGCGGCGACGGACTCGACAGCGTGGCGCCACAGCTCCGGGTCCGCGACGACCCCGCGTCCGACCGCCGCCCGACCGACCTCGAACTGCGGCTTGACCAGGAGCACCAGGTCACCGGTGGCGGTGACCAGACCCGACAGGGCCGGCAGCACCTTGGTGAGGGAGATGAACGAGAGGTCCGCCACGAGCAGGTCCACCGGGCCGGCGGGCAGGTCCTGCGCCGTGAGCCCGCGCACGTCCGTGCCGTGGCGGGCGTCGACGCGCGGGTCGGCGGCCAGCTCCGGCCGGAGCTGGCCGGTCCCGACGTCGACGGCCACCACGGAGACGGCGCCCCGGCGCAGGAGCACGTCGGTGAACCCCCCGGTGGACGCACCGGCGTCCAGGCACCGACGACCGTCGACCCGGACACCACCCGGCACGGGGTCGGTGGCCACCGTGGCACCGGAGGCGGGACCGACGGGGGCCCGCCCTGAGAAGGCGTCCAGGGCACCGTCGAGCTTGCCGCCGGCGCGGGAGGCGAAGTCGTCGGTGCCGACGACGGAAAGCTCGGCGTCCACGGTCAGCGCCTGGGCCGGTCGGGTGGCGGGACGCGCCCCGACCAGCACGCGACCGTCGGCGACCAGGCGCGCGGCGTGCGTGCGCGAACGGGCCAGTCCACGACTGACGAGCGCGGTGTCGAGCCGGGTCCTGGCAGCGCGGGGCGGGTCGGCGGGACGGGGCGGGTCGGCGCGATGGGGCAGCCCGGCGCCGGGGGCGACAGGCGGCTGTCCGCTGCGGGGGGGCAGGTCACGCATCGGGGAGCTCCAGGAGTCGACGCAGCCGACTGTGCGCCTCGGCGACGCTCGCCAGCCGGTCCGTCGGGTGGTCGGGATCGGCCACGTCGGCGCGTTCCGGAGGGCCCAGGTCGGCGAGCACCGCTCGGACGGCCTCCCCGGCCTGGGTGGCCTGGGTGGCCTCGGCGGTGTCCACTGCCTCGCCACCGCCGGGGTACGGGCCGACTGCGCCCCCGGGTGTCACGGGCCGATCGGGTGGCGTCACGACACCGTCCTCGTCCAGCCGAGCGCGTCCAGAGCTTCCGCGGGTTCGGAGGCAGTCGTCGGGGCACCCTTGTCGCGGACCTCCCAGGCGAGGTGCGCCAGGGCCCACAAGCCGGCCACCCGGTCGTCCAGGTGCTCGGAGGCTGGTTGCGCGGACCTCCCGTCGCGGTGGTCCCCGGCCGGACCGGGGGTGCGCCGGACCGCGAGTCGTCCGTCCCGGGCGGCCGCGGTCCATCCCCCGCACGACCAGGACCCGGTGTCGTCGCGACGCGCGACCAACGCGGGACGCAGGAGACCGGACAGGTCGGCAGCCAGGTGGGTCGGACGTTCCGCCGGTGACGCGTCGACGAGGTCCGCGGGCCCGGACACGCCGGTGAGGACCAGCAGGGTCGGTAGCCCGGCGCGCACGCCGGCCCGGATGTCGGTGTCGAGACGGTCCCCGACGACCAGCGGGGCCTGCGCCCCGGTCCGTTCGATCGCCTGGTCGACGAGGGGGCGCTCCGGCTTGCCGGCGACGACAGGTCGGCGGCCCACGACCGCGGCGACCATCGCCACGAGGGAGCCGTTGCCGGGCGCGATCCCGTCAGCCGTGGGGATGGTGAGGTCGGTGTTCGTGGCCACCCACGGTGCACCCGTCGCAAGGGCGTACCCGGCCGCGGCCACGTCCCGCCAGGCCAGCCCGGGGTCGAACCCCTGCACGACTGCCCCGACGGCACGCACCTGCTCGATCGGGGCCCTGCTGGACACCGGGCGCAGCCCGACGGCGGCCACTTCCTCGGTCAGGTGTTCGCTGCCGACCACGAGGGCGTCGGTACCCGGGCCGACCAGCGATGCGAGGAGCCTGGCGCCCGCCTGTGCGGAGGTGACGACGTCGTCGGGACCCGTGGGGAGACCAGCCTGGGTCAGCTGGCCGGCGATCGCCGCGGGGCCCCGGGAGGCGTTGTTGGTCACGTACACCGAGCGCACACCGAGCGCGGTGCAGGCCTGGATGGAGTCCACGGCACCGTCGATCGCCACTCCACCGCGGTACACGGTCCCGTCGAGGTCGACGAGCAGGACGTCGAAGGCGGCGACGAGGTCCCCGGCTCGGCGGGCGGCAGGGGTCATCCCTGCAGGGGTCACGTCTGCAGGGGTCATGACGCGGCGGCCCGGCGGGCGTCGACCGTGGCCCGGGCCTGGCGCAGGGCGTCGTCGTACTCGCTACGGCCGGGACGCATGGCGACGGCGACGGCCAGGTGTTCCAGTGCCTGCTCCTGACGGCCGAGGCGACTCAGTGCGAGCCCGAGTCCGTAGCGGGCGTAGTGGTCGGTCGGATCCCGTTCCACGAGGCTGCCGAACAGGTCGGCGGACTCGGCGTACCGGCGGGACCCGAACCGCGCACGGCCCATCGCCTCCTGCAGAGCCGGCGAACTGGGCTCGGTGACCAGGGCCCGCTCGAGCAGGACAGCGGCGGCGGCGTCGTCCCCGGAGTCGAGCAGGTCCACGGCGCGTCGGTACCAGTCGACGACGTCACCTGCCGGACCGGTCGGGGCGCCGTCGTCCCGGCCGCCGTCGTACGGGCCGCCGTCGTACGGGCCGCCGGGGATGGCACCCTGGTGCGCCGTGGAGGCGTCACCGCGGGTGCCGGCCTCGTCGGGGTCGCTCATGTGCTCGACCGGCTGGTCCTTCGGGGCGTCGGGGTGTGCCACGCACCTCTCCTGTTCTGTGCCGGCCCGGGTGTCCGGGCCATTGTCCGACGGGCGTCGCCGCCCGTTCCACCGACGCGGTGGGACCGCGTCCACGTCTCCGTCCCGGTCACAGGTCTCCACCTCACTCAAGAGGCGGCGCCATCGTGGTCGCCGCCGGCACCGCCAGGTGCGTCCTCGTTCCCCGCTGCGTCCTCGTTCCCCGCTGCGTTCTCGGCCCCTCCTGCTTCCTCGTCCCACGGGTCCTCGGACTCGATGGACAGTCCCTGCAGCGACAGCGCACGTTCGGCGGCGTCGGTCTCCCCCGTCGCGTCGACCTGCGCGACGCGCGTGAACCACGTGAGTGCCTCGTCCGGTCTCTGCGCCGCTTCGAGCAGGTCCGCGTACGCGTACCGCAGACGGATGGACGCCGGGGCCGACGACCGGAGTTCGGGGACCTCGAGGGCACGGAGCCCGGCCGGGATGTCGCCGAGGTCCCGGCGGGTGCCGGCGACGACCACCGCGAGCTCGATCCGGGTGGGGCGATCGAGGTCCTCCGCCCGGGCCTCGTCCGCGAGCTCGAGCGCGCGGGTCAGGCGGCCGAGAGCACGTTCACAGTCCACCATCACCGGCAGCAGCTCAGGGCCGGAGCCCATCCGCCGTGCGGTCCGCAGCTCGCGCAGTGCCTGCGTGAAGTCACCGGCCCGGTAGTGGACGAGGCCGGCGGTCTCGCGCACGACACCGAGACGGGGAGCGAGCGCGACGGCCTCGTCCGCCTGCGCCACCGCCGTGTCCGTGTCGTCCAGCGCGATCGCTGCCATCGCGGACGCGAGGTGCAGTGTGACGCGCTCTTCGCGATCACGACCCAGGGAGCGCAGCTCTCGACGGACCTCGGGCTCGATGTCCTCGACGCTGACGTCCGGGAGGGGAGCCGGGCCGGGCGTGCGCCGCTGAGGCGGCGCGGCGGCACCGGGCACCGCCCGGGGCCCGGTGTGTGGGCTGTGCCGAACCTCACCTGGTCCGCGGTCCGATGGACGGGGTCGTCCCGGACCTCGGGGCGTTCCCGCGTCCGGGGACGTTCCTGCACGAGGGTCCGGGCGCGCGGCCGCCGACGGTCCTTGCCCGGTTGTCGCCGACGAACGGTCGGGACGCACAGCGCCGCTGCGGTCGGGGAGGCGCGAACTCGACGACCGGTCCGACCTCCGAGCGGACGAGGTCGGTGACTCCGATGCGGGGGAGAGGGCCGGGTCGTCGGGCGACCGTGGCGACGAGTTCGTCCGCGATCGGTCGCGTGACGCACCGGGCCGGTCGCGGCCGGAGGTCGCCGGGCCACGTGTCGCGTTGGATCGGCGGTCCGCTGACCCGGTCGACGCGGGCTGCGCGTATGGCGCCCGATCGACGGAGGACCGGCCTCGGGGTCGCTCGCCGCGCTCAGTGCGCTCTGCTCGCGGTCGACGGTCCGGGCCCGGCCGTGCTCCGGCACGAGCGGTCCGTGGCGGTGCTCCGGGCGAGAACCGCTTGTCCTTGCCGGGGTTGGTGCGCTCCGGTGCTTCGTGTCGACCCACCGACGATCGGCCAGTTGGTGCCGTCCCGCCTTCCCGGTCGTCGCGGTGAGCCAGGCGCGCACCCGGGCCTGACCCCGACGACCACGAGCGCCCCACCAGGTCCGAACGCCCCTCTCGCGCGCTCGGGGCGACATCGCTGGACAGGCGGCCCCGGCGCTCGCCGGTCGCCGGTCGTGTCCATCCACGATTCGCGCGCCCGGGCGACAGCGTCGTGGTGACCGACGGGCTTGTGCGGCCACCCGTGCGCATGGACGGCCTCGGAGTGGGACCCGACGCCGAGCCGGGTCGCGCGCGAGGCGCGAACGCGGCACGCTTGTCCGTGGTCGATTGACGGGAGTACCGGTCCGGTGTCGCCGGTGTGGTCCCGCGCAACGCTGGACGTCCGGTCGGACGACTCGACCGGCCGTTTCGACCATCGACGGACGCCGCCGTCTCACGTCGACTTCTGTCCGACCCGGCGCCACCCTTCGACGCGGTCCGCTGCGGACGACCCGCCTCGTGACCGCCACCACCCGAGTGGCCCGACCCCTGCCGACCGGGACCGGTCCATCGGCCGTCAGGGCCGTCAGGAAGGGCGATCCCCCGTCCGGGAACCGACGCCGGCCCGCCCGACGGCCGCCCGCCCGCCGGCCGCCGACCTGCCACGCGCGGGTCTCCGCCACCCGTGGCCGGCGGAGCAGCGGGACCCCGAGCGCGAGACGTTCCCCGTGGACCAGATGGAGCGCGGGACGTACCGGAGTACGCCGCCCTCCGCCGATGATCGCCAGTCGGCGGCCTTGCGCCCGGACCGGGTCTGGAGGCGGGATCCGAGGACTTGGTGACCTTGTCGCTTCCTGCCATCGTGGCACCTCTCGCATCACATCGGGACAGGGTGGGACACGACAAAAGGCCTGCGACCACCCCAAGGGGTGGCCGCAGGCCCGATGAAGATGTCCGGCGGTGACCTACTCTCCCACGAGGCCTCCCCCGCAGTACCATCGGCGCTGAAGAGCTTAGCTTCCGGGTTCGGAATGGGACCGGGCGTTTCCTCTTCGCTATGACCGCCGTAACCCTATGGAGATCCAGGCTATTACAGCCGTATCCCGGGAACCGCACAGTGGACGCGAACAGCAGGAGCTGATAAGTCATTCGGCCTATTAGTACCGGTCAGCTGCGTGCGTTGCCGCACTTCCACTTCCGGCCTATCAACCCAGTGGTCTGCTGGGGGCCTTATCACAGGGGAGACCTCATCTCGAAGCACGCTTCCCACTTAGATGCTTTCAGCGGTTATCGCTTCCGAACGTAGCCAACCAGCCGTGCTCTTGGCAGAACAACTGGCACACCAGAGGTTCGTCCGTCCCGGTCCTCTCGTACTAGGGACAGCCCTTCTCAAGTCTCCTGCGCGCGCGGCGGATAGGGACCGAACTGTCTCACGACGTTCTAAACCCAGCTCGCGTGCCGCTTTAATGGGCGAACAGCCCAACCCTTGGGACCGGCTCCAGCCCCAGGATGCGACGAGCCGACATCGAGGTGCCAAACCATCCCGTCGATATGGACTCTTGGGGAAGATCAGCCTGTTATCCCCGGGGTACCTTTTATCCGATGAGCAATGGCGCTTCCACAAGCCACCATTGGATCACTAGTCCCGACTTTCGTCCCTGCTCGACGTGTCCGTCTCACAGTCAAGCTCCCTTGTGCACTTGCACTCGAAACCTGATTGCCAACCAGGCTGAGGGAACCTTTGGGCGCCTCCATTACTCTTTAGGAGGCAACTGCCCCAGTTAAACTACCCACCAGGCACTGTTCCTGATCCGGATTCACGGACCTAGGTTAGACAGCTAGTTTGATCAGAGTGGTATTTCAACGATGGCTCCACCCGAACTGGCGTCCGAGTCTCACAGCCTCCCACCTATGCTACACAAACCAAACCAACCACCAATACCAAGCTGTAGTAAAGGTCCCGGGGTCTTTCCGTCCTGCCGCGCGTAACGAGCATCTTTACTCGTACTGCAATTTCGCCGAGTCTACGGTTGAGACAGTGCCCAAGTCGTTACGCCATTCGTGCAGGTCGGAACTTACCCGACAAGGAATTTCGCTACCTTAGGATGGTTATAGTTACCACCGCCGTTTACTGGCGCTTAAGTTCTCAGCTTCGCCTTGCGGCTGACCGGTCCCCTTAACGTTCCAGCACCGGGCAGGCGTCAGTCCGTATACAGCGTCTTACGACTTCGCACGGACCTGTGTTTTTAGTAAACAGTCGCTTGGGCCTGGTCTCTGCGGCCTTCCGTGCTTCGAGCGCAAGGCCCTACACACCTCCGGCCCCCCTTCTCCCGAAGTTACGGGGGTATTTTGCCTAGTTCCTTAACCGTAGTTATCTCGATCGCCTCGGTATTCTCTACCTGACCACCTGAGTCGGTTTGGGGTACGGGTGGCGACGATTAATAACACTTAGGTGGCTTTTCTTGGCGGCAGAGGATCACCCACTCAGTCGCCGAAGCGACCTCCCCGTCGGGTCTCGGACTCATGAGGGCGGATTTGCCGATCCCTCATCCTGCGCCCTTGGCCGTGGTCTACCATCGCCACGGTTGGGTTACCTTTCCGCGTCACACCATCGCTAATCATCACCAGTACGGGAATATCAACCCGTTGTCCATCGACTACGCCTGTCGGCCTCGCCTTAGGTCCCGACTCACCCAGGGGGGATTAACCTAGCCCTGGAACCCTTGGTCATCCGGCGGAAGAGTTTCTCACTCTTCTTTCGCTACTCATGCCTGCATTCTCACTCGTGTCACTCCACAACTGGATCACTCCGCTGCTTCGATGTGGCACGACGCTCCCCTACCCCTCCATGCTCACGCATGAAAGCCACAGCTTCGGCGGCGTGCTTGAGCCCCGTTAAATTGTCGGCGCGGAATCACTTGACCAGTGAGCTATTACGCTTTCTTTCAAGGGTGGCTGCCTCCAAGCCCACCTCCTGGTTGTCTCTGCGACTCCACATCCTTTCCCACTTAGCACTCGCTTTGGGGCCTTAGCTGGTGGTCTGGGTTGTTTCCCTCTCGACTACGGAGCTTATCCCCCGCAGTCTCACTGCCACGCTCTCACTCACCGGCATTCGGAGTTTGGTTGACGTCAGTAAGCTTGTGAGCCCCATTAACCATCCAGTGCTCTACCTCCGGTGAGAAACACGTGACGCTGCACCTATATGCATTTCGGGGAGAACCAGCTATCACGGAGTTTGATTGGCCTTTCACCCCTACCCACAGCTCATCCCCCAATTTTTCACGATTGGTGGGTTCGGTCCTTCACGCGGTCTTACCCGCGCTTCAACCTGGCCATGGGTAGATCACCCCGCTTCGGGTCTAGAGCACGCGACTGAGACGCCCTGTTCGGACTCGCTTTCGCTACGGCTTCCCCTCACGGGTTAACCTCGCCACGTACCACTAACTCGCAGGCTCATTCTTCAAAAGGCACGCAGTCACCATCTCTCAACGGCTCCCACGGCTTGTAGGCACACGGTTTCAGGTACTATTTCACTCCGCTCCCGCGGTACTTTTCATCTTTCCCTCACGGTACTTGTCCGCTATCGGTCATCAGGGAGTATTTAGGCTTAGCGGGTGGTCCCGCCGGATTCGAACGGAATTTCAGGGGTTCCGTCCTACTTGGGATGATGCTCGGGAGCCATGGACTTTCGACTACGGGGGTGTTACCCTCTGTGCCGCGACTTTCGCATTCGCTTCGTCTTCACCCATGGTTTCTTACTCCCTGTCGGGTTGACAGACCCGTCTGAACAGTCCCGCAACCCCGTACACGCAACGCCTGTCAGCTGTCAGACGTGCACGGTTTGGCCTGTTCCGCGTTCGCTCGCCACTACTTACGGAATCACTGTTGTTTTCTCTTCCTGTGGGTACTGAGATGTTTCACTTCCCCACGTTCCCTCCGACATCCTATGTATTCAGATGGCGGTAAAAGGTTGCCCCATTCGGAAATCCCCGGATCTCAGCTCGGTTGACAGCTCCCCGGGGCTTATCGCAGCCTCCTACGTCCTTCATCGGCTCCTGATGCCTAGACATCCACCGTGTGCCCTTTAAAACTTGCCAGCTACTCAAAAAGATGCTCGCGTCCACTGTGCAGTTCTCAAGATGCGGTCGGAACAGCCAGCTACGCCCCCGCCTGCCGGCTTCCCGGTTGGTTCGGAGGTGTCTGTGTCCGGCATCGGCCTCACGACCGGTGCTGAGTGATCGGCTGACCGATCCCTCAGGACTCAACAGTGTGCCTGGGCCGGTCCTCCGGGCGAGTGCGGCTCATGAGGACACCGCACAACGATCAGATCGCTGGCCGACTGGTCAATGTTCCACCCATGAGCTCCCTCTCCGGGACGTACGCCCGAAGCAGAGATCTGGATGCCTCGCGGCACCAGGTGCTCCTTAGAAAGGAGGTGATCCAGCCGCACCTTCCGGTACGGCTACCTTGTTACGACTTAGTCCCAATCACCAGTCCCACCTTCGACGGCTCCCTCCTTGCGGTTAGGCCACCGGCTTCGGGTGTTACCGACTTTCGTGACTTGACGGGCGGTGTGTACAAGGCCCGAGAACGTATTCACCGCAGCAGTGCTGATCTGCGATTACTAGCGACTCCGACTTCACGGGGTCGAGTTGCAGACCCCGATCCGAACTGAGACCGGCTTTAGAGGATTCGCTCCACCTTGCGGTATCGCAGCCCTTTGTACCGGCCATTGTAGCATGCTTGAAGCCCTGGACATAAGGGGCATGATGATTTGACGTCATCCCCACCTTCCTCCGAGTTGACCCCGGCAGTCTCCTATGAGTTCCCGGCATGACCCGCTGGCAACATAGAACGAGGGTTGCGCTCGTTGCGGGACTTAACCCAACATCTCACGACACGAGCTGACGACAACCATGCACCACCTGTACACCGCCCTTGCGGACCTGCCATCTCTGGCAGTTTTCGGTGTATGTCAAGCCCAGGTAAGGTTCTTCGCGTTGCATCGAATTAATCAGCATGCTCCGCCGCTTGTGCGGGCCCCCGTCAATTCCTTTGAGTTTTAGCCTTGCGGCCGTACTCCCCAGGCGGGGCGCTTAATGCGTTAGCTGCGGCACGGAGAACGTGGAAAGTCCCCCACACCTAGCGCCCAACGTTTACGGCGTGGACTACCAGGGTATCTAAGCCTGTTTGCTCCCCACGCTTTCGCTTCTCAGTGTCAGTATCGGTTCAGAGACCCGCCTTCGCCACCGGTGTTCTTCCTGATATCTGCGCATTCCACCGCTACACCAGGAGTTCCAGTCTCCCCAGCCGAACTCGAGTCCTCCCGTATCCACTGCAAGCTCAGGGTTGAGCCCTGAGTTTTCACAGCGGACGTGAAGGACCACCTACAAGCTCTTTACGCCCAATAATTCCGGACAACGCTCGCACCCTACGTATTACCGCGGCTGCTGGCACGTAGTTAGCCGGTGCTTCTTCTGCAGGTACCGTCACTTTCGCTTCGTCCCTGCCGAAAGAGGTTTACAACCCGAGGGCCGTCGTCCCTCACGCGGCGTTGCTGCGTCAGGCTTTCGCCCATTGCGCAATATTCCCCACTGCTGCCTCCCGTAGGAGTCTGGGCCGTGTCTCAGTCCCAATGTGGCCGATCACCCTCTCAGGCCGGCTACCCGTCGACGCCTTGGTGAGCCGTTACCTCACCAACAAGCTGATAGGCCGCGAGCCCATCCTTGGCCGCCAGAACTTTCCACCACCAGAGGATGTCCCCAGTGGTCGTATCCGGTATTAGACCCGGTTTCCCGGGCTTATCCCAGAGCCAAGGGCAGGTTGCTCACGTGTTACTCACCCGTTCGCCGCTCCGTCACCTCCCGAAGGGGGTGCGTCGCTCGACTTGCATGTGTTAAGCACGCCGCCAGCGTTCGTCCTGAGCCAGGATCAAACTCTCCGTTGATGTCCTATGTCCGACCACCGAAGCGGTTGGACGACACGAAAAATGATCGTGGCACAACGTTCCGTGACCGGCTTGACGTCCGATCACGTTCTCAAAGAAATCCGCAACCGACCACCATGCGGTCATCGGTACGGGGTCTTGGCATTGACTTTCGGCACACTGTTGAGTTCTCAAGGATCGGGCGCGCTCTTTGCTCGGCCTCTCGGCTCCGCTCCGGGCAACTTCGCTAACGTACACCAGCCTGTGGGCTCCGGCAACCGGAACCTCGGGCGACTGCTGTGTCGACCAAGGTGGCTGGACCACGGCATCCTGACCGGATGACCTGCAGCTCGTGGGTGGGCCCCTTCAGGCCCACGCTTCCGGTGGCCGGAGCCCCCGGGCCTTCCCTTGCGACAAGAGGAAAGCTAGGCGCTGGCCCCACGGGAGTCAAGTCGCTGCCTGGACTGGAGATCAGGTCTGGTCGAGGGCCTGCCCGGGGGCCTGCCGATCCCCGTCCGGACGGTCCAGGAGGCGGACCCCGGCCACAGCTCTGCGGCCCCTGCGCAGCACCAGCCAGCGACCGTGGATCGCGCTGTCGAGGTCCACGACGGCGGCGGGGTCCGCCACCCGGACGTTGTTGACCGAGGCACCGCCCTCGGCGATGGTCCGTCGTGCACCCGACAACGAGCGCGCCAGCCCCGTGCTCACCAGGACCTGCGCCACCGACGGCGCCTGTCGCCCAGCCACGTCCACACCCGGGACCGTCGCCAGTGCTGCACTCAGCACCGACGGGTCCAGCAGGGTCAGGTCCCCGCCTCCGAACAGCGCTGCCGACGCGTCCCCCACCGCGCGGGTCGCAGCTGACCCGTGGACCAGCGTGGTGACGTCCTCGGCCAACGCGCGCTGCGCCTCGCGCGCCCCGGGACGCTCCGCCGCCTCCACCGCGAGGTGGTCGATCTCCAGCCGGTCACGGAACGTGAAGAAGCAGAGCAGACGGGCGACGTCCGCGTCCTCCACGGCCAGCCAGAACTGGTAGAAGGCGTACGGGCTCGTCAGCTCCGGGTCCAGCCAGACCGTTCCTCCCTCGCTCTTCCCGTACTTGGTCCCGTCGGCCTTGGTCACCAGGGGTGTGGCCAGGGCGTGGACGCTCGCCTGCTCGGACCGGTGCACCAGGTCCACACCGGCGGTGATGTTCCCCCACTGGTCGCTCCCACCGGTCTGCAGCGTGCAGCCGTGCTCGCGGTAGAGCTCGCGGAAGTCCAGCGCCTGCAGCAGCTGGTAGCTGAACTCGGTGTAGTTGATCCCACTGGAACTGGCCAGGCGCGCACTGACGGCGTCCTTGGTGAGCATCTTGTTCACCCGGAAGTGCTGGCCGACGTCCCGCAGGAACGTCAGCGCCGACATCGGGCCGGTCCAGTCCAGGTTGTTCACCACCCGGGCCGCGTTCGGACCGTCGAAGGACAGGTACCGCTCGACCTGCCCGCGCACGCGCTCCGACCACGCCAGCACCGTCTCCGTGGTGTTCAGCGCACGCTCGGCGTTCGGCTTCGGGTCCCCGATCAGACCCGTCGAGCCTCCGACCAGGGCGATCGGTCGGTGCCCGGCCTCCTGCAGCCGCCGCAGCGTCAGCAGCTGTACGAGGTTGCCGATGTGCAGGCTCGGCGCGGTGGGGTCGAACCCGCAGTAACAGGTGACCGGGCCCGCGTCCAGTGCGGCCGCGAGGGCCGCCCGGTCCGTGGACAGGGCGATCAGGCCCCGCCACTCCAGCTCTGCCAGTACGCCGGCCACACCGCTCCCTCCCCGGCCACCCGACGGGCGGCGCGTGCTCCCCACCCTGCCGGACGGACGCCACGCCGTCCGGGTGGTGGCCGCCGGCCCTGGTCCCGCGTCAGTCGGTGGCGTCCGAGCGGGGCGGTCGCGGGGCGCCGGGGGACCGGCGGTAGGCCGAGACGGACCGGTCGCCGGGTATCCAGAACCGCCACGGCACGTCGGCCGCGCCGGAGACCCCGACCCGTGGACCACTCGCCACCGATGCGGGAGGTGTCCCGACCTGGAGGGTCACCGGGGACGACGGGTCGCACAGGTCGGTCCCGTCGAGCCGACCGGTGATCCCGGCCGCCACGGTCAGCACGCCTGGCCCTCGCGCGAGCAGCTCGGGTCCGTCCACCCCGGGCCTGCGCGCACGCGCGGTGGCGACGCCCGCGACGACCACCGCCGCCCTGAGGAGGACGGCCGAGGCCGTCCCGGTCGGTCCGCACGACACGTTCAGACACCAGTGCAGGCCGTAGGACCGGTAGACGTAGGCGTGACCCGGAGGGCCGAACATCACCGCCGTCCGCGGGGTGCGCCCCCGCGCGGCGTGGGAGGCGGGGTCCGCCGCGCCGGCGTAGGCCTCGACCTCCGTGAGACGCAGCTCGACGTCCTGCTCACCGGGGGCGACGGAACGGCACCGCAGGACGGCACCGAGCAGGACGAGCGCCGCGTCGGGGGCCGAGCCGGCCAGGGCTGCCCGGGTGAGGACGGGTCGCCCGCCGGACGGGCGGGCGCCGCTCAGCCCGTCGACGCCCACGTGCGCCAGCCGTCCTGCGCCGACCGCAGGACGGCCAGCTGCTCCCGGACGCGGACCGGCGCGGTCATCCCCGGGCCGGACCGGGCAGCCAGTGCGGCCGCCACCGACAGTTCGCCGAACACGTCGGGGGTCAGCTCCGGCGCGAGACCCACCAGCTCTTCGCCCGGGAGTTCGTGCAGGTCGACAGCCAGCTCCTCGCAGCGGCGGACCCAGGCGCCGGACACCTCGTGTGCCCGGCGGAACGGGACGCCCCGCCGCACCAGCCACTCGGCGATGTCGGTGGCCAGGGCGAAGCCGGCCGTCGCGGTGGGGCTGATCACCCCGGGCCTGAAGCGGGTCGTCGAGACCATCCCCGCCACCGCCGGCAGCAGCAGCAGGAGCTGCTCCACCGTGTCGAACGTGGGCTCCTTGTCCTCCTGCAGGTCGCGGTTGTAGGCGAAGGGGAGGGCCTTCAAGGTGACCAGCAGCCCGGTCAGGTTGCCGATGAAACGGCCGGACTTGCCACGGGCCAGCTCCGCCACGTCCGGGTTCTTCTTCTGCGGCATGATCGAGGAACCGGTGGACCACGCGTCGTCCAGTGCGCCCCACCCGAACTCGGTCGAGGCGAACAGCGCCCACTCCTCCCCCACCCGGGACAGGTGGACTCCGAGCAGAGCGGCCACGAACAGGAACTCGGCCACGAAGTCCCGGTCCGAGACCGCGTCCACGGAGTTGGCGAAGGCCGCTGCGAAACCCAGCTCGGCCGCGACCGTCGCCGGGTCCAACGGCAGGGTCGACCCGGCCAGGGCGCCGGCGCCGAGCGGGCTGACCGAGGCACGGACGTCCCAGTCCCGCAGGCGGTCCAGGTCCCGGTGCAGGGCGTGGACGTGCTTTGCGAGTTCGTGGCCGAGCGTGATCGGCTGCGCGTGCTGCAGGTGGGTGAAGCCGGGCGATGGCGTGTCCGCGTGCCGCTCGGCCTGGTCCAGCAGCACCTCGGCCAGGTCCAAAACCGCCGCCGCCACAGCTCGGGCCCGGTCGCGCAGGTAGAGCCGCAGGTCGGTGGCGACCTGGTCGTTGCGACTGCGCCCGGCCCGCAGCTTGCCCCCGACGAGGCCGGTTCGGGCGACCAGCTCGCGCTCCAGGGCCGTGTGCACGTCCTCGTCCCCCGCGTCCGCGACGAAGGCCCCGGACCGGACGTCGGCCTCGATGTCGGTGAGCGCGGTCAGCAGGTCGGCCAACTCCGGCGCGGAGAGCAGGCCGGCGCGGTGCAGGACACCGGCATGTGCCCGGCTCGCGGCGAGGTCGTGCACCGCGAGCCGGTGGTCGAAGTGGACGGACAGGCTCAGCGCGGCCATCGCGTCCGCCGGGCCGCCGGTGAACCTGCCGCCCCACAGCGACGCACCGCTCACGCCGCGGGGCCACCGTGGCCGATGCGAGCGTCCCGGGCCGCGGCCATCCGCGACGGCAGCCCCCACAACTCGACGAACCCGCGGGCGAGGGTCTGGTCGAAGGTGTCGCCCTCGTCGTAGGTCGCCAGGTGGAAGTCGTACAGGGAGGCCTCGCTGCGTCGGCCCGTCACCACCGCGCGCCCACTGTCCAGGACCACGCGGACCTCACCCGACACCGCGCGCTGGGACTCGCCGACGAAGGTGTCGAGCGCGGTCTTCAACGGGGAGTACCAGAGCCCGTCGTAGACCAGCTCGCCCCACCGCTGGTCCACACCCTTCTTGAACCGGGCCAGGTCACGCTCGACCGTGACGTTCTCCAGCTCCTGGTGCGCGGTGATGAGGGAGAGAGCACCCGGTGCCTCGTAGACCTCTCGGCTCTTGATCCCGACCAGGCGGTCCTCGACCAGGTCCAGGCGGCCGACGCCCTGCGCGCCCGCACGGGTGTTCATCTCCGTGATGGCCTCCAGGGGCGTGACCGACCGGCCGTCCAGCGCGGTGGGGACCCCGGCGGTGAAGGTGACGACCACCTCGTCGGGAGCGGCCGCGGCCCCCGGCGCCGCCGTGTACTCGTACACCGCCTCGGTCGGGGCGTTCCAGATGTCCTCCAGGAAACCGGTCTCCACCGCGCGTCCCCACAGGTTCTTGTCGATGGAGAACGGTGAGCGCTTCGAGGTCTCGATGGGCAGTGAGCGCTGCTCCGCATACGCGATGGCCTTCTCCCGCGTCCACGCGTAGTCGCGCACCGGGGCGATGACCTTCAACCCCGGCTGCATGGCGGCGATGCCGACCTCGAACCTGACCTGGTCGTTGCCCTTGCCGGTGCAGCCGTGGCTGACGGCGGTGGCGCCGTACGCGCGGGCGGCAGCGACGAGGTGCCGGGCGATCAGGGGACGCGACAGCGCCGAGACCAGCGGGTACCGGTCCATGTAGAGGGCGTTGGACCGGATCGCGGGGACACAGAAGTCGGTGGCGAACTCCTGCCGCGCGTCGACGACCACCGCCTCGACAGCGCCGCAGTCGAGCGCCCGTTGGCGGATCGTCTCCAGGTCCTCCCCGCCCTGGCCGACGTCCACGGCGACGGCCACCACCTCGGCACCGGTCTCGGCGGTGATCCAGCCGATGGCCACGGACGTGTCCAGCCCGCCGGAGTAGGCGAGGACGACGCGGTCGGTCACGAGGGGCTCCTAGAGGTCTCGGTGCGGTGAGTGGTGTCGGTCGGACTGGTCGGACTGGTCGGACTGGTCGGACTGGTCGGACTGGTCGGACTGGTCGGGCTGCCGGGCGGCCCGGGGGGATCGGTGATGGCGAGCAGGCGGTCCCGGAGGGCCTGCGCCCCGTCGGCGTCGGCGGACACCGCCAGGACCGTGTCGTCCCCGGCGATCGTGCCGAGCAGCCCCGGGACGGCACCCCGGTCCAGGGCCGATGCGAGGAAGGCCGCGGCGCCGGGCGGTGTCCGGACGACGACGAGGTTCCCCGACGCCGCGGCGGACACCAGCAGGTCCGCGGCCAGCCTCGCCAGGCGGGCGCGGCTCTCCTGGACCGCGGCGCCCGCGCGGGCGGTGGGATCCCCGCCCTGCCCGGGGAGGGCGTAGACGAGTCCACCCACCGGGCCCCGGACCTTCACCGCCCCCAGTTCGTCGAGGTCGCGGGACAGGGTGGCCTGGGTGACGGCGATCCCCTCGGCGGCCAGCAGGTCGGACAGTTCGGTCTGGCTGCGCACGGCCCTGGCGTCGAGCACGTCGACGATGCGCTGCCGCCGGGCCGTGGGGGTCCGGGGACCGGTCACGCCGCACCCCGGAGCAGGAAGGACAGCAGGGCCTTCTGCGCGTGCAGCCGGTTCTCCGCCTGGTCCCACACGGCACCGGCCGGGTCGTCGACGAGCGCGGCCTCGATCTCCCTGCCGCGGTAGGCCGGGAGGCAGTGCAGCACCAACGCTCTCGGCGCGGCCCCACGGAGCAGCGCTCGCGTCACCGCGAACGGGGTGAGATCGGCGACCGCGGACTCCCCGGGGGCGGACTCCCCCATCGACACCCAGGTGTCGGTCGCCACGACGTCGGCGCCGGCGACGCCGTCGGCCGCGTCCTGCACCCAGGAGACCGACCCACCGGTCCGCGCCGCGACCGTCGCCGCCCGGGCGAGCACGTCGACGCGCGGCCGGTGCGAGGCGGGGGCGCCGATCCGCACGTGCATCCCGGCGGTGGCACCCGCCAGCAGGTAGGAGGTCGCCATGTTGTTGGAGCCGTCCCCGAGGTAGGTCAGCGTCACCCCGGCCGTACCCCCCAAGCGCTCCCGGACCGTCAGCAGATCCGCGAGCAGCTGGCAGGGATGCGCCAGCTCGGACAGGGAGTTCACGACCGGGACCCCGGCGTGTGCTGCCATCTCCGTCAACCCCGCGTGGGCGTGCGTACGCCAGACGACCGTCGCGCACTGACGTCCCAGCACCCGCGCCACGTCCGCGACCGGCTCCCCGCGGCCGAACTGGGCCGCGGTGTCGTTGACGATGAGCGCGGTACCGCCGAGCTCGGCCACCCCGACGGCGAAGGACACCCGGGTGCGCAGCGACGGCTTGTCGAACAGCAGCGCGACGGTCCGAGGACCCGCCAGCGGGCGGTACCCGAACCGGTCGGCCTTCATCGCCACCGCGAGGGTGAGGACCTCGTCCTGCTCGACCGGGCTCAGGTCGTCGTCCCGCAGGAACGACCGTGCGCTCACGCGGGCACCCCGGCCGCGGGCAGCGCCGCGTCCAGGACGGCGGGCAGCGCGTCGGTGAACTCCCGGGCCTGGTCGGCCGTCAGCACCAGGGGCGGGGCGAGACGGATCGCATCCGGCCGGACGTCGTTCACCACGAAGCCCGCGTCCAGGGCGGCGGCGGCGACCGCGGACGCGACCGGCCGGGTGAGGTCGAAGGCGATGAGCAGCCCCGCGGCCCGCACGTCGGCGACCAGCGGGTGCCCGCACCCGCGGATCCCGTCGGCGAGCACTGCTCCGACATCGCGGGCGTTGTCCAGCAGGCCGTCGCGCTCGATGGCGGCGAACACCGCCAGGCCCGCGGCGGCGGCGACGGGGTTCCCCCCGAACGTCGTCCCGTGCTGGCCCCGTCCGAGCAGGGACGTGGCGGCGCCGGTGGCCAGGCAGGCCCCGATGGGGATCCCGCCACCGAGTCCCTTGGCCAGGGTGACGACGTCGGGCACCACCCCGGAGGCCGTGTGGGCGAGCCAGTCCCCGGTGCGGCCCATCCCGGACTGGACCTCGTCCAGCACCAGCAGGGCCCCACGCTCTGCGGTGATCCGACGCGCCGCCGTCAGGTACCCGGGCGGGGCGGGGACGACCCCGGCCTCCCCCTGCACCGGTTCGACGACGAACGCTGCGGTCTGGTCCGTGACCGCGGCGTCCAGGGCCTCGACGTCGCCGAAGGGCACGAAGTCCACGGGCCCGGGCAACTGGCCGAACGGTTCCCGGTAGGCGGCCTTCGACGTCAACGCGAGAGCACCCATCGTCCGGCCGTGGAAGGACCCGGCTGCGGCGGCGACCCGGGGACGGCCCGTGCGCCGGACGAGCTTGAACGCGGCCTCGACCGCCTCGGTACCGGAGTTGGTGAAGAAGACCCGGTTGGGCACGTCACCCACGGTGGGGACGAGAGCGGTGATCCGTTCGGCCAGGGCGACCTGAGCCGGACTGGCGAAGAAGTTCGAGACGTGTCCCAGCGTCGTCAGCTGCCCGGTGACCGCCGCGACCAGCAGGGGGTGCGCGTGACCGAGGGAGTTGACGGCAATGCCCGCCAGCAGGTCCAGGTACCGGCGGCCGTCCGCGTCCCAGACGTGGACGCCCTCCCCGCGGACCAGAACTCGACGCGGGTCCCCGAAGGTGTCCATCACCGCGCCCCGGTAGCGCTGCACCCACTCGGCGCCGGCCACACCGATGGGGACGATCGGGTCCTCGGCCACGGTCACCTGTTCCAGAGCAGTGCTCATGCGGTCACCATCGTTCCGTTTCCCTCCGGGGTGAACAGTTCGAGCAGGACGCTGTGCGCGACCCGGCCGTCCAGGACGCTGGCCGCCGGGACACCCCCGCGGACCGCCCGCAGGCACGCCTCCATCTTCGGCGCCATGCCGGACACCAGCGTCGGCATGAGGGCGGCGAGCTCGGGTGCACGGATCTCGCTGACCACGTCGGTCGAGGCCGGCCAGTCGGCGTACATGCCCTCGACGTCGGTCAGCACGACCAGTTTCTCCGCACCGAGGGAGATCGCCAGGGCAGCTGCCGCCGAGTCGGCGTTGACGTTGAGCACCCGGCCGTCCTCGTCCGGGGCGACGGTGGAGACCACCGGGATGCGGCCGGCGGCGATGAGGTCCAGGACCGCCTCCGGCCGGACGTCGACCACGTCCCCCACCAGGCCGAGGTCGACCGCCGTCCCGTCGACACTGGACGTGCGTCGCTCGGCGGTGAACAGTCCCGCGTCCTCACCGGACAGCCCGACGGCGTAGGGGCCACGGCTGTTGAGCAGCCCGACGATCTCCCTGCCCACCTGACCGACCAGGACCATCCGGACGATGTCGATGCTGTCCTCGTCCGTCACCCGCAGGCCACCGCGGAACTCACTCCGGATCCCGAGCCGCGCCAGCATCGCGGTGATCTGCGGTCCGCCGCCGTGGACCACGACCGGCCGCACCCCGGCGGTGCGCAGGAACACCATGTCGTCGGCGAAGGCCTGGCGCAGCTCGGGATCGGCCATCGCATGACCCCCGTACTTGACCACGACGACCTTCCCGGCGAAACGCTGCAGCCACGGCAGTGCCTCCACGAGGACCGCCGCCTTCCCGATCGCTGTCCGGCCGGTCACGTGGAGTAGGCCGAGTTCTCGTGGACGTAGGCCGGGGTCAGATCCGACGTCCAGACCGTCGCCCGCTCCCGACCCGAGTGCAGGTCGACGGCGATGTCGACAGCCCGGCCGGCGAAGACCACCGAGGCGGGATCAGCGTCGGGAAGACTGTCGGTGCAGACCGGCACGCCGTTGAACGCGATGTCCAGGTGGTCCGGGTCGAAGGCTGCGGCCGTGGTTCCCACCGACGCCAGGACCCTGCCCCAGTTGGGGTCCTGTCCGAAGACCGCACACTTGAGCAGGTTGCTGCGAGCCACCGACCTGGCGACCTCGACTGCGTCGGCTTCGGTTGCGGCGCCGGACACCGTGACGGTGATGTCGTGCGCCGATCCCTCGACGTCGGCCTGCAGTCGGCGTGCCAGTTGGGAGCAGAGCTCGTGGACCGCCGCCGCGAACTCCGCCGGGTCCGGGACGACACCGGAGGCACCCGAGGCCATCAGCAGGACCGTGTCGTTGGTGGACTGGCACCCGTCGCCGTCGAGACGGTCGAAGGTGACCCGGGTCGCCGCGCGCAGCGCCGCGTCGCACGCCCCCGGCTCGACGTCGGCATCCGTGGTGAGCACCACCAGCATCGTGGCCAGGGCCGGCGCGAGCATCCCGGCGCCCTTGGCCATCCCGCCCACCACCCAGCCGTCGCCGGCCACGACCGCCTGCTTGCGCACGGTGTCCGTGCTGCGGATGGCCTCGGCCGCGGCGCCGCCACCGTCCGGGTGGGCCGCGGCGACCGCGGCCGCGGCACCGGCCACCACGCGCGTCGTGAACAGTTCTGTACCGATCAGGCCGGTGGAACACACGGCGACCTCGACGGCACCGACCCCGAGCCCGTCGGCAACGGCTTCGGCGGTGGCGTGGGTCGTCCGGAATCCGGCCGGGCCGGTGAAGCAGTTCGCCCCACCGCTGTTGAGGACGACGGCCCGCAGGCGGCCATCGTCGAGGACCCGACGGCTCCACAGGACAGGGTTCGCCACGCAGCGGTTGGCGGTGAACACCGCCGCCGCGCTGTCCCGCGGGCCGTCATTGACCACGACGGCCACGTCGGGGGCACCGCTGGGCTTGAGTCCCGCGGTCACGCCCGCCGCGCGGAACCCGGCGGCGGCGGTGACGCTCATGGCGCGAGCCCCCCGGTCGGCAGGCCGAGGGTCTCCGGCAGACCGAGAGCGATGTTCGCGCACTGCAGCGCCGCGCCGGCCGTCCCCTTGGTGAGGTTGTCGATGGCGGCCACCGCGACCAGTCGCCCGGCGTGCTGGTCGACCACGACCTGCGCCACGCAGGTGTTCGCACCGAGGGTCATCGCCGTGGAGGGCCACGTGCCCTCGGGCGCCAGGGAGAGGAAGGGCTCGTCCGCCCACGCCGCGCGGTAGGCGTCGCGGGCGGTCGCGGTGTCGACACCGGAGCGCACCCGGGCGGTCACGGTCGCCAGGATCCCACGGGGCATCGGGGCGAGCAGGGGCGTGAAGCTGACCGTCGCGCGCGCAGCCGGGCGAGCACCCCCACCGGCCAGGGCCGTGAGGTTCTGCTCGATCTCCGGGGTGTGCCGATGCGTCCCGCCGACGCCGTAGGCACTGACGGCGTTCATCACCTCGGCGCCGTGCAGGTGCGCCTTCGGGGTCTTCCCGGCGCCGGAGGTACCGGTGACCGCGGTGACGACCACGTCGTCGAGCTCCACCAGCCCGGCGGTCACCGCAGGCGCCAACGCCAGCGTGCTCACCGTCGGGAAGCACCCGGGCACCGCGACCCGGCGGGCGGTGCGGAGCACCTCGCGGACACCGGGGAGCTCGGGCAGCCCGTAGGGCCAGGCCCCCGCGTGCGGGCCGCCGTAGAAGTGTGTCCAGGCGTCGGGGTCGGTCAACCGGAAGTCGGCGCCGCAGTCGACGACGAGGACCTCCGGCCCGAGCCGGGCGGCCAGGGCGGCGGAGCTGCCGTGTGGGAGCGCCAGGAACACGACGTCGTGACCGGCGAGCGTTTCGGCGTCGGTCGGCCCGAGGACCCGATCGGCGAGAGCGGGGAGGTGGGGCTGGTGCGCGCCGAGGCGGTCACCGGCCGAGGACGCGCCGGTGACCGCTCCGATGTCGAACGCGGGGTGGCCGTCCAACAGGCGCAGCAGTTCCCCGCCCGCGTATCCGGAGGCACCCGCCACCGCGGCCGTCAGCCCCATGCCGTCACTCTCCCGCCGTCCTCGTACCCACCCACTGCGTGTCGATGCAGAGTAACGCATGAAGATGCAGGAGGGGACGGCCGAGCTCAGGCGCGCAGCACCGCACCGACCCGCGTGCCGGCCTCGCGGACCGCGGCATCGACGGCGGTGGTCACCTCCGCCTCGGACAGCGTCCGGTCCGGGGCACGCAGTCGCAGCGCGCACGCGACCGACCGCTGCCCCGGCCCGAGCTGCGGCCCGGTGTACACGTCGAAGACCCGCAGCGACTCGAGCAGCTCCCCGGCGCCGAGCCGCACCGCGTCGGTCAGGGCCGCCGCGGCAACATGGGCATCCACCACGAACGCAAGGTCGGCCTTCGCCACCGGGAACGTCGACGGGCTGGTCGGGCTCGCCAGGTCAGGAGCCGCGGCGAACAGCGCATCGAGGTCGAACTCCGCCGCGACGGTCCGTGGCGGCAGGTCCAGCTCGGCACAGACCCGGGGGTGCAGCTCGCCGGCGTGGCCGATCACGGCGCCGGCCGGCTGTTCGTCCCCACCGCCGACGACCGAGAGCACCCCGCACCGGCCGGGGTGCCACGGTGCCTGCTCGGCAGCCACCGCCGTCACCGCGACTCCGACCGCGGCCGCTGCGACCCGGACGGCCTCGACCGCGTCGGACCAGGCCACCGGGCGGCCGGGACCCCACCACCCGGCGGGTTCGGCCAGCCCGGACAGGACGACGGCGACGTGCACGGGTTGGGCGGGCAGGGACTCCACCAGCGCGTCGAGCTCGTCGACGTCGGGCCGCCGGTCGACCCGGGGACGTGGCGCGTGCAAGGGCGTCCCGTCGGCCGGCCCGAGAACCACGGGGCCCAGGTCGAACAGGGCGAGCCCACCGGCCCCGTCGTCGGACCCCCGGCCGAGGTTGCGACGCAGGACCCCGACCAGCCCGGGCAGCAGGGTCGTGCGCAGGTACGGCTCGGTACCGGCGATCGGGTTGCTGAGCCGGACCAGGCGCCGTCGAGGGTCGTGAGGCGGCAGCCCGAGGGAATCCAGAGCACCGAGGGAGACGAACGGGTAGCTCGGCGACTCGACGAAGCCCGCGCCGACGAGGGCCTCGACGACCCGGCGCCGGCGCCGGTGCGTCAGCGTCAGTCCGCCGCCGAGCGGGGCGCGGGGCTGACGCGGGGCGATGTTCTCGTACCCGACGACGCGGCCGACCTCCTCGACCAGGTCGTAGGGATCGGTGACGTCCGGGCGCCACGGCGGCGGGGTCACCGCGACCCTGCCGGTACCCCCCGCGAGGGTGCAGCCGATCTGCGCCAGGGCCGCGGCCACCGCGTCCCGGCCGACCTCGATTCCCAACACGCGGCCGGGCAGCGTGAGGTCCAGCTCGACCGCCGCGGGCGACGAGACCGCCGGATCGGCGCCGACCCGGATCCCGTCCAGGCCGCCCGGCCCGGACGCGCGGGCGCCACCGAGCTCCACGAGCAGGTCCGTCACCCGCCGGGCGGCACGGGCGGACAGCGTCGGGTCGACACCCCGCTCGAACCGGCGTGACGCCTCGCTGCCCAGCCGGTGCCGGCGGGCGGTGCGGGCGATCGTCACCGGGTCGAAGCCGGCCGACTCCAGCAGCAACCGGGTGGTCGAGGCGGTGATCTCCGTGGCCGCACCGCCCATCACCCCCGCCAGCCCGACCGGGCCCGTCTCGTCGGCGATCACCAGGTCGGCGGGGTCCAGGGCGCGGTCGGTCCCGTCCAGGGTGCGCAACCGCTCCCCCGGCCGGGCGGCGCGGATCGCGACCTGGCCGGCGAGGCGGTCCGCGTCGTAGGCGTGGGTCGGCTGGCCCAGCTCGACCAGCACGTAGTTGGTGACGTCGACGACCAGGCTGACCGGACGGAACCCGGCCGCGACCAGACGGCCGGACAGCCAGGCGGGGCTGGCGGCCCAGGCGTCGAAACCGGACAGCTCCACGGCGGTGACCCGGGGACACCGGGCGTCCTCCAGCCGGAAGGGCGCGTCCGGTCCGGCGGCGTCCACCCAGGGCGCCGCCTCGGGCGCCGGGTCGGTGAAGGGAACGCCGAGCGCGCCGGCGAGCTCCCGGCCCACCCCGCGCATCGACAGGGCGTACCCGCGGTCGGGCGTGACCGCGAACTCGAGCACCGTGTCGCCCAGGCCCAGCAGCGGGACCGCCGGTGTGCCCGGGGCAGCGGTGGCCGCGCGGCCGCCGACCTGGTCCAGCCGCAGGATCCCGTCGTGCTCTTCGCCGAGGCCGAGTTCCCGGACGGAACAGATCATCCCGTCGGAGACGTGGCCGTAGGTCCGGCGGGCAGCGATCTCGAAGCCTCCCGGGAGCACCGCTCCGGGCAGGCTGACCACGACCACGCCGCCGGCCTCGGCGTTCGGTGCACCGCAGACGATGCCCCGCGGCTCGGGCTCACCGACGTCGACCTGGCACCAGCGCACCGTCTTGCCGTTCGTGTGGGTCTCCGGCTCGGCGGAGAGCACCCGTCCCACCACGACCGGCCCGGTCACCTCGGGACGGTGGACCTGTTCGATCTCCAGGCCGCGGGCGACAGCGATCTCGGCGAGGTCGTCGGCGGTACAGGACGCGGGGGCGTCGAGCAGCTCGCGCAGCCAGGACACGGGGACGCGCATCGGTCAGTCTCTCCAGCGGTTGGTGTCGGGCAGGCGTCGTGGCGGGGGTCGTAGCGGCAGGCGGGCCGGGGCCGGCCGGGTGTCAGCTCGCGAGCGACCTGGCGAAGCGGACGTCGGACTCGACGATGTCGTGCATGTCCGCGATCTCGTGCCGGAACATCAACGTCCGCTCGATCCCCATGCCGAACGCGAACCCGGTGAACCGCTCCGGGTCGACGCCGCACGCCCGCAGCACCCGGGGGTTCACCATCCCGCAGCCGCCCCACTCGACCCAGCGCCCCCCGCCCCGGGCCCGGTCGAACCACACGTCGACCTCGGCGGAGGGTTCGGTGAAGGGGAAGTACGACGGGCGCACCCGGGTCCTCGCGCCCGGCCCGAGCACGGCCCGCGCGAAGTGGTCCACCGTCCCGCGCAGATCCGCGAACGTCAGTCCCTCGTCGACCGCCAGACCCTCGACCTGGTGGAACACGGGGGTGTGGGTCTGGTCCAGGGCGTCGGACCTGAACACCCGACCGGGCACGATCCGGTACAGCGGCGGCGGGTCGGTGAGCATCGCTCTGATCTGCACCGGGGAGGTCTGGGTGCGCAGCACGATCCCCGACGCCCCGGCCTCACCGGGCGCGTCCGCCGTCGGCGCGACGTACAGGGTGTCCTGCAGGGTCCGCGTCGGGTGGTCCGGCCCGATGTTGAGCGCGTCGAAGTTGAACCACTCGGCCTCGACCTCCGGGCCCTCGGCCACCGACCACCCCATCGCCACGAAGACGTCCGCGATCTCCTCCGCCAGGGCCGCGACGGGGTGGCGAGCGCCGCGCGCACGGCCCGGCGCGCCGGGCAGGGTCACGTCGACCCGCTCGTCGACCAGGACCTGGGCGTCCCGCTCGGCTTCCAGCTCGCTCTGCCGGCGGGCGAGTGCGGCCCGGACGGCACCCCGCGCGGCGCCGACGCTGCGGCCGGCGTCCTTGCGCGCGGTGCCGGGCAGCCGGCCGATCTCCCGGTTCGCCAGGGCCAGCGGCGCACTGTCCCCGTCGACGGCGCGGCGGGTGGTGACGAGGGCTTCGAGGTCGGTCGCCGCGACGACCCTGGCGAGGGCCTCGTCGCGGGCAGCCTCGACGGCGACCGGGTCGGTCGGCTCCGGCGCACCGGCGGGGAGCGGGTCGGTCGGGTCGGGGTCGGTCGGGTCGGTCATCGGTCCCGGGGTCCTCGTCCTCGACACGTCCCGCGGCGGTGGCCGCGCACCCGGCGAGTCTAGGAAACGGTCGCCGTCGCGCCGACCGGGTTCCGGGCCTGGTCGGCGGCCGCCCTTCGCCCGTGGGCCGTCCGCCGTTCCGCGCCTGAGCGGCCCACCACGTCCGAGATCCCGCCGGACGGCCTTCTGTGCAGAATGGCGTCGTGTGCAGAACGGCGTCGATCCGCGGTCGCTGACCCACCGAGTGGACACCGGCGGGACCCGCAGCGACTTCGAGCCGGGGCGGGTGGTCCAACGGTGCGAGGTCCTTCACGGCCGGCTGTGGCTGACCCACCCGGTGACCGTCGTGGACGACCGGGACGGCGTCCTCGCGGTGCTGCTCGAGCCGGGGTCGCCGTTCACGTTCCTCGACCACCCCTTCGGCCGGCACCCCTGGGCCGGGCAGGACGCGTGGCGCTCGAGGACGGTCCTACAGCTGCACCGTGACGGCGACCCGTACAGCGTCTGGCTGTTCTTCGACGGGGCCGTCTTCACGCACTGGTACGTCAACCTCGAGGCGCCGGTCGTCCGCCACCCCGACGGCTCCGGCGGCGGTCACTTCGACACCGACGACCACGGGATCGACATCGTCGTCCCGGCCGACGGCTCGCCGTGGAGCTGGAAGGACCTCGACGACCCCGCCGCGATGGTCGCATCGGGGCGCATCACGGCCGCGGCGGCGGACCGGATCCACGCCGCCGCCCGCGCGGTCACGGCACTGATCGACGCCGACGACCGCTGGTGGGCCGGCTGGGACACCTGGACACCCACGACGTGAGTGGGCGGACCCGAGCAGGCGGCGGGCACCGCGGACTGTCCGGGACCAACAGCGAGGACAGCCGGACGGGCGGTCCAGCGCGGACCCGGGCACGTCCGTGTCGATTCCGGACAGCGGACGCGACCGGGATGCGCGTCAGCGGCCGGGATGCGCGCGTCAGCGGCCGCCCTGCGTGGGTCAGTGGGCGGTCAGGCGGGCGTGCAGCAGCTCGGCGAGGGTCCGGGTCGGCGGCCCGCCCAGCTGGGTGGCCTGCGTGACGCAGCTGAAGCCGTCCGCGAGCACCGTCGCCGGTGGCCGGCCGGCACGTTCGCCCGAGGTGCCCGGATCGCTGACTCCACGGGCGGCGGCCCACATCCGGGGGATCCACGTCTGCTCGGCGATCTTCTCCGAGAGCTCGGCGTGCTCCCCGGCGGTGAAGCCGAAGGACCCGGCCAACCCGCAGCAGCCCGCGTCGAGGATCTCCACGTCGTAGCCGGCGCGTTCGAGCACGGCCCGGTCCGCTCCGGTCCCCACGGCCGCGCGGCCCTGGCAGTGCGGGTGCACGACGATCCGCTGCCGCTCGCCAACAGCACCCACACCGCTCGACGGGGCCGGCGGGGGCTCCCAGCCGATCGCGTCGAGGTGCTCGGCGAGACTGCGCGCGAGGCCGGCGAGCCGCACCGCCCGCGGGTCGTCCCGCAGCAGCTGCGGCAGCTCGTCCCGGAACGCGGCCAGGCAGCTGGGCTCGGGGACGACGATCGGGATCCCCCGGCTGACCCACGGGTCGAGGACGTCCAGCAGCCGGGTCAGCCAGCGCCTGGCCAGGTCGAGCATCCCGTGGTCGTACAACGGGCGCCCGCAGCACGCCCACTCGGTCGGCACCACCACGGTCTCCCCCGCCGCCTCGAGCACCCGCACCGTCGCGACACCGTGTCGGGGGGACCACGCATCCGTGAACGTGTCCGGCCAGACGACCACCGTCGGGTCGGTGACGGCAGAGCGGTGCTCCGCCCCGGCGGTGCGCCGCAACGCCCGGCGCGCGAACGGCGGGATCGGGCGGTCCCGGGTCACCCCCGCCGCAGCACGCATCAGGTTCCCCACGAAGGGCGCGGACAGGACCGTGTTGGCCAGTGCCGGCACGGCAGTCGCGATCCGGGCCCAGACCGGGATGAGGCCGAGAGCGTAGGCGGCGCGGGGCCGGAGCCGCCCGGCGTAGTGGTGGGCGAGGAACTCGGCCTTGTAGGTGGCCAGGTCGACATGCGTGGGGCAGTCGGTCTGGCAACCCTTGCAGCTCAGGCAGAGATCCAGGGCGTCCTTCACCTCGGTGTTGCGCCAGTCCGCCGGCGTCGTCTCGCCCTGGAACAGCTCCACCAACAGCTTCGCCCGGCCGCGGGTGCTGTGCTTCTCGTCCCGGGTCACCCGGTAGGACGGGCACATCACCCCGGTGTCGTCGCGACGGCAGCGCCCCACCCCGACGCAGCGTTCGGCTGCCTTCTGCAGACTCCCACCGTCGAGGGCGTAGGAGAAGAACATGTCGCCGGACAACAGGTCCCGGCGGTAGTCCGGGCCGAAGCGCAGGTTGGTGTCCAGCGGGTAGGGGTCCACGAGCTTGCCGGGGTTCATCCGACCCTCGGGATCCCAGACCGCCTTGAACTGGCGGAACCCGTCGACGAGCTCCTCACCGAACATCATCGGCCAGAGCTCGGCGCGGCCCTGGCCGTCGCCGTGCTCACCCGACAGGGACCCGCCCATCGACACGCAGACCTGGGCGGCACGGCCGATGAACTCCCGGTAGGCGGCCAGACCCTCCAGGCTGTGCAGGTCGAACGGGTTCCGCGTGTGCACGCAGCCCTGGCCGAAGTGGCCGTACCAGGCGCCGCTGTAGCCGTACTCCGCCCAGAGAGCAGTGATCGCGCGCAGGTACTCGCCGAGGCGCTCCGGCGGCACCCCGGCGTCCTCCCAGCCCTCGTGGTTGTGCGGCTTCCCCGCCGGGACCGCGGTCGCGCCCAGCCCCGACTCGCGGATCGTCCAGACCCGGCGCTGGGACTGGTGGTCGTCGTAGCGGGCGTGACTGGTCCCCGGCGGGAGACCGTCGACGAACGCCGTCGCCTGCGCGTCGGCGACGGCCGGGTCGTCGTCGCCCAACTCCGCGATCAGCCACCCCCGCCCCGGTGGGAGCAGCGGGATGCTCCCGGTGTTCAGGTCCGCGGCGAGCATCTGCCCGATCAGTACGTCGTCGAGACCCTCCAACCCCAGCAGGGGGTGGCGCAGCAGCGACGGCACCGCGTCGGCGGCGGCGAACACGTCGTCGTAGCCCACCACGACCATCCGGCGGTGGCGCGGACTGGTGGACAACGCCACGGTGATCTCGGTGACGACGGCACAGGTGCTCTCGGTCCCGACCAGCGCGCGGGCGGTGTTCCACCCCTTGTCCGGGGTCAGCTCGTCGAGGTTGTAGCCGCTGACCCGGCGCGGGATGTCGGGGAACCGCGCGCGGACCAGCCCCGCGTAGCGACGGCCGATCTCCCGCATGCCCGAGTGGATGCGGGCGGTCTCGCCACCGAGGGCGGTCAGCCGCGCGTACTCGGCGTCGTCGGTGGGGCCCAGGTCCAGGACGGTGCCGGCGTAGGTGACCACCCGCATCCGCTCGACGTTGTCCACGGTCTTGCCGGTGTAGAGCGCGTGGGTGCCGCAGCTGTTGTTGCCGACCATCCCGCCCAGGGTGCACCAGGCGTGTGTCGCCGGGTCCGGGCCGAACGTCAAGCCGTGCACCTCCGCAGCGGCGCGCAGGTCGTCCAGGACGATGCCCGGCTGGACGCGGGCCGTGCGGGCGACCGGGTCCAGGTCGAGGATCGCCGTCATGTGCCGGGAGAAGTCCAGCACCACGGCGACGTTGCAGGTCTGGCCGGCCAGGGACGTGCCGCCGCCGCGGGAGACGATCGGTGCACCGTGCTCGCGGGCAACCGCCAGTGCAGCCAGCACGTCGGCTTCGTCCCGGGGGTAGACCACCCCGAGCGGTACCTGACGGTAGTTGGAGCTGTCGGTCGCGTAGATCGCCCGGGTGCCGCCGTCGAACGCGATCCCGCCGCGGACGACCGCCGACAAGCCGGCCTCCAGGCGCAGCCGCGCGTCCTCGTCGACTCCGGAGCGGTCGACGCGCGTCCCGGGCGCAGGGGGCGCCGACGGTCCGGCTGGTGTCGGTGGGACCGGCCGCGCCTCGGTGGCTGTCACGCGGCCATTGTCGGTGCGCCCCTACCCGCCGGGCGCAGCAGGGTCCGCGGTCACCGGCGGCCCCGGCCACACCGTCCGAGGTGGGGTCGTCACCGGCCGGGATCGCTCGGGATGCGACCGGCCCGTCCCCGTCCGCTGCCCCGCTGAGCCCCGGCGGACGCGTACAGGCACAGGACCGCCGCAGCAGCGAGGTTCAGGCTCTCGGCCCGCCCGTGAACCGGGATCGCGACGACGTCGTCGGCCAGGGCCCTCTGGTGGTCGCTCAACCCGGCAGCCTCGTTGCCGAACAGCCACAGGGTCGGACGGGTCAGCAGCTCACCGGCCTCGTCGAGCCGGACGTCACCCGCACCGTCGGCGGCCAGCACAGCCAGGCCCGCCCCCCGGGCCGCGGCCACCCCGTCGGCCACCGACATACCCGGCAGGACGGGAAGGTGGAACAGGCTGCCGGCACTGGCGCGCACGCACTTCCCGTTGTACGGATCGACGGACTCACCGAGCAGGAGCACCCCGTCGGCGCCCGCAGCGTCCGCGCATCGGATGACCGTGCCGGCGTTTCCCGGGTCGCGGACGTCGCAGAGCCCGGCGATCAGCCGCGCCGACGCGGACCAGAGGGCGTGCGGGTCCGGTGTCGTCAGGTGGGCGATGGCGACGACGCCCTGGTCGGCGACGGTCTCCGTCACCGATCTCAGCAGCATCGGGTCGACCTCGTGCCACGGGACACCACCCGCGTCCGCGGTTCCGACCAGGTTGGGGTGCCTGGCCCGCGCGCCCGGGCTGGCGAGGACCTCGACCACCCGCCCCCGCTCCGCGAGCGCCTCGCGGACGGCCTGCGGGCCTTCGACGAGGAACAGCCCGCGGCGCTCCCGGACCGACCGGGACGACAGTGCCCGGGCCCGCGTGATCCGCGGGTCCCGGGCACCGGCGTCCGGTCCGGGGATGCGGCTCAGGCGGCAGCTTCGTTCGCGCCGGCCAGTGCGCTCCTGGCGACGGTGACCAGGTGCGCGAACGCCGCCTCGTCACGCACCGCGATGTCGGCGAGGACCTTGCGGTCCAGGTCGACCCCGGCCACCTTCAGGCCCTGGATGAACCGGTTGTAGGTCATCCCGTTCAACCGCGCGGCAGCGTTGATGCGGACGATCCACAGCTTGCGGAAGTCGCCCTTGCGGGCCTTGCGGTCCCGATAGGCGTAGACCAGGGAGTGGGTGACCTGCTCCTTCGCCTTGCGGTACAACCGTGAACGCTGCCCGCGGTAGCCGCTGGCCCGTTCGAGGGTGGTGACTCTCTTCTTCTGGGCGTTGGTCGCCCTCTTGACGCGTGCCACGTTCGTTCTCCTCAGTCATGAGCCGGCGGTGGACCGGACTCGTGTCGCGGCATCTGCGTGCCGCGACCGGGATCGGGGTGGCCGGTTCAGCGACCGAGCAGGCGCTTCATCCGCTTTGTGTCCGGCGCCGACGTCTGCACGTCGCCGGCCAGACGACGGGTCCGGGTCGACGGCTTGTGCTCGAGCAGGTGGTTCCGGTTCGCCTGCAGGCGCATCAGCTTGCCGGTTCCGGTGATCTTGAAGCGCTTCTTCGCACCGGAGTGGGTCTTGAACTTGGGCATGGCGGTCCTTCTGTCGTTCGGGAGTGAGGGCGGCGCGGCACGGTCCGTGGCACGGTCAATCTGGTGTGTCACCCGACGGACCGTCGGCGGACGACGACGACGGTGCAGGGGTCGGCGGGTCGGCGGCCGGCAACCCA
>JAABUQ010000952.1_pt1 | contig 65188 bp, 55 predicted proteins | sample 5560001 | NCBI WGS metagenome assembly JAABUQ01 (sample SAMN10711888, study PRJNA513371) | rock metagenome | isolation source: Antarctica rocks | place: Antarctica: Victoria Land, Finger Mt nord | collected 2015-12-18
ATAGCCGTTGCCGTTCACGCACTGAACCGCATGCTGGAGCTCGGACGCCCAGAATACGTGCGCACCGCATGACCCGTTATTCGGCAGCCTCAATGTGTCCACGGCTCGGTCGGTGCAACAAGGTCCCACCCAGGAGCAACCTCCATGGCTGACTTGATCCCGCGCATCGGCCAGGCGCTGCTGATGGCGTTCGGGATGTTCTGGCAGGTGGGTTGGAGCCTGGTGCTGGGGTTCGGCATCTCCGCAGTGCTGCAGGCCGTGGTCTCGAAGGAGAGCATGGGGGCCGCGCTCGGCCGCAACGGGGTGCGCCAGATCGCGCTGGCGACCGCGGCGGGGGCGGCGAGTTCGAGCTGCTCCTACGCCTCGGCCGCGGTCAGCCGCACCCTGTTCAAGAAAGGCGCGGCGCTGATCCCGAGCCTCGCCTTCGTTTTCGCGTCCACCAACCTGGTCGCCGAGCTGGGGATCGTCCTCTACCTGCTGATGGGCTGGCAGTTCGTGGCCGGCGAGTGGATCGGCGGGGTCGTGCTCGTGGTCATCCTGAGCCTGGTGGTGCGGCTGACCTATCCGGAGCGCCTGGTCGAGGCCGCCCGCCGCCACCCGGAACCTGGCGGCGGGCACGAGCACGGCGACATGGCCGAGGAGGGCGGCAGCGTTTGGGACAAGCTGTCTCGCCGAACAACCTGGGTGCGCGTGGCGCGGAGCTTCGCGATGGACTGGTCGATGTTGTGGAAGGACCTGCTGCTCGGCTTCCTGATCGCCGGCGCGCTTTCGGTGTTCGTGCCGGACGGGGTCTGGCAGGCGTTGTTCGTCAAGGGCGCCAGCCCGTGGGTGCAGGTGCCGGCCAACGCCTTGCTGGGACCGCTCGTCGCCGTGCTCTCGTTCGTCTGCTCGATCGGCAACGTGCCGATGGCGGCGGTGCTCTGGGGCGCGGGCGTCAGCTTCGGCGGCGTGCTTGCGTTCCTCTACGCGGACCTGATCGTGCTGCCGCTGCTCGACGCGTATCGGCGCTACTACGGCTGGAAGATGGCCGCCTACATCGCCGCCGTGTTCTACGCGACGATGGTGCTGTCCGCGTTGCTCATGGACGTGGCGTTCAACGCCCTCGGCTGGATCCCGGGCAGCCGTCCGGACGTGCACGCCGACATGGTGCATTTCTCGCTAAACTACACGTTCTGGCTCAACATCGCCTTCGGCCTGCTGGCGGCCGGGCTGTTCGTGCTGGCGCGCCGAAGCCCGATGCAGCACGGGCACTGCGAGCACCACGGGCATCACGCGCAGCCGCATCATCACTGAGATAGCGGACCACGGCACGGCCGAAATCGGGTTGAGCGTGGTGATACCGGTGCTTGACGCCGTGCGCGTGCTCGGCCCGACGTTGGATGCGCTGGTCGGGCCACCCACCGGCGAGATCGTCGTGGTGGATGGCGGCAGCGCGGACGGCAGCGGCGCCCTGGCGTCGTCGCGCGGCGCCCGTCTGATCGCCGCGCCGCGCGGGCGTGGCGCGCAGATCGCGGCCGGCATTGCCGCCACGCGCCTGCCGTGGCTGCTCGTGCTGCACGCCGACACCGTGCTCGGCGGAGAGTGGCGCGCGGCGGCGCTTGCCCACATGCGGGCGGCCTCCGGATCGGCGGCGTATTTCCGCTTCACGCTCGCCGGCGACGATCCGCGGGCGCGCCGCCTGGAACGCCGCGTCGCCCGGCGGTGCCGGGCGCTTGCGTTGCCCTACGGCGACCAGGGATTGCTGATCCATCGCGATCTGCTGCGCGTGGTCGGCGGGGTGCGCCCGTTGCCGCTGATGGAGGATGTGGATTTGGTCCGTCGCATCGGCCGGCGACGCCTGGTCGCGCTCGACGCGCCGGCGGTCACCTCGGCCGCTAAATGGGAGCGGGACGGCTGGCGGCGGCGCAGCTTGCGCAACCTGCTCTGCCTGTCGCTGTATTTCGCCGGCGTGCCGCCCCGGATCATCGCGCGGCTTTACGGGTGAGGGACACCGTCGTCGTGTTCGCGCGAGCGCCGCGGCTGGGGGCGGTGAAGCGCCGGCTAGCGCGCGACATCGGCGCGCGAGCGGCGCTGCGCTTTCACCTGCAAACGTTCGGTCGCCTCGCGCGCGCCCTGGCCGCGGATCGGCGGTTCCGCACCGTGCTGGCGATCACGCCCGACCGCGCCCGGTTCCGCCAACCGGTCCGCCTGCCGCGCATCGGCCAGGGACGCGGCGATCTGGGTCAGCGGATGCACCGGGCCTGCGCGCGGTTCCCGCGTGGGCGCGTCGCCGTCGTCGGCAGCGACATACCCGCCGCGCGCGCGAGCGACCTGGCGGCGGCGTTCCGCGCGCTTGGCCGCGCCGACGCGGCGTTCGGGCCGGCCCAGGACGGCGGCTATTGGCTGGTGGCGCTCGGCCCACGACGGCCGGCGCGGCCCTTCGCCGGGGTGCGTTGGTCGAGCGAGCACGCGCTTGCCGATACGCTGCGCAACTTTCGTGACCGCCGCACCGGGTTCCTGCGCACCTTGCGCGACGTGGACAACGGGGCGGATCTGGCGCAGCTACGCGCATGAGGATCACGATTTCTCCCGCGCACCGCACCCGGTTGCGGCGGGTTGCCCGGATGCCGCTCGTCTCGCCCCGGCTCTGGCTGCGGCGCATCACCTTCTGGCTCGGCGCGGTGCTCGTCTCGGTGGTGGCGATCGACTTTGCCGCGGGAGCCGACGCGGCGGGCAACCTGTTCCAGCGGGCGATCGACGGTCGGCCGCTGCTCGCGTTCGCGATCGCGCCGGCGGGCCTCGTCATCTCCCTGCTGCTGACGCGGCGGGTGTTCCCGGGCGCGCAGGGGAGCGGCATCCCGCAGGTGATCGCGGCCCTGCACATGACCGACGATACGGTCATCGCGCGCGTGCTCAATTTGCGTCTCGCGGCGGGGAAGGTACTGCTGACCTTACTTGGCCTGGCCTCCGGCGCCTCGATCGGGCGCGAAGGCCCGACAGTGCAGGTCGGCGCGTCGATCATGTACGTGCTCGGACGCCGACTGCGCCTGCCGCGCGTGGAGCTGCGGCGGGCGCTCGTGCTGGCCGGCGGCGCGGCGGCATCGCCGCCGCGTTCAACACGCCGCTGGCCGGGGTGATGTTCGCGATCGAGGAGCTGAGCCATTCCTTCGAGGCCCGCACGTCGGGGATGGTGTTCACCGCCGTGATCGTCGCCGGCGTTGCCACGCTCGGTATCGTCGGCAACTACACGTATTTCGGCCAGACTACGGCGGAGCTCGACTTCGGATTGCGCTGGAGTGCGGTGCTGCCGTGCGGCGTCGTCGGCGGGTTCGCCGGCGGGCTGTTCAGCACGGTCTTGCTGCTTGTGGCGCGGGGGTTGCCTGGCCGATCGGGTCTGTTCCTTGCCCGGCGCCCGGCGCTGTTTGCGGCCCTGTGCGGCATCGCGATCGCGGCCCTCGGCGTCTGGTCGGGAGGTGCGACGTACGGCACCGGCTACGCGCAGGCGCGCAGCATCGTCGAGGGCCACGCGCACCTGCCGGTGCTGTTCGCGCCGATGAAGCTGCTTGCCAACATCCTGTCCTATGTCAGCGGCATCCCGGGTGGCATTTTCGCGCCGTCGCTGGCAGTCGGCGCGGGGCTCGGGCAGGTGCTGGCCGGGCTGGTGCCGTCGGCCGGCACGGGAGCCGTGGTGCTGCTCGGGATGGTCGCGTACTTCTCCGGCGTGGTGCAGGCGCCGATCACCGCGACCCTGATCGTCATGGAGATGACCGACAATCAGACGATGACGATCCCGCTGATGGCGACGGCGTTTCTCGCACTCGGCGTGTCGCGCCTGGTTTGCCGACGCCCGATCTACGGCGCGCTGGCGCGGCGATTCCTCATCGCGCAGCACCGATAGCGGCAAGACATCAGCTATTCCGCGGCGGGCTTGAGGTGTTCCTGCAGCCGCGGCATCAGCTCGACCAGGTTGCAGGGCCGATGGCGGATGTCGAGCTGCCAGACCAGGATGTCGTCCCAACCGTCTTTCACGGCTCCCGTGCTGCCGGGCAGCGCGAACAGGTACGTGCCGCCGGCGACGCCGCCGATGGCGCGCGACTGCATCGTCGATGTCGCGATCTTCTGATAGCTCAGCATCCGGAACAGCTCGCCGAAACCCTCGATCCGTTTTTCCATGACGCGCTCGAACGCCTCGGGCGTCACGTCGCGACCGGTGATGCCGGTGCCGCCGGTGCTAATGACAACATCGATGCGCGGATCGGCGACCCATGCGCGCAGGACGCGCTCGACCGCGGCGGCGTCATCCTGCTCGATGGCGCGCGCGGCGACGTTGTGGCCGGCCGCGGTGATCCGTGCGGCGAGCGTGTCGCCCGATGTGTCGTTGGCTTCGGTGCGCGTGTCGGACACGGTCAGCACGGCGATGTTGACCGGGACGAACGCGCGGGTCTCGTCGATGCGGGCCATGAACTGCCTCCCGCCGCGCTAGTGGAGCCGGGGCGCGGCGTCCGCGACTGTCTCAGCTTTGGCCATCGGCGTGAAGCGGGGGAACGCGCAGGCTGCCATCTGGTCGAGACTCGGGGCGGGCAAGCGCAGCCGGGCGGCGTAGATCCACGTGTAGGTGAGCACGTGCTGCACGAACGCGCGTGTCTCCCGCAGCGGGATCGCTTCGATGAACAGCAACGGATCGCCGCGATCGCGGATCTCCGATCCCCATCGTCCGACGCTCCCCGGTCCCGCGTTGTAGCTCGCGAGCAGCCGCATCAGGTCGCCCTGCACGACATCGAGCGTCGCCAGATGGCTGACGTAGCGCTGGCCGAGCTCGAGATTGATCGCGGGATCGTGCAGCCGGGCGCTGCTCACCCAATCGCCGGCGATGTAGCCCGCCGTCACCGGCATCAACTGCATCAGCCCGCGGGCGCCGACCGGCGAGACGGCGGCAGGATTGAAATTCGATTCGAGGCGGGTGAGCGCAAAGACGAGTGCCGGATCGACGCCGAAGCCGCCGCGCGGCCGCAGGCGCGGGATCGGAAACCGGTCGAAGTCGCGCGGCTTGCCGTCCGCCGCTTGCACGAGCGTCGCAATCTGCGCGGCAAGGTCCGAGAAGCCTGCCTCGCGCGCCACCAGCCGCAGCGCATTGCGCAGGGGCGGATCGTCCTTCGCGACGGGCCACAGCGCGCGCAATTCCGCCTCCGCGCGGTCGGGCTGGCCCACCTGCAGCAGCGCGAAGGCGCGCAATCCCTGCGGCGTGCTCGCGACGGCCTCGACGTCGGCGTTGCTCAACGTGTCGCGCGTCCAGGCGAGGCCGCCGCCGATGCCCAGCATCCGCCGCGCGAGCAGGCCGTGCAGCGTGCGCGGCTCCTCCGCCGCCCGCTTCATCCAGGGGGCGAACCCGCCGGGGTCGCCCGTGTGCAAATGGGCGCGCGCCGCCCAGAACGCGGCGGCGGAGCGGACGGCCGCCGACGTGAAAGCGGCGCGCGCGGCCTGTTCGAAGTAGGTCAACGCCAAGTCGGCGCGGTCGAGCCGCCACGCGGCGAGGCCGGCAACGTAGCCGGCAAGCCCGACCTGCTGGTCCGGAGGCGTGCGATGGAACGCGTTGCTCGCGACCTCGAGCGCCTCGGCATCCTCGTTCTGGGTGAACAGGATTTGCGCCACCTCGGCCCGCAGCAGCTCGGCTTGGGCTGGCCGCAGGCGGGTAGCTCCGATCAGCCGCAACGCCGATGCGGCCTGGCCGGCGCTCGCGCGATCGAGCACGCTGCGATCGAATGGCCGGTTCTGCGTTATCTGACGCTCGCCCGGATCGGTTTCCTCGGGCAGCGCCGCAACGCGCGCCGCGGCGCCGAGACTTTCCAGCGACGGCGCCGGCGGCAGCGCGGCCCCTCTCGGCAGCCGACGGGCGAGCAAGGCGTAAATGGCCGGCGCGTCAGGCTGGTCGGCGAAGCGCGACAGCCAGCCGGCGAGTTCGTCCGGGCTCGCCCGGTAGGATCGGCCGAGATAGCGGTCGCCAAGTACGTGGCCGAGCAGCACGGGATTGTCGAACGCGCCGGTGTCGCGCGCGGCGTCGCGCGTTAGTCCGTGCGCTTGCAACGCGAACGCACGGCGCACCCGCGCCACGTCGCTGGGCGCCAGCGGTTGCGGCAAACTCGCGGCGCTGCCGCTCGGCCACGGCACGCGCGGGACCGCCATCGCCGTCTCGTCACCGACGGCTGTTTGTGCCTGTGCCGCTGTGGCCGAAGCGAACGCCCCGGCCAGGAAGGCAGCCCCGGCGATGAACGCCCGGGCAGCGGGCAGGCGGGAGAGCGTTCTGCCGATCCCTCGCATGGGGATCGGCGCTACACGCCCATTATGTGAGACGCAACCCTACTTCAGGGGACGATTATCCTGAAAAGAGACTTTCGCGTGATTTCCAAGGATTAAACGCGCCGGTTCCGTTCACGACTTCGCCAATTCCTGATCCAGCGCTCGTTTTAACATACGAAGCTCGGCCCAGGCTCGGCGGCGTTCGGAGGGTTTGCCGAGCAGCGTGGCGGGGCTTGCGGTCGGCAAGGCGGGGACGGGTGCCGGCAGCCCCGGGACCGATACGCCGAGCCATTCGCCGCGTGGCGTCCGACGGCTGCCCGGCGGCGTCGGCAGCAGGGCGCGGGTCGCTATCGGGCCGAGCAGCAACAGGCGGCGTGGCTGCGCGATGGCGATGTGGCGGATCAGGAACGGCAGGCAGCAGGCGATCTCCGCCTCGGTCGGCGGCCGGCCGCCGGGCGGCCGCCACGGCACCAGCATGCCGATCAGCACCTGTTCGCGGCCGAGGCCGATGCTGCCCAGCATACGGTCGAGATACGCCCCGGCGGGTCCCGCGAAGGGCCGGCCGGCGCGGTCCTCGGCCTCGCCCGGCGTGTCGCCGATGAGCATGAGCCCGCTGGCCGGGCTGCCTGCGTCGAACACGAGGCGGGACGCCGTGTCGCGCAGCACGCAGCCGTCGAACCCGGCCAGCGCCGCCTGCAGCGCCTCCGGCGTGTCTGCCTGCGCGGCGGCGAGGGCGGCCCGCGCCGGCACCGGCAGCCCTCGGCCCACCGACGGCGGACCGGGGGCGGTCGTTTCACTGGCCGGGCGGACCGCTTCGGGCGGGCGCAGCCGGTCGAGCGGCGCCTCGGCGAGCGCTTCGTCCGCACCCCACTCGATCTGCAATCGCAGGGCGGCAAGTGCATCCATGAGCGATCGTCATGAGCCTGGGCGCGACTTTGCGCAACACCGGCACTCTGCCTAGTTTGCGGCCGGCGCCCATGTAACCGGGGCCGAGGGCAGACACGAGGGAGGCCGGGGTGGCGGACGAGTTGGCACCGCGCGAGGCGATGGAGTTCGACGTGGTGGTCGTGGGCGGCGGCCCGTCCGGGCTGGCCGCGGCGATCCGGCTGAAACAGGTCTCGCCCGACACGTCGGTCTGCCTGGTCGAGAAGGGCGGCGAGGTCGGCGCGCATATCCTGTCGGGCGCGGTGATCGAGCCGCGCGCGCTCAACGAGCTGCTGCCCGATTGGAAGCCCGAGGACATCCCGCTCGCCACGCCGGCGACGGAGGACCGCTTCCTGTTGCTGACCGCCACGCGGTCGTTCAAGCTGCCGACGCCGCCGCAAATGCACAATCACGGCAACTATATCGTTTCACTCGGCAACGTCTGTCGCTGGCTTGCGACCCAGGCGGAGGCGGCGGGGGTGGAGATCTACCCGGGTTTCGCGGCCGCCGAGCTGCTGGAGCAGGACGGTCGCATCGTCGGCGTCGCGACGGGCGACATGGGCGTCGGCAAGGACGGCCAGCCCACCGGTAACTACACGCGCGGCATCGAATTGCGCGCCACCTACACGATCTTCGCCGAGGGTTGCCGCGGCTCGCTGTCGAAGCAGCTGATCGAGCGCTACAATTTGCGCGACGGTCACGACATGCAGACCTACGCGCTCGGTGTGAAGGAGCTGTGGGAGGTTCCGGCCGAGCAGCACAAGCCCGGGCTGATCGAGCACACGGTGGGCTGGCCGCTCGACCGCGGCACCTATGGCGGCTCCTGGCTCTACCATTTCGGCCCGAACCTGGTCTCGTTCGGCTTCGTGGTCGGGCTCGATTACAGCAATCCGTGGCTTTCGCCGTTCGACGAGATGCAGCGTTTCAAGACGCACCCGGTGATGCGCAAGCACTTCGAGGGCGGCCGCCGCGTCAGCTACGGCGCGCGCGCGCTCAGCGAGGGCGGCCTGCAATGCATCCCGAAGCTCACATTCCCGGGCGGCGCGCTGGTCGGCGACGGGGCCGGATTCCTTAACGTGCCGAAGATCAAGGGCACCCACACCGCGATGCGCTCCGGCATGGCGGCGGCGGAGGGCGTCGCCGAGGCGCTGGCCGACGGCCGCCCCGCGGAGCCCACGGCGTATTACGACAAGCTGCGTGCGAGCTGGGTATGGGAGGAATTGTCGAGCGTGCGCAACGTGCGCCCGGCATTCGCCAAGTACGGCTTCTGGGGCGGGCTCGCCTACTCGGCGCTCGATACCTACGTGATGCGCGGCAAGGCGCCGTGGACGTTCCATTATCCGCACAAGGATAACGAGACCCTGGTGGAGGCGGACAAGGCGCCGAAGATCGCCTACCCCAAGCCCGACGGCGTGCTCACCTTCGACAAGCTCTCCTCCGTGTTCATCAGCAACACCAACCATGAGGAAAACCAGCCGGCGCACCTGCATGTGCGCGATGCGTCCAAGGCGATCACGGTGAACTGGGATCACTATCGCAGTCCGGAAACGCGGTATTGCCCGGCCGCGGTGTACGAGATCGTCGGCGCCGAGGAGGGGCACCCGCAGCTGCAGATCAACGCGCAGAACTGCGTCCATTGCAAGACGTGCGACATCAAGGACCCGACCCAGAACATCGACTGGGTGACGCCCGAAGGCGGCGGCGGGCCGGCCTATCCGGGCGGCATGTAGGATCCCGGTCGCCGCATGTTGCCTTCAATTCACCGTCGGCATGGTGCGCCGCACATGACATGGGCGGACTTGGGCTGATACTCTGAAAGGATGTACCAAGCCCGGACCACTCTCGTCGCGCTCTGCCTCGCTGTCGGCTGCCTCGCTGCGGGACCGGGCGCGTCCGCCGACGCTGCGACCCCGAAGCGGCCCGCCCGGTTCGTGGCGACGGGCATTTACGCCGACTACCTCGACGCGCGCGCCGCGGCCAGCGACGCCGACGCCGATACCGCGGCGGAGGCATCGCTTCGCGCCCTCTCCCTCGACCCGACCAGCGCCGAGCTGCAACAGCAGGCGTTCCTCGCCTGCCTGATCGACGGCCGGCCGGAGGCGCTGCCGCTGGCGCGCCAGCTGCCTGACAATCCCTCGGCGCAGCTCCTGCTCGCCAACCGGGACGCCAAGTCGGGCAATTGGGAAGCCGCCGAGCAGCGGTTCCGCGCGCTGCCGCGGCAAGGTGCGACGCAGGTGCTGCAGCCGATGCTGGTGGCCTGGGCGCAGCAGGGCGGCGGGCATACCGATGCGGCGCTCGCCACCCTGCGGCCGTTCGTCGACGGCCAGCGGTTCCGCGGTGTGTACGCGTTGCACGCGGCGCTGATCGCCGACGTCGCCGGGCGCATCGCCGAGGCGGGCCGGCTGTATGGGATCGCGCGCGCCGAGTACGGCGGCATGAACGTGCGGCTCGGGCAGATCCTGGCAAGCTGGCAGGCGCGGCAAGGGCACAGCGCCGAGGCTTTGCAGACCCTCAAGGCACTGGCCGAGAACGCGCATGAGATTTCCATCGCGCTGCCGAATCTGGCCAACGCGATGGCGGCGCGGCCGGTGGGGCGGCCTGCCGAGGGGATCGCCGAAGCGTATCTGGCACTCGCCGCCGCGTTGAACGCCCAGGACGCGACCGATCTGTCGACGCCGCTCTTGCGCCTGGCGCTCGACTTGCAGCCCGACTTCACGGCGGGCCGGATGCTGCTGAGCGACACCTACGAGGCGGGCAAGCACCCTGCCGCCGCGCTCCACGCGCTCGCCGCCGTCTCACCCGGCGACCCGCTCATCGCGATCGTGCAGCTGCGCCGCGCCGCGCTCGAGGAGCAGCTTGGGCGCAGCGAGGAGGCGATGAGCGGGCTCCAGCGGATCGCGCGCGAGCACCCCGACAGCGAGCTGCCGCTGGCGCAGCTCGGCGACATCCTGCGGGCAAAGAACAAATTCGAGGACGCCGTGGCGGCCTATGATCAAGCGATCGCCCGTGTCGGTCAGCCGGCGCGCGCGGCCTGGCCGTTGTTCTACGCCCGCGGCATCGCCGAGGAGCGGTCGCATCGGTGGGCCAAGGCGGAGGCCGATTTCAAGCAGGCCCTGGCTCTGGCTCCCGACCAGCCCTACGTGTTGAACTATCTTGCCTACTCCTGGGCGGATCACGGCGACAACCTGCCGGAAGCGCGGCAGATGCTGGAGAAGGCGGCGGCGATGCGGCCGAATGACGGGTCGATAGTCGACAGCCTCGGCTGGGTGCTGTTGCGGCAGGGTCAGACCGACCAGGCCATCCACTCGCTCGAGCAGGCCGCCGAGATGTCGCCCGAGGACGCCACCATCAACGGGCATCTGGGCGACGCCTATTTCGCCGCCGGCCGCAAGCTGGAAGCGACCTATCAGTGGCGGCGCGCGCTCACGCTCAAGCCCGACCCGGACGACGCGGCCAAGCTCGAAGCCAAGCTCAATGACGATGCGGGCGGCGCCGCGGCGAATGCCAACGGAGCGGAGCATAGCCTCCAGTAGCGGCAGCTCCATGGCGGAAGCGGTGGAGCACGCGCCGGCGAAGGTGAACCTGTTCCTGCATGTGACCGGCCGGCGCGCCGACGGCTACCACGAGATCGACAGCCTCGCCGTGTTCGCCGGCGTGGGCGACGTGCTGCGGGCGGAGCCGGCGTCGGCCTTGTCGCTCGCGCTGGAGGGGCCGTTCGGCCCTGCGCTCACCGCAGGGTTTGACAACCTGGTGCTGCGCGCCGCCCGCCTGCTCGGGGCCGCCCATGACCGCGAGCCCGCACTTCGGATGATCCTTGAGAAGAACCTGCCGGTCGCCTCGGGCATCGGCGGCGGGTCGGCGGATGCGGCGGCCTGCCTGCGCCTGCTCGGCCGACTGTGGGGCGTGGTTCCCGACCCCGCCCTGGCAACCGCGCTGGGGGCGGACGTGCCGGTCTGCCTGGCGGGACGTGCGGCGCGGATGGGCGGGCTCGGTGATTGTCTCGGACCGGCGCCTGAGCTGCCGGCGTGCGGCCTCGTGCTGGTCAACCCGGGTGTGCCGGTCGCGACGGCGGACGTGTTCCGCGCCCGCTCGGGGGCGTTCTCGTCGCCGGCCGTGCTGCCCTCGCGCTGGCCCGACGCGGCCGCTATGGTGGCCGATCTCACGGGCTTGCGCAACGATCTGCAAACGCCCGCGATCGCCGCGTGCCCGCCGATCGGCGCGGTGCTTGCGGCATTGCGCGCCGCCCCCGGCTGCCTGCTGGCGCGCATGAGCGGGTCGGGGGCGACCTGCTTCGGGCTGTTCGAGGTGGCGGCCGAGGCCGCGCGGGCGGCGAGGGCGCTGGCTCGGCCGGGCTGGTGGTGCTGGGGTGGCGCGTTGGCCGGCTGACGGGGTTTCACTTTACGGGTTGCCCCGCACGACCTATCACCGCCTCGCGGATGGGGCGTCGCCAAGCGGTAAGGCAGCGGATTTTGATTCCGCCATACGGAGGTTCGAATCCTCCCGCCCCAGCAAACCGCGCGCATCCAGGTAATAAATCCTTCGTCATCCGGTGCGATCCTGCCGCCTGGTTTCGGGCTAGGCAGCGCGACCTGGAGGCGCGGTTCTTGCAAGATCTTCTTGCCACCTGCTGGAGGGGTATCGCGATGGCGACCGGCGACGCGGTTCAGGTGGCCCATCCGACGGCGGGCCGCCTGGAGGATACCGTGCGCCCCGGCTCGCCGCTGCCGAGCGGGGCGGCGGTGGCCGTGTTCGACTTCATCGTGATCGGCAGCGGCCCGTCCGGCCGGCGGGCGGCGATCCAGGCGGCCAAGCTCGGCAAGCGCGTGCTGGTCGTCGAGAAAGGCCGGCGGGTCGGCGGCGTGTCGGTGCATACCGGCACCATCCCGTCGAAGACGCTGCGGGAGACCGTGCTGAACCTCACCGGCTGGCGCGAGCGCGGCTTCTACGGGCGCGCCTACCGGGTCAAGAAGGACATCGAGGCCAGGGATCTCATGGCCCGGTTGCACATGACGCTCGACCATGAGGTGGACGTGCTGGAGCACCAGTTCGCCCGCAACGCGGTCAACTCGGTCGGCGGCACCGCGACGTTTCTGGACCCGCACCGCGTATCGGTGACGACCGCCTCGGGCGATGTGCGGGTGTTCGAGGCGGACAAGTTCCTGATCGCGGTCGGCACCCGTCCGCATCGGCCGAAGGACGTGCCGTTCGACGGCTGCCGAGTGCTCGACAGCGACGACATCGTCGACATCCCACGCCTGCCGCGCAGCCTGACGGTGATCGGCGCCGGCGTGATCGGGGTGGAATACGCCACCATCTTCAGCGCGCTCGACGTGAGCGTGTCGCTGGTCGAGGCACGGTCGAGCTTCCTCGAGTTCATCGACCACGAACTGGTCGAGGATTTCCTGCACCAGTTGCGCGACCGCGGCATCACCATCCGCTTCGGCTCCAAGGTGGATCGCATCGAGACGGAGAGCGGCTGGCCGGTCACGGTGCTGGAAAGCGGCCGGCGGGTGCGCTCGGAAATGCTGCTCTACGCGGCCGGCCGCGCGGGCGCCACCGACACGCTGAACCTTGCGGCGTGCGGCCTGGTCACCGACGCGCGTGGTCGGCTCGGGGTCGACGCCAAGACGTTTCAAACCAAGGTGAAACATATCTACGCGGCCGGCGACGTGGTCGGCTTCCCGAGCCTCGCCTCGACCTCCATGGAGCAGGGCCGGATCGCCGCGTGCCACGCCTTCGGCATCCCGATGCCGCCGGCACCCGAATTCTTTCCGTACGGCATCTACTCGGTGCCGGAGATCTCGACCGTCGGCCTAAGCGAGGAGGAGGTGTGCAAGCGAGCGATCCCGTATGAGTGCGGTATCGCGCGGTTCCGCGAGACTTCGCGGGGGCACATCATGGGCATCAGCGCGGGCATGATGAAGATGATCTTCTCGCTGGAGGATCGGCGCCTGCTCGGCGTCCATATCGTCGGCGAGGGGGCGACCGAACTCGTCCACATCGGACAAGCGGTGCTGAACCTGGGGGGCACGCTCGACTACTTCATCGAGAACACGTTCAACTATCCCACGCTCGCCGAGGCCTACAAAATCGCGGCGCTCGACGCGTGGAATCGGATGTTTCGGGCTTGATGCCGTTCCAGGAACGTTTCGGCTTCGCGGAACGGCATCGATAGTCGGCGCCGCAGCGGTGCGCTCGTTGAGGGATTTGCAAGACTTTCCTGTCACGATGCTGCCATGCTCAAGCGCCTCCGCAGCACTCTTTGCACACGGCTGTGGTCCGTAAAGTTCGGGATCACTGCACGAGTCATGTGTCTCGCGTTGCCCCCGCTGATCGGGACGCTGGGCCTATCGGGTGTCGTCCTGGAGCAGCAGCGCGTGCAGACAGAAGACCTCGCGCGGGTCGCCAAGCTCTCGTCGCTCACGACCGAGATCGGGGCGATGGTGCACGAACTGCAGAAAGAGCGCGGCGCGACCAGCGTCGTGCTGAGCAGCGGCGGGTCGCAATTCCGTCCCGAGATGCTCGTGCAACGAGACCTGACGACACGTCAACTCAGGCCCATCACGCGACGTGCGGCCGCCGCCTTCGCTATTGCGGATGATGGTCTCGCGGGCAAACTGGCGGAGGCGCAGGCCGAACTGGATCGCCTGAACGACATTCGGCGCCGCATCGACATACTGTCCATTCCGCCGAAGGAGAGCTTCGGCTACTACACCTCAACGATTGCTCGACTGCTCGACGTGGTGCTGGAGGAGGGCGTGTCTGCCCGGGACCCGACAGCCGAGCGAACATTCCTTGCCCTGTTCGGCCTGATGCAGGCGAAGGAGCGCGCGGGTCAAGAGCGGGCGGCCGGCGCGCAGGGCTTCGCGGCGGGACGGTTCTCGCAGCCTCTCTACGAGAAGTTCCGCCATCCCAAGGATGCGGAAGACAGCTTCCTGCAGATCTTCAACTCGTATGCAACCGACGAACAACGTGCGATGCTGGCCGTCAACCTCGCTAATCCGATCAATGCCGAGGTCAACCGTTTACGGCTGGTCGCGGTTGCAGGCGGCCAGGAAGGCCAGCTCGAGGACGTGAGCGGGGCGACGTGGTTCAACGCGGCGACGCGCCGGATCGACCTGCTTCGCAATATCGAGATTGCGCTGGCGGGCAAACTGGAAGCGGCGGCGAATGCCGAGGCGGGACGCGCCCGCACCTGGTTTCAAGTCACGTTGAGTTCGCTGCTGGCCGCAACGGTCGCAATCGGATGTTTCGGCTTCAGGATCGCCCGCGGTCTGGCTCGGCCGGTTCGTGAGATGACCGCGGCAATGGTGTCACTGGCGGCCGGCGACAACGAAGTCGCGGTTCCTTATCGGGACCGTTCCGACGAGATCGGCGCGATGGCGACCGCGGTCGAAGTGTTCCGCACGAACGCGCGTGTGCGGCGCGAGAGGGAGTTGCAGATCGCGCACATGGCGCGTCACGACGCGCTGACGAACCTGCCCAATCGGAACGCCTTCCAGGAACGCATCGAGCAAGCGATGGCACTTGCGAGGCGTGGCGAGACGGCGGCGGTCTTCTGCATCGACCTCGACGGCTTCAAGGCCGTCAATGACACGCTGGGGCACTTCGCGGGGGATCAACTCCTCCGCGTGGTGGCCGAGCGTCTTGTGAGTTGTGTCAGGGAAACGGACATCGTTGCCCGCCTCGGCGGGGACGAGTTCGCCATCATCCAGACCGGCATGGAGCGGTCCGACGACGCCAGAATTCTTGCCGACCGAGTCCTGCAGGTTGTCGGCGAGCCGCTGGTTGTGGAAGGTCAACGCGTCAAACCGGACATGAGCATCGGCATCGCGGTCGCTCCGCTCGACGGCGCGCACGCCGAAAAGCTGATGAAGAGCGCGGACATTGCGCTGTACCGTGCCAAAGCCGAGGGCGGTCACTCGTACCGCTTCTTCGAGGCCGGGATGGAAGCGCGTTTGCAAGCTCGGCGACAGCTCGAGGCAGATCTCCACGACGCGGTGCAAACGAATGCATTCGAGTTGTACTATCAGCCGCTGATAGACGCCCGAACCAGCTCCATCAACGGCCTGGAAGCCTTGCTTCGCTGGAACCACCCCACGCGCGGCCTGATCTCTCCTGGCGAGTTCATCCCCATCGCGGAAGAGCTCGGGTTGATCGTCCCGCTCGGGAAATGGGTCATCCACCGCGCCTGCGCGGATGCGATGACCTGGCCCGAGCCCCTGCCGGTGGCGGTGAACGTTTCACCGATACAGTTCGGCGACCCCGATTTGGTCCGCACGATCGTCGACGCGCTCCACCATCATGGCTTGGAGCCTTCTCGGCTGGAAATAGAGATCACCGAGTCCGTTCTCCTACTCGACGACAGCAACACAACCGCGGCTTTGCACGAATTGCGTTCCAAGGGCATTCGCATATCGATGGACGATTTCGGGACCGGCTACTCGTCGTTGAGCTACCTGCGCTCGTTCCCGTTCGACAAGATCAAGATTGATCGATCATTCACAAGCGGGCTGGGCGTAGCGGACGATGCCGAAGCCATCATCCGGGCGATCACGACGTTGGGCGGCAGCCTCGGCATGGCGATCACCGCCGAAGGCGTCGAGACACCTGGGCAACTTGCCGCGCTGAAAGCGCACGGATGCACCCAGTTGCAGGGTTACCTGTTCAGCCCGCCGAAGCCGGCCAGCCAGATCTACGCAATGCTTCATGGTCGGGGCGAGGCGATGCTCGAAAGCGCGGCCGCCTGATTGCATCGGGGCAGTCCGGTCGCCGACGGGAGGCATTGGTCGGCAGGCTGGAGGTCGGCGGCTGGAACCCGCTCTCCGAACCGCATGCGAGCGGCCGCGTTTGATCCGCATTCAAGCGGAGGGACAACGCGGTGCACACGCGCTTTGGATGGGCCGTCCTCGCGGCTTGGGTTGCTTACTGTATCGGCCGTGGGCCGGTGCTGGCCGCCGAAGCGCCGCACGCCGAGCAGTCGTCACAGACCTTGCGTGACTTCTCGCTGCGGAACGAGACCGACCAGACGATCGTCGAGGCGCACGCCTACACCACGAAGGGCAAGGACGTCGCGGTGACGAAGGCTGGACCGATCCGGCCCCGGCTGTCGGAGAACTTCATGTTCCAGCAAGCCGAGTGTCTCGACCGTATCGAGATCAAGTTCGACAACGGCAAGACGATGTCGCGCGACAAGCTGAATGATTGCAGTGTTCCGCGGCTGGTCGCTCGCAACGACGGGATCACCGTCGAGACCGGCGCCGGCGGGCCGGTCAACCCGGCGCCGGTTGACAAGGCGAGCCGCAATCTTCCAGGTAAGTAGCCGCCGCCCGAACGCTACCGCACGGTGCCGCTGCGTCCCGCATCAAAGCCGAGGAAGCCAGCGGCCGGGATCGGCGTGCCGCCGTCGCCGGCGAACATCTTGGGCGCGCGCGGGGCGGGTGCCGCCACCTGACGCACCGGAGCCGGGGCTGGCCGTTCGGCACGCTGGACGGGCCTTTTCGCGCTCGACGGCTTGGCAGGCGACGGCAAGATGCCCGCCGTCTTCGCGGGCGAGACGCTGTCCGGCGCGCGTAGAGAAAGCAGCAGGAAGGTGATGTTGTTGCGGCCGAGATCGACCGACAGTTCCATCGGCGTCATGCCGAGCAGATTATGGCCGTTCAAGTCGGCGCCGCGGGCGACGGAATCCCGCGCGGACGCGATGTCGCCGCGATTGATGGAATCGAACAGCGCATCGGTGGGCTGCATGTCGGTGGCCTGCTTCTCGGCCGGCGCCACGCGGTCGTTGTCGCTTTGCGCCCCGGGCAATGCCGGAGGCGGCGGCGTTGCCGGCTTCTGCGCCTGCGGCTTGGCGCCCAAGCCGGGGCCGGCGATGAGCTGCGCGTGGGATGCGGAGGGCATGCCAAGCATGCAGGCGGCGGCGAAGGCGGCGATCGGCAATCTGTTCATCCACGGTATCCTACACCAGCGTCGCGACTCGGTCGGAGCGGCCCGAAACGGCTCAGGCGGTGTTAAGCCACCAGAAGCCGGCGTTCAAATAGGCCGCGAAGCACGTCCAGGCAAAATAGGGTGCCATCAGCCACGTCGCCACGCGACTCACGCCCGCGAAGGAGCGGATGGTCAAGACGGTGAGCACCAGCATCGCTATAATGACGAAGAGTGCCAGATCCGGCCGGTGCAGGCCGAAAAAGGCGGGGTTCCACAACGCGTTCGCCAGCAGCTGCCAACCCCAAATCCGCACCGGCCGGGCAGCACCCGCGCGGCGCCAGACGATCCAGCCCGCGACGCCGATCATGGCATAGAGCGCCATCCAAACAGGCGCGAACGCCCAGGTCGGCGGGGTCAGCGGCGGCTGCGTCAGCGTCAGATACCAGGTGCGGACACTACTCGCGGTCAGCGCGCCCGCAGCCGCCCCCACCAACAGACAGAGGCCGACGAAGCCGACCAGCGCCAAGGTCGGCGAGACAGGCGCGGACGAGGAGGGGAAAGGACCGCGGTCATGCGGGTCGACGTTCAGGAAGACACGATCCCCTTCGTCTGACAATCGAGCGCCGCAACGGCATGCGCTGGTGCGGCCGGCGCGGGTGGTGGCAACCGAGAAACTACGCGTGTCGGACAGTGCTGCAAAGGGCTTGCTCGCCGATCATGCGCCCTCTCGCCGCCACGCCATCAAGGCCAGGCCAAGCATGAGCGCCAGCGCCAGCCAGGGCGGCAGCAGCGGCAAGGCGGCAATGCCGGTGACGAGATGGTCATGCCGACGCTGCAATCCGATCCAGCCGGAGCCGGACGCCTCGCGCTCGGGCTCGGTGCGCAGCAACTGTGGCACGTTGCCGGTCGCGGTGCCGTTGTCGAGCCAGTGGACGCCGCCACCCGACTCCCTTGCGATCCGAGAGAGCAACGTGCCGGTGGCGCGCAGATCGGCCAGTTCCGTGGGGTTGGCCGCGCCCGCGGCGGCGAAGGCGGTGCGCGAGCCGTCCGTCACGCGCCACACGCCGGGCGTGCTCGCGGGCAGCCCAGCCGTCGCCTGTCCCGGCGCGAGGGGCGACAGGTCCACGGTCAGCGATTTGCCGTCGGGGTCGGTGACCGACACCGCCGGAGGCGGCGTCGGATCGGTCGAGCGTCGCTCGATCCTGAGCTGCCCCGCCTCGACCCGGGCGGTCAAGGCGTTCTCCTCAAGCTCCGGCTGCTTCATCAGCCAGTGCGCGATCCGGCGAAGCAGCTCCGCCTGCGGGCCGCCGCCAAGATGGCCGCGAGACCAAAGCCAGATCTGATCGGACAACAGCAGCGCCGCCCGCCCCTCGCCGATGCGGTCGACCACGAGGAGCGGGCTGCCGTCCGCGCTGCTCATCAGCACTTCGCCATGCACGTCGGTCGGCTCGATCCGCCGATACCAGGGACCCCAGCTCGGCGCGCTCCCCCCTTTGGAGCCGGCCAACCCCTCGGTGACTGGGTGGCGTTGGCCGAGTTCGGTCACCAACGGGCGGAATTCGCCCTCCACCACCGCGTGCGCTTCCGCCGGCCGGGCCGGCAGCACGTCGCCGAGCGGCGTCGCGGCGAGGCTCGCCGGGCCGGAAAACTCGGGCCCGACCGAGAGCAGCAGCGCCCCACCATCGGCCACGTAGTCGGCGATGTTGCGCAAGTAGGGCATCGGCAGCAGGCCGCGGTTCTGGAAGCGGTCCAGGATGATGAGGTCGAATTCCTTGATCTTCACCTGGAACAGCTCGCGCACCGGGAAGGCGATCAGCGCCAGCTCGTTGAGCGGCGTGAGATCGTCCTTCTCCGGCGGCCGCAGGATGGTGAAATGCACCAGATCGACCGCCGGATCTGCCTTCAGCAGCCGTCGCCAGGTGCGCTCGCCCGAATGCGGCTCGCCCGAGATCAGCAGGACGCGCAGCCGGTCGCGCACGCCGTTGATCTCCACGACGGCGCGGTTGTTGATCAGCGAGACCTCGCCGGGCAGCGCCTCGGCCTGCATCTCGATCACGGTCGGCCCTGCCCGGATGATCGGCACCTCGACCTGATGCTCGCGGCCCACCGGCACGCTTTCGACCAGCGGCGCCTCGCCGTCGCGGCGGATGGTAAGCCGGGCCGCGGCTGCAGGGCGGGGCACGCCGAGATCCTCGACCACCACGCGCAAGGTGACGCTCTTGCCGACGAGGCCGTAGGAGGGTGCCTCGATGACGCGCAACCGGCGGTCGGTTTCCTCGCCCTTCGCGGGGATCAGCACATTGAGCGGCGCGCCGCCGGGCGCTGTCGCGGGGATGTCGTGGATCTGGCCGTCGGTGACGGCCAGGATACCGGCCAGGCGGGAGCGCGGAATGTCGGCGAGCGCGCGGTCGATCGCCCCGAACAGGCGGGTGCCCGCGTTGCCGGCCTCGGGCACCGTGACGACGCGCAGGTCAAGGCCGGGCAGCTTGGCCGCCTCGCTCTCGATGGTGCTGCGCGCGGCGGCAGCGAGGGCGGCGCGGTTGCCGACCTGCATCGAGGCGGTCTGGTCGACCACGAGCAGGCCGATGTCGGGCAGCGCCTCGCGGGTTTCCTGGACCAATCGCGGTCCGGCTAGCCAGAGCAGCAGCACGGCGAAGGCGAGCGCCCGCCAGGCGACCCCGCTCGCGCGGCGCAGGACCGCGGGGGCGAGGGCGAGCACGCACAGCGCGGCCAGCGCGCCGAGCAGCCAGACCGGCAGCAGGGGTGAGAAGCGAAGGGCGGCGAAGGCCTGCTCGGGGTGCATGTTACTGCCCCAGCCGTTCGAGGATGGCCGGCACGTGCACCTGGTCACCTTTGTAGTTGCCGGTCAGCGCGTAGATCACGAGATTGAGGCCGAAGCGATACGCGAGCGCGCGCTGACGGTCGCCGCCGGGAATGACCGCGTATGGATTCCGCCCCCCCGGGTCCACTGCCCAGGCGGCCGCCCAGTCATTGCCGCCGATGATGACCGGGCTCACGCTGTCGTTGGCGCGATCCTGGTCGCGCTGCACCCAGACCGTATCGCCGGTGTAGCGGCCCGGGAAATCCTGCAGCAGATAGAACGCCCGCGCGAGCACGTGCTCGGTGGTGAGCGGGGCGAGCGGGGGGACGGACAAGCCCTGTGCAATATGTTGCAGGTTGGCTCCGGCGCCCGGGGCGAAGCCTTCGCCGCTGCCGCCGTTGCGCGTGTCGATCAGCACGATGCCGCCGCGGCTCATGTAGTCGTTCAACGCTGCCGTCGCGGCGGTCGCGAGCGGCGGCGCGTCGGCGGTGACCGGCCAGTAGAGCAGCGGATAGAAGCTGAGATCGTCCTGACCGGGCACGACGGCGTCGGGCTCGACCAGGGTCGCGGCGGTGCGGCGGTTGACGTAGTCCGACAATCCCTCGAGCCCGGCGCGGGAAACGCCGTCCACCTGCTCGTCGCCGGTGACGACGTAGGCGAGCCGCGTCGCCAGGGCGGGCGGCTGGTTCTGCTCGAGCGCCCGCGCGGCGCCGTGCGGCAATGCGATTGCCGCCAGCGTCATCACCACGGCGACCCGCCGCCGAAGCAGCCCGCGCAGGCCAAGCGAGACCAGCAGGTCCGCGATCAGCAGCACGACCGCCGCGGCGAGCAGCCAGGGACCGATCGCGCGTTCCGGTGCCGCCGCTGCGATCCCCTCGATCCGCGCGCCCGGGATGACGGTTGCCGCCCGCAGCGCCGGCATCGACGCGCCGAGATTGAGCGCCTGTCGCCCGTTCTCGGGTCCGTAGAGGCCGGGTGGGTGCGCCGGGGAAACCGGCGTGGTCGCGAAGGCGTCGGCGGCCAGCCCGGTCGCCGAGGCCGGCGGCGGGGAAAGCAGGCCGAAGCCGTCCAGCATTTCGGCCGGTGCGAGAACGGTATGCGGATCGGCGTCGGCGATGCCCGCCGAGAGATCGACCAACCGGCGGAGCATGTCCACGAACAGGCCGGAGAGCGGCAGGTTGGACCAGTCCGTGTTGGCGGTGACGTGGAACAGCACCACCCGGCCCTCGCCGGCGATGGCGCCCGTGACCAGGGGGGTGCCGTCGGCGAGCGCCGCCCAGGTCTGCTGCGCGAGTGTCGCCGATGGCTCGGCCAGCACCTGCCGCGTCACCCTGACCTCGTCGGGCACCGCGAGGCCGGCAAACGGGGAAGTGTCGGAGAACGGCGCCAAGCGGGCCGGCTGACTCCAGGACAGCGCGCCGCCGAGTTGCCGGTCGCCGACCAGCAGCCGCACCGGCATCAACGGATCCGTCATGCTGGCCGGCTGCTCGGCCATGCGTGGACCGGCGAAGCGGATCAGCAACCCGCCCCGCTCCACCCAGCGCATCACCGCGTCGTGCTCCTCACCGTCGGGCAGCGGGCGGTCGGCGAGGACCAGCACGGACAGATCGCGCGACAGCAGCGTCTTGAGATCGCCTTGCCTGATTTCCGTATAGGGAGCGAGGGCGCGGCGCAAATAATACAGCGAGCCGGTGAGCGGCGCTTCGGCGGAAGCCATGTCGCCGGCCAGTAATCCGACCGGCCGTCGTCGCCAACGCTCGTCCAGCAGCACGACACTGCCGGCCGAGGGCGACCCCTCGAGCACAAGCTGCCCGAGCCGATTGCGCAGTTCCGTCGGCAGCGCGATCGTGGCCTCCGCGCTGTCGGCGCCCGCCGGCAACACGGCCGTCGCGCGGGCGAGCGTGCGTCCGTCGCCGCTCCGTGCCAGGACCGCGGCCTCCGAGGCGGTGGGTTGCGGGATCTGGGCCACGCGGACGACGAGCCGATCCGGCTCGGCGCGTGGCGCGCGCAGCAGCCGGACGGGGAGCGAGTCGCAGCAAAGCTCCGTGACCGACCCGGCCGTCTTGAGAGCGTCACCGAAGCGACCGGATGGGTCGCCGCTGTCCAGCCCGTCGGCGACGTAGACCACCGCCGTCCCCGGTCGATTCCAGCCGAGCAATGCTTGCGCCGCCGCTGCGCGATCGACCGGCCAGGGCTTCGGCCGCAGGGCGGCCAGCCGGGCGCGCAGCTCGGACGCCGGCATCGGCGGCGTCGCCCGCATCGGCACGCCGGTCTCGCTGGGCGCTGTCGTAAGCAAGGCAGCCGGCCGGCCGTCACGCTCAGCCCGATCCAGCGCGCCGCCAGCGGCTTGCATCCGGCGCGGCCAGTCGGCGGCGGAAGCCCAGTCGTCGTCGATCACCACCAGCACCGGCCCGCGTCCGGGCAGCGCCGCCCCGGCATCGAGCACCGGGCGCGCCAGGGCCACGATCACCAGGCCGGCGGCCAGCAAGCGCAGCGCCAGCAGCCACCAAGGGGTTCGCGCCGGCGTCTCCTCGGTTGCCGACAGTCCGAGCAGCAAGCGCACCGCGGGGAAGGTCTCGTTGCGCGGCGCCGGCGGGGTGACCCGCAACAGCCACCAAAGCACCGGCAGCCCCGCCAGCGCGAGCAACACCCAGGGGTGGACGAAGATCATGCGCGATCCAGCGCCGTATACAATCCGAGCAGCGCGGCCTCGGGCGGGTGGTCGATGCGATGCACGGCGAAGCTCCATCCCGCGGCGCCGCAGATGTCGGCCAACCCGGCCTGATGCGTCGCCAGCTTGCGGCCATATGCGTCGCGGACCGTCTCGACCCGGGGGATCAGCACATCCGCTTCGCCGACGACGCCGCGGAAGCGAACCCGCCCGGAATACGGCAGCACCGCTTCGGCGGGGTCGAGCACCTGCAACATATGTCCGGTGACCGGGATCGAGCTCAGCCGGGCGACGCTCGCCTGCACCTCGGCCAGCGGCGAGAGGAAGTCGCCGAACAGCACCACTCGGGCATGGCGCGGCACCGCGACCTGGGGCGGCAGGGGTTGGGCGCGCTCGTCGGGCCCGTCGAGCGCCTGCGCCAATCGGTCGAGCGCCGTACGTCCGGCCAGCGGCCGCGCGCCCTCGCCGATCAGCAACACGCGCTCGCCGCCGCGCAGCAGCAATGAAGCCAGCGCCAACAGCAGGAGCCCGGCCCGCTCCCGCTTGTCGGTCGCAGTCCCACGCGAGCGCCAGCGCATGCTCTCGGAGCCGTCGCGCCACAGGCCGACGGTCTGCGCCGCCTCCCACTCCGTCTCGCGGACAAAGGAGCGCTCGGATTTGCCGGATTGCCGCCAATCGATCCGGGCAAGACTATCGCCCGCGACGAACGGGCGGAATTGCCAGAAACTATCGCCCTGCCCGACACGCCGACGGCCATGCACGCCTTGCGCCACAGTCGCCGCCACGCGATCCGCGGCGGCCATGAGGGCGGGAAGCCGGGCGCCGAGTGCCTCGGCCTGACGTGCCGCCGCGCGTGTTCGGAGCCCGTCCGTGTCAGCCAAGGCGCTCCACCAGCCGGCCGATCACGGCCGGCAGCGCCACGCCCTCGGCGCGCGCCGCGAAGGTGAGCGCCATGCGGTGGCGCAGCACCGGGGGCGCCAGCGCGGCGACGTCCTCGATACTGGGTGTCAAGCGTCCATCCAGCAGCGCGCGGGCGCGGCACGCGAGCATCAGCGCCTGCGCGGCACGCGGTCCCGGACCCCAGGCGACGTTGCGGCGGATCAGGTCGTCGGACGCGGTTTCCGGCCGGCCGCCGCGCACCAAGGCCAGGATCGCCTCCAGCACGCTCTCGCTCACCGGCACCCGGCGGATCAGCGCCTGCGCGGCGAGCAGTTCCTCGGCGGTCATCGCCTGCGCCGGCTGCGCCTCGGCCGCCCCGGTGGTCGCCAGCAGCATCGTCCGCTCGGCCGCGACGTCGGGATAGCTCACCACCACTTCCAGCAGGAAGCGGTCGAGCTGCGCCTCGGGCAACGGGTAGGTGCCCTCCTGTTCGATGGGGTTCTGCGTCGCGAGCACGTGGAACGGGGCCGGCAGCTGGTGCTCGACGCCGCCCACCGCGACCCGGCGTTCCTGCATCGCTTGCAGCAGCGCGGATTGCGTGCGGGGACTGGCGCGGTTGATCTCGTCTGCCATCAATAGTTGGCAGAACACGGGGCCGGCGACGAAGCGGAAGCTGCGCCGCCCCTCGGCCTCGTCCAACACCTCGCTGCCCAGGATGTCGGCGGGCATCAGGTCCGGGGTGAACTGCACCCGCTTGGCAGCCAAGCCGAGCACCACGCCCAGGGTCTCGACCAGCCGGCTCTTGCCGAGGCCGGGCACGCCGACCAGCAGGACATGACCGCCCGAGAGCAGGGTGACGAGGGTCTGGTCCACTACTTCCTGTTGACCGAAAATCACCCGGCCGATCGCGGCGCGCACTCGCGTAACGCGTTCGCCCAGGGCCTCCACCTCGGCGAGGACCGCGCGCGCCTCCGGCGCGTGAGCCGGGCTGTGTGTCGTAGGAGCCATACTGGCCGACATGCGGGCACCTGACTCCATGTTTCGGTCCGGCCTGGCGTTGCGGGCACTTCAACGCACCGGGGGATGCTACCTATATCGTGTGAGCAAGAGAAAGCGCGACCTGACGTAGGGACGCGGACGTGATCGAGGAGGCCGCACAGTTTCGCGACTGGCGCGTCGACTTGGGCCGGGAGAGGGAACGTGGTGATGCGGACGAACGTGCTGTCAAACCGAGCCGACCCGCGCTCCGCCGCCGACCTCCGTGCGCCCGTCCTGCAAGCCTCGACGAACGATCCCGCCGCGGCGCGACCACGGCGCGTGCCTGTGGAATGCGGCCAATTTCCCTTCATCATCAAGCGCGACGGCACTTGGCTTTATCGCGGCACTCCGATCAACCGTAAGGAGCTGGTTTGCCTGTTCGCGAGCGTCCTCAAGCGCGAGGCGGACGGCGCCTACTTCCTGGAGACGCCTGCCGAGCGCGGGCGGATCGAAGTCGAGGACGTGCCGTTCATGGCGGTCGAGCTGGACTGGAGCGGCGATGGGCGGCAACAGGTTCTCTCCTTCCGTACCAATGTCGATCAAGTCGTCACCGCCGGAGCCGAGCACCCGATCCGCATCGCCCACGATATCCTGACCTGCGAGCCGACCCCTTACATCCTGGTCCGGGCCGGTGCCGGCCAGTTCGCCATCGAGGCGCGGATCGGCCGGGCCGTCTACTACGAGCTCGTGGCGCTCGCCGTTCCGGAATGGGTCGGCTGTTGCCGCAAGCTCGGTGTCTGGAGCCAGGGCCGTTTCTTCTCGTTGGGCGAGTTGCCGCCAAGCGAGGAGACGCAGGAACCAGGTTGAACCCGATACAGCTGCGAGCGCGGTTGGCCGCTCTCGACGGCGTCGCCGGCGGCCCGAACGTGCCGGACGCGCTCGCCGCCCCGATCCGATCGGACGATGCGTTCGACTTGCTGGACGCCGATCTCGTGCCGGCCGCCGTGCTGGTTCCGATCATCCTCGGCCCGGCGCCGGGCGTCCTGCTGACCAAGCGCACCGCGCATCTCACCAAGCATGCCGGCCAGGTGAGCTTCCCGGGTGGCCGGATGGACCCCGGAGACCCGCACCCGGAAGCGGCGGCGCTGCGCGAGGCCGAGGAGGAGATTGGGCTCGATCCGTCCGCCGTCGAGCTTGTCGGCCGGCTCCCCGACTACGTCACCGGCACCGGCTACCGCATCACCCCGGTGCTCGGCCTGCTGCCGACCGGTCTCGAGCTCACCCTCTCGCCGCACGAGGTTGAGGCGGTGTTCGAGCTGCCGATGGCGGTGCTGCTCGATCCCGCCGCGCCCCGCCATCGGCGCGCGCATCATCGCGGGCGGTGGCGCAATTTCTGGGTCTGGCCGCATCCCGATCACTATATCTGGGGCGCGACGGCGGCGATTCTGGTTCACCTCGCCCATCTGCTCCGGACACCCGGGTAGCCTGTGCTGCGTCTGCTGGAGATCGCGCTGTTCCTGGTGCCGTTCGCGACCTTCGCCGCCTGGCGGCTCGGTGGCGGCGGGCCGCCGTCCGCCACCCTGCTCGGCGGGGCACTGACCGTCATGCTGGTGCTGGCCGCGTCGCTGGTCTGGTTCGGCTCGTATGATACGCTCGGGCCCGGTCAGGCCTACGTGCCCGCCCGCGTCGAGGACGGCCGGATCGTTCCTGGCCACGCGGCGCACAGGTGAGCGGCGCGGAGGCCCTCGCCGGTCTGCTGGCCGATCCCGGCTTGCGTGCCGTTTTCTCCGTCCTTCCCGAAGCCCGCGTCGTCGGCGGCGCTGTCCGCGATGCGCTGGACAGGAGGCCCATGTCCGATATCGACCTGGCGACCCCGCGCCGCCCCGAGGCCGTCACGGTCGCGCTGGGCGCGGCCGGCATCCGGGCGGTGCCGACCGGGATTAACCATGGCACGGTCACGGCCGTCGTGGACCGGCGCCCGTTCGAGATCACCACCCTGCGCCGCGACGAGGAAACCGACGGGCGTCACGCCCGCGTCTCCTTCACCGATGATTGGCAGGAAGACGCGGCCCGGCGTGACTTCACGATCAATGCCATGTCGGTCACGGCGGCGGGCGAGCTGTTCGACTATTTCGACGGCCGAGCGGACCTGGCGGCGGGGCGCGTGCGGTTCGTCGGCGATCCCGCGACGCGGATTGCCGAGGACTACCTTCGCATTCTCCGTTTTTTCCGCTTTTACGCCCGATACGGAAAGGGCGACCCTGACGCGGCAACGGCGGCGGCGATACGAGCGGGTATCCCCGGCCTAGCCCTTCTGTCGGCCGAGCGCGTTTGGAGTGAACTAAAGCGCATCTTGGCTGCCACCGACCTTACACGCGCCCTGCCACTTATGGTCAGGCTCGGAGTACTTTCGGCGGTGCTGCCGGGAGACACCAATGTTACGTTTCTGATTTCCCAGGTTCAGCGAGGACTTACAGAACCGGTCACACAGCTAGCGGTGCTTTCAAGAGGGATGTCTGAAAGCGAGGCGCTTGCCCTTGCATCGCGCCTCAAACTCTCTTCGGCCGAGCGTGGTCGGCTTGTTGATGCTGTGTCCACTCCTACTCCAACACCAACTACGAGTGGCCCGGACCTTCGTCGGATGCTTGCCGACAGCTCGAAGCAGACCCTGAGCGACCGGACGTGGCTGGTCGACCATCCGGACATGGGGAAAGTGCGCGAGCACATTCATGCGGTGGAGCAACCAGTTTTCCCGCTCGAAGGCCGCGACGTGCTGGCGCTCGACGTCCTGCCCGGGCCGCGCGTTGGCGAATTGCTCCGCGCCGTACGCCAATGGTGGCTCGATGGCGGTTGCGTGGCCGACGCGGCCGCTTGCCGGGCCGAACTGGCGAGGCGGGTTCGCGGCTGATACACGCCCGCCGCATGGATGCCTCTCCCCCGCCGCGCCCCGACGAGGCAAGCACGCGCGCCCTGCTCGCGCGGCTGTGGTGTGAGCATCTGCGCCAATGCAGGCCCCGCCTGCTCCTGGTGCTGGTGCTGACCGCGATCATGGCCGGCACGACCGCGCTGTATCCCGTGGTTATCGACCGTGCCTTCTCGATGTTCACCGCCCGTGACGCGCGCATCCTCTACCAGCTCCCGTCCATCGTGCTGGTCGTCACCTCGATGAAGGCGGCGGCGCAGTATTTGCAGGCCGTGCAGGTCCAGCAGGTCGTGCTCCTGGTGATCCGCGCGCTGCAGGAGCGCATGTTCGGCCATCTGGTCCAAGCCGACCTTGCCCGCCTCGAACGCGAGGCGCCGGCGCAACTCGCCGCGCGGTTCACCACCGACGCGACGGTGATCCGCGAGGCGCTGACCCGCGCGGTGAACGGCATCGCCGACGCGGTGACCCTGGTGGGGCTGGTCGCCTCCATGCTGTATCTCGACTGGGTGCTGAGCGTCATTGCCGCGGCGCTGTATCCCTTGGCGGCGGTGCCGATCCAGCGCATCGGCAAGCGCATCCGCCGCGCCTCCGGCGGGATGCAGGAGCGCATGGGAGAGACCGCGGCGCTGCTCAACGAGAGCTTCGCCCAAGCGCGGACGGTGCGCGCCTACCGCCTGGAGGAGACCGAGCGACGCCGCGCCGACGCGGCATTCGACGGCTTGTATCGCGCCCTGTTGCGCATGACGCGCAGCCGGGCGCGGGTGGACCCGGTGCTCGAAGTGCTGGGCGGTGCGGCGGTGGCGGCGGTGATCGGGTTCGCCGGCTGGCGTGCCGCGGTCGGCAGCAACACGATCGGCAACTTCACCGGCTTCGTCGCCGCCCTGCTGATCGCCTCGCGCCCGCTGCGCGCGCTCGGGTCGCTGAACTCTGCCGTGCAGGAGGGGCTTGCCGGCCTTGTCCGCATCTTCGCCGTCGTGGACGAGCGGCCGACGATCCGCGAAGCACCGGGCGCGACCCCGCTGCCGCCCGGACGCGGCCGCTTGTGCTTCGCGTCGGTCCGCTTCGTCTACCCGGACGGGCGGATCGGGCTCGACGGGCTGAGCTTCGCCGCCGAGCCCGGCACCACGGTGGCACTCGTGGGTCCGTCGGGGGCCGGCAAGTCCACGGCGCTGGCGCTGATCCCTCGCCTGCAGGATGTCACGTCGGGGACGGTCGCGGTGGACGGCGCCGACGTGCGCGGGGTGACGCTCGCCAGCCTGCGTGACGCCATCGCCTATGTCGGGCAGGATACGCTGCTGTTCGACGACACGGTCGCCGCCAATATCCGCCTGGGCCGGCCGGACGCGACCACGGCGGACGTCGAACACGCCGCGGCGGCCGCGGCGGCGGCGGATTTCATCGCGGCGCTGCCATCAGGTTTCGAGACCCGCGTCGGGCCGGGCGGCCAACGGCTTTCCGGGGGCCAGCGGCAGCGCGTGGCGCTGGCGCGCGCGCTGTTGCGCAACCCGCGCATCCTGCTGCTCGACGAGGCGACCAGCGCGCTTGATGCGGAAAGCGAAGTCGCCGTCCAGCAGGCGCTCGCGCACCTGCGCGCCGGCCGCACGACGATCGTTGTCGCGCACCGGCTCTCGACGGTGCGGGACGCCGATCTCGTCGTGGTGTTGGCCGACGGTCGGGCGATGGAGCAGGGCACGCATGCCGGGCTGCTCGCACAGGACGGGCTGTATGCGCGGCTGGTGCGCAGTCAGGCGCTTGCACAATAGTGCGAGCCTGCCGGCAAGCCTCGTCCGACGAGGAACGAAGCCGGCCCCGTCGCTGTTATCGCTCGCCGGTGCATGGGAATGGTGCGATGAACAAGAGCTTGGCCTCTGCCCTGGCGGGCACGGCGGTCGTCGCGGCCCAGCTGGCCGGGCGCAGCTACAGCCCGACGCCGGATCATCCGCGCACCGCCGCCTGGTACGCCGCCTTGCGCAAGCCGGCCTTCACCCCTCCCGGTCCGGTGTTCGCCGTGGCGTGGACTTTCCTGGACGGGCTTCTCGGGTACGCCGGGTTCCGGCTTCTCTCGGCGCCGCCGAGCGGGCGGCGGACGGCTGCGCTAGGCGCGTGGGGCTTGAACCTGCTGGGCGTGGCGGGGTTCTCGTGGGTGTTGTTCGGTCGCAAGCGTCTCGGGGAAGCGACGGGAGTGACCGCGGGCATGGTGGCGACCTCCATCGCCGCTGTGGCGACCGCGGCTCAGGTCGATCGGCGGGCCGCGTGGGCCGGCCTGCCGCTCGCAGGATGGGTTGCGTTCGCCAGTTTCCTCCAGGAGGAAGTCTGGCGGCGCAACACGTAGCTGTTGCGGGACGGGGCCGCGCGTCGGGGCCTAGCCCGGCGTTGCTGCCCGGTCCGGATAGCGTACCGACAAGACTTCGATGGTTTCCACCCCTCGCGGCGTGTGCACGGAGACTTCGTCACCGCTGCGTGCCTTCGCCTTGATCAGCGCCACCGCCACGGGCGAGGTGAGGCTGACCTTGCTCTGCGCCATCTCGGCCTCGTCATTCCCGACGATGGTGATGGTGCGCTGGGTGCCGGCCTCGTCCGCGTACGTCACGGTCGCGCCGAAGAACACGCGATCGCGCTGCTCCTGCCGGGACGGATCGACGATTTCGGCGTTCTCGAGCCGCTTGGTAAGCAAGCCCAGCCGCCGGTCGATCTCTCGCAGTCGCCGCTTCCCGTATTGGTAATCGGCATTCTCGCTCCGATCACCGTTGCCCGCGGCCCAGGAGACGACTTCGACCACGCCGGGCCGCTCGACCCTCAGCAAATGCTCGAATTCCCGACGCAGCCGCGCGTGGCCCGTCGGAGTCATGTGGAACCTGCCGCCCAAAGCGAGTCTGGGTGCCTCGTCCTCGTCCATCTCTCGGCCTCGCGCGCCACGCAGCGCCGCCCTCCTGTAACACTGTCGCTTAAGGCCCGCCCCGATCGATGTAACCGACGTACGCGAGCGCGTGAGCGGGAAGATGGGCGAGACTACCATCCTTCCCGCTGTCTCCTCACGACTCTCTGAAGTCAGAGGGCCGGCACTCGGCCGGGAAAAGGCGGTTGTGGTGTAGTCCTCGCGGGAAGGTAGGATGACGATGACAATCGGAGCTTGGTGGCAACTCGGCGCTCTGCCCCGCATTATTCCTTCTTCAAGGCAACACCTTCGTCTGATTACAAGAGTGGTGACCGCGTGACGGGCGTTGAGCGCGAGAATCGCGACGAGCAACACGCGCCCATGGATTCCACGCAGGATCCCGCGGCGATCGGCGAGGCAGTCTTCCAGGCCGCCGTGTCCATGACGCGGATGCCCATGGTGTTGGCCGATCCGGAACAGCCGGACTGTCCCATCGTTTTCTGCAATGACGCCTTCTGCGCCACGACCGGTTACTCCCGGAAGGAGATACTCGGGCGCAACTGCCGCTTCCTGCAAGGGCCGGAGACCGATCGGGCGACGGTGGGACGCATACGCGACGCGGTCGCGAACCGAACATCGTTTCATGAGGAAATCTACAATTACCGGAAGGACGGCTCCGGGTTCTGGAATATGTTATTTGTAACGCCGATGAGAATCTCGAACCGCCGTCGTGAATATTTCTTTGCCAGCCAGCTCGACGTAACCCGGCGCAAGGAGGCGGACCTTCGGCAGACGCGGCGGGCTGAGAGCCTCGGAGCTTTGGCGTCCGGCATAGCGCACGAAGTCAACAATCTGATGACCGTGGTTCTCGGTAGTGTCGAGCGGGCATTCAAGTGGGCGGTGGACGAGCATCAGCGCGAATTACTTGACCGTGCCGACTGGGGAGCCCGAGCAGCGGGAAGTTTGGCTTCAAACCTTCTGTCTGTCGCGCAACAACGAACCGATAGCGCCGAGAATGTCGACCTCAATGCGCTGGTGTCGGGTTTCAAGGGAGCAATGGCGCAGATCGTGGCGGAGGGCGTGGAAATCGTCCTCGACCTGGCGCCCCAGGCCGTTTTCGCTCGGCTGGATGTCGACCAGCTGGAATTGGTGCTGCTGAATCTGGCGCGCAACGCCTCGGACGCCATGCCCGGGGGAGGCACCATCACCGTTGGGACCAGGGCGGCCGCCGGCCGGCCGGAGCGGGAGGAGGCGGTCGTCGTCTCGGTCATGGATACCGGCGGCGGAATGCCTCCCGAGGTTGCGGCGCGGGCTACGGAGGCATTCTTCACCACCAAACGCGACAAAGGGACCGGTCTCGGCCTCTTCTTGGCGATCGGGTTTGCCGAGCAGTGGGGCGGCCGCTTGTCGATCGAAACCTCACCCGGGGCCGGCACCAGAGTCGAGTTGAGTTTTCCGCACGTGAAGCTGCGAGCAGGACGATGACGACGGCCGACGACGGGACTGGGTGAACGTCCTGCCCGCAGGCGTCACGGCGTCCGCGACGGTGTTGACAGGTGACTGCGCGTCGACGCGGGCCCGCAATAACGGGGGCCAAGCTGACTGCGCGAACGCCTCCATTGTCGAAAAGCCTGTGACCGGTGCGGTAAGGTCGCGCCCGGCCTGGGCTTGGCAAGTTACGCGAGAGCGATTTGCCCGATCGGCGAACCAGTCATCACAATGTCGCCGCGATCGGCTTGCATAACCGCTCTCAAAAGCATTGGGATCCAGCGTAACCTCACTGCCCTGTAAACAGGTCGCGCCGAATGCCCCAAGACCCTAGTCGGACGTCAAAGCGTCTGACCCGAACGTGAGGAGTCGGTGCCGGAAATCATTGTCGCAAGCAAAGCCGCGCTGCTAATCACACTGCGAATGATGCCGGCCGCGACTGGAGCTCACGCCCTCGCAGCCATGCCGGCAAGTAAGGTCACTGAGTTAGGCGAATGATGTAGCTTCAGAGCGACTAGACGACGTCATTGCCTACCGCTGGTCGTAATATAAGTGTAGTCACAATTTGGAGATGCGAGGTCCAGGTCGGCTTCGCCGATTGTCGGGGGAGTTTACACCCGAGCGGGACAGGAAAGCTTACAATCCGTTCAAGCCATTGAAACGGAACATAAGCCGTGCTTGGCACATACCTTGCTGCTGACCCCTTCGCGACGCGTGCGGTACGGAACAATGACGTTATGAATGACATGTGTTACCAACCCATCACAGCAGGCAATCGGGGTCCATCCGAGTTGCTAGACGTTTTCGGACTTCCGCTATCGGCGGTTGAGTCGTTGGATCATGCATTCGGCATGGTGGCGGGTGCGCTCCAGCGCTCACGCGGGAGAGCGTGCCTGATGACCTTTGTTAACCCTCTCGGCATCAAGCTCCTCCGGGCCGGAGGCGGCTACCACGAAGCGTTGCAGCGTATGGATGCCATCTTCTGCGATGGTATCGGCCTGGCTCTCGCGGCTCGCTGGTTCGGCCGTTTTCCGCTGGAGCGGGTCAGTTTCGACAGCACCTCGTTAGCGCCGCGCGTGTTCGCACTCGCTCAGGAGCACGGGAGCAGCCTGGCGATTGTCGGGGGTCAGCCAGGCGTCGCCGAGGTGGCCGCGGAACGGATCAGGGAAGCGTATCCCGGAATACGCATCGTGGCGGCGCTCGACGGCTTCGTGTCTCGCGAAATGCTCGTTCACCGCGTGGCGAAGCTGGATCCGGGCATCGTCATTTGCGGGATGGGGGCGCCCCGACAGGAGAGTTTCCTGGTGTCCCTGGCGGATGCCGGCTGGTGCGGCGTCGGTTTCACCTGCGGTGGCTACCTCGACCACCTGGGCACCCGATTCGACTTTTATCCCGCGGTCGTCGATCGGCTCAATCTGCGTTGGCTTTACCGCATCGCGCGTGAACCAAGGCGTATCGGATACCGCTTCTTGGTTGAGTATGCCCCCTTTTGGCGGGCCGTCGTCAGGCAGGTTTTTTCTTCAACGCGTCGCCCGGTTAGGGCGGAGGTCCGCTCGTGAACACTCATCTCCTGGTTCAACAACCCCGTGACACGCTGATTTCAAGTTGGGGCGGTGAAACGATGCCGCCGGACCCGCAGCAGGATTATCTGGGACGGGCCTGGCAGGCCCTGAAAGATCATCGGTGGCTGGCCGCGGCGATCGTGGCCCTGGGCACGCTGCTGGCGATCGGCAGCGTGCTGCTGACGACGCCGACATACAGTGCGACGGCGATGGTGATGATCGATGGCCGTCGTGCGCAGGTCCTCAAGGTCGGCGCCGGAGTTCCGGACCTTCCCCTCGACATCGACACGGTTTCCAACGAAGTGCAGGTCATCTCGTCGCGTGACCTGGTCGGCTCGGTCGTCCGACAGCTCGATCTCGAACACAACCCGGACTACAACCCCAACCGGACCGGGTTCCTCAGGCGCGTCGCCCTGGCGTCGGTGGACGCGATGCGGCCGTGGCTTCCGCCAGCGGCGTTCGCCGGCGTCCGCTCGGCTTTCGAGCCCCCCGTGCTTGAGGGGCGGGACTATACCGATGCCGTCATTGACGCGGTTGAGCGCAATCTCGAGGTAGCATCGGTCGGCCGGTCGCGGGCGATCGCCATCACGTTCACGTCCACACATCCGGCGATGGCGGACAAGTTCGCCAACGCGATGGCGCAGCGCTACGTCGACCATCAGATCGAAATGAAGCAGCAAGCGACGGAGGACGCGAACCGGCAGATCACGGATCGGCTGGCCGGGTTGCAGAAATCGGCTGCCGATGCGGCAGGCCGAGTCGAGCAGTATCGGGCCAAGCTGGGTTTGACCGATGGGCACGACAGCACGCTCGTCCGTCAGCAGATCTCCGAGACGAGCACGCAGCTCACGGTCGCTCAGCGCGATCGCTTGGCGGCAGCCTCGCGGCTGCGCGACATTCAGCGCGCCGCGGCAGCCGGCGGCGACGGCAACGAGGAGATCCTCGGCTCGCAATTGATCCAACAGCTGCGCGTCCAGCAGGCTCAGGCGGCCCGGGAAAACAGCGCGGCGGGGGTGATCTACGGCGAGAGGCACCCGAACGCCGAGGTGTCGCGGGCGCAGTCGGCTTCGATCCAGAGGCGGATTGATCAGGAAACCGCCAAGATCGTTGCCGCGGTCCGCGGCGACTACCAGGCCGCGCTCGATCGCGAGACCGGGCTGCGCGCCCGGCTGGACCAGCTCATGGTCGAGATGGGGAAGGTGCGGCAAAACGAGGTTTCGCTCGACCAGCTCGCCCAGAACTCGAACGCGGCCAAGGATATCTACGAAGCGTTTTTGAAGCGCGCGCACGAGACCGACGTCGGCAGCGCCTTGCAGTCGCCGGACGCCTACATCATCGCACATGCCGCGACCCCGACCCATCCGGTGTCCCCGCGACCCAAGATCGTCATCCCGGTCGGGATGGCCATGTCGGGGATTTTCGCCGTAGTCGCCATTCTGGCGCTGGATGCCCGGGATCGCGGGTTCCAAAGCCAGGCCCAGGTGAGCCGGGAGCTGAAGCTCGCGACCCTCGGCATGATCCCCGAGTTGCGGCGCACCCGGTCCCCCGATCCCCTGTCGCTGATCGGGACGGCGATCACCGACCTCTACATGCAGATCGTCCTCGGGCAGGAGCGGAACGGCTGCATCCTTATCACCTCCGCCGTTCCCCGTGAGGGCAAGAGCTCGGTCGGGCTGACCTTGGCCCGGATCGCCGCACGGAACGGGAAGCGGACATTATTCGTCGATGCCGATATGCGGCGTTCGCCGCGTCACCGCAGGCCGTTCGACGCAAGCCAAGGCGGTCTTTCCGAGGTGTTGACCGGCCGGGCGCGGCTGGAGGAGGTCGTGTTCGCCGACAAGGTGGCGCCCGGCGTCTCCGTGCTGGCGTGCGGCGCCGCGACGGACAATCCGTCCGGGTTGATCTGCTCGGCGGCGATGCGGGATCTGCTCCGGGGCGCCCGGAGCGGCTACGATCTGATCTTCATCGACGCCCCGCCGGTCATGGTCGGCCCGGAGGCCTGGATGCTGGCCCTGTTCGCCGACACCACCCTGCTGTTTGTTCGTTGGGCTCGCACCCCTCGCAAGATCGTCGCCGCGGCCTACGACAAGCTGGCCCGGACGGGTGCGAAAGTGTCGGGCGTCGTTCTGACGATGGTCGATGTCGACCAGATGGCGCGGAGCAACTCGACTGACGGTGCTTCCTATTCAAAGGAGGTGCGGCGCTACTACGGCCGGAGTGCGGCATGATCGCGGGCCTCGGCCCGACCGGCCCGCTCGCCGAATTTCCAAGCGTGTCGTCTTGCAGATTGACCATTGAGCGAAATTGGGGGCTCCGTTGAAGACGCTTATTCCGCAGATCGCCACGATTGCGATCCTGTGCCTTCTCCTCATCAACGCCGCACGATCCTATGCAGGCAAGCTCAACCTCATCGATCGGCCGGCGGGCCGCAAGCAGCATGTGGGCGAAATCCCGACGGTGGGCGGGCTTGCCATCTATTGCGCGTTCTTTTTGGGGACTTCGCTGGAGTTCGGCCTGTTCAGTGCCTACGCGGTGTTGCTGACCACGATGGGCTTCCTGGTTGTCGTGGGCGCTTTGGACGACGCCGTCGATGTGAGCCCGGTCAAGAAACTCGCGGCGCAGATCCTGTCCGCGGTGGCGCTGCTCGCTGCCGGCGGCCTCTCGCCGGTCGGCTGGGAGTACGCGAGCGACCTTGGTGCCGTGGCGATGCTGGTGAGCGTGGGATTCACGCTGTTCGTCATCCTCATGACGATCAACGCGGTGAACATGGTGGACGGGGTCGATGGGCTATCCGGGTCGATGGTCGCGGTGAGCCTTGCCTGGCTGGGGCTGGCGGCTGCGTTGAGCGGCTCCACCCAGACGACCACGATCATCATCCGGCTCATCGTTCCGGTCATTGCGTTCCTGGCGTTCAATCTGCGCGCGCCCTGGCGCAAGCGGGCCTCGGTGTTCATGGGCGATGCCGGGACGATGATGCTCGGATGCGCGATCGCATGGTTCTGTCTCGAGTTGAACGGCCGCGGCGTTCCCCTGCTCGCCTGCGGTTTGGTGGTCGCCATTCCGCTCGTCGACACGGGCAGCCTGTTCTTTCGGCGGATCGGGGCCGGGAAGAGCCCGTTCCGCGGCGACCGGCAGCACCTGCATCACCTGCTTCTCGCGGCTGGCGTCGACGCGGCCACGATCACGGTTCTGCTCACGGGTGCTGCCGCGGTGCTTGGCGGGGTCGGGGTCCTCGGCTGGTACTGGCACTTCGCCGACTCCACGTTCGTGTGCACTTGGCTGCTCGTTCTCGCCGGGCACACCGGCCTGGTGAGCGTCTTGTCGCATCGTGCCGCGTCCGGCTCGCGCGTCACGTCACGCGTCGAAACCGCGCGGTGATGCCGACATTCGAGGTCAGGCTCTATCGTGCCGTGGCTCGCGTAGAAGACAGTGTAGTTGCAAATAGTCCGAAGGTTTTTTCGAGATGATTCCCAAGAGGATTCACTACGTCTGGGTCGGTGGCCCGCTGCCCGAAAGCAAGGGCCGGCTCATCGCGGGCTGGCGAGACCACAACCCCGATTACGAATTCGTCCGGTGGAACGAGGACAATATCGATTTCAGCATACCCATCCTGCGACGCGCATATCACGAGCGGAGGTGGTCCAAGGTCGCAGACATCGTCCGTCTCATGGCTGTACATGCTCAGGGCGGCATTTACCTCGACACGGATTTCCAGATCCGCAAGCCGCTGAACTCGTTGCTGGGCAATGCCGCTTTCTGGTCGTTCCAGGTCGACTGGCACCCGACGGATTGGGTCTGCAACGGGGTTTTCGGCGCCGAGCCGGGCCACTGGTTCCTCAAGGAGGCCTTGGACGAGGTGCTTGCCATGCGGCCAGTCCCGTTCGGGCTGGAGCGGCCTACGCGTACCGGCCCCAAGCTGGTTACACGTCTTCTGCGAAAGCATGGGCTGCACGCGTACGATTGCGCCGGCGTCTATGTGCGCGACATGCTGGTCCTGCCGTGGACCGTATTCTTCCCCGTGGGAATGGGTCAGGAGTTCAGCGAGTCCTACATCAAGCCGGAGACCTTGGGCGTTCACATGTGGGACAAGTCCTGGGCGAAGGATTTGCCGAAGATGGTGCGGTGGGCGCTTTACGCGAAGTCGCGCCTCAGCGCGGTCGGCTGATCATTGCAAGGGGTGGCTACGCTCATGTCCGGAACGATGCGCGGGTCTGGCAAACCCGAAATCGGCTACTCGCAGAATGGGGTCCCGATACCGGCCGAGGCGCCATGCGATCGCTTGCCTCGGGTGGCTCTGTCCGGCGTAGCGGAGAGTTCCCCGCTGATGTGCCTTCTCACCGCCCGCCTCGCCGGTTTGGCGCAGCTTCGCGTCCGCGGCGGCACGGTCGCCCCGTCGGCTGACTGGCGACGCGCCGTCGCCGACACGGGCCTGCAGTGGTTCGACGACGTCGATCGGCTTGAGCCGCGCGAGGAGGTGGAGGACGGTCTGCTCGTTGACCTGCACGCCGGCGGCTCCGGCGGCTCCGGACGTATCTGGCGCGTCGTGGGCTCGACCGGACGCGGCGTCCTCAGCCCGTTCTTCGGCCTTGCCGAATGCTGGAGGCCGTCGGGCAATGTGCCGCTGTCTCTTATCGAGACCACCGACGGCGGAACCGGCTGGGTCATGCTGGCAGAGGTCCGGCTGTCTGCCCTGCAGGACTACCCGGTTCTGCTGGAGGGTCTTGCAAGCGCGGTCGCCAACCTGATTGCGACGGCTCTCGGCGGGAACCTGGCCCCGTCACCTTGGCGACCGCGGGCGCGAGGGCGGCCGACGGCGTGGGCGCGTCTTGGCTACCATGCCGCGGCACATGCAAGGCGGCTACGGAACTATGCGACGTGCGAGCTGTGGGCGATCGGCGTCTTGGACATCAGGCCGGATGCTCTCCTGGCGGGAGAAAAGCCCAGGGTTTCGCGATGGATCGAGATCCCGCAGAGCGAAGGGTACGTGGCGGACCCGATCCCCTGGCCGGGGCGTTCGGACCTGATCCTGTGCGAGCGCTTCAGCCACGGCACCGGGCGCGGATCCTTGCAGGCGCTCACTGTCCAGGACGGCCGCATCATCGATAGGCTGGATGTCGCGCTGCCGGTGGACTGCCATCTTTCCTATCCGTTCGTCTGGATGGACGAGGGCCGCATCCTTTGCCTTCCCGAGATGGGCGCGTCACGGCGGCAGTTGATCTATGAACTCTCGCAGGACGCGCCGCCGCGCCCGGTTTGCACCGTCGCGGACAACGTGGTGATGGCTGATCCCACGCTGTTCCGATCGGAAGGCCTCTACTGGATCGCTTACACCGACGGCGACATCGGGCTGTACGACAATTTGTGCCTGCTTTGGGCCGAACGGCTTGAGGGCCCCTGGCACCCGCACCGCGCAAATCCGGTGAAGATCGACGTGCGATCTTCGCGCGGCGCAGGCGCGCTGTTTCGCAGCGGCGAGCGGCTGATCCGGCCGGCGCAGGATTGCTCGAGGACGTATGGCGGATCAGTGGTTCTGAACCGCGTCCTGGAGTGCACGACGACGGCGTACCGCGAGGAGCGGGTCGCCACCGTGTTGCCCGACCCGGCCGGGCGATTCCCCGATGGGCTGCATACCTTCTCGGTTTGCGGGGATTTCGTGCTGATCGACGGCAAGCGTTACGTGGTCGACGCCGGCGTCCTCCGGCAACGCGTGAGAAGCCGTCTGCACCGATACTTGCAGCGCCTGCCGTCGAGACGCTTACAGGCGCGGGTCGAGTCGGACCGACGGCCGTCGCCGGACCCGGTTCCCGACCGGGTCCCGAGTGGTGCGGTGCGGCAGGCGACTCCCGGCCATCGCACGGGATCGCCGCTTTGAAGGACCGGACCGCCAAGGCCGTACTTTGGATGATGGTGGACGTCGGCGGCAGCCAAGGCCTCTCGTTCGTCATCTATGCCGTGCTGACCCGCATTCTTGGGCCGGGCGAGTACGGCATCTTCTCGCTGTCGCTGGCAATCACGGCGGTGGCGAACGTGGTCCTGCTCGAAGGCTTCAGCGACGCGCTCATCCAGCGCGAACGCGTCACCGAGGACGACCTCAGCACTGCGTTCTGGACCAACCTCGCGCTCGGCGTGGCGATCGCGGCCGCGCTATGCCTGCTGTCGCCGTGGATCGCGAGCGCCTTCGGCACGCCGGAGCTTAGTCCCGTCGTGCGTGGCATGGCGGCGCTGTGCGTGTTGCGGGCGCTGGTCAGCGTCCACTCGGCGCTGTGCCGGCGGGAGCTGATGATGTCCCTGTTCGCGGCGCGGGCGATCTCGGGATATGTGCTTGGGGGCGCTGTCGGGATCGCGGCGGCCGCCCTCGGATGGGGCGTATGGTCGCTGGTCTTGCTGCAACTTTCGCAAGCGTTGGTCATCCTGGTGGTCATGTGGACCACGATCCGGTGGCGTCCCCGGCTTCGCTTCTCCACGGCGTCGTTCGTCGACATGGCCCGCTTCACCCGGCATTTCATACCCGCAAGCATCCTGAATTCCGTCAACGACAAGGTCGACAACGTTCTGATCGGTCTGTTCCTCGACGTGACGGCGGTCGGCTACTACGCCTTGGCCCTGAAATTGATCCAGACCGTCGGCTTACTGGCGATGGGTCCGCTGCAAGCGGTCATGATGCCGGTTCTGGCGCGTGTCGCGACGCAGCGGGAGGAGTTCGCGCAAGGCTACACGCGCCTCGTCACCGCGTCCGCGGCGGCGTGGATGCCGGCGGCGGTGGCTCTTGGCGTCGTCGCGCCGAAGCTTCTGCCGCTCGCGTTCGGCCCTCAGTGGGTCGGCGCCGTGCCGGTCCTACAGGCCATGTGCTTCGCCGGCGCGACCGTGCCGCTATGGTTCTTCACCGGTCAAGCGCTCGGCGCGCTGGGGCGGCCGGAGCTCTACGTCGTCGTGACCGTCGTGCAACTTGCCATTGCAAGTGTGGCATTCGTGGTGGCGACGCAGTTCGGGATCGTCGCGGTGGGGTGGGCATGGGCGGGCGTGTCCGTCGCCTGCGTGCCGTTGCACCTGGCGATACTCGGCCGCGGTTCGGGGGTGCGGTTCGGCACGTTGCTTTCCAATGTCGGGCGCATCACGCTGTGCGGCTCGGCGATGGCCGTCGCCATGCTGGTCGCGCGCCGCGCGATCGGAGTATCCCTGTGGGGAATGGGCGCCGAACTCGCGATCGGCAGCGTCGTCTATCTCGGCTTGCTGGAAACGGTGCTGCTCCCCGGCTACGTGTCGAGCATGACGAAATTGGCCGGCGGGCTGATCCCCGCACGGGCTCCCCGATGAACCGGATGTTCAACGATGGCCAATCTTACAGGAGAACAGCGTGACCTTTAGTGCGGCCGCCATCGGCAACGCAGTCCTGAGCAAGTTCACCGCGGGGAACGTGGCGGCGCTGGTGTTGCTGCTGCTGAGTTGCGTCGTCGCGGCGGTCGTCATGTACGTGCGGTCGTCAGGCGCGGCGCCGTCGTTGCGCGGGTTCGCGTCCTACGCGTTCCCCAGAGACGTCTTGCGGCATCCGTCGGCCCGGGCGGACTTCATGTTCTGGGTGACCCGGAGGTTCGTGATGCCGTTGATACTGGTGCCTTCGGCGGTCGCCATGATCGCGGCCGTTGGATACGTCACCCACCTGCTCCTCACGACCATGCTGGGAGCAAGCCATCACGTGCCGGGGCCGGCAGGCTGGTGGACGCTCTGCCTGTTCACCGTGTCCATGCTCCTGGCATACGACTTTTCCTACTACGTGTATCACCGGGCGCAGCACCGATTCCCGATTCTGTGGGAGTTGCACAAGGTCCACCATTCGGCCGAAGTGATGGTGGGAGTCACGAAGGACAGGATCCACCCTGTAGATGAAATCATGAACCGGATGTGGGATGCCCTCGTGGTCGGCATCGTATACGGCGTCTGGCTGTTCTTTGCGCTCGATCCGATCGAGGTGACCATCTTCGGCATCAACGTCTACGTGATGCGGAACATACTAATGATGGACTTCGTGCGGCATACCCATCTGAAGGTGTCGTTCGGTCGGGTGGGCAACGCGATCGTCCTTTGTCCGCACTACCACCAATTGCACCACAGTACAGCCATCGAGCACCACGACAAGAATTTCGGTCTGATGCTTTCGGTATGGGACCGGTTATTCGGAACGCTTGTCATTCCCAAACCCAGTGAGAGTTTTACATTCGGTCTTTCAGGAGAGGATAGCCGTGAGTATCAGTCGTTGTCGGGGCTATATGTCCTCCCGTTGCGGCGGATGGCGATGCGGGCTTGGCCGCGCCGGACTCGTGCCAGAGTTCTTTCAACTCCGCGGGTTTCGCAATGATTAGGCTGGAAACCGTTCGCGATCCGGGTCGACTTTGGGAAGTGGAGGCGGCCTGGCAGGCGTTGTGGACGCAGGCGGACGGCAACGTGTTCCAGCGTTTCGATTGGGTCGGGGCGTGGTGGCGCGCTACCGGCCAAACGAGTGGTTATCGACTGAACGTGGTTCTGGTCTGGCGCGAGGACGAACTGGTCGCCCTGGCCGCCCTGGTGACCCTAAGGTTCCGCGGCATGCGGGTCCTGGAGTGGGCAGCCAAGGATTGCAGCGACTACTGCGATATCCTGATCGCGCCGGGCATCGACAATCCAGCCGTGCTCGCCTCGATTTGGCGCTACGTCAGCACCTCCTCCCGTTTCGACATCGCGTATCTCAGTCACCTGCAGCAGCAGGCCCACGCACAATTCCTGGCGCGGGTCGGGGCGGCGAAGTCGGTCAAGTTGCGTCCCAGCCGCCGTGTTGCCCTGGCGACGGGTATCGACCTGGCGGATTGGACGAGCAGCAAGGCCTGGTTTCAGAGCCTCGGCAAGAAGGGGCGGAACAATCACACGCGTGGCCTGCGGATATTGGAGACAGCGGGACCTGCCAGCTTCCGGCTCCTCGAGCGAGACGAGGATATTGCCCTGGCACTCGACCGGATCTGTGCGCTCAAGCAGCGCTGGGCTGATGAACGTCAGGTATCCTCTCCCGTGCTGCGCGACGGCGCGGTACTGCTTCGTGAGCTCGTCGGGGCATTGGCGCGGGTCGGTTCCTTGCGGCTATTCGTGCTGGAGTGCGACAAACAGATCGTCGCGGCTTCCATCAACATTATCGAACGTGACCGGCTGCTCGCGTTCTTCGCCGCGTATGACCCGGAGTTCGAGCGCGCTTCGCCCGGAACCATTATCATGGTGGAATATATCCGCTGGGCCATCGACAACAGTCTCACCATGGTCGACTTCCTGTGCGGAGACGAGGACTACAAGGGTCGGTTTGCCGATGTTCGCGGCCAGCTCGCTGCGTTCACGGGCGCGCGCACCCCGCTCGGCTGGCTTGCGATCACGGCGGAGACCTGGGCCGGCAATGCCAAACCGCCATTGTCACGCTTCGTGCAATCGACGACCGCGAAGTTACAACGCGCGATACGACGCCGGTCGGGATTTCGGCCGACCGCTTCCAGCCCGGATTCGCGGGCGGTGGCTTGATCGCGGATGGCAATCAATCCCGGAGATTAGAACGAATAGCGACGACATCTGATTACTTGCCTGGTCTAAAACTTATTTTTTGCAACCTTTTAGTCAGTCATGAACATGAAAAGAATTTACGGCACCAGACAACATCTTTCCGCGCCTCGGCACGACAGGGCGGGGATCGACGGGGCGTGGTTCCGGGGACGCCTGGACATTATTGGATGGTCGATCGCCGAGGTCGCGCGGCAGTTGGACTGCTCAAGGGTAACCGTGTGGCACTGGGAGCAAGGGCGCACCAGCATCCCGACCGGCGTCGTCACCTGGCTGTCGAACCTTGCCGAACATCACGCGGCATCGCCGCCCCCGTCGGATTGGCGGCGCACGTGGAGACGCAAGGAGACATCGCGCAGTCGACCGGCTTCGGCCGATAACGGACCGGAAGAACAGCATGGCCCCGCGTCGTCCGGGCTACGGCGGGTTTGAGTAGCCGGCGGCGCAGCGGGCGTCTGCCGACCATAACCGGTTGATGACAATCAGGGCGATTCTGGTTCCGGGTCGGGAGAGACTTTGCGGCGGAGGTCGGGGCATGCCAACCTGCCGGCCATTTGCTCCGACTTGAACGCCGGTCCCGGTCAAGGTCACTGATGTCAGCGAACGTCCTCTCCGTGTCGGGCCGTCTCTTCGTGGCACTCTGCAAGGCGGGTCCCCGTACGGGAGCGTCCGTCTACCATGCGGTCACCCCGAATTGCCGCATTGCCCTCTGCACGGCGGAGCCTGGCTCGCGGTCGGAATGGGCCGAACCCCCGGGCCATCGCGTCACCTGTCAGGCCTGCCAGAGGCGTTTGTCGCAACTGGACCAGAGCAAGTCCGGTCGGCGCCGGGCCTGAATGCCGTGGCGATGACCTGTGCGGGCGCGGGCTCGGCATCTCGCCGAGCCTGAACTCTCGGCGTTGTTGCACGAGCGGGATGCGGCTGACAGACTGACCCCGACTCGACCAGCAACGAGGCGAGCGCGCGGCATCTCGTTGTCCACAGCGCCCGCGCCAAGACCGAGGGAGAGACATGCAGGACACGTTGAAGACGACGGCCCTGGCGGCAGTGGCGGCCCTTTGCACGGCGTTGGTTGCGACCGGAACGGCTGCCGCAGCGCAACCGATCAAGATCGGCATGACTTTCCAGGAGCTCAACAACCCCTATTTCGTGACCATGCAGAAGGCGCTCAGGGACGCGGCGGCCAGCATCGGCGCGACGGTCGTGGTGACCGACGCGCATCACGACGTCTCGAAGCAGATCAGCGATGTCGAAGACATGCTGCAGCAGAAGATCGACATCCTGCTCGTCAACCCGACCGACACGACCGGCATCACCTCTGCCGTGACGTCGGCGCACAACGCGGGCGTGGTCGTGGTTGCGGTCGACGCCAACGCGAACGGTCCGGTGGACTCCTTCGTCGGCTCCAAGAACTACGACGCCGGCGTGATGGCCTGCGACTATCTCGCCAAGGCGATCGGCGACAAGGGCGACGTGGCGATCCTCGACGGCATCCCCGTCGTACCGATCCTCGAGCGCGTGCGCGGCTGCAAGGCAGCTCTCGCCAAGCATCCGGACGTGAAGCTCGTCGATACTCAGAACGGTCGGCAGGAGCGGGCGACGGCGCTGACGGTGACCGAGAACATGATTTCGGCGCATCCCACGCTAACAGGGTTATTCAGCGTCAACGACGGCGGCTCGATGGGCGCGCTGTCTGCGATCGAGTCCAGCGGCAAGGACATCAAGCTGACGTCCGTCGACGGCGCGCCGGAGGCGATCGAGGCGATCCAGAAGCCGGGCTCCAAGTTCATCGAGACCTCCGCCCAGTTCCCCGCCGACATGGTTCGCATCGGGCTCGGCATCGCGCTCGCCAAGAAGTGGGGGGCGACCGTTCCCGCGCAGATTCCGATCGACGTGAAGCAGATCGACCCCAGCAACGCCAAGGGTTTTCACTGGTAGCCGCTACTAGGATTCCGGCGCGGCAAGGAAAAGCGCCGTATGGGGCAGCAGTAGGGGAAAAGACGCATGGCTCCGATCCTCAAGCTGCAAGGGATCTCGAAGAGCTTTCCCGGGGTGCGAGCCCTGTCCGGCATCGATCTCGAGATTTCGCCCGGCGAGATCCATGCGCTCCTGGGCGAGAACGGCGCCGGCAAATCGACGCTCATGAAAGTCCTCTCGGGAGTCTATCAGCCCGACGAGGGCCAGATCGTGCTCGAAGGCGAGGAACGGCATTTCGCGCACTACAAGGAGGCGGTCGCCGCCGGCATTGCCATCGTCTATCAGGAATTCAGCCTGCTTCCCCATCTCAACGCCGTCGAGAACATCTTTCTCGGGCGCGAGCTGCGCACCCGGTTCGGCCTGCTCGACCGCCGGGCCATGCGCGACAGCGCGGCCGCGCTGTTCCGGCGGCTTGGCGTCAAGATAAACCTCTTCACCGAGGTGCTACCGCTCAGTGTCGCGCAGCAGCAATTCGTCGAAATCGCCAAGGCGCTCGCGCTCGACGCGCGCATGCTCATCCTCGACGAGCCGACCGCGACGCTCACGCCGTCGGAAACCGAGCACCTGTTCGACATCATGCGCGAGCTCAAGCGACAGGGCGTCGCGATGTTCTTCATCTCGCACCATCTCGAGGAAATCTTCGAGATCTGCGACCGCATCACCGTGTTGCGCGACGGCCAGTGGATCGGCGTCGCCGACGTCAAGGAGACGGACGTCGACCGTCTGGTGGAGATGATGGTCGGCCGGCGCCTCGAAGCGAACTTCCCGCCGAAGCCCGAGGCGCATTCGGCGGGCAGGATCGTACTCGAAGTGGTCGAGCTGCAGATCGAGAGGAACGGCCCGGTCAACGCGTTCCAGCTCCGCGAAGGCGAGATCCTGGGCTTCGCCGGACTGGTCGGCTCAGGCCGCACCGAGGCCATCCTCGCCGTCCTCGGCGCCACCCCCGTGCATCGCAAGCAGATCTTGGTCAACGGCAAGGGCGCCAAGCTCGCCGATCCCGCGGACTCGCTGGCACTCGGCCTCGGCATCCTGCCGGAGAGCCGCAAGACCGAGGGACTGATCACGCCCTTCTCGATCCGCAACAATATCTCCATCAACAATCTCGGCAAGTATACCAAGCGCGGCCCCTTCGTCGACCGCAAGTCGGAGGCGATTGCCACGGCCGACATCATGCGCCAGGTCGGCGTCAAGGCGCCCGGCATGGAGACCGTGGTGGAGAACCTGTCCGGCGGCAACCAGCAGAAAGTGGTGCTGGCCCGCTGGCTCAACCACCACGCCAACATCCTGTTCTTCGACGAGCCGACCCGTGGGATCGACGTCGGCGCCAAGGCGGAGATCTATCGTCTGATGCGCGCGCTGACGGCGCGCGGCTACGCCATCGTCATGGTGTCGTCCGAACTGCCCGAGATCGTCGGCATGTGCGACCGCGTCTGCGTCTTCAAGCAAGGCAAGATCGTGCGGACGCTGGACACTGCCGAGATCTCGCCCGAGGAGGTGATGCGTCACGCAACGGCGGGAGAAGCCCATGAGCTCGTCTAACCAGACCACGCCCGGGGCCGCGGTCGTGGCGCCCGGTGGACGCGGTGACGCCTCGGCCCTGGCGGCCCTGCGCCGGTCGACGCTGTTCTATCCGGCGCTCGGCCTGATTTTCGTCTGTGTGGTGATGTCCTTCGCCAGCGGCAGCTTCCTGACGCTCAGCAATGTCGAGAACATCGGCCGCCAGGTCTCGATCAACGCCATCATCGCTGTCGGCATGACCTACGTGATTCTGACCGGGGGCATCGACCTCTCGGTCGGATCGGTCATGGCGCTGGCCGGCACTTTGGCGGCTGGGCTGATGGTCGGCGGGCTCAATGCCGGCGTCGCATTGATCGTGGCGCTCGCGGTCGGCCTCGCGGTCGGTGCCGGGAACGGTTTCTTCGTCGCCTATGGCGGAATGCCGCCGATCATCGTCACCCTTGCGACGATGGGCATCGCGCGCGGCCTCGCACTCATCTACACCGGCGGCTACCCGGTGGACGGCTTGCCGAGCTGGATCAGTTTCTTCGGCAACGGCCACGTGCTCGGCGTGCAGACGCCGATCCTGATCACGCTGGTCGTCTACGTGCTGGCCTGGGTGCTGCTCGAACGGATGCCGTTCGGCCGCCACGTGTACGCCATCGGCGGCAACGAACAGGCGACCCGCCTTTCCGGCGTGCGCGTCACGCCCGCCAAGCTCCTGGTGTACGCCATCAGCGGGCTGACCTCGGCGATAGCGGCAATCGTCCTCACCTCGCGCCTGATGAGCGGCCAGCCGAACGCCGGCATCGGCTTCGAGCTCGATGCCATCGCCGCCGTGGTGCTTGGCGGCACCAGCATCGCCGGCGGGCGCGGTTCGGTGATCGGCACCTTGCTCGGCGCGTTGCTGCTCGGCGTGCTGAACAACGGCCTTAACATGGTCGGCGTGAACCCCTACGTGCAAACCGTCGTCAAAGGCGCGATCATCCTGGGTGCGATCTATATCGGCCGCGAGCGTGCCAGGCGGTAAGGACCAGCGACGGACGCCGAGCCCCTTGGAGGTCAACGATGGCGCGACGCAGCAACACGCAGATGACGGCAATCGTCTGCCACGGTCCCGAGGACTACCGGGTCGAGCAGGTCGCGCGTCCGAGCGCCGGCCCGAACGAGGCGGTGATACGCATCGGGGCCTGCGGCATCTGCGCCAGCGACTGCAAGTGCTGGCAGGGCGCCAAGATGTTCTGGGCGGGGCCGGACCCCTGGGTAAAGGCGCCCGTCATCCCGGGTCATGAGTTCTTCGGCTATGTGGAGGAACTCGGCCCCGGCGCCGCCGAACACTTCGGGCTGGCGAACGGCGACTGCGTGATCGCCGAGCAAATCCTGCCGTGCGACAAGTGCCGCTTCTGCCGGTCCGGCCAATACTGGATGTGCGAGGTCCACGACATCTTCGGTTTCAAGCGGCAGGTGGCCGAAGGCGGCATGGCGGACTACATGCGGCTGCCGCCGAGTTCTCGCGTCCACAAGATCCCGGCCGGGATTCCGCTCGAGGACGCCGCGATCATCGAACCGCTATCCTGCGCGATCCACACCGTGCAGCGCGGTGACTTGCAGCTCGACGACGTGGTGGTCGTCGCGGGCGCCGGACCGATCGGGCTGATGATGGTGCAGGTCGCCAAGCTGAAGACGCCGAAGAAGCTCATCGTCATCGACATGGTGAGAGAGAGGCTCGACCTGGCGCGCAGGTTCGGGGCGGATGTCGTCATCAACCCCAAGGAGGAGGACGTGCTGCAGATCGTCCACTCGCTGACCGACGGCTACGGTTGCGACGTCTACATCGAGGCGACCGGCTCGCCGGCCGGCGTCACGCAGGGCCTGAGCCTGATTCGCAGGCTGGGCCGCTTCGTCGAGTTCTCGGTGTTCGGCAGCGACACCACGGTGGACTGGTCGATCATCGGCGACCGCAAGGAGCTGGACGTGCGCGGCGTGCATCTCGGGCCGTATTGCTACCCGATTGCTATCGACCTGCTGGCGCGCGGACTCGTCACATCGAAAGGTATCGTTACGCATGATTACGCATTCTGGCAATGGGACGAGGCGATCAAGATCGCCAACTCGCTCGACTCGATCAAGGTCCTGATGAAGCCGGCTGGCTGAGGCGCGCGGGACATGGGATGCGTGGTCGGCGTCGACATCGGCACCCAGAGCACCAAGGCTCTGCTGGTCGATGCGGGGGCGCATCGTGGCGCAGCACGCGAAGGGGTATCAGCCGGAAACCCCGAAGCCTTTATGGGCCGAGCAATGGCCCTCGGTGTGGCTGGCGGCGGTGGTCGAATGCATTGCCCAATGCGTCGCCAAGGGCACCGCGCAGGACGGGCTGGCGCCGGGCGACATCAAGGCGGTCTGCGTCAGCGGCTTGTACGGCGGCTCGGGCATCCCGGTCGATGCCGAGATGACGCCGCTGCACCCGTGCCTGATCTGGATGGACCGGCGGGCCAGCGCCGAGGTGGCCTGGGTGCGCCGCACGGTGGATCTGGACCGCCTCTACGACATCACCGGCAACGGCGTCGACAGCTACTACGGTTTCACCAAGATGCTGTGGCTGCGCGAGAACCGGCCGGAGGTCTGGGGCCGGACTCGCTACCTGCTTCCGCCCAACGCCTACGTCGCGCACGCGTTGACCGGCGAAGTGGCGGTCGATCACTCCTCAGCCGGCAATATCGGCGGCGTCTACGACATGCGCCGTCGCGCTTGGTCGAGGGAGATGCTCGATGCACTCGGCATCCCGGCGGCGACGATGCCGGAACGCCTAGTGGAATCGAGCGACGTCGTGGGCGGCTTGTTGCCGCAGTGGTCGTCACAGCTCGGTCTAGCCGCCGGCACGCCGGTGATCGCCGGTGGTGTGGACGCCGCGGTCGCCACCTTCGCCGCGGGTGCGACGCGGCAGGGACAGCATGTGGCGATGATCGGCACCAGCATGTGCTGGGGCTACATCGATCAAGCGGTGGACGCGCGCCACGGCCTGATCAGCATGCCGCATGTGTTCAACGGGATGCACGACAACTACGTGTTCGGCGGCGCGATCACCGCCGGCGCATCGGTCGCCTGGTATCGCGACCAGTTCTGCCAGGCCGAGGCCGAGGCGGCGCGGCTGAGCGGCGGCGACCCCCACCGGCTGCTGGAAGATGCGGCGCGCAAGCTCGGCGCCGGCAGCGACGGCGTGATCTTCCTGCCGTACCTCATGGGCGAGCGCAGCCCCATCTGGGACGACAAGGCGAGCGGCGCGTTCATCGGCCTGAACCTCGTGCACACGCGGCGCATCTCTACCGGGCGGTGCTGGAGGGCGTGACCTACGCGCTTCGGCACAACATCGAAGCCGGCGTGAAGGGGGTCGGCTCGCTCGATGACCGGCTGGTCGTCGTGGGGGGCGCAGCGCATTCCGACTTGTGGATGCAGATCATCGCCGACACCACGAGCTACCCGGTGTTCACGATCAAGCAGGAGGTGGAGGCGGCACTCGGCGCCGCGCTCCTCGCGGCGCTCGGCGTGGGCCTCGTTACGCACGAAACGGCCGCGGAGGGCTGGGTCACGCTCACGCCGCGGGCGCAGCCAGGAGCTGCAGCCCAGCGCACTTATGACGGCATGTTCGAGCTCTATAAGAGCATCTATCCGGCGTTGAAGACGAGCATGCATCGCCTACAGGGCGCCTGACCAACCCTCGGGGCCCGTCGGCAGAACCGGAGCGCTTTGGCGACGAACGGGCTGCGAACACTCAGCCCCAGAGCCGCCTCGCGCACGAAGGCCGCCCGGAACACGGCGTCGTCCAGCATGCCGGGACGCGGTATTTTCAGCACCACGGTCCGATGCTCGACCGTGTCGTTCGCAAGCATCAAGACCGTGGCGGGCCGTCGATGCAGTGTGCGCCGAAGCACGAAGCCGTCCCAGTCGTCTCCCTCGCGCGGCTCGGGCGGGATGCGAAGCGCCGCGAGATGCTTCGCCTGGTTGGCGCCGCCGGCGGCACCGGCGTCGCCGCACAGGTCGCCGGCTCCGTCGCTTACAGGGTCAGATCTCGATCTTCCCGTAATGCGGCATCTCCACGGTTTCGAGGTCGTGCTCTATCCCCAGCAGCGTCTGTGGCATACGCGCCTTGAGCACGAAGAACCAGACCAGCCCGATCAGCATGTATGCGATGAACAGATAGGGCCAGATATTGTTCGGGTAATCGGGCACGGGATAGACGCTGCCGATCAGGGCCACGACCATCAGCAGCGCGCCGAGGCCGCCGAGAAGCCAGTCGCGGGCGGAGACGGAGCCGGTTTTGCGCATCAGCACCGGCGCGCAGATCGAGCAGAGGAAATACACGAACACGAAGCCGAACGTCGCGATGGTTCCGTAATAGCCCACCATGTCGCTCTCCGCCCGTCCCGCGAAGGCAGTGAGCACGCCGAAGTTGATGAGTGCTCCGACCACCAGCGCCGTGTACGGCGTCTGCCGCCCGCTATGCACCATGCCCATGGTCCGATGCACAAGCTGGTAGCGTCCGAGGGAGAACAGCATCCGGCTGAACGCGTTCAGGGAGGCGAGCGCGCAAGCGAACGCGCTGATCGCGGCGCCGACGTAAACCACCACCGTCGCCAGCACGGACATGCTCGTGGTGATGTCGGACAGCGGCGTCCCGCTGGCGCCCAGTTTCGTCGCGTCGTCGCCGAATCCGAGCGTGATGACGTATGTGGTGAACATGAAGAATAACCCGGCGACGATCGGGGTCAGAATGACGGCGCGGGGTATGGCGGTGTTCGGGTTGCGGGTCTCGCGTCCCAAGGTGGATGCGCTCTCGAACCCGACATAGGAAAAAATCGCAAACACGCAGGCCTGACCGACGCTCTTGAGGTCGGCGCCCACGAGGTGGGTCTGCTTGACGTCGACCGCGTAGCCGTAATGCGCCCAGGTGGCGAAACACACGGCCAGGATCGCCACCATCGAGATGGCCTCCAGGGTCAGCCCGAGGCGCGATGACAGGCGCATATCGCGATAGGCGAGCACGAAGATCAATGTCGAGATCACGAAGTAGAGCAATGTGTTGGGCACGACGAAGGTCAGGCCCAGCGCCGTCAGCAAGGTCTTGACGAAGATGGAGGTCGCCACGCTCAGCGACATCGCCGTGGTGATATACGCCAGCAGCATCGCCCAGCCGGACAGCAATCCCCAGGACGGTCCGATGCTGCGGGAGACGTAGATGAAGAACGAGCCCGCCGACGGGATCCGCGCGGCAAGCTTGCTGATGTTCACGCCGACGATGATCAGCGCCACGGTCGCGAACAAGTAGACCAGCCATGACGCGGTGCCGGCAAGTCCGGCGACCACGGATACGGCAAGCGCCGGCGTGAAGGTCGGCGACACGTTGGCGACCGATTGGCCAAGCGCCTCGGCAAACGACAGGCTGTCTCGTCGCAGCTCCGCCATTGTGATTCCCCTTCTGCGTGACATCCGGAGCGGCCGGAGTTTAACGGAGCGGCTGCAAGGTCCGTGCCAGTGTTTCCTGCAGGGAAACTCGAATTCCTGAATAAGACGTGCCTGCACGGGCGGCATCTGCTTAGATCGCGGGCGTGGGCAACCGCCTATTCGACACGTCATCGAAAGCCGGATATCTCGCGGACCCCTCCTGGGAGCCGCCGATGCCCCTGAATAAGTCCGACACGCCCCTAGCGACCGGATCGAACGCTCCGGAAGAAGTCCAGCTCACCATTGAGCAGCGGATCGGCCGCGAAATCCGCAAACGTCGCCTGCGCATCGGCCTGACCGGCGCCGAGCTTGCCAGCGCGGCGAACATCTCCAGTGGCATGCTATCGAAGATCGAGACCGGGCAGATTTCCGCATCGCTCCACACGCTGGAGGCGCTTGCCGGCGTGCTGAACTCGCCGCTCGCGGCGCTGTTCACCGTCTCCGAGACGCGCCGCGACTGCTCGTTCGTCAAGCGCGGCCAAGGAGTGCATATCGAGCGGCGCGGCACCAAGGTCGGGCACCAGTACCAGTTGCTCGGCCACTCGCTTTCCGGCGACGTCGCCGTCGAGCCGTACCTCATCACGCTCACGTCGGAAGCGGAACCCTACACCGGGTTCCAGCACGCCGGCGTGGAGCTGATCTACATGTTGACCGGCCGGGTGAGCTACCTGCACGACGAGCGCCGTTACCTGCTGGAACCCGGCGACGCGCTGTTCTTCGACGCCAACGGACTGCACGGTCCGGAGGAACTGCTCAAGTTGCCGATGACCTATCTATCGATCATCATCTACCCGCGCTGAAGCAAGCGGCCGAAGCTGCGCGCACTGCCGCTACGAGACTGCCCCGACCCCGTAAGAACCGGTCAGCATCTCGCCCTCCGCGTAGCGGGTGATGCGGTAGGGATGCAGGGGTAAATCCGTTTCCTGGCCGAGCAGGGATTGCGCCAACATCCGGCCGATCATCGGCGACAACTTGAAGCCGTGCCCGGAGAAGCCGAACGCGACGTGCAGGCCGGCGATACCGGGCACCGGCCCGAGCACGGGGTTCCAGTCCGGCGTGGTGTCGTACAGGCCGGACCAGGAACGGACCAGTCGGCCCGCGGCGAACGCCGGGAGGCGGGCCGCCACCTGCGTGGCTTCGTCCAGCATCGCGTCCATGTCGGTCTCGATATCGGCAAGATCCGGGTTGTCGGTGGGGGTGCCCTCGTGGCCAGCGCCGACAAGCAGATGGCCGCCGCTGGCGCGCATGTAGAGCCGAGCCGGTGACGCAAGGTCCTTCAACACCGGCAAATCCGCCGTGTACGGCGCGTCGGCGGCCAGGGTGAAGATTTGATGCGCGGTGATCCGGAGGGGGATGTCGATCCCGGCCCAGCCCGCGACGGCCCGGCTCCATACGTTGAGCGCGGACAGGACAACGCCGGCGTGGATCGGCCCGCCCGCGGCTTGCACGCCGATCACCCGGTCGCCGTCGCGCAGCAACCCGGTCACGGCGGTGTTGGTCCGCACCGTGGCGCCGGCAGCGCGCGCAGCGCGCGCGAAACCGGTGGTGACAAGATAGGGGTCGGCGAACCCCGCTTCCGCCTCGAAACCGATCGCGTCGATGTCGTCGAGCGCGAGCCAAGGGTGCTTCTCCAGCGCCTGTGCCCGGTCCAGCAGTTGGGCGTCGATGCCCAAGCTGCGCTGCATGGCGATGCTGCCGCGCACCGCGTCCGCCGACGCGCCGGGCGGCGCCACGATGAGGTAGCCGGAGCGCACGAGCCCGGAGTCGGCCTCGTCGTCGCCGAGCAGTTCCCGGAAGTTCTCCAACATCGCCAAGCTGGCGCGCGCGACCTCCACGTTGATCGGCACGCTGTAATGCGTGCGCACGATGCCGGAGGAGCGCGCGGTGGCGCCGCCCGCCAGTTCGCCGCGTTCAAGCAGCAGCGGATTGCGGCAGCCGAGCCGTGTCAGATGGAACAGGACGGAGGCGCCGATGATGCCGCCGCCGATCACGATCACGTCGTGCGTTTGCGCCACGGGCCGCTCAACAGTCCAAGGTGGTATCGCGTTCCCACTGCGTCAGGTGACGGGAATAGCCGTCCCACTCCTGACGCTTGAGCTTCGCGTAGGCGGCTGGAAACGCCGGGCCGAACGCGTCGCGCAGCGCGCCCGACGCCTCGAAGGCGCGGATCGCGTCGAGCAGGTTGAGCGGGAGGCGCTTGGCGCCGGCGACCTCGCCCGCGTACATGTCCACATCGAGGCGCTCGCCCGGATGCCGGCTCTGCCTGATGCCGTCCAGGCCGGCGGCGAGCAGCCCCGCTTGCAGCAGGTACGGGTTCACCGCCCCGTCGGCGAGCCGGCACTCGATGCGTCCGGCGGCCGGGACGCGGATCATGTGGGTGCGGTTGTTGCCGCCCCACGTGATGCTGCTCGGCGACCAGGTGGCCCCCGATGTCGTCGGCGGCGCATTGATCCGCTTGTAGCTGTTCACCACCGGGTTGGTCAGGGCGCACAACGCTTCCGCGTGTTCGAGGAGGCCGCCGACGAAGTGGCAGGCGACCGGCGAGAGCCCCAGCTCGTCGGCTTCGTCGGCGAACACGTTGCGGCCGTCGCGCCAAACCGAGACGTGCGCGTGACAACCGGAGCCGGTGAGTTCGGGGAAGGGCTTCGGCATGAACGTCGCGCGCATCCCGTGACGCTCGGCGAGCGTGCGGACCATGTACTTGAAGAATGCGTGCCGGTCGGCCGTGACCAGCGCCGGCGCGTAGGCCCAGTTCATTTCATACTGGCCGTTGGCGTCTTCGTGGTCGTTCTGATACGGACCCCAGCCAAGCTGCTCCATCGCATCGCTGATCTCGGCGATGATGTCGTAGCGACGCATCAAGGTCAGCTGGTCGTAGCAGGGCTTGCTTTGCCGGTCCGCCACGTCGGCGAGCGCGTCGCCGCTCGGCTGGATCAGGAAGAACTCCGGCTCCACCCCGGTGCGCATCTCCAACCCCTGCGCCGCGGCCGTCGCGATCAGCCGCTTGAGCACCACGCGGGGCGCCTGCTCGACGGGCTTGCCGTTCATGTGCGGGTCCGCCGCCAGCCAGCCGACCTCGGGCTTCCAGGGCAGCTGGATCAGCGTGCCGGCTTCCGGCATGACCAGCATGTCGGGGTCGGCGGGCGTCATGTCGAACCAGCTCGCGAACCCGGCGAACCCGGCGCCGTCGCGCGCCATGCCGTCGATCGCGCTTGCCGGCACCAGCTTGGCGCGCAGCACGCCGAGCAGGTCGGTGTAGGATATGAGGAAGAACCGGATGCCGCGCTCGCGGGCGGTTTCGGACAGACCGCTCATTGGCTCGGGATCCAGCTCGTGCCGGCGAGGGGAACACGCGCCATCGCTGCTGCTTCCACGGTGAGGGCCACGAGGTCTTCGGGTTCGAGATTGTGCACGTGGCTCTTGCCGCAGGCGCGAGCAATCGTCTGTGCCTCCAGGGTGAGCACGGCCAGGTAGTTCGCCAGGCGTCGGCCGGCGAGAACCGGGTCGAGGCGCGCCGCGAGCTCGGGGTCTTGCGTGGTGATCCCGGCGGGATCGCGGCCCTCGTGCCACGCGTCGTAGGCGCCGGCGGTGCTGCCGAGTGCCTGGTACTCCGCCTCGTAGATCGGATCGTTGTCGCCGAGGGCGGCAAGTGCTGCAGTGCCGATGCTGACCGCGTCGGCGCCGAGCGCCAGCGCCTTGGCGACGTCGGCGCCGTTGCGGATGCCGCCGGAGACGATGAGCTGCACCTTGCGATGCAGGCCGAGATCCTGCAACGCCTGCACCGCCGGCCGGATCGCGGCCAGGATCGGCAGGCCGACATTCTCGATGAACACCGTCTGCGTCGCCGCGGTGCCGCCCTGCATCCCATCGAGGACGACTACATCGGCCCCCGACTTCACGGCCAGCGCGGTATCATAGTACGGACGGCTCGCGCCAACCTTCAGGAAGATCGGCTTCTGCCAGTCGGTGATCTCCCGCAGCTCGAGAATCTTGATCTCCAGGTCGTCCGGCCCGGTCCAGTCGGGATGCCGGCTGGCGGAGCGCTGGTCGATGCCGGGCGGCAAGGTGCGCATCGCGGCGACGCGCTCGGTGATTTTCTGGCCCAGCAGCATGCCGCCGCCGCCCGGCTTGGCGCCTTGCCCCACGACGATCTCGATCGCATCGGCGGCGCGCAGGTCGTCGGGGTTCATGCCGTAGCGCGACGGCAGGTATTGGTAGACCAGCGTCTGCGAACTGCGGCGCTCCTCCTGCGTCATGCCGCCGTCGCCGGTGGTGGTGCTGGTGCCGGCGATGGTCGCACCGCGGCCGAGCGCCTCCTTGGCCTGCGCGGACAGCGAGCCGAAGCTCATCCCGGCGATGGTGATTGGTATTTTCAGGTACAACGGTTTTTTGGCGTGCCGGTCGCCGAGCACGACGTCGGTGCCGCACCGTTCGCGATAGCCCTCCAGCGGATAGCGGCTGATGCTGGCACCGAGGAACAGCAAGTCGTCGAAATGCGGCAGCGGGCGTTTGGCGCCGTAGCCGCGGATGTCATAGATCCCGGTTGCGGCGGCGCGACGGATTTCCGCCAGCGTGCCCTGGTCGAATGTCGCGGATTCGCGCGGCGTCGGGCGCGGCGGCCGGCGCTGGTTCGTCATCCGTAATGCCCCGCGTTGTCGACGTGGAAATGGTAGAGGCGGCGCGCCGAGCCGTAGCGGCGAAACTCGGCGACGTCGACCGCGCCACCGAACCCGGCCGCATCCAGCCGCGCGCGCAGTGCCGCCCAATGCCGGTCTGCCATCGGCTTCTCGATGCAATCCGAGCCGAGCGAGGCGACCTTGCCGCGCACGAAAAGCTGGGCCTCGTAGATGCTGTCGCCGAGACTCTCGCCGGCGTCGCCGAGCACGGTCAGCGTGCCGGCCTGCGCCATGAAGGCCGACATGTGCCCGACATTGCCGCCGACCACGATGTCGGCGCCCTTGATGCCGATGGCGCAGCGCGCGGCGGCGTTGCCGTCGATCACCAGCATCCCGCCATGCGCGGTGGCGCCCGCCGCGGCGCTCGCGTCACCGTGGACATGGACCCGTCCGCTCATCATGTTCTCGGCGACGCCATTGCCGGCGTTGCCGCGGACGATGATGGTCGCGGCCTGGTTCATACCCGCGCAGTAATAGCCGGCGTGGCCGGCGATTTCGACCGTGATCGGCGCCGATAGGCCGGCGACGAGGGCATGCTGGCCGCGCGGGTTCAACACTTGCCAGACCGTCTCGTTGGTATCCGCCCGCAGCGCGTGCAGCGCGGCGTTCAGCGCCCGCACCGAGTCGGCTGCGAGGTCGACCGTGCGGGCGCGCGCCTGCAGCGCAACGCTCACGCCGCGCGCTCCCAGGCGTAGACGTTGGCTGGCTCCGGCTCCCATACGCGCGCGGAGCCGATGCCTGGCAGGTCCACGAGCGCCCGGTATTCCGAGCCGAACGCCACCCAGTCGTCGGTTTCCGCCATGACGGCAGGCTTGCAGCTGATCGGGTCGCGCAGCACCGCGAACCCGGTCTCGGTGCCGACCACGAACGTGTAGAACCCATCGAGATCCCGCAGGCACGCAGCGAGCGACTCACGCAAGCTGTCGCCATCGCGCATGCGCCAGGACAGATAACCGGCGGCGACCTCGGTGTCGTTCTCGGTCGCGAAGCTCAGCCCCTCCCGCGTCAGCATCCGCCGCAGCGAATTGTGGTTGGACAACGAGCCGTTGTGCACGAGGCACTGGTCGCGTCCGGTCGTGTAAGGGTGGGCGCCGTCGACCGTCACCGCGCTCTCGGTCGCCATGCGCGTGTGACCGATTGCGTGCGAGCCGGACATCGCCGCAAGCCCGAACCGGCGAGCGACGTCGGCGGGAAGGCCGACTTCCTTGTAGATCTCCATTCGGGTTCCCGCGCCGACGACGGCGACTGCGGGGGCAACAGCGGCGATCGCTGCGCGCAGACGTGTCTCGTCCACCGCCGGGGCGACGAACACCGCGTGGCTGTCCCGGATCGTGCACCGCGCAGGTGCGGCGAGGCGCCGCGATACGGCCACCGCGATCGCCTCGAAATCCGTGCCGGCCGACCCGCGCAAGGTCAGCTTGAGCATGCCGTCGGCTTCACCTGCAGCGTATACGGCGAAGCCCGCGCTGTCCGGCCCGCGGTCGCGCATGGTGTCGAGCATGCCGGCGAGCAGCCGGCCAAGTTGCGGCTCCAAGGGCGGCTGCTTAAGGAAAAGACCGACGATGCCGCACATGAAGCTGTTCCTGACCGGGACCTGAACGATAGCGGATCACCGCTCGCGGTCAATTCCCGTGAAAACTGTTTCCTGGCAAGAATATGCGCTCGGCCGTCGGCCCGTTGATGGTTCGCCCGGCATCGACCAAGATGCTCGCCGCCGTACGCGCAAGATGTTTGTCAAAGGGAGCAAGAACGTCGCAAATGCCAGTGTCGGGGACCGATCACGAGGCGGCCGGCCGGCACCGGCTGGTTGACGGCCTGCGGCTTGATCGTCGGGCGATGCTGAGACGCAGTTTCCTGGCCTTGACCGGCGGGCTGCTGCTTGCCACAGGCGCGAGCGCCAAGGATACGGGCTACGTGTTCGTCAGCTCCGAGAAGAGCAACAATGTCGCGGTGATCGATCCCAAACACGGCTATCAGATCATCAAGTATATCGACACCTCGCGTCGCCCGCGCGACATGCGGTTCCGCGACGACCGCAGGCAGCTCCTGGTGGCTTGCGGGGACGATGACGTGATCGACGTGATTGACGTCGCCACGCTCAAGGTCACCGATCATATTCCGACCGGCTCAAGCCCCGAGATGTTCGCGCTCAGCCCCGACGAGAGGACGCTCTACGTCTCGAGCGAGGAAGGGTCGTCGGTTCAGGCGATCGGCGTCGCCGACAAACTCGTTAAGCAGGAGGTCGCAACCGGACCCGAGCCCGAAGGCGTCGTCGTGAGCCGGGACGGCAAGACACTCTACGTGACGTCCGAGGTGACCAACCTGGTGCAAGTGGTCGACCTCGGCGCCGGGGCGGTGACGGCCAACATCACGGTCGGCACGCGACCCAGGCGCTTCCTGCTGCTGCCGAACGGCAAGGAGCTGTGGGTGTCGACCGAACTGTCCGGTCAGGTCTCGATCATCGATCGCTCGACCAACCAGGTCTCCGCAACCGTCGACTTCCTGCCGCCCGGGTTTCGCCGGGTCGATGTCACGCCTGTCGGCATGACCATGACGAGTGACGGCAAGACCGCCGTGGTCGCGCTTGGACGCGCGAACCACGTCGCGTTCGTCGAAACGGCGACGAGGAAGGTCACGGATTACGTGCTGGTCGGACACCGGCCTTGGGGCGTCGCCCTGAGCCCGGACGAGAAGACGCTCTACGTTGCGAACGGGCTGAGCGACGACGTGTCGATCGTCGACATGCAAAGCCGCAAGGCGGTGCGCACGGTCTCAGTCGGGCGCGTGCCGCATTCGGTCCTGGCCGATGACTGAGCGCGTGCGCGCGTTCATCGCGGCGGCGGCGCTCGTGCTGGGCTTGATCCCGGCGCGGCTCGCCGCTCCCGCCGAGCCTGTCGCGTCGAAGCCGATGAGGCTTGGCTATGTGGAGCTCGCGGACGACCCGCGTTACGCCGACCGGGGCACCCGGTCGGGGATCGTGTTCACCGATGTCGGTCGGCCGTTCGGCGGCAGCCAGGTGGCGCTGGAGGACGCGCGCGCGATCGGGCGGGTCGTCAACGTCGATTTCGGTTTAGAACGCTACTCCGCCAAGTCGACTGAGGAAATTTCGCAGCGGATCTCCCGTTGGATCGAGTCCGAGGACGTACACTTCATCATCGCCGACCTTCCGGCGACCGCGCTGCGCGAGCTCGGCCGCCGGTTCGCGACGCAACCGGTGGTGCTGTTCAACGTCTCGGCCCCCGACGATGCGCTGCGGGGCACCGACTGTTCGCGCGTGTTGCTGCACACGTATCCGAGCGAGTCGATGTTATCGGACGCCCTCACCCAATTCCTGGTCTCCAAGGGCTGGCCGCAGATCCTGGTGCTGCAGGGACCGGCCCCCGAGGACGCCGCCATGGTGGCCGCGCTGCAACGCTCGGCGAAGAAGTTCGGCGCCAAGATCGTCGACACCAGGCCTTTCCTGCTTTCCAACGATCCGCACAACCGCGAGCAAAGCAACGTCGCCCTGATGACGCAGGGCGCACGCTACGACGTGGTGTACGTGGCCGACAGCGGCGGCGAGTTCGGTCGCTACGTTCCCTATCAGACGAGCCCTCCCCGACCCGTAGTCGGAAGTGCGGGACTGACGCCGACGGCGTGGTCCTGGAGCTGGGACAGGGACGCCGCCGTGCAGCTGCAGCATCGGTACGAGAAGTCGGTTCCCCCCCGTCGCATGGGGGGCGCCGATTGGGCGGCTTGGGAAGCCGTGAAGGCCGTCACCCAGGCGACGGTGCAGTCCCGATCGACCAGCTTCGATGCGGTGAGAACGGTGCTGCTGAGCGACAATCTCGATCTCGACACGGTGAAAGGCAATCCCGGAAGCTTCCGCGCGTGGGACCACCAGCTGCGTGCGCCCGTGCTGCTGAGCACCGCCGACGCGGTGATCGAGCGGGCTCCCTTACCTCAGTTCCTGCATCAGACGAACGTGCTGGACACGCTCGGCGTCGATGCGCCGGAAACGACGTGCCGCTTCTGACGGGTTTGTGGCGCCGCTTGCAACGTGTGGTCCTCCTTGGGGCCGCTGTCATCGCAGTCGCCGGCCTGCCGGTCGCCGCGGCCGAACCGCCGACCGCTTCGGGGCCGCCGCAGCCCGCCGAAATCGCGCTTCCAAACGTCGAGATCGTGGGCACCACGCCGCTCCTCGGGTCGGGCATCGACCGCAACAAAGTTCCAGGTGAAACCAGCGTGCTCACCGGCCGCGACATCACGCGTGATGGCGACGCCGCGCTGCTGCGGACACTCCAGGAGACCACGCCGGGCGCCACGCTGGACGACGCGGCCGGCAACCCTTACCAGCCGAACCTGTACTATCACGGCTTTCAGGCGTCGCCGCTGCAAGGCAACGCCCAGGGCCTTGCCGTCTACCTCGACGGCGTGCGTTTCAACCAGGCGTTCGGCGACACGGTCAATTGGGACCTATTGCCCGATATCGCGATCGACGAGGTCAACCTCGTCGGCGGCAATCCCGCGTATGGCTTGAACGCGCTCGGCGGCGCGCTCTCGGTGCAGACCAAGACCGGTTTCACCTATCATGGCGCCGAGCTCAACCTGCTCGGCGGCTCGTTCGGTAGGGTGCAGGGTCAGTTCCAATACGGCGTCGAGCGCGACAGGACGGCCGCCTACATCGCCGGCACCGTGGCGCACGACGGCGGCTGGCGCGACCAGCAATCGTCCGATGTCTACAACATCTTCGGCGACATCGGCTGGCGCGGCGAGCGCGCCGAACTGCACGTCGGCATCGTCGGAGCCGACAACACGCTGAACGGGCCGGGCACTTCGCCGGTCCAGCTCATCGCCGCCGATCCGCGCCAGCCGTTCACCGCCCCGAACCGTGTCGCCAACACGTACGGATTGATCGACCTAAACGCCCGTGTGGAGCTCAGCGAGACGACGTCGCTCGGGGCAGTCGCCTACTACGACACGTTCCAGCAGCGCGTGGTCAACGGCAACGTGACCGGGTTGGTGCCTTGCAACAGCGGCAGCGGGGCCTTGTGCGACCAGAGCGGCGCCCTCGCGATCGATCGGGGCGGCAACCCGATCCCGGATTTCCTCGCGGGCGGCCCGTACTCGCAGCTCGACAGGCAGACGACCGACACCAACGGCTACGGCGCCTCGCTTCAGGTAACCGATCGGCACCCGGTGTTCGGCCTGACCAACCAGCTCACCGCGGGCGGAACCTACGACGGCGCGCAGACCCTATTCAGCGCTGCCGTCGACATTGGCGGCCTGACGCTCGACTCGCGCGGGTTCATCGGACCGGGGATCACCGTCGACCAGCCCGACGGCTCGATCGTGCCGGTGCGTGTCGGGATCGCCAGTAACACGTTCGGGTTCTTCCTCACCGACACGCTCGACGTGACGCCTCGCCTGTCGCTGACGGCGGGCGGCCGCTTCAACGACATCCAGACCAACCTGCGCGACCGGAACGGCGGCGCCCTGAACGGCGAACACGTCTATAACCGCTTCAATCCGAGTATCGGGCTGGCTTGGCGGGCGGAAGATTGGATCACGCCGTACGCCGGCTACTCGGAATCCAACCGCGCGCCGACGCCGGCCGAGCTGTCCTGCGCCGACCCGGCCCTGCCCTGCTCGCTCGCCAACTTCTTCGTGGGTGATCCGAACTTGAAGCAGGTCGTCGGCCGGTCCGTCGAAGCCGGCCTGCGCGGGCGGTTCCATCCGTTCGGTGACGGAACCATCAGCTGGAACGCCGGCTATTTCCACACCAATCTGGACGACGACATCCTGTTCGTGAACAGCAACGTGCTCGGTCGGGCGTTCTTTCAGAACGTCGGAGTGACGCGGCGCCAGGGCGTGGATGCCGGGCTGTCGCTGAAGACCGAGCGTTGGTTCGTCTACGCGAACTACTCCTACATCGACGCGACATTCGGCACCGGCTTTACCGCCGCCAGCCCGAACAATCCCGGCGCCGACGAGAACGGCAACATCACGATCCGCCCGGGCGACCGCCTGCCGGGCATTCCTCGTCACGTCGTCAAGTTCGGCGTGAACTGGCGCGTGACGGACGCCTGGACCGTGGGCGCTGCCGCCGTGGCCGCTAGCGGTCAGGTGCTGTTCGGCGACGAAGCGAACCTCACGCCGCCGACGCCCGGGTATTTCGTGCTCAACCTCAACACCAGCTACCGGCTCGCGCCGCAGATCGAGCTATTCGGTCTCGTGCGCAACGTGACCGACGCGCGATACTACACCTACGGCACGTTCTCCCCGACGAGCGCCATTCCGATCGTGCAGGCGCCGGGGGCGAGCAACCCGCGAAGCTATAGCGTGGCCGCGCCGGTGGGTGGCTTCGCCGGCGTGCGCCTCAGGTTCTGAGGTCCGGTGTGACAGGCGGCTGTCGCTACGCGAGGCCGAGCTTCGGACGCACCCAAGCAGCAAGTTGACCGATCGCCTCGTCGGCCTCGGGCGCCACGCCGGCCATAAAGTGGAACACGTGCTGCATCTCGGGGTGCTCGTCGAGCTTCACGTCGCCATCGGCCCGGCGCACGGCTTCCGCGAGGGCGCGGCTGTCATCGAGCAGCGTCTCGTAACCACCGACCTGGATGTAGACGGGCGGCAAGCCGCGCAAGTCGCCGTGGAGTGGATTGACCAGCGGATCACGCCGGTTCCCGGCTTCCCCGAGGAAAGTCGCCGCCATGCCCTGGACCATTTCGCGAGCGACCAAGGCATCCTTGTCCCGGTTCGTTTCGAAGGTCTTTCCGCCTGCGTCCATGTCGAGCCAGGGCGACAGCGGCATCGTGGCCGCCGGCAGCGGCAAGCCCTGCTCGCGCGCCCGAAGAATGGTGGTGACGGCCAACCCGCCGCCGGCGGAATCCCCGACGAAGGCAACGTGGTTCGCGGCGATGCCCTGGTCGAGGAGCCAGCGATAGGCCTTCGCCATGTCATTCACCGGCCCGGGGTGGATGTTTTCCGGTGCGAGCCCGTAGTCGACTATGAGAGCCCGACAGCCGACGGCCTTCGCGAGATGCGCATAGAGCTTGCGATGCGAGAACATCGAGCCCGTGACGTAGCCACCGCCGTGCGAGCAAAGCAGCACGCGGTCCTCGGCGCAGCCCTTGGGGACCGCCCAGAGCGCCGGAACCCCCTCGGCACTGGTTTCGATGTAGTCCACGCCGCGCGGCTCGGCGGCCAGGTCGCCCATGTGCTCCAACATCGCGCGCATCTCATCGAGCGGCATGTCCGGTCTGACGCCGAGGGCGGCGACCCAGCTCTTGTAGAGCGAGACAATCTGTTCGGCTTGTTTGCTGGCCATTGCTATACCCCGTTCCTGTGTTTGCGACGGAGGAGGGCTTTTCCGCAAGCCCCCCGGCCCTCGTCAGGGCGCGTAGTTGATGCCGCGCTCCGGCAGCTCCACCTTGCCGCCGCACTCGCGGGCGATGACCGGCATGACCTCTTCGGCGAAGAGCTGCATCTGGTCCTCGATCTCGCGGCTCTCGAAGCCGCCGAGCTCGAACCAGCCGAGAAAGCAGAAATCCTCGTAGCCGATCTCGTTCTTCATCTTCATGATCTTGTCGATGACGAACTGCTTGGAGCCTTGGATCGCGATCTCGCGCTCGCGCAGCATCTCCGCCGTCACGCGCTTGTTGAGATCGAACATCGGCTCGTCCAGGCGCGCCACTACGGCGCCGAAGCCGAACGGCCCGTAGTAGTCGAATTGCAGCTCCATCGCGCGCGCGGCGCGATCCATCGCCTGCTTCTCGCGGCCGGGCGTCGTGATGTGGACGTAGCGGCTTGTCATGATGCCGCGACGCTTCTGCGCGTCCCAGCCGTACTTGAACTTGCCGCGATGCAGCATGTCGGGCCAGTTCGCCTTCTCGGCCGCCTCGTAGTACATATCGATGTTCTTCTTCAGCCGGTCATTCGGCTCGACGATGAACACGCCGTTGATACCGTTCTCCGCTGCCCACTTGATCGAGCGCGGGCTGGTCAGCGGCTCCCAGATTTGCGGATGCGGCTTCTGCGTCGGTTGCGGGAAGACCTGGATCTCCTTCAGCACCGTCGTCGTGGCCTGCACGGGGTTGCCGGCGGAGTACATGTCGGGCGCGCCGATCTTGATCACGTCTTCCAGACGGCGCTCGACCTTGTCCAACTGGAAGTAGGCAATGGTCTGCTTGTGGTTCCACTTGGTGTAGGTCGGCGGGATCGAGAAATTCTCGCCATGATGCGAGAACGACGGCTCCGTCCAGCACTTGCGGATGATCTCGACCGCTTCCTCGAACGCGTGGCGGTTGCGCTCCTGGTCCTGGATCGTGGAGCCGTACGGACGGCCCAGGGTCTCGTTCTCGCGCGGTTGATAGCCGCGGCCCATGCCGCATTCGACGCGGCCGCCGCTTATCACGTCGAGTTGCGCGATCTGCTCGGCGATGCGTACCGGATGGTGCCAAACGACGATGTTGGCGCACTGGCCGAGCCGGATCTTCCTGGTCTGCGCGGCAATCGCCATCTGGGTGAACAGCGGGTTGGGGCTCATCTCGACCTTGTTGCACCGACCGAGCCGTGGACACATTGAGGCTGCCGAATAACGGGTCATGCGGTGCGCACGTATTCTGGGCGTCCGAGCTCCAGCATGCGGTTCAGTGCGTGAACGGCAACGGCTA